>Ga0116153_10000676_pt1 | contig 39603 bp, 34 predicted proteins | sample AD_UKC028_MetaG_FD_89896 | JGI IMG/M metagenome (GOLD analysis project Ga0116153, IMG submission 89896) | Active sludge microbial communities of municipal wastewater-treating anaerobic digesters from USA - AD_UKC028_MetaG | ecosystem: Engineered > Bioreactor > Anaerobic > Digestate | place: USA...
CCCGGCGGCAAGGTCATACGCAAGATAATCGAGGACACCGGCGTTACGATCGACATCGAGGACGACGGCACGGTCAATGTCGCTTCGGCGGACGGGCCGGCGCTGCAGAAGGCGATAGACATAATCAATTCGCTTACCGAGATGCCGGAGGTTGGGAAGATATACAACGGCAAGGTCAAGAGGATAATGCCGTTCGGCGCATTCGTAGAGATATTGCCCGGGCAGGAAGGCCTCGTCCACGTATCGGAGATGTCGAACGAGTATGTCAAGAACGTGGATGATGTCGTAAAGCTCGGCGATGAATTCCCGGTCAAGCTCATGGAGATAGACGACCAGAACAGGCTCAACCTGAGCAGGAAAGCAGCCATGCCGGGCGCAGTAGACAGCCCTCCGGGCGAAAGGCCCCAGAGGGAGCGCAGGGAACCCAGAGAGGGCGGACGCGAAAGGAGACCTTATAGGAAGTGAAGCAAGAGAGGATAAACGAGATTTGGGGCGTTCTTCTCTTTGCCTTAAGTGTCCTTATCTTCATAAGCCTGATCTCTTATGATCCGAACGACCTCCAACTCTTTACGTCCCATCCGAACGTTTATACGCGAAACTACGCGGGTATTATAGGCGCCTATGTAGCGGCAGGCATGTTCAACCTGATAGGTTTCAGCGCGTATATAATCCCGGCGCTCACGGCGACGTGGGCGATAGGCAAGTTCCTTAATAAGGTCCCGCAGAAGTTCTATTTCAAGCTTCTCGGGACCTCGTTCCTTTTTATAGCTTCAAGCGCTATCCTCAGCATGGCATCATCCCCGCAGAGCAATGCCGTAAAGGTGTATTACGGAGGCATGCTCGGGCTCTTCTTTTCGGATTTCTTCGTAAAATACCTCGGAAACGTCGGCGCATGGGTAATGGTCATAGTCCTCGGCGCGCTCTCGATCCTGCTTGCGACGGAATTCCTGATCCTTCCGGTATTGATATCGTTATTCCATGCGGCAGCTGAGCTCTTCGGCGCGATATTCAACAGGCCGAGACAGAAGCAGGAGAAGGCGAGGCCGAGAGAACAGCCGTCCAGGGAACCGTCGCTTAAGAAGGCGTTCGAGCAGATCAAGGCGGAGGTGTCGAAGAACCAGGAACAGAAGAAGAAGCAGGCGGCCGATGAACCGAGGCCCGCGACGATAGTCGATATAAAGAAGGTCATAAAGGCCGATGAGCCGAAGCCGTATCCGGTGAAGGTCATTAAGAAGTCGGTGGGTGATTACAAGCTGCCGGACATGAGCCTGCTGGATTCGCCGCCCCCGATGGAAGAGCGCAAGATCAGCGACGACCTCGACGCGAGCGCTAAGATACTCGAAGAGACGCTCCGCGATTTCGGAATAGAGGTAAAGGTCACGGCGGTCGAACGCGGACCCGTGATAACAAGATATGAGCTTGAGCCCGCGCCGGGAGTAAAAGTGACGAAGATAACGAGCCTCTCCGATGATATTGCGCTCGCGATGAAGGCCCAAAGCGTCAGGATAGTCGCGCCTATACCCGGGAAAGCGAGGGTCGGCGTTGAAGTCCCGAACTCATCGAGCGCGCTCGTATACCTCAAGGAGATATTGCAGTCATCCGAGTTCCAGAACGCGAAGTCGAAGCTTACGCTGGCGCTCGGTAAGGATATAGCGGGGGTCCCGGTGATCGCCGACCTCAGCACAATGCCCCATATGCTCATTGCCGGGACTACCGGCGCCGGAAAGACCGTCTGTGTTAACGCGATAATAAGTTCTATGCTCTTTAACGCCTCGCCCGACGAGGTCAAGTTCCTTATGGTCGACCCGAAGATGGTCGAGCTCGCTATGTTCAACGGCCTGCCGCACCTGTTATGCCCCGTGGTTACGGACCATAAGAAGGTATCGGGCGCGCTGAACTGGGTAGTCAACGAGATGGAATCGCGTTACAGGCTTTTCGCGCGGCTTGCCGTAAGGAATATCGAGTATTTCCACGAGAAGAAGAATAAGGGCGATTTCAAGGACCAGGAGGACGTCCCGGAGGTCCTGCCGTATATAGTCGTCATCATTGACGAGCTTGCGGACCTTATGATAGTCGCCGCGCAGGAGGTCGAGAACGCGATAACAAGGCTCTCGCAGCTGTCGAGGGCGGTAGGTATACATATAATTCTCGCTACGCAAAGGCCGTCCGTAGATGTCGTTACCGGCGTCATAAAGGCGAATTTTCCAGCGAGGATCTCTTTCAAGGTCGCCTCTAAGGTCGACTCCAGGACCGTCCTCGACATGAACGGCGCGGATAAGCTGCTCGGCAAGGGCGATATGCTCTTCATGAAGCCCGGGGACGCAAAACCGACCCGCGCGCAGGCCTGCCTCGTGAAGGACTCTGAAATAGAGAGGGTCATCAAGTTCATAAAGGAGCAGAGGTCCGCCGAATATGACGAGGAGATACTTAAAGAACAGGAAAAGAAGGGCCACGGCGGCAAGACCTACGAGAAGGACGATATGTACGAGGAGGCCGTAAAAATGGTCCTCGACACGAAGCAGGCCTCGGTATCTATGCTGCAGAGGAGGCTGGGCCTCGGATATACGCGTTCCGCGCGGCTTGTCGACACGATGGAAGCGGAAGGCATTGTCGGGCCCTATAACGGCTCGAAACCGAGGGAGATACTAATAGATAATTTGGAGGCTGTAAAAGCCAAATGGAATCAATCGGTTCGAGATTAAGGTCGGCGCGCGAATCGAAGGGCATATCGCTTGAGCAGGCACAGAAGGACACGCGCATAAGCTCGCGGATACTTTCGGCGCTTGAGTCGGACAAGATCAGCCAGATAGTCTCAGGCCCTATTTACGTGAAGAGTTTCATAAAAAAATACGCGAACTATCTCGGCCTCGACGGGAATGAAATGGCGGAAAGCTTCTCAGGCCATAAACCAGAATTCAGGGAGCAGATATCGGTGCTGGCGAACGATGCCTCCGGCGGCAGCGCCGGAGGATTCCCGTTTAAAAAAATCATCATTGCAGCAGTGGCTGTTGTCGTATTGATCGCAGGCGTAAAACTTGTCTCGTTCGGTATCTCCAAGACAGCCGCATTCTTTAAGTCAAGGCCGAAAGCCGAAAAAAAGGCAGAGCCCGTTAAAGCCAAACCGGCGCCAAAACCGGCGGTAAAAGCCGTTAAAGAACCTGCCGCTGCGCAGATACCTAAAGGCGAGAAGTTGGTCCTCTCGGTAAGATCGAAGGCCGACGCATACCTGAAGGTCAGGTCCGACGGGATGGTCATCTTTGACGGCACGCTAAAGAAGGGGTCCGAAGAGAGGTGGGAAGCGAAGAATTCCTTCGAAATATCCACAAGTAAAGCGGAAGCGTTGTCGATAGGCCTCAACGGCGCCGACATCGGTGCGCTCGGCAAGGGCGCGGTCAAGGGCCTTAAACTACCCAAATAACACAATCCTAAATGACTATAAAAATTGCACTTATCTCGCTCGGATGCGCGAGGAACCTGGTGGATTCCGAGGTGATACTTGGGACTTTAAAAAAGTCGGGTTATAAGATCACGGATTCCCCGTCGGGCGCGGATATTGCGATAGTGAATACCTGCTCGTTCATTGAGGACGCGAAGAAAGAATCGATCGAGGCCATCCTGGACCTCATTGAGCTCAAGGGCAGGAAAAAATTGAAGGGGATCATCGTCGCGGGATGCCTTCCCCAGAGGTACGGTAAGGAATTATCCGCAGAGCTGGAGGAGGTGGACGGCTTCATAGGCGTCGACGCCGCGAACAGGCTGCCGTCACTGATAAAAAGTCTTGCCTTGGGCCGGAAATCGGATATAATTTTACGTGAGCCAAGGTACCTGTATAATGACAGGAGCCCGAGGCTCAGCCTTACGCCAAAGCATTACGCGTATGTAAAGATCTCCGAAGGTTGCTCGCACAGATGTTCATTCTGCATCATACCTGCAATTAGAGGGCCGCACAGGAGCCGCACGGCCGGCTCAGTCCTGAAAGAGTCCCGCTGCCTTATAGCAAAAGGCGTCAGGGAGATAAACATCATAGGGCAGGATACGTCCATCTACGGGAAGGATATTTACGGAAGATACTCGCTCGCGCCTCTGTTAAGGAAATTGTCGCGCCTCGAGGGAGCCAACTGGATAAGGCTGCTATACGGCCATCCGGACCATATAACGAATGAACTTATATCGGCTATCTCGGAGGAAGCGCATATATGCAAATATTTGGATATCCCGATCCAGCATATAAGCGGAAAGATACTTAAGGCGATGGGCAGGCCGGCAACGGGCGCGCATATAAGGGATCTGATATCCAGGATAAGAAAGAGGATACCCGGAGTCGCTTTGAGGACATCCCTCATTGTGGGTTTCCCCGGTGAAGGGGAGAGGGAGTTCGGCGAATTGAAGGATTTCGTGAAGGAGGCCCGTTTCGAAAGGCTCGGCGCGTTCAAGTATTCGGCTGAAGAGGGTACCGCGGCCGCGCGGATGGAAGGCCAGGTCCCCGAAAAGGCCAAGGCATCCCGCTGGAACGAGATAATGAGCATCCAGCAGCGGATATCGGAGAAGATTAACAGAAGCATCATCGGGCGCGAGCTCGATGTCCTCATAGATGAGCCCGATCCCTCGGATAAGGGCGTCTTCCTTGGGCGTTCGTATATGGACGCGCCCGAGATCGACGGGACCGTATTCGTGAGGGGGACGGGGATAAAAGCAGGCGATATGGTAAAAGTCAGGGTTATTGACGGTTACGAATACGACCTGGTCGCAGAAAAGTTGCAAAGGAGGCAATAATGCCCGGTTTGAAGAGCAGTATAAGCAGGGAAAAGAGGATAAGCGAGATAGCCGAGATTATTTATGCCGAGAACCGCAAGAAGGGCCTTCCCGCGGACCCGATGAGGGACTGGAAACACGCGGAGAAGATCTATGATGACAAGACGCTGTATTACGGATGGTGGCTTCCCGGAAGGTTCATGCAAAAATATTACTACAAGATAATCGCGACGTCGCTCGCGACTATAGTCCTGTTGATAGCATTGAACATAAAGACCGGCCAGGACATGAAGGAGATAGATATAAGGCCGTATGTTTCGGTCGATATGATAGATCCTATACAGATAAACGACACGGAAGGCAAGAACGTCTATTTCGGTAACTACATAATACTCAACAATACGGGCAAGACCCCGGCGGCGAACGTATCCGTAAGGTATTACCTCACGTCGGAAGCGGAGAAGGCGAAGACGTCGGGGCAGAGATGGATGGACCAGAAGGTAGAGGGTATCAGCACGCTGGGTTTTATAGCCCCCGGGACGTTCACGAAGGAACCGAGCTTCAAGGCGTTGTCGCCTTCGGCGAAATTATATTACTTCGAGGCGGTCGTCTCATACCAGGGGCTGTCGTCATCGAGACGGTACTGGACGCACGTCAGGAAGGTCTTCAGGTTCGACAGGGCTGAAGGAAGGTTCGTCATAGCCCTCAGCGACAGCGAATGGGACATGAACCGCCATTTCGGCGTGCCGCCTATATCGACCGTCAAGGAGATTGACGCCCTTATGATGCAGTTGAAGAACAAATGAACATCTCGAACAAGCTGACGATATCCAGGATATTCCTGACATTAGTCTTCATGTATTTCGTGTTCGCGAGATGGCCGGGCGCGAAATACTTCGCTTTCATAACGTTCCTGGCCGCTTCGCTTACGGATTATTACGACGGTTACTTCGCGAGGAAGGAAGGAAGCATCACGGATTTCGGCAAACTCATGGACCCGATCGCGGACAAGATACTGGTGCTTTCCGCGTTCCTCGCTTTCGTGGAGTTAAAGCTGATCCCCGCCTGGACGGTGCTTATAATAGTAGCAAGGGAAGTTACGGTAACGGGGCTCAGGATATTCGCGCTGACGAAAGGCAAGGTCATAGAAGCGGAGGAAGCAGGCAAGCACAAGACGGTCTCGCAGATGATAGCCATATTCATGATACTGATATTCCTGATGTTCAGGGAGGCGGGGAAATCCCTTTCTTTCTGGAACTGCGATACCGAGATATGGGTCAAGAACCTGATATTCGTCGTGATGCTCGTAACCGTCTGCCTGACTATCACGTCGGGCGTCTCATTCTTCATAAAGAACAAGAAACTATTCTCTTGAAGACCGTGGTCAGGATCGTCAGCACATTCTTCTATGCCGGCTTTGTCCCGCGCATGCCCGGGACCGCGGGTTCCGCCGCCGGGCTGCTTTTCGCGTTCCTCGTGTCCTATGATCCAAGGGTCTACCTGTTGTCACTGGCCGTGCTGATGGTGGCCGCGATGATGGTGATAAGGCGCGCCGAGATACTTTTCGGCAGGAGAGATTCAGGAAAGATCGTAATAGACGAGGCGGCAGGCATGATGATGGCCCTCTTGTTCCTGCCTATGGAGCCGGCCTACATGGCCGCGGCCTTCGTTACATTCAGGCTATTCGACATCTTCAAACCGTTCCCGATAAGGGCGGCCGAACGCGTGGCGAGCCCGTCGGGAGTGGTGCTCGACGACGTTATTGCGGGGATCTACGCCAACATCACCGTCAGGGCCGGCGCAGCATTGCTTCTGAAAGCGGCGTGTAAATAGGTCCTTCGGGAGAGAGCTTGCTGCTGAACAGCACCACGCGGTCGACGAGTGTCCTTGAGGAGACAGAGAACACGGTACCCTCGATGGCCTTCCTCAGAGAATCGATATTCTTCCCGCTCCTGACCCTTCCTACCGTTATGTGCGGCAGGAATTTCCTTTCCTCGCCCGGTATCCCAGCCTCCGCAAGCCGTGACGATATTGAATCGCAGAGGGCCCCGGACTCCCGCGCGCCTTCGCCTACTCCGGCCCATATGACCTTGGGGGAGGAAAGGCCGGGAAAGGCGCCGATGCCTTCAAGCCCTAGATGAAATTGCCTGAAATCCGAAACAGCCCCGGACAGCGCCGACTCCACCAAAGGTACCGTCCGCTCACCACAGTCGCCTAAAAAACGGAGCGTGAGGTGTATATTCTCCGGGTCGACCCATCTTACGTCGGCTCCCGATGCTTTCAGCGAAGATTGGAGAGCTCGCAGTTCCTCCCGGGCCTCCCGGGAGAGCGTTATCGCGATAAAAATCCTCATACAGCCTTCCATAGCCAGCGATTATACATTATGAATTAACATTAATCAACAGGGTGGTATAATCCGAAATATGCAGAAGGCGGCCTATCTGAAGTTCTGGGTTATGCCTGTAGGGGGATACGAGATAAGCCGGATAATCGGCGAAGAGATAGGATCATTTGAGAAACTGCACTCGAGGATAAGAGTCGATTGCTCGGTGATCCCCTGGTCACTCGCCTGGAAGAAGACAGTAACGGCCTCTGGTGAAGAGGGCGGGCCGGGAAAAGCATGTCTTTTCGCTTATGATAATCGATAGGACGTTCGACGTGAAAGGGCGCCCTATGGACGCCATAGGAATGTACGGAGGCGATGAATTTGTCGTGCTGCTGACCAACTCGAATAAAGACAGCGCATTGGCCGTCGGGAACAGATTGCGCGAGGCAGTGAAGGCACAGAAGATAAGCGCGGGAGAGAAGACGGTAACTTTCAGCGTAAGTATCGGCGTCGCCATATTCCCGAATGACGGAGCGACGCCTCAACAGCTTTTTAAGAAGGCCGATGAAGCGCTTTATTGGGCGAAGCAGCACGGGAAGGACCAGATGTGCCTGGCTTCCGATATAGGGAAGAACCCGCCTAAAGAGATACTCTAAGCAGGTCCAACGCTGCCTGGGAAGACCTGAATTTAATGATCTCGCGTTCGCCCCTGAAACGGAATTCCCTGCAGAACGTCCTGTCTTTCATGGAGACCGCGATATATACAAGGCCCACGGGCTTGCCTTTTACCGCGCCGGAAGGCCCCGCGATGCCGGTCACGGAAAGCCCGATATCGGCCCCGGCCGACTTCCTAACGTTTTTTGCCATTTCGACAGCCGTTTGCCTGCTGACCGCGCCGTACCTGCGCAATGTGACGCCGCGTACACCCAGCAAACCCGACTTGATATCATTTGAGTAGGCCACGATTCCCATCCTGAAGTAGACGGAACTGCCGGGGACATCGGTTATTCGGCTCGATATCAACCCGCCCGTGCACGACTCGGCCACCGCCAGCGTCTTTCGAGCGCGCGATAGCATGGACCCGACGGCGCCTTCGAGCGTCTCATCATCGCGGCCGAATATGTACCTGCCAAGGCGGGATGTTATCCTCCTATCCGCCTTGTCAATGAGCGCCTTCGCGCGTTTTTCGTCCGCCGCCTTCGCCATTATCTTCAGCTCCACCAGCGCCGGCTTAGCGTAGATGCCTACGGTAAGAGGAGGGGGGCTTTTAAGCAGGTTCCCGGCCTTGCGGTCCGCGAACGATTCGGACAAGCCGGTCATCCTTATCGTCCTGACTTTCAGCACGCCTTCGCCCCTGTATTTCTTTTTTAGCAACGGCGCTACGGAACGCTCGAACATCGGATTCAGTTCCCTCGGGGGCCCGGGGAGCGCGATAAGCAATTTCCCCCCTATGTCGTATACGAACCCCGGAGCGGTGCCGACGAGATTTCTTATTACCCTTGGGTTCTCTATCTGAAAAGTGCGGGATATCGCCTGGAGCGTTATATCGTCTACGGTCGGCCCAAGCCCGCCTGTAGTTATCACTATATCGGAGCGCCTGATGCCGGACTCGAGCGCGCCCGAGAGCCTTTCGGGGTTGTCTCCGACGGTCGAATGATGGTAGACGCCGATACCCAGCTCCGCGAGCTTTACGGACAACCATTGCTGGTTCGTGTTAAGTATCTGCCCGAGCAATATCTCCGTCCCTATCGAGATGATCTCAGCTTTCATAACCAGGATTATAGCATAAATGGCTTGCCACAGGACAACTAATTGGATATCATATTACGAGTTGGGGAAAACAACTTCGGGAGGGAATGATGTCAAAGTTCGGGTTTTTCTGCGTGTTGACGGTATTGTCGCTCACCTGCTTTAACCCCGCCTTTGCGGATGAAGGATGGAAGGCCTCGGCTTCTTCCGTGGAAGAGAAATTTACGCCTGAACTCGCCATTGACGGCGATATCACGACGCGCTGGTCCAGCCAGTTCGCGGACAACCAATGGTGGTCCGTCGATTTCGGAGCGCTTAAGGACATAAAAAAGATCACTATAATGTGGGAGGAAGCATATCCTGCGAAGTATAAGGTCCTCGCTTCATCCGACGGCAAATCATGGCAGTGCGTATTCGAGAACAATCTTGGCAAAGGCGGTTCCGACATCATCCCGGTAAAAGACCTCAAAGCCCGCTACCTGAAGGTCGAGATGGCGAAGAGGGCCACGCATTGGGGTAACTCCATAAGGGAGCTTAAGATCAACGAACCTGACCCGATAAAAGCAAAGGCGTCCGCGTCTTCGGGAGACTCCGATTACGCCGCCCAGAAGGCGATCGACGGCGACATGCAGTCCCGCTGGTCGAGCAACTTCGAGGATAACCAGTGGTGGCAGGTGGATTTCGCATCCCCTTATAAGATCTGCGGCGTCATGTTGAAGTGGGAGACGGCATTCACGGAGATATACAATATAGAAGTAAAGGACGCTTCGGGGAAATGGAAGAAGGTGTACGAGACGTCCGACGGCGACGGCAGCACGGATATCGTCTACTTCGACCCGGTCGAGGCGACCTCGCTCAAGATCAACTGCGTGCAGAGGGGGACCGGCTGGGGAAATTCGCTTTGGGAGGTATCATTCCTCGACGGGAATAACCCGCCGGTGGTATCGGGCGACGGCAAGACGACAGTCATAAAGCTCCCGTCAAGGATGGACCTCGGCGGTGTTGTGCTATCCTGGGCGGATGATTACGCGAAGGAGTACACGCTTGAGATCTCGAAGGACGGCAAGGATTTCAAGGAGGTCTACAGGACCGCCGAAGGGAACGGCGGCAAGGACCTTATATATTTCAAGGCCACTCCGGCAAAAGAACTGAGGATCAACTGCATAAAACCGGCTTCGGGAAGCCGCTGCGCAATAAAGGGGTTCGAGCCGAAGAGCGGCGAGGAGCAGGCGACGCCGATAAAGATCTACCAGGCGCTCTCGAAGGAATCTCCTGCCGGATATTATCCGATGTGGCTGAGGCGGCTGCAGGAGTTCTGGACCGTGACCGGCGTGCCGGATTCGGATAGTGAGGGATTATTCACGGAGACAGGCACATTTGAGCCGTATAAAGACGGATTTTCGCTGATGCCCTTCGTTTACGACGGAAAGAAGCTTTACACAGCCGAGGATTGCAGGGTCTCCCAGGCGCTAGCGGACGGCTACCTGCCGATACCGTCGGCCGCATGGGACCATTCCGACTGGTCTCTGGAGATAACGGCCTTATCGACAAGAGGTTCTGAAACGTCATTAAGGTATGTCATCAGGAATACCGGCAAGGCCGCTTTGAAGGGCAAGCTTTTCATCGCTGTGCGCCCCGTACAGGTCAACCCTGTCTGGCAGAGAGGCGGTTTCAGCCCCATAAACAGGATAGAATGCAAGCCGCCGGTCCTTTCCATAAACGGCAGGGATTGCCTTGTATCGGCAACGCAAGGAGTATCGATGGGCGCGGCCGAACTGTCTAAGGGTGACGCGGTCGATTTCATGAAGAAGGGCGAGCTTCCGCCCTCGCTTACGGCGGCCAGCGCGGAAGGGACGGCATCCGCGGGGCTTTCATTCAATGTGGCAGCCGCGCCGGGCGAAGCTAACACGTTCATAATACAGATGCCTGCCGTCAAACCTTCCGACTTCGATTCGGACCTTCTGAAACAAAAGAGGTTCTGGAAGGATGAACTCAGCAGGGTCTACATCGATATTCCTGAGATGCGCATAGTTGACGTAATGAGGACGAACGTCGCGTATATACTCATCAACAAGGACGGCCCGTGGATAAAACCCGGTTCGCGCAATTACAGCCATTCATGGATCCGCGACGGCGCGCTGACGAGCGCGGCGATCCTAAGGATGGGCATAAATGACGAGGTAAAGCAGTGGCTCGATGCGGTCGCCTCAAAGGTAACCGATGACGGATATGTCCCCTATCTTATCTTCGAAGGAGGGAATCCGATCGGCCTTAACGATCACGGCACGGGTGAAGGGGTCGAGTGGGATGCGCAAGGTGAATTCGTCTATGCCGTCCGGAATTACGTGGATTACTCGGGGGACAGGGGATACCTCCCCTCCATATACCCGAAGGTCGTGAAAGCGCTTGAGTTCACCCGCAACCTTAGGCGACGCAATATGGGCGAGGAATTCAAGAACGACCCGAAGAAGAAGCCGTATTACGGTCTCCTGCCTAAGTCGAACAGCCATGAGGGCTATTACCCCGCGCAGACGAGCTACTGGGATGACTTCTTCGCCATAAGGGGTTTCAGGGACGGCATATACCTCGCGGAGCTCATGAAGGACGCGGAGGGCGCGGAGTGGATGCGCAAGGAGCTTGATGATTTCCGCAAATGCCTATACGAGTCGATACGGCTCGTCGTCGAGAGGGACAGGCTCGACTATATCCCCGGTTGCGTCGAGAAAGGCGATTTCGACGCCACGTCTACCGCGATCGCAATAGTTGCGGCAGGAGAGTTAGAGTACATGCCGAAAGAACTGTTGAAGAAGACGTTCGACAAGTATTACGCCGAATTCGTCAGGGGAATGGTCCCGGGCAAGGAGAGGACGTTCACGCCTTACGAGGTACGCACTGCGAACGCGTTCTTCAAGATGGACCAGCGCGACCGCGGCCTTACGATGCTTCGTTATTTCCTGAAGGATTCCGTCAGGCCTTTCGGCTGGAACCATATGGCTGAGGTGGTCCACGCGAAGGTCCGGGCTCCCTCATATATCGGCGATATGCCGCATACGTGGGTAGGTTCCGGGTATGTGGACGCTGTCCGCACGATGTTCGTCTATGAGGACGACGGCAAACTTATACTCGGCGCAGGGCTCGCCCCGGAATGGTTCGAGAAGGGCATAGAAGTAAGGGATATGCCGACACTCTACGGAAAGATCTGCTATAAGATAGTAAAGAAGGGCGATAAGATAGAGTACTTCCTGTACGGTAACGCGAAACCGCCGAAAGGCGTCAGGTTCGTGCTGCCGAAAGAGCTCAGGAATTGCACCGTCGAGGAGATGAAAGCCGGGAAGTGATAATAGATATTCACACCCACGCCTGGCCGGATAAGGTGTCGCAGAAGGCGAGGGAGAGCTTAGAAAAGCTGTTCGGCGAGAAGATGGTCTGCGACCCTACTGCGGCCAACCTGCTCGAACACATGGACCGGAACGGGATTGACATAAGCGTCATCTGTTCCGTCGCGACAAGGCCTGAACAGGTCGCCGGCATAAACGACTGGCTTTTCGGTATCAGGAGCGAACGGTTAAAGGCCTTCTGCGCGTTCCATCCCGGTTACTCGGGCTGGAAGGACGAGCTCAAGAGGATACGCGATAACGGCGACGGCATAAAACTCCAGCCGGAATTCCAGGATTTCTTCGTCGATGACGAGAAGGTGTTCCCCGCGTATGAACAGATGGAGAGGGCCGGATTGCCGGTCCTGTTCCATTGCGGAGAGGAACTCTCGGGCACGATGTCCGTCAGGTCGTCGCCGTCCCGTATCGCGAAAATAAAGGACAAATTTCCCGGCCTCAGGATGATCGGGGCTCATTTCGGGGGATTCCGCCTCTGGGGCGAGGTCAGGCAGCACCTGCTCGGAAAGGATATCTACCTTGACACTTCATTCTTCTTCGGGTTCCTCCCCGATACCGAGATAAAAGACCTTTTATTGTCCCACAGGCCGGACCGCCTGCTCTTCGGGACCGATTTCCCGCTCACGGACCAGGGCAAGGACCTGGGCTATATCGGCCGGCTTGATATTGACAAAGGGCTTAAGGATATGATATTGTCAAAAAATGCAAAGGATTTGCTGGATTCCTTGAACGGAAGGAGGTGAATGATTGATGAGGTTATTTGTGATCGCGATATTGATGGTATCGATGGCCGTATTGGTCGGATGCGAGAAGAAAGAGAGCCTTTCCGTGACGACTCCGAGCGGCACAGTGACGGTGAAGTAAGTCCTGCTCGTTATATCATGCTGTTGTTTTGACGGCGGCTTTCGGTTTTATCTGATAGCCGCCGTTTAGGTTGCGTCAAAATAGCCCGCCTGATTTCCCTTTACAAAGATGTGCCGTAATCGTATAATAATTCAGTCGTGAGGCGATAAGCCCTGCCTAAAATATTTGAAAGAATTTCCCTCAAGACGCCGTCTATTACCTTGTTGGCGGCGCATAAACCATATAAACCTAAAGGAGGGAAGAATATGGTAAAGAAGGAAGCGAAGGAAACGAAAAGGGAAGAGAAACAGCAGGATAAGGATAAGGTAACTGCCGAGAGGACCAAGGCGCTCGAGCTGGCGCTGGCGCATATCGAGAAACAATTCGGCAAGGGCTCTATAATGAAGCTCGGCGGGGATACGCACGCGAAGGTAGATTCTATACCGACCGGAGCGCTCTCCCTTGACATAGCGATAGGCGTCGGCGGTATACCGAGAGGCCGCGTAATAGAGATATACGGGCCCGAATCCTCAGGCAAGACCACGTTGTCACTGAGCATAGTAGCGGAAGCGCAGAGAAGGGGCGGCGTAGCGGCTTTCATTGACGCTGAGCACGCGTTCGATTCAACATACGCGAAGAAACTCGGCGTCAACCTCGACGACCTGCTGATATCACAGCCCGATTCGGGCGAACAGGCGCTCGAGATCTGCGAGACGCTCGTGAAGTCAAGCGCGGTAGACGTTGTAGTCGTGGACTCCGTCGCGGCGCTTGTGCCGAGGGCCGAGATCGAGGGCGAGATGGGCGACTCGCATGTTGGCCTGCAGGCAAGGTTGATGTCGCAGGCGCTGCGCAAGCTGACATCCTCGATAAGCAAATCAAAGACGTCGGTAATATTCATAAACCAGATCAGGGAAAAGATAGGCGTAATGTTCGGCAATCCCGAGACGACACCCGGCGGCCGCGCGCTTAAGTTCTACGCGTCCGTAAGGCTTGATATAAGGCGCATAGATAACATCAAGATGAACGACGTTTCCGTAGGAAGCCATGTCAGGGTAAAGGTAGTAAAGAACAAGGTCGCCGCGCCGTTCAGGCAGGCCGAGTTCGATATAATCTATAACGAGGGGATCTCACGCACCGGCGATATCATAGACCTCGCGGTAAACCTCGGGATCATTGAAAAGAGCGGCTCATGGATCACGTACGGGGAGCAGAAGATCGGCCAGGGCCGTGAGAACGCCAAGACATTCCTCAAGGAGAACCCGAAACTCCTGCACGAACTCGAAAAGAAGATCAGGGACAGCGTTATCGCGTAAATAAGCAAGGAGGTAGACCAGCCATGTTTAAGCGGTTTGTCTATGTGACATTACAGTTGGTGTTGGCGGTATCCCTGTGCGGGTACCCGCATACAGGCACTGCCGCTACCGACGGGGACGTAGCCGTCGCGAAGTCGCTCGAGAACGCATTTGCCGGTGTCGCTGACAGGGTAGGCCCCTCCGTCGTGGCGATATCAACGATGCATACGGCGAAGATGCGCAGCCCCGGAGGGATGGGTGATGACGAGATGTTCCGGCAGTTCTTCAAGGACTTCTTCGGCGACATACCCGAACGCGAGTACATGCAAAGGGGCATCGGCTCCGGGTTCATCATAGACCCCGACGGTTATATATTGACGAACCATCACGTCGTTGACGGCGCCGACAAGATAGAGGTCATCCTGCCGGACGGAAGGAAATTCGAGGGCAAGGTCAAGGGGCAGGATACAAGAGCCGACCTCGCGGTCATAAAGATCAGCGCGTCGAACCTCAAGGCGCTTGACCTGGCCGATTCCGATAACGTAAAGATAGGACAGTTCACGCTTGCCGTGGGCAACCCGTTCGGCATATCATCCAAACCGACGGTGACCGTAGGTGTAATAAGCGCGCTCAACCGGTCCCTGCCGAGGTCAAGCCGGGGAGACCGTGATTATTCCGACCTGATACAGACCGACGCGGCGATCAATCCCGGCAACAGCGGCGGGCCTCTCGTAGATATTGACGGCAAGGTCATAGGAATAAATGTGGCGATAATATCGACGACGGGCGGTTACCAGGGGATCGGCTTCGCGATACCGATCAATGTCGCCAAGAGGGTGCTCGGCGACCTCATATCGGGCAGGAAAGTGCTTTACGGATGGCTCGGCGTAAACGTGCAGGACCTCGATGAGGACCTCGCGAAACAATTCGGCCTTTCCGGCACGGAAGGAGTAGTGGTCGCAAAAGTGATGAGCGGCAGCCCGGCAGAGAAGGGCAGGATGAAGACGGGCGACATAATCAGGAAGTTCGACGGGAAACCGGTAGAGAACGTGCGCGAACTGCTTAAGCTGGTAGGAAGGGCGCCGATCGGGAAGAAGACAAAGGTAGTCGTTCTGCGCGACAGGAAGGACGTGACGCTCGATATCGAGGTCGCGCAGAGGCCTGAGGCGATCGAGGAATTCGCCGATGCTGAGCTCGGTTCATGGCGTGGCATAGAGGTTATAGAGAAGGACGGCGTAACGGTAAACAGCGTCGAGCCCGGAAGCCCCGCGGATGCCGCAGGGCTCAGGCGCGGCGATAAGATACTCGAGATAAACAGGAAGCCGATAAAGAATGTGACGGATTACAACAAGGTCACAAAAGGCCTTAACGGGGATGTCCTGCTGTTGACGAACCGGGGATATGCCGTTATCAAGGAAGAGCCGAAAGAAGGGCAGGAAAGAAACGAAAAACGGTAATATCGGCGCGGAAGATGAGGCATTGCACAAAGCGAGGGCGGATGCCTTAAGGCTGTTAAGGTTCCGCCCGCGCAGCGTCAAGGAGATGGCAGGACGCCTTAAACAGAAGGGGCATCCCGGCATCGTCATTGCCCGCACGATAGATGAGTTTGAAGGGAAAGGCCTTCTCGACGACAAGACCTTCGCGAAACTCTGGATAGGCGACAGGATATCGCTGAAGCCCGCCGGTAAAAGCCTCATTGTAAGGGAGCTCAGGGCAAAAGGCATCGGAGAAAATATGATCGAGGCGGCCTTCGCCGAATATAAGGGCGTTTTCGACGAGGCGGAGTTGGCGGCCCCTCTAGCCAGGAGAAAGATAGCGGGGCTCAAGGGTCTTGAGCCGGAGAAGGCAAAGAAAAAGCTGTTCGATTTTTTAAGCCGCAGAGGTTTTTCCTATAACACGATCTGGAAGGTCATCAAGGATAATTATGACTACGGACCAACTGAGGAGTAAATTCCTGAAATATTTCGAGTCGAAGGGGCATCCCGTCGTCGTTTCGGATTCTTTGGTCCCGAAAGACGACCCGACGGTCCTTTTTACCAGCGCCGGCATGAACCAGTTCAAGGACTATTTCCTCGGCAAGAGGAAGGATATCAGGCGCGCCGCGAGCTGCCAGAAATGCCTAAGGACCGGTGACCTCGATAATGTAGGCAAGACGCCTTCGCACCATTCGTTCTTTGAGATGCTCGGGAACTTCTCCTTCGGCGATTACTTCAAGGAGGACGCGATCGCCTGGGCATGGGAATTCCTGACGAAAGAACTCGGCATGAAGGAAAAAGACCTCTGGGTGTCGGTCTATGAAGATGACGATGAAGCGTTCAAGATATGGAAAGAAAAGATCGCGGTCCCTGAGAGCAGGATCTTAAAATTCGGCGCGAAGGATAATTTCTGGCCGGCAAACGCGCCCGAAGAGGGCCCTAACGGCCCGTGCGGCCCGTGCTCGGAGATATATTTCGACCGCGGCGAGAAGTACGGCTGCGGAAAACCGGATTGCAAACCCGGATGCTGCCGCAGGCACGTTGAGGTCTGGAACCTTGTGTTCACCCAGTTCAACAGGGTAGGCCTCAACAAACTTGAGCCGCTGCCTAACAAGAACATAGATACAGGCATGGGGCTTGAGCGGCTGGCTTCCGTCATGCAGGGAGTGCCGACTAATTTCGATACCGACATCTTCAGGCCTATCATAGACGAGATAAAGCAATTTACCCAAAAGGATGAAGCCGGCCACAGGAACGCCATTGCCGACCATGTGCGCGCCGCGGTCTTCTGTATCGCGGACGGCGTACTTCCCGCGAATACCGGCAGGGGTTATGTGCTGAAGACCCTCATAAGGCGTTCGCTGGTCCACGGGAAGTTCCTGGGCATAAACGAGCCGTTCCTGTTCAAGCTGGTCGACAGCGTGGTCCGCGCGATGAAGGGCGGGTATCCCGAGCTGGGCGAACGAAGGGAAAATATCAGCGTCATAATAAAATCTGAGGAAGAAAAGTTCTTCCAGATAAACGAGGATGTCAGGGCCGACCTTGAATCGGCGGCGGCGGAGATAAAAGCAAGGAATGAGAACGTCATTCCGGGGAGCAAGCTCTTCTATTTCCACGATACCCGCGGCCTGCCGCTCGACCTCATCAGGGAGTTCGCTGCAGGCGAGGGGCTTGAGCTTGATATAGCCGGATACGAAATACTTATGGACGGGCAGCGCAGGAAATCCCGCGGCGCGACAAAGTTGACCGGCGAAGTATTCTCCGAGACGCTTACGGCGGCGGTGCACGGTACGGGATCGAGATCGGAATATATCGGATATGACGCGCTTGAGTCAGAGGCGTCGATAATCGCGCTGGTCAAGCAGAACAAGGCGGTAGGTTCAGTTGAGGCCCCGTCTGAATTCGCCGCGATCCTCGACAGGACACCCTTCTACGGCGAGACGGGCGGCCAGGTCGGAGATACCGGCAAGCTTGAAGGCAAGGGGTTGGATATCACCGTCACGGATACGAAGCTGGTCGAGAAGGTGCCGGTCCATATTTGCAGCATAAAAGAAGGCAAGGTAAAGGTCGGAGATAAGGTGAAGGCCGCCGTCGACAGCCAAAGAAGGATGGCTATCGCGCGCCACCATACCGCGACTCACCTCCTTCAGGCCGCACTTCGCAAGGTCCTCGGGGCGCACGTGAACCAGTCGGGTTCCTTGGTCGCGCCGGACAGGCTGCGGTTCGATTTCACGCATTTCAAGCCGATGAGCGCGGAAGAGATCGAGGCGGCGGAATCCCTCGTCAACGAATATATCATGAAGAACGCACCTCTTAACGTCCGCGTGATGGATATTGACGAGGCGAAAAAGATCGGGGCGACCGCTCTTTTCGGTGAAAAGTACGATAAAAAGGTGCGCGTAGTGGACGTAAAGGAGATATCAAAGGAGTTCTGCGGCGGCACGCACCTTGGCGCTACCGGCGAAATAGGTTTATTCAAGATAATGTCGGAGGGCTCGGTCGCTGCAGGCATACGCAGGATCGAGGCAGTCGCCGGCGAGGCCGCATACGGAAAGATAAAAGAATCGGAAGCCATATTGAAGGAAGTCGCGGATTCGCTTGCCGTAAAACCCGCCGGCCTGCCGGCGCAGATAGAAGCCCTTCTCGCCAGGGTAAACGACCTCGAGAAGAAGCTTAAGGGCCTCCAGTCCGAAAGCGTCAAAGAGAAGGCGAAAGAGCTTGTGTCCGCAAGGGAATTATCGGATAATAACATATACGTTGTCTCTAAAAGGCTCGACGGATACGCGCCCGACACCCTTGTAAACCTTACCGATGCGATAAAATCGTCCATGGGAAATAACGCGGTCTCGATGCTTGCAGGCGCCTATGAAGGGAAGGCATTCGTCGTTGTGGGGGTCACGCAGGACCTGTCGAAGGGCGTCGTCGACGCTCGCGCGATAATAAAGACGATCTCCTCCGCGATATCGGGCGGCGGCGGCGGCCGGCCGGACCTCGCGCAGGCCGGCGGAAAAGATATCTCGAGGCTGGATGAAGCGCTTGAAGCCGGGAAAAAAGCCGTAAAGGAAATCAAAAGATGAAGATAGTAAGGCTATACAGCAAGGAATTCGGGAAGCTCTGCAGCCGGTATAATAACCGCAAGAAGAGGGTCTCGGAAAGCGTAAGCAGGATCGTCGAGGACGTAAGGCTCAACGGCGATGAGGCGGTCATAAAATATACGAGGAAGTTCGACAAGGTCAAGCTCTCGGCGAGGCAGCTTCGCGTCACGGAGAGCGAGGCGAGCGGCGCGTTCCAGGACATCGATTCGGAGTTCATATCGGAACTCAAGAACATCATAGATAACGTAACGAAGTTCTACAAGAAACAGGTCAGGAACAAGAAATCGTGGAGGATAGTTGACGAGGACGGCGTGGTGCTCGGGGAAAAATACGAGCCGATAGAGCGCGTCGGCATATACGTGCCTGCCGGGACTGCCCCGCTCGTTTCTACCGTATATATGACCGTATTGCCCGCGAAGGTGGCAGGCGTAAAATCGATAGTGCTTTGCACTCCGCCGAACAAGTTCCAGAGCGTCGACCCGTATATACTGGCCGTCGCGAACCTGCTGAAGGTCGACGAGGTCTATAAGGTCGGCGGCGCGCAGGCCATAGCGGCGCTCGCGTTCGGCACGAAGACGATACAGAAGGTGGACAAGATAGTCGGGCCGGGCAACGATTACGTGACGGAAGCGAAGAGGCAAGTATTCGGATACGCCGATATCGACATGATAGCGGGCCCTTCCGAGGTCGTTGTCATGGCAAACAGGTCGACGAACCCGCTGTTCGTCATAAAGGACCTGGAGGCGCAAAGCGAGCATTTCAAGGGGCTGCCTATACTCGTGACTACCTCCAAGCCGCTCGCGAAGCTGGTCAGGAAGGAAGTAACGAACGGGTATATCATAATAGCGAAGAACATGGAAGAAGCGTGCGATGTCGTGAACCGGCTCGCTCCGGAGCACTTGCAGATAATGGTGAAGAACCCGCAAAAGTGGCTCAAGAGGATAAAGAACGCGGGCGCCATATTCCTCGGGCAGTACAGCCCGACCGCGATAGGCGATTACGTCGCCGGGCCGAGCCATGTGCTGCCGACAAGCGGGACGGCGCGTTTCTTTTCGGGACTGGGCGTCGAGGATTTCGTGAAATCCTCGCACATAATATCGTATTCGAAGAAGGCGCTCGAGAAGGCCAAGAGGTCTATAGAGAAGATAACGAAGCTCGAGGGGCTCAGCAAGCACCTCGAATCCATCAAAGCGAGGTTCTAAATGAAGAAGAGGGCCGTTAAGCTTAAGCGCAGGACCACAGAGACCGACATAAAGGTGGATCTGAATATCGACGGGACGGGTAAGTTCCGCGTATACACCGGGATTGGCTTCCTCGACCATATGCTCTCGCTCTTCGCGAGGCACGGATGTTTCGACCTGAAGATTATCGCCAAAGGCGACCTCAATGTCGACATACACCACACAAATGAGGACGTAGGCATAGCCCTCGGCGAGGCGATGGCAAAGGCGCTCGGCAACAAGAAAGGGATACGCCGTTTCGGATCGAGGGATGTGGCTGTCCCCATGGAAGAGGCGCTCGCGCGCATAGCGCTCGATATCAGCGGGAGGCCGTCGCTGTATATGCGCTGCACGGGCAAACCCGTTCCTCCGACGCTGCTTGACAGGCAGGGCTATAATCTCTCGAGCGCGAAGCAGTTCCTCGAGGCGTTTGTAAGGAGCTCGGGCATAAACCTGCATATCGAATACCGCGGAGAGGACCTGCATCACGTGCTTGAGGCGATATTCAAGGCCTTCGGAAGGGCGTTGTGCGACGCGACGAGGATAGACCCGAGGGTAAAAGGCGTCCCGTCGACAAAAGGGAGATTATGAAGCAAAAGATAACCGTACTCGATTACGGCATGGGCAACCTCAGGAGCGTGTCGAAAGCGCTCGAAGCGGAAGGCGCTTCCGTCATAGTATCTGATAAGGCCCGGGATATCCTTAAGGCGGATAAGCTCGTTTTCCCGGGAGTCGGCGCTTTCAGGGACGCGATGTCGGAACTCAAGTCCCGTAAGCTTGTCGGACCCATGATGGAATTCATAGAAGGCGGAAAGCCGTTCCTCGGGCTGTGCCTCGGCATGCAATTGCTCTTCGACAGGAGCGAGGAAGCCGTATCATGCAGGGGCCTCGGTATAATAAAGGGCAAAGTGCTCAAGTTCAGGTCGAGGAAGCTCAAGATACCGCACATGGGATGGAACCGGCTTTCCGGAATAAAGAGGGGCTGCCCGTTGTTCAAGGGCATTCCCGAGGGTTCGTATGTCTACTTCGTGCACTCATATTATGCATTGCCCGAGAATAGATCATCCGTCAGCGCTTATACCGATTACGGGTTAAAGTTCGCGTCGGCTATATGGTCCGATAATGTTTACGCCACACAGTTCCACCCTGAGAAGAGCCAGGCGCTGGGGCTTAAAATCATGAGGAATTTCGTAAAGATATGATCGTCATACCTGCTGTTGACATAAGAGGAGGAAACGTTGTCCGGCTTTTCAGGGGGGATTTTTCCAAAGAGACCGTATATTCCAGCGACCCCGTGAAGACATCGCTCTGGTGGCAGAGTGAAGGCGCAAAGAGGCTCCATGTCGTTGACCTCGACGGCGCGCTGGAAGGCAAGCTGAAGAACCTCGATTGGATAAGGAAGATAACCGCGTCGCTCGATATACCCATAGAGGCCGGCGGCGGGATAAGGACGGAGGCGGATCTCCAGACTGTCATAAGGGCTGGCGCCTCATACGCGATACTCGGGACCAAGGCTTGCGAGGACGAGGAGTTCCTGAAAAGGGCGGTCGACAAGTACCGCGAAAAGATAATCGTGAGCCTCGACGTGAAGGACGGTTATCTGCAGACAAAGGGCTGGGTGAACCCGACGGAGATAAAAGCTATAGATTTCGCCCAGAGGATCAGGATGTTCGGGGTCCAGACCGTCGAGTATACCGATATATCGAGGGACGGGACGCTGCAGGGGCCGGGATTCGGCAACATACTGAAGTTCCTCGGGGAAGTCAAGATAGACATGATCGTCTCGGGAGGCATCTCGACTCTTGCCGACCTGAGGATACTCCGTGATTACAACAGGAAGGAAGTGGTCGGCGTCATAGTCGGCCGCGCACTCTACGACAAGAAGATACTTCTTAAGGACGCGAATAAGGTATGCTCGCAAAAAGGATAATACCCTGCCTTGACGTGAAGGACGGCCGCGTCGTCAAGGGGGTCAATTTCGTGAACTTCCGGGACGCGGGAGACCCCGTCGTCAACGCGTCCTTCTACGAGAAGGAAGGCGCGGATGAGCTCGTATTCCTCGATATCACGGCAAGTTTTGAGGACAGGGATACGATGATAAGCGTGGTCCGCCGCACCGCCGAACAGGTATTCATGCCGCTTACCGTGGGCGGAGGCATTAGGAACATCTCGGATATAAGAAACCTGCTGAACGCCGGGGCGGACAAGGTGTCGATTAATACCGCCGCAGTAAAGGATCCCGTCCTGATCCGCGAATCCTCCGACAGGTTCGGCAGCCAATGCATCGTTGCGGCGATAGACGCAAAGCGCGTGGGCAAAAAGTGGGAGGTATTCATCCACGGGGGCAGGACGCCTACGGGCATCGATGCCGTAAAGTGGGCAAAGGAATCCCAGAAACGCGGAGCGGGCGAGATATTGCTCACTTCGATGGACAGGGACGGCACTAAGGCGGGTTATGACATCGAGCTTACCAGGGCCGTATCGGAAAATGTCGGGATACCCGTCATCGCATCGGGCGGCGCAGGATTGCCCGCGCATCTCTATGACGGGTTCGTGAAGGGCAAGGCAGACGCGGTACTGGCGGCATCGATATTCCATTTCAGGGAATATTCGATAAGGCAGGTAAAAGAGTACTTAAAGAGAAAAGGAGTCGCCGTAAGGATATGAATAAGTTCATCAAAGGGTTGAAATATGACAAGAACGGGCTGATACCGGCGGTAATACAGGACTACGCCAACAACGAGGTCCTGATGGTCGCATATATGAACGATGTCGCGGTAAGAAAAACGATCGGGACGAAGAGGGCCCACTTCTACTCGCGCTCAAGGAAGAAGCTTTGGCTTAAGGGCGAATCGTCCGGGCACGTCCAGAAGGTGAAGGAGATCCGTTTCGATTGCGATGCCGACTGCCTTCTCGTGAAGGTGGAACAGGTCGGCGGCGCGTGCCATACGGGTTATAGGTCATGCTTTTACAGGAAACTGAAGGACAATAAGGGGAATACGGCCGTATCGGGAAAGAAGATGTTCGACCCCGACAAGGTCTACAAAAAATGATGGAATATGTACCGTCCAGGAAAGAATTCGGCCGCCTTTCTAAGAAAGGCAACCTCATCCCGGTCTATGCCGAGATAACGGCTGACCTTGAAACGCCGGTCTCCGCCTTCATGAAGATAGACAGGGGGGATTATTCGTTCCTGCTCGAATCCGTGGAAGGCGGGGAGAAGATAGCCCGTTATTCTTTCCTGGGTTCAGGGCCGTCGATCGTATTCAGGAGCAAAGGCAGCTGCGTTGAGATAAAGGAGGACGGCAATACAAAACGCTTCACCGCGTCATCCGACCCGCTCGAGGAGATGAAGGGCGTCCTCGGAAGATACAGGTTCGTGCACACTCCCGGCCTGCCGAGGTTCTGCGGGGGGCTCGTAGGGTTCATGGGATACGATATGGTGAGATTTTTTGAGGAATTGCCCTCGAAAAATCCGGATGACCTCAACGCGCCGGACTCTGTCTTCATGCTTACGGACACGATATTGATATTCGACCACGTTAAGCACAAGATAAAGGTCGTCTCGAACGCGCATGTCGAGGGCGATCCTTCAAGGGCGTACGACGCCGCCATAAAGAAGATCAACGGCCTCATAAATATGCTCGGCGCGCCGCTTGCGGCCGGGCGCAGGAAGATCCGCGCGACGGAACCGGGCATTGATTCCAATTTCACGAAGAAGGAATTCGTTGCGCTGGTCAGGAAAGCGAAGAGCTACATCAGGGCAGGCGATATAATCCAGGTGGTGCCGTCCCAGAGGTTCAGCACAAAGATATCGTGTTCCGGCATCGACCTATACCGTTCGCTGAGGATGATAAACCCTTCGCCTTATATGTACTACCTGAAGATGAAGGAGATCTCCCTTGTAGGGGCATCGCCCGAGCTGATGGTCAGGTGCGAAGATAATGTAGTTGAGCTGAGGCCTATCGCCGGCACGAGGCCGAGAGGCAGGAACGAGGCCGAGGAGAAGCGGCTCGAGAAGAACCTGCTGTCGAGCGTGAAAGAGCGCGCCGAGCATATAATGCTCGTTGACCTCGGGCGCAACGACATAGGAAGGGTCTGCAAATACGGGACGGTAAAGGTCTCCGAGCTCATGACTATCGAAAAATATTCGCACGTAATGCATATTGTCAGCGAATGCACCGGGAAGTTGAGGCCCGACAAGGATATGTTCGATGTGATCAGGGCAACGTTTCCCGCCGGCACGGTATCTGGAGCGCCGAAGGTAAGGGCTATGGAGATCATCGAGGAGCTCGAGAATACGAGGCGCGGGCCTTACGCTGGCCTCGTCGGGTACTTCAGCTTCTCGGGGAACACCGACACATGCATAAATATCAGGACCATAGTGATGAAAGGCGGCAGGGCATTCGTGCAGGCGGGCGGGGGGATCGTGGCAGATTCCGATCCCGCGAAGGAATACCAGGAGACCGTCAATAAGGCCAAGGCCACGATAAAAGCGATAGAGGCCGCGGAGAAGGGGATTGTTTAGATGATCCTTATGATAGATAATTACGATTCGTTCACCTATAACCTCGTGCAATACCTCGGTGAAATGGGGCAGGCGCTTAAGGTCATCCGCAACGACAAGATATCGGTGGGGTCCATCTCCGGCCTCAGGCCGAAGAGCATCATAATATCTCCCGGGCCGGGATTCCCGAAAGACGCGGGAATATCAAACTCCGTCCTGCGCGAATTTGCGGGAAAGGTCCCGATCCTCGGTGTATGCCTGGGCCACCAGTGTATAGGTGAGGTCTTTGGCGGCCGCATCGTAAAGGCCTCAAGGCCCATGCACGGCAAGACGTCTCTGATATACCATAACGGCAAGGAGATATTTAAGGGGCTTCGCAACCCGTTCGCGGCTATCAGGTACCATTCTCTTATTGTAGAGCGAAAGTCGTTGCCGGACTGCCTCGAGGTCATCGCCCGGACAAAGGAAAAAGAGATAATGGGCCTCAAGCACAGAAAATATCCCGTATGGGGAGTGCAGTTCCACCCTGAATCTATACTCACTGCAGAAGGCAAGAAGCTGCTCAAGAACTTCCTGGAGCTATCCGAATGATCAAAGAAGCGATCGCGAAACTTGTAAGGTCTGAGGACCTCTCAAAACCGGAGATGGAGCTTTCGATGGAGGATATAATGACGGGGCAGGCGCTCCCGTCGCAGATCGCGTCCTTCCTGACGGCCATGAGGATGAAAGGCGAGACGCTCGATGAGATAGTAGGCGCCGCCACCGTCATGCGCAAGCACGCGACTAAGATAAAGACGAAGCACCCTGTCATACTGGACACCTGCGGGACCGGAGGCGATGAGATGCAGACGTTCAACATTTCCACCGTCTCCGCATTTGTAGTGGCCGGCGCAGGCATCGCCGTAGCAAAGCACGGCAACCGCTGTGTCTCTTCGAAATGCGGAAGCGCGGACCTGCTGAAGGCCCTCGGGGTGAACATAGACGCGCAGGAGCATGCCGTGTCAAAATGCCTCGATGAGATAGGCATCGGTTTCCTTTTTGCCCCGATACTGCACAAGGCGATGCAGTACGCTGTCGGGCCGAGAAGGGAGATAGGCATCCGCACGATATTCAATATCCTGGGCCCGCTTACGAATCCGGCTAACGCTACGCACCAGCTTCTCGGCATTTACGATCATAAGCTTACGAGGCCGATAGCCGAGGCGCTCGGACGGCTTGGGTCAATTCACGCGCTTGTGGTGCACGGTAATGACGGGCTCGACGAGGTGACGACAACGGATTCGACGCAGGTGTCCGAGTTCAAGGGCGGCAATGTCAGGGATTATGAGATAAACCCGAAGGAATTCGGTATAAAGACTGCTAAACCCGGGGATCTTAAGGGCGGCGATATCAGCCAGAACGCGAAGATCGCGCTTGCCGTCTTAAACGGTGATAAAGGGCCCCATCGCGATATCGTCCTTATGAACGCGGGCTGCGCGATATACGCTGCGGACGGGGCTGGCAGCATAAGGGAAGGCATAAAGATAGCGGAGGAATCAATAGATTCCCGGCATGGCCTGAAGAAACTCGAACAGCTTAAGGAGGTCACAAGCAGATGATAGGATTACAGGAGATAATTGAGCACAAGAAACACAAGCTTGAACGCGCGCAGGAGATCCTTCCTCTTGAAGAGCTGGAAAAGCGGGCCGTTCCCGTAAAGAACAGGGGATTTAAGTCCGCAATTTCTAAAGGCGGAAAGATCAATCTTATCGCCGAGGTAAAGAAAGCGTCGCCGTCGCACGGCTTGATCAGGCGAGATTTCGACCCTTCCGGAATAGCCAAGATATACAGGAAAAGCGGGGCTTCGGCGTTGTCCGTCCTAACGGAAGACAAATACTTCCAGGGGAGCATGGATGACCTCAGGTCTGTCCGTGACGCCGCCAACCTGCCGATAATGCGCAAGGATTTCTTAATCTCCGAATACCAGATATTCGAATCGGCTGTCGCGGGCGCGGACGCGATCCTTCTCATCGCTACGGCATTGGACAGGGGAATGCTCAAGGCGCTGTTCCACGAGGCGAAGTCCCTCGGGATGGATACGGTCGTCGAGGTGCATAATGAGCGCGACCTCGAAAAAGCGCTCGGGATAGACGCCGAGATAATCGGCGTCAACAACAGGAACCTGGAGACCCTGGAAGTTGACCTTCAGGTGACCCGGGAATTGGTGCCTAAAATTCCCGCCGGGAAGATAGTCATCTCAGAGAGCGGGATAAGGGACCCCGAAGATATGCAATCCCTGGCAGGGACAGGCATAAAAGCCGTCCTTATAGGCGCCGCGTTCATGGAATCCGACGACATATCTGCCGAGGTCAAAAGGATCATGGGTTGGTAAGGGTAAAGGTCTGCGGGATAACGAACCTTAAGGACGCCGAGGCGGCTTGCCGGCTTGGCGCGGACGCGCTCGGATTCGTCTTTGCGAAGAGCCCGAGAAGGATAGATGCTGAGAAGGCAAGGTCTATATCCTTAAAAACGCCTCCGTATGTATCTTTAGTTGGCGTCTTTGTGGATGAAGATATCAAAAAATTGCTGAAGATAGCGGAAAAATGCAGGATTGACTGCGTCCAGCTTCACGGCAACGAATCGATTAACTATTGCAAACAACTTAAGAAATATTATAAAATAGTCAAAGCGGTAAGGATAGGAGAAAAAAAGGATCTTGACGGCTTGTCCGGCTACGATGTTGACGCATTCCTGCTTGATACATACAGGCCCGGCAAGGCGGGAGGTACGGGAGAAAAGTTTGATTGGAACCTGGCCTTACGCGTAAAGAAGCTTGGCAGGCCCGTAATACTGTCGGGCGGCCTTAAACCGCGAAACGTTCGCGGCGCTATCAGGAAGGTAAAGCCGTATGCCGTAGATGTATCGAGCGGGGTCGAATCATCACCCGGCCGGAAGAGCATGAAACTCATGAAGGAATTCATTCAAAGAGCTAAAAAGACATCTTAGGAGAGGGGCCGCGATGGGTTCAAACAAAAGATTACACCGCCGTCTGGCGCTTGATGTAGAGGTTAAGTGGCACAGGAAGAAAGACAAGTCGTCCAGCAGCAAGGCATACATGTTCAGGACAAAGAACTTCGCGCGGCACGGCCTCTTCCTTAAAACCGACAAGAAATTCAGGCTCGGCATGGATATGGACCTGGAATTCATGCTGCCGACGGTATCGCATCCTGTGCTCGTCTCCGGGAAGGTAGCGTGGATTGCCGACAAGGACAGGAACCCGACGTATTACCCGGGCATCGGCGTCAAGTTCACGAAGATCGACCCTGAGGACAAGAAAGACCTGACGAAGTTCCTAAACCGCAAGTTCAGGAATTACAAGGATGCCCAGGAACTCAAAAAGATGTACCTTACGCTAATAGACATGGGCGCAAGGCTGGTGGAGCTCGGTGAGAGGCATCCGGGGGCCATTTACTTTAAGAAGGCGGTTGATAATTCGATAAAAGAGATCTCGGAGGTCGCGCACCTTATCGATAAGGAAGTATCCGAGATAAAGAACCTTTAGGAGATGTGCACGGAATGAACGTTTTCAAGACGGTATTCTTCCTCACGTTATTGACACTATTGCTGATTCTTGTCGGCGGATGGATAGGCGGCAGGGAAGGCATGGTCATCGCCTTCTCCATTGCGCTCGTGATGAACTTCGTCACGTACTGGTTCTCCGACAGGATAGTCCTCGCGATGTATAAGGCAAAGCAGGTTACAAGGGCCGATTATCCGAAACTTTTCACGATAGTATCCAACCTGTCGACAAAAGCGGGGCTGCCGATGCCCAAGGTATACGTAATGCCGGTCGTCACCCCCAACGCGTTCGCTACCGGAAGGGACCCCTCGCACGCCGCAGTTGCGGCGACGGAGGGCATCATAAGGCTTCTGTCCGACGATGAACTTGAGGGCGTCATAGCCCATGAGCTTTCGCATGTCAGGAACAGGGACACGCTTGTGATGACGGCGGTTGCGACCATTGCGGGCGCCATTTACATGATCTCCGATATGGCAAGGTTCGCGATGATCTTCGGCGGCAGGGGAGATGACGACAGGGACGGCGGCAACCCGATGGCCGCGCTCGCCCTTATAATACTTGCGCCGATCGCCGCCACGCTGATACAGCTGGCGATATCCCGTTCGCGGGAATATATGGCCGACGACTCGGGAGCCGACATATGCGGGCGACCGCTCTCATTGGCGAACGCGCTGAGGAAGCTCCACGGCTACTCGCGCCGTATGCCAATGGACGCAAATCCCGTGACCGCGCATATGTTCATAGTCAACCCCCTCACGGGGCGCGGATTCCTTTCATTATTCAGCACACACCCGCCGATCGAGCGCAGAATAGCGCGCCTTGAGGAGCTAGCGATAAAGCCGAGATAGATGGACTGCTCGCATTTCTTCGGCAAAAAGGGCGTGCTCGCCGGCAGCTTCCGGGATTACGAGTTCCGCCCGCAGCAGGCCGAGATGGCCGGGTCGGTCGAGCGAGCGATAAAACAAAGATCCCACCTGATTGTTGAAGCCGGGACCGGCGTAGGGAAATCTTTCGCATACCTCGTCCCCGCCATAGATTTTGCGGTATCCTCCGGTAAGAAGTCGGTCATATCCACGAACACGATAAGCCTGCAGGAACAGCTCGTAAAAAAGGACATACCTTTCCTGGAAAAGGTCCTGCCGCTGGATTTCAGCCATTGCCTCGTAAAAGGAAGGTCGAATTACCTTTGCCTCAGGAGGCTCAACAGGGTCCTGTCGTCGAAGACCGACCTGCTGGAGTCGAAGGAAGAAGTGGCGAACCTCCAGGCGATATTCTCGTGGTCCAAGGTCACCGAGGACGGCTCGCTGTCGGATTTTGTGGCCGAGCCGGACCGGAAGGTATGGGAGAGGGTCTGTTGCGAGCATGATACCTGCCTCGGGAAGAAATGCGCGCACAAGGACGCCTGCTTCCTCATGAAAGCCCGCCGCAAAATGCAGGAAGCGGACCTGGTAGTCGTCAACCACCATCTCTTTTTCTCGGATCTTGCCCTGCGCCAGTCGGAGTGGGCGCTCTTGCCTGATTATTCCTGCGTTATCTTCGACGAGGCCCATACGATAGAAGACGTCGCGACCGAGCATCTCGGCACCGAAATATCGAACTACAGGATCAAGCATCTTATGGACTCCCTCTATAATCCGGCAAAGAGGAAGGGATTCCTTGCCTCGATAAAGGAGTCCGGCCTTAAGGATGCCGTAGCCCGCGTCCGTAAGGCGTCAGAGATATTCTTCGACGAGACATCTGATTGGCTCGGCAAGGACCCAATACGCCGCGTCAGGAACCCGGATTTTATAGACGATAACCTTTCTGCCCCGTTGAAGGATATCAGAGGCCTCCTGAAGGACAGGGCCAAGCGCTCGGTCTCAAAGGAGGAAGAGACCGACCTCAAATATTACATGGCAAGGGTCGATGCCCTTGTCGGCGCCCTTTCCGCTTTTATGGGGCAGGAGATGGGCGACTACGTCTACTGGGCGGAATCATCCGGCAGGCGTTTCAGGAGGATAGCGCTCGACTGCGCGCCGGTCAATGTGGCGCCGGTATTGAGGGATATGCTGTTCTCCAAGGTAGATACCGCGGTATTGACAAGCGCAACTTTATCTACGGAAGGCGGGTTCGGATTTATAAAATCGCGCCTCGGAATAACGAAGACGGACGAGATGCTGCTCGGTTCGCCTTTCGATTACGAGAAGAACGTGAGGATATACATCCCGAAAAAGATGCCGGACCCGAACGATTATGCAAATTACAAGGAAGAGGTCGTGAAGAAGGTGAAGGATTACGTCACGAGGACGGAGGGCAGGGCTTTCGTCCTGTTCACGAGTTACAGGTTCATGGATGACATATATGAACAGACATCCGGTTATTTCTCCGACCTCGGCATACCGATAATGAAGCAGGGCCTTGGCCTGCCGAGGACAAAGATGCTTGAAGCGTTCAAGCGCGAAGTCGGCTCGGTAATATTCGGGGTAGATTCGTTCTGGACAGGTGTCGACGTTCCCGGAGAGGCGCTCGGGAATGTGATTATTACCCGACTGCCTTTCGCGGTCCCGGACCATCCTATATCCGAAGCGAGGATGGACAGGATAAAACAGGAAGGACGCGACCCGTTCTCCGAATACAGCCTTCCGCAGGCCATCCTTAAGCTTAAGCAGGGTTTCGGCCGGCTGATAAGGACAAAGAACGACGCGGGTATAGTCGCGATACTTGACAGCCGCATCCTCCATAAACCCTACGGAAGAAAGTTTTTGTCGGCCCTGCCGAAATGTGAGATAATAATAGAATGAAGAAAAAGAAAAGCGGGCTCTATATCGGGCTCATATGCTGTGCCGTCATCGGGTTTGCGTATCTTCTCGGGTTTTTCGAGCTCGCAGAATATCATGGCATGGACATACTGTTCAGGCTGCGAGGCCCGCGCCCGGTCAGCCCCGAGATCGTTATAATCGAGATAGACGACGCGTCCCTTAAAGCGTTCGGCAGGTGGCCTTGGGACAGGGGATACCATGCCGAACTTCTCGACATAATAGAAGATTACGGGCCGAAGACGATCATATTCGATATATTGTTCAGCGAGCCGCAGGAAGACAAGCCCGGCGAGGACAGCATGCTTGCCGAGCAGACCAGAAAGACCGGCAATGTCTTCTATTCCTCATTCTTCGACCTTTCCCAGGATAATATACGCAAAAATATAATAAAACCCCGCGACATTACGATGCCGCTTCCCGAGCTCCGCGAGAGCGCGAAAGGCGTCGGTTTCGTCAATATCCTCGTGGAACCCGACGGGAAGGTGCGCAAGGTCCCGCTGACTATTGGGCATGACGGCATTGATTACGTCTCTATAGACATGCTCGCCGCCGCTCATTTCACGGGCGTAGGAAGCGGCAAGATGAATATACATACGGACGCGAACGGCATGATGTGGATAAATTACCCGGGAGAGTTCGCGCGGTTCAAGCGGCTCTCATTCGCCGAGGTGGCGCTTTCCGGTATACAGAAGCAGGACGGCGAGAAAGCTTCGACCGACCTCGGGATCCTGAAGGACAAGATAGTAATTATAGGCATGACAGCCACGGGGTCGGAGGATTTCTGGGCGACCCCGGTGTCAACACTCTATCCCGGCGTGGGCATAAGGGCAAGCGCGGTCAATACGATATTAAGGAAGGACTTCGTACACAGGGTGTTCAGGCCGGAGATCCTTATCATACTCTTCGTGATAGGGTCCACTCTCGGGACCGTGCTGCCGAAGAGGACGCCGGTCGAAGGGCTTATGCTATTTGCGTCCCTGGCGGCGGGGATCCTGCTCGTCTCCTACGTCTCGTTCGCTTTCTTCAATATCTGGATCGATTATGTCACGATCCTCGTGCTGTTATGCGTCTGCTATCCGGCCATAACGCTTAACCAGCTGATAATAACGAAGTTCGAAAAGGGCCTCATTGAAAAGGAACTGCAGATAGCAAGCCGTATACAGCAGTCGATACTGCCGCAGACCCTCCCGCACTCGATAGGCATAGAGATCGGCGTCAAATGCGTCCCCGCGAAGCATGTGGGCGGAGATTTCTACGATTTCATAAAACTCATCTATGATTTCATAAAGCTAAAGGAGGACAGGCTCGGCGTCGTCATAGGGGACGTGTCGGGCAAGGGTGTTCCGGCGGCCCTTTACATGGCCAAGGCGATGGCGGATTTCCGAGGCCTAACGCATGATTTTATCGAGCCGAACGAGGCGATGACCGCGATAAACGACAGGCTAGTCGAGGAAGGCGTCTCCGGGATGTTCGTGACGCTGCAATACCTCATATACAAGCCCAAAGAGAGGACCGTAAAGTATTCTAACGGAGGGCATAACCCGCTCGTATGGGTCAAGGAGAGCGGTGAGGTGCTCTCGCTTACCCAGTCGGTCGGCAGCCCGATAGGCATAATACCGGGCTCGGAGTTCACCGCGGACGAGTTCAAAGTGTCGAGCGGCGACGTATTCGTCATGTATACGGACGGAATATCCGAAGCGCGCGACAGGAACCTAAAGGAATTCGGCGAGAAGAGGATTCTCGATACGGCGCTTATCAACAGGCGCCTTTCCGCGCAGGAGTTATCCGATAAGATTGTGGATGAGACCCAGAGATTCAGCAGGGGAATGCCGCAACACGACGATATGACGGTTATTGTCCTTAAGGTAATCTGAGGATTTTGTTTATCTACGCTTTAAGAAACGCCTTCCAAAAAGCGCCGATCCGCCCGCGAGGAAGAGAATGGTTGAAATTGGTTCAGGGACAGCTGTAGTATTCTTCATCGTAAATGTGGTAAATCCTGATCCGGAGGATATATTATGCTCCGGGAATCCAAGCTCGTTGTACCAATAGCCCGCGTTTATTGTCCATGTGCCTATATTCGCGGAATCCGACCAGTCATGGCCGGTAAGCGATATATGATATATCGACTGAAAACCGGTCCTGTCGGCTTCGCCTTCAAATTGGTCGCCATTCCACCAGTCGCTCTCGACTCTTGAATACCAAAACCCACCTGGAGGGTTGGGAAGCTGGATATATAAATAAGGCGTAGATCCGAGTTCGAATTCCGTTACGGCAAAGGAGGATGTATCGCTCGCAACGGTATACATCTGGAATTCCTGGTAATTAGGGTCATAATCGGCAAAAACAGGGGATAAGGATACAAAAAGAGCTGCAAATACCGCGAACGCTATTGATATTTTCTTCATCGGATCGTACCTCTTTCGGTTGGCTAGATTGAACTGAATTTAGGATAATTATACCAATTTCCCGTATTTTGTCAATAAGTATTTACTTGACATAACTCCATGAAAATGGTATATTTATTCAAATCTACTTCATTCAAATTCTTTAAAAACTAACCTAATATAACCAAAGGGGCCCAGCAGATGCCGCAAAAAGTATTTCCTGCCTTTACGGTAATTTTTATCTCATTATTACTCGTTCTCCCCGGCCTACTTAACGCTGAAACAGATCCTGAACTTGACCAGGCCATTAAATTATACAAACAAGAAAATTTCGATGAAGCGGCGGTAGCCCTAAAGAAAATCAGGGAAACAGACCCGAAATCTTCGCTTGCGGCATACTACCTCGGCATAACATATAAGCAGATGCAGGATTATAAAGAAGCTAAAAAGCAACTCATCGATGCTGTCACCCTTACGCCGAGGATAAAGGAAGCCCTGCTCGAGCTTGTGGAGGTCCTCTACCAGCTCGGAGACCTGAAGGAGGCAAGGGACTATATCGGTATCGCGGAACGCGAGAACGTGAAGCCGGCGCAGACGGCGTTCCTTAAAGGCCTCGTGCTGCTTAAGGATAACGACAATGAAGCGGCTATCACCGCATTCGAGAACGCTAAGGCGCTCGATAGTTCGTTGTCCCAGCCGGCGGATTACCAGATAGGCCTTGCCAACATAAAACAGAAGAGGTTCGACGAGGCCCAGAAGGTCTTCAGGGATATCATAATCCTTGACCCGAACTCGGATATCGCGGGGCTTTCAAACGAATATATCGACGCGTTAAAAAGGAAAGAGAAGGCGGAGAGGCCTTTCAGGGCCACGTTGAACGTTTCCGGCCAGTATGATACGAACGTGCTGCTGAAACCCGGCGATGATTCGGTCGCGTCCGGCATAAGCGACGAGAGCGACTGGAGGGAGGTCGTAACGTTCATGGGCCAGTACCGCAAGAAATTCGCCGATAGGTTCGGCATTGACGGCCAGTATTCGATGTATTTCGCGCACCAGAACAAGTTAGGGCTCTATGACGTACTTAGCCACACAGTATCGGTGACGCCGAACTACTACCTCGATAACGGGACCGCGGGAGTCGTGGTCGGATACAACTATACGGATGTAGGCGAATCCAAATACATGACGACGCTCAACGCGAGCCCTGTAGTCAACTACATCTTCGCGCGTAACCATATGCTCCAGACGAATTTCGATTACAAGAAGAAGAAATTCGCGAGGGACCCGTTCATCCCGGACGAGGACCGCAATTCGAACGATTACGGCGGCGGCCTCGGTTACTACTTCTTCTTCGCAGAGAATAAGGGTTTCCTCGGCCTGCGTTACGGGGTCAATAAGGAGGACACGAAGGGAAATAACTGGGAATACCTCGGCAACAGGTTCACCGCGACGGTCCTGTATCCGTTCCTGAAGAAATTCAAGGCGAGCCTTGCGGGCGACGTCTACCTCCAGGATTTCTCGAATACGAACACGATCTTCGGCGTCAGGAGGGATGACCAGACATATACTCTGTCTTCCATGCTCGGATATAACTTCTGGAAGGAAGCCGAGCTTCAATTCAGGTATACATACGTAAAAGACCATTCAAATATAGCGGTATACGATTATGACAGGAGCATTTACAGCCTCGGCATCGAATACAAATTTTAACAAAGGAGATACATGAAATGAAAGACCGCAGCATCAAGATCATCGCGCTGGCAGCCCTTTTTATGCTCGGGAGTTCTGCGGCATTTGCGTCCGGTATAGGCAGCATAACCTCGCTCGAGGGCAGTGTAGACATTTTTAAAGCGGGATCCGTGTCCTCGTCCGCGGCCGTTCTCGGGTCCGAGATCGAGGCAGGCGACTCCGTACGTACGAAGAGCGCCTCGAAGGCAGAAATAACCTTCGCGGACCAGTCCGTGGTCAGGCTTGCGGAAAAAACGAGGCTTGAAGTATCAGATTACAGCATAGGCGCGGATGGCAAGAGGATAAACGCCGTATTGAACGTCGAGCGCGGGAAGGTAAGGGCCATAATATCGAAATCCGCGGCTAAGGACAATTTTAACATAAACACGCCGAACGCGAACGGTTCCGTAAAGGGTACGGACGTAGTGGTAGTGTTCCAAAAGTCCTCTACCGCGGTAGCCGTGATCAAAGGCAAATACTCGTTGTCGAACCCTTCCTCACCCGATAAGAAGATCGAAATAAAGAGCGGGGAGGTCTCCGTAGTCGCTTCGGATAACGAACCTTCCTCTCCCAGGATGATGCTCGCCTCCGAAAAGAGGTCGCACGAGGCCGATACATCCGTCCCGAAGAGTATGGCTGCCTCCTCTGATATTCCCGTTGCCGAAGGATACAGCCGGGCGGGAGAGATGAAGGCCGTGATCGTGAACCTGTCCGGAGATGTCAGGATCAAGAACAAAGGTGAAAAGTCCTGGCATGGCGCCAAACTCAACGAAACAGTGAGGACGGGCGATTCGATCGAGACGATGCAGAACGGTAAGGTGGAATTTAAGATAGAGAACGGCAATATCATAACGTTGCAGCAGGATTCCAACGTTACGATATCCAGGATGTCGGGAGACGGCAAGGGCGAATACGAGAACCTTTTTGAATCCACGAGCGGCAAGCTCAGGGCCCAGGTCGAAAAGCTCAAAGGTAATTCGAAGTTCGAGGTCAAGACTCCCAACGCGGTTGCCTGCGTCCGCGGTACGGTGCTGTTCCTGCATATACTGCCGAACCTGACCAGCGCATATTTTGAAAATGGGAACGGAGTACTCAAAAGCTTAATATCCGGGACCACGCAAAACATCCCGATGGGGACCGGCGCCGTAGTCGACGGGAACGGAAATATCGGCAATCCCCTGGCGCCTTCCGACGAGCAGAAATCGAACTGGCATGAAGGCTGGGAGTTCGGGAACGATGTCGAGGGATACAGCGGCCCGGAGGGTTATTCAGGCGGCGGTACCGGAGACAGCGGGAACCCGGATAACGGCGCAAACAACGTATTCTCCGATAAGCCCTTTACCGAGATCATAGGGCCCGGCGATGGCGGTGATACTGGCAGCGGCGGAGAAGAGACGGTAGTCGCTCCTGTCACGATGAGCGGCAGTATCGGTGGTGCGTTCGGTTACGAAGGCGCATCCGAAAATAATCTCTTCAATATGGCGCTTTCAAGCACTACGCCTTTGAGCGAGCAGTGGTCCGGCACTGTATCGATGGGCGCTTCCGGCGCATATAATAACCCTTATAACAGGGTATTCATCGGTAATGTCGAGGGCGAAGGCGCAAACGGCGGCGTGTTCAACGGCTGGAGCGGCGGTATCATGCACAGCTGGGACACCGTTGTATCTTCTATATATATAGACCCGTCCGGCATGGCAGGCAACCTCTTCGGGGTGCTCTCGGGCTCCAGCACAGCCAACGAAATGGACGGATACTATTGGGGCGACATGGCCGGAAGCGGCGACCTTTACGTAATACCGATGGCGCAGCTTGAGCCGGGTGTCGAATACGGGACGGAAGAGGGCCGGGGCTACGGCAGCCTTTATTTTGCCTTTGACGGCGGCAACGGATATTTAGGAACAGAATTTGACAGGCAGATGGCAAAGATCGAAGGCCAGGACTGGGGAATCTGGCGTGAAGCGCATAACGGCGGTTACAGCAACCCGAACGGCCTCACGAGCTGGAGCGCTGTCGCAGGAGGCGATTATAACGGCGGTTATTTCTTCTCGCTTGTTGAGGGAACGGATGACCTCAACGGTGCCGTAAGATTGGACATCTCGGGTTCCTATCTTGACACGTCCCGTCTCGGCGCCTATTATGGCACGATACTCGCGTATGCCGGAGAAGGCATTGAAGGCACAGGCGCCGGAGGGTTCGTCGAGCAGGCGCTTTCATCCAGCACCTATTTAGGCAATTGCGCATACTCTTCCTATGGATATGACTATCACGACGAATACTATTACGGAGGGTTCAATCACGAAGGTGATATATGGGGCTACGGGGGCACCGTAGGGGATATATGGGGAGATGCGGGATTCTATTTTGTCTCGATAGGCGAGATGGAAGAGGACGAACCTGGCTCTCTCGAGGATTTTGTATGGATGACCGACTTCTCAAACGATGGTAACGAGAAAGACAAAAGGGAATTCAGTGATGAGGGGCAAGAGGGCGCGTATTACGGGCTATCCTCGGTCACAGGCAAAGACAATGCTATAAAAGGGTCCGCGCGCATCATATATATAAATCCCGACGGCTACGCGGGAGTGAAATCCGGCAGGGTCGAGGGCGCGTATTCAAATCTTGCCGGCGCGTATATGTTCGAAGGGGATTTTGATGATGATATCAATATTACACCCGTCATAGCCGGCATAAACGCCGGCGACCTCTCGGGCTCGATCTGGTCCGAGGAAGGAGAAGGAAGGCTTGAAGGCGGCTACTCCGGCGAAGGGTTCATCGGCGGCGAGGATAAGATATACACGGCCAGTATAGTGGACTACGCGAACCATGTATCTTACGACTGGGGCATATACAGCCAGAGGCTAACGGGAGAATATGAATTACCCGAGGTAACGGACGGGGTATTCAACGCGAAGATGGGCGGCAACGATTCGTTCGGTGCGTATTACTATGCGTATGGCGAAGGAGAGGGAGAAGAGTGGTTCGATAACGATTACGGATACTGGATAGCGGATGTCAACGGGCAGGGAGAAGGGTGGTTCAACGGTTCGCTCAACGGCGTATTCCTGACCGGCACGAAGATGGGGACTATATCCGGCGACGTAGACGGCGCATATTACGACGAGGGTACCTGGATGGGTTCGGGTTCCGGCACCTGGAACGGGGATAGACTGGCGTTTAGCGGCCGCTGGGGCGAAGGAAAGAGCAGCCTCTATACTGATGATGGGGAAGGCTATATATCCTGGGCAGGCGAGGAACGCGGATTTATGGGATCAACCGTGGAGGACTGGTGGAATAACAGGTCATTCATCGCCCGCGCAATAGGCGGATTCTGGTACGATTACGATGACGCCGCGCCGAAGTTCTGGGATACCGAGATCGAAAGCTATAACGTGGAAAAAGGCGACAGCACTACGCTCGACGGCGGGGCGTATTACGGCTTCACGACAGGTATCTGGAAGAACGGGATCATGTCGGACGGCAAGGTTGCGGCGATATTCGCGGCGCCGGACGGCAGGGTCGGCATAATGAGGGGCGACGCAGAGGGCGGCTATCATGACGGCATAGAGATGTGGCAGGTCTCGATGGGCCTGACGACCGAGATAGCCGAGGGTTATTCCTACTCCCCGGAGGACCTCAGATATGACATTAACGAGGAATACATAGGGGACATGGCAGTCGGCGGCTCGTTTGCCGGGAACGGCACGATTTACGGCTATATTGATGAAGCATACAGCTATTCGCTGCCGGACATGCCGTGGGGCATCTTCAATGTGAAGATGGGCGGCTTGTTCGATAAGGATGACGGCGATATTCCCGAGAACGGCCTCGCTTTGGGCAGGAGCGAGGAAGGTTACGGCGAGCGCCTTCTCCTCACCGCCAAAAACGTGGCCTATGACGACAATACGATCTCTGCGGAGGTCGCCGGCGCATTCATCGACATCGAAGAGGGTATGATAGGCAGGATACACGGCGATCTGCGCGGTACGGCGACAGACCGGTATTATTACGACGGCGGCGAATATTATGACTATACGTCATGGGCGGGCGCCGCTATCGGCGAATGGAAGACTCAACCGCTCGCGTATTCGGGCATCATGGTCGACGGCGCGTTCGGTTATGTCGATGATTATTACGGAGGGTTCTACGGCGATTACGGCTATATGGACGGCGTATTCGGAGGGTCTGGGAATATCTGGGAAGGCCCCTCGGACCTCACCGTTATCGGAAGTTTCTGGAATCCCGATTACAGCGAAGACGGCGTTCCGGAATTCAAGCTGTGGGCATCCGACTTTTACATAATAACGGATGATAATGCCGTCGCTTACGGGACGATGGGCGGCACTTCGCTCGACAACAGGCTTAAGGGCATGCTTGCTTCCCTTTATATAAGGGAGACGGACGAAGGCAACCGCGCCGGCTATATCATGTCGGTCAATGACGCCGGAAATTTCGATTACTTCAACGGCGATTTCTACCCCTC
>Ga0116153_10000678_pt1 | contig 39562 bp, 31 predicted proteins | sample AD_UKC028_MetaG_FD_89896 | JGI IMG/M metagenome (GOLD analysis project Ga0116153, IMG submission 89896) | Active sludge microbial communities of municipal wastewater-treating anaerobic digesters from USA - AD_UKC028_MetaG | ecosystem: Engineered > Bioreactor > Anaerobic > Digestate | place: USA...
CGGCCATCTCGGCCACCGCCGCGGAGCTCTGCTCCACGAAGCCCGCCTGGGTGCTGACCTGGGCGGCCACCTCGTCGATGGACTCGATCATGCGGGCAATGGTGCCCTCGGTGTCCCCGATCTCGGCGTTCTGCCGATCCACGGCGGCCCGCATGTTCTCCAGGGAGCCCTCCATGTTGCCCACCGCCTGGGTGGCCTCGTCGGCGGTGGCCGCCAGGGACTCCGAGGAGGCGCGCACCGCCTCGGCGGAGGCGCGGGCCTTGCCGACCAGGGCTTCGAGGCCCGCCAGGAAGCGGTTGAAGGCCTCCACCAGGAAGCCGATCTCGTCGGTGCGGTGGATGTCGGCCTTTCGGCTCAGGTCTCCCCGTCCCTCCGCGATGGTCAGGATCTGCCCTGTCACGGACCCGATGTCCGAGGCGACGTTCCGGGCCAGCCGGGCGATGACCCAGGCGGTCCAGGCCAGGACCAGGACCACGACGATGCCCGTCTCCGCGGCGTACCGGGTTTGGAAGGCCTCGGGGTTCTGGAAGCCCCGGGAAAGGCTCCGGATGTAGCCCAGGCCGGATACCGCCAGGAGGAAGAGGGCCAGGAAGACCCCCGAGAGCCCGGCCAGGACCAGGCGGTTCCGGAGCCCCCGTTTCCGGGCCCCCGGGGGCAGGGCGTGGATGCCCAGGGCCCTGACCGCCTCGGAAAGGATTCCCTCCAGGGACTCGGTGATGTGGGTGCGGGCCATGAGCCCGAAGGAGAGATTGAGGAGCACGATCAGGACCGTCTCCGTCGCCGTATACCGGGCGGTCCCGGAGAGGGCGTTCATACCCATGGAGATGACGGGGCCGATGAGGAAGGCCAGGACCAGGATGACCGTGACCGCCGTGGGGATGCGGTAGCCGGCCGCGGCGGCGGTCTCCTTCTCCTCCGGGGACAGGGGGGTCCCGTAGGCGCCCTTGGCGGCGGCCCGGACCAGGGGTCCCATGAGGGCGTAGATCCAGAGGGCCGAGGCGGCGAGCAGGATTCCCACGATCGCGGCGAAGGAACCCAGGCCGTCCAGCACGGAAGCCGCGTCCCGGGCCAGGTAGAGCGCCAGGAAGGCCCTCATGAGGAGGGCCGCGCCGAGGCTGATGGAAACCATGCGGGTGATGGCCTTGAACCTCAGTTTGTTCATGGAAGCCCTCCGGGTACGACCGATGGAACGTCCTCCGGCAAAAACCCGGAGGCACCCCATACTACAACCTAAGCGGACGGATGCAAAGGGCTCGCTCTGCCCGCTCCTCCGGGCGTCCGAGAGTCCATTTCGGGCGTGATCGTCAAATCGTATAAAATTATAGATACGGATTTATCATTTGACAAGCAGATTCCAAGATCTCCGCTTGATATAAATCCCGAAAGGGCATACTATAAGTGGGTCCGGCGGTTGCCGGCCCCACACCCCTACTCTGAGGATCCAACATGCCCACCAAGAAGAATCTGGTCATGATCGACGGCAATACCGCCGCCGCCCATGTAGCCCACGCTTGTTCCGAGGTGGTGGCGATCTACCCGATCACCCCCTCCTCCAACATGGGAGAGCTCGCGGACGAATTCTCCGCCCAGGGACGCAAGAACATCTTCGGTACCGTCCCCCAGGTCGTGGAACTCCAGTCCGAAGCCGGAGCCGCGGGGGCCGTCCACGGTTCCCTGACCACCGGAGCCCTGACCACCACCTTCACCGCCAGCCAGGGCCTGCTCCTCATGATCCCGAACATGTTCAAGATCGCCGGCGAGGCCACCCCCGCTGTCTTCCATATCGCAGCCCGAGCCGTGGCAGCCCATGCCCTGTCCATCTTCGGGGATCACCAGGACGTCATGGCCGCCCGCCAGACCGGCTGGGCCCTCCTCGGATCCGCCAACGTCCAGGAGGCCATGGACCTGGCCCTGGTGGCCCACGCCGCCACCCTGGAGGCCCGGGTTCCCTTCCTGCACTTCTTCGACGGCTTCCGCACTTCCCACGAAGTCCAGAAGGTGGAGGAGCTCTCCCAGGACGTGATGCGGAAGATGATCGACTCCAAGTTCGTCCGCGCCCACCGCGCCCGGGGCCTCAACCCCGAGAAGCCCGCCCTCCGAGGCTCCAGCCAGAACCCGGACGTCTACTTCACCAGCCGGGAAACCCTGAACAAGCTCTACGCCGCGGTCCCCGGCCTGGTCCAGAAGTACATGGACAAGCTGGGCAAGATCACCGGCCGGCCCTACAAGCTCTTCGACTACGTGGGCGCCCCGGACGCCAAGCAGGTCATCATCGCCATGGGATCCGGCGTGGAGCCCATCGAGGAGACCGTCGAGTACCTGGTCAAAAAGGGCCAGAAGGTCGGCCTGCTCAAGGTCCGGCTCTTCCGCCCCTTCAGCGTCGAGCACTTCATCCGGGCCCTGCCCGCCACCGTCCAGGCCATCGCCGTCCTGGACCGGACCAAGGAGCCCGGATCCATCGGCGAGCCCCTCTACGAGGACGTCCGCACCGCCATCGGGGAAGCCCAGGCCGCCGGCACGGCCCCCTTCAAGAAGTACCCCAAGACCATCGGGGGCCGCTACGGCCTCGGGTCCGCGGAGTTCACCCCCGCCATGGTCAAGGCCGTCTTCGACGAGCTCAAGAAGGCCGAGCCGAAGAACCATTTCACCGTGGGCATCAACGACGACGTGTCCGGCACCTCCCTCGTGGTGGACAACTCCTTCACCCTGGACGCCCAGGGCACCGTGGAGTGCGTGTTCATCGGCCTCGGTTCCGACGGAACCGTGGGGGCCAACAAGAACTCCATCAAGATCATCGGGGACGAGACGGACTACTTCGCGCAGGGCTACTTCGTGTACGACTCCAAGAAGGCCGGCACCTCCACGGTCAGCCACCTGCGCTTCGGGCCCAAGCCCATCCGCAGGCCCTACCTGATCTCCAAGGCCGACTTCGTGGCCCTCCACAAGTTCAGCTACATCGAGAAACTGGACGTCCTGGCGTACGCCAAGCCCGGCGGGGTCTTCCTGCTCAACTCCCCCTTCGCCGCGGACAAGGTCTGGGACCACATCCCCGTGGAGGTCCAGAAGACCATCATCGAGAAGAAGCTCAAGTTCTACGTGATCGACGGGATGGACATCGCCGAGCGTGCGGGCATGGGCAACCGGGTCAACACGGTCATGCAGACCGCCTTCTTCAAGATCTCCGGCGTCCTCCCCACCGCGGAGGCCATCAAGCTGGTCAAGAAGTACACGGAGAAGACCTATGCCCGGAAGGGCGCGGACGTGGTCAAGAAAAACCTGGACGCCATCGACCTGGCCCTCAAGGAAGTCCACGAGGTCAAGTACCCGGCCAAGACCGCGGGCAAGCTCAAGATGACCCCCCCGGTCCCGGCGAGCGCGCCCAAGTTCGTCAAGGAAGTCCTGGGCGAGATCATCGCCGGCCGCGGCGCGGCCCTCAAGGTCAGCCAGATGCCCGCGGACGGGACCTTCCCCACCGGGACCACCAAGTTCGAGAAGCGGAACATCGCGGAGAAGATCCCCGTCTGGGCCGAGGATCTCTGCATCCAGTGCGGCAACTGCACCATGGTCTGCCCCCACGCGGTCATCCGCCTCAAGGCCTACGAGCCCAAGTACGCCGTCAAGGCCCCGGCCACCTTCAAGGCCGTGGACGCCAAGGGCAAGGAGTTCGCGGGTATGAAGGCCACCCTCCAGGTGGCCCCCGAGGACTGCACCGGCTGCGGCGCCTGCGTGAACATCTGCCCGGTCCTGGACAAGGCCAACCCCGGGCGCAAGGCCATCAACCTGGAGCCCCAGCTGCCCCTGCGGGAGGCCGAGGCCGCCAACTGGGAGCACTTCCTCAAGATCCCCAACACGGACGTCAAGTTCCTCAACCTGTCCACCCCCAAGGGCATCGCCATGCGCCAGCCCCTGTTCGAGTTCTCCGGCGCCTGCGCGGGCTGCGGAGAGACCCCGTACATCAAGCTGATGACCCAGCTCTTCGGGGACCGGTCCGTCATCGCCAACGCCACGGGCTGCTCCTCCATCTACGGCGGCAACCTGCCCACCACTCCCTACGCGACCCGGGACGACGGACGCGGACCGGCCTGGTCCAACTCCCTCTTCGAGGACGCCGCGGAGTTCGGGTACGGCATGCGCCTGAACGCGGACAAGCTGAACGCCTACGCCCGGGAGATCCTGGCCGAGTACAAGGGCAAGGGCATCCAGCCCGGCCTGGCCAACAAGCTCCTCTTCAACCCCCAGAAGGACGACACGGACATCGAGGCCCAGCGGGCGGACGTGGCCCGGCTCAAGGCCGACCTGGCCAAGGTCAAGGAAGCCTGGGCCGCGGACCTCTCCGCGGTGGCGGACCACCTGATCCGCCGCTCCGTGTGGATCTTCGGCGGCGACGGCTGGGCCTACGACATCGGCTTCGGCGGCCTGGACCATGTGATCGCCTCCGGCCGGAACGTGAACCTCCTGGTCATGGACACCGAGGTCTACTCCAACACCGGCGGCCAGATGTCCAAGGCCACGCCCTTCGGCGCGGTGGCCAAGTTCGCCGCGGCGGGCAAGGACATCGGCAAGAAGGACTTAGGTCTGATCGCCATGAGCTACGGCTACGTGTACGTGGCCAGCATCGCCATGGGCGCCAACATGGCCCAGTCCATCAAGGCCTTCCGGGAGGCGGAGAGCTACGACGGCCCGTCCATCATCATCGCCTACTCCCACTGCGCCATGCACGGGATCGACATGATGAAGGGCATGAACCAGCAGAAGCTCTCCGTGGAAGCCGGGATCTGGCCGCTCTACCGCTACGATCCGCGCCTGGTCGCGGAGGGCAAGAATCCCTTCCAGCTGGACTCCAAGGAGCCCGACACCTCCAAGATCGACCTGTTCATGGCCAACGAGGTGCGGTTCAAGACCCTCCGGGACGCCGACAAGGACCGCGCGGACGCCCTGGCCGCGAAGGAGAAGGCCCTGGTCGAGCGCCGGTGGAAGGAATACAAGTACATCGCCGAGCGGCCGTTCTAAACCATTGACGATCTAGTGATCAAACGGCCGCCCCCTACGGGGCGGCCGTTGCTTGTGGGAGGAGCGCCCGCGGCCCTGTGGAACCCAGGGCCGTGCATGGTTCCATATCCGGCGCTTCCCGCCGACTTCCGCAGGTGCGCCGCCTTGGGCGAACGGTTCCGGGCGATCGACGAAGCGCAGCTTCGTCGCCGTGAAACCGCGAAGCGGTTTCACGTGCACCCACTCATCAATCGCAGGTCCATTCTTGACAGAAAAACCTCCCGGTTCGACAATGCCCTGATCCGACAGAATCCAGAAAAGGAACCGCCATGTCGATCCTTATAAACGAGATGTGGCCCGGGGCCGCCATCCTGGGTTCGGTACTGCTCGCCGCGGCCTGCGCAGGCGGGCCCGGTAGCGCCACGAGAAAGGACGCCGAAGCCCGGGCGGAGCAAGAGGCCGCCGACCGCAGCCTGGCCGGGACGCTGATGGCCAGCGTCCCGGGACGAACGATGATCAGCCGGGTTAATCGGGACGCCCTGTACCAGACGAGTTTCCTGATCGTCTCGAAATCCGGCACTGTGATCGTCGCGGATCCGTACCAGGTCCTTCCGGGGATCGAGGCCGACATCGTCATCTCCACCCACAAGGACCATGACCACAATGACCCGGAGTTCTACTCCCGGACGAAGGCCCGCACGTCCCGCTACGTCCTGGAATCCTTCACGGTGAAAGACGTCTCGATCTACACGGTGGCCGCCTCGCATTACGGGGACGATTTCGATCCGGCCGCCCCGACCGACGTCATCTACCTCCTCGACCTGGACGACCTCCGGATAGCGGTCATGGGGGACATCGCCCAGACCCGGCTTACGGACGCCCAACTTTCGGCGATGGGGGCGGTGGACGTGGCGATCGTGATCATGGAGCTTGCCCCGAAGTACGGCTACAGCCTGGAGAACACCCGGACGATGTTGGACCAACTTCGCCCGAGACTCGCGTTCCCGATCCATCCTTCGGAGGAGGTTGTCCGGGGCGTCGCCGAAGCCATGGGCGGGCTAGAAAACGCATCTTGGCGCTACGTGATCGATCCGGAAACCCTTAGGGATGAATCCGCCAGAGTCGTGACCCTGGCGCCGCTGCCGTAACCTCCTCTGTAGTCCCGACGGGACCCTCCCGCTGTGAGGGGCCCCGCCAAACTTCGACGGCCGCGGTCATGAACGAATCTTCTCCAGCAGCCAAGCCATGTTCTCCCCCAGGGAACGCAGGTTCGCCAGGCCCTCCGCGTCCTGGAGCACCGCCCCTTCCTCGCCTCCGATCCCGATGTTCAGGGCGTTGGAGCCGGCGACCACCATCTGGGAGGAAAGGAAGAAGTGGTTGATGGAATCGAAGGCGTGGCAGGCCCCCGCGCGGCGCATGGCCACTACGGCGGCCCCGACCTTCCGCCTTAAAAGTCCCCCGCCCGCGCGGGTGACGAAACCGGACCGGTCGATGAGGGCCTTCAGCTCCGGGCTCAGGTCCGCGAAATACGAGGGAGAGCCCAGGATGATCCCGTCGGCCTCTATCATCCGAGCGATCCAATCGTTGACGGGATCGGTGTCGATGGCGCAGCGGCCGTCCTTCTTTTCCTTGCAGGAGAAACAGACGTTGCAGCCCCGGAGGGCCCGGCCTCCGACGCGGATCTCCTCGACCTCGATACCCCGGGACCGGAGTACCTTGGCGGCCTCCTCGATCAGGAAGTGGGTATTCCCCTCCTCCCGGGGACTTCCGTTGAACGCCACGACCTTCATTTGGAACCTTCCTGCATCTTGGTTCGAAGCGCCCTGTAGAGGGCGTCCTGAAGTGCCCGCTCCCGGGGATCGTTCACCTGGGTTCCCGGGGACATCCGGTTCGTCACGTAGGCGAACCCGACCCGGTGCGCGGGATCCGCGACCCCGATCGCCCCGGAGGCGCCCAGAAAGCCTATGGCGACAGGATTCTGGCTGAACCATCCGTCCGCGGGATTCGGCTTCTGGAAGCCCAGGCCGAAGTAGGAGTCCAGGTTCATGACCCTATCCAGCCGGTCCAGCCTCGGGGTCTCCGCGGGGCCGAAGACCTCCGCCAGGGTTTCCGGCGCAAGGCCGATCCGCCTGCCGCCGGAGGCGAACTCGCCGTACAGGGCCGCCAGGCCCCGAGCCGTGCCTATGCCGTTCCCCGAGGGATTCTCTCCGGAAAGGTACTCCGTGGAGTTCACGTCGACCTTGCCCTCCCCCATGGATTTCCAGAAAAGGCTCTTCCCGTCGAATACCACCTTGCGAAGCCCCTTGGGCATCTCGCCCAGGTGGAACAGCGCTTCCATCGGGCTGAAGGGTTTGATGACCGCGATCCGGCTCCGGTCGTACCCCGGGGTCAGCCCGATCGTGAAGTCCGCGCCCAGGGGCTCCGCCAACTCTTCCTGGAGGTAGCGGTTGATGCTGCGGCCCCGGGGGTCGATCCGAAGCACCAGGGCCTGCAGGGCGAATCCGACGGTTCCCGCGTGGTAGCCGTGGTAGTCCCCGGGGGTCCAGAGGGGCTCCGTGTCCGCCAGGATCCGCGCCGCCTCCCCGGGATTCCGGGCGTCCAGGGGTTCCGGAGTCAGGACGATCCCGGCCTGGTGGGAAAGGAGCTGGCGCACGGTGATGTCCGCCTTGCCCTTGGCCGCGAACTCCGGCCAATAGTCGGAAACCTTCCGGTCGTAGTCCAGAAGTCCTTTCGAGTGGAGGTGGGCCAGGGTCATGGCGCCCACCCCCTTCGTGGCGGAGAACACCACGACGGATGTGTCCCTATTCCAGGGCCGGGTCCGTTTCGGGTCCGCCCAGCCCCCCCAGAGGTCGACCACGAGCTGTCCGTCGACGTAGGCGGCGAAGGCTCCGCCCAGTTCTCCCCGGCCCCGGATGTTCCTCTCGAACTCCTGGCGGACTTCCTCGTACCCGGGTGCGACGAAGCCTTGCGCGGGGCTCCCGTCCTTGTTCGGAACCGTCGAACAGCCCATCCCAAAAAGAACCGAGATCGAAGTCAGCATCACGGCCATCCTTATTCCCGCGATCCGAAGCGATTCTATCCGATCACTCACGGGCGTCCTCCTGACGGTAGGGCTTCCAGAAGGCCGGAAAAATCTCGCTCACGCTGTTCTCGTACCGGACATAGTCTTCCCCGAATGCCTCCCGGCACTCCGCGTATTCCCGGGGGATCAGGATCTTGAAAATCCCGTACAGGACAAGGTCCAGAGCCAGAAGGAGCCAGGAGTCCGCCAGGAGGGCCGCCGCGGGCAGGAGGAACACGATCCAGGTGGCATAGATCGGGTTTCGACAATACGCGTAGGTGCCCCGGGTCACGACCTGGCCGGTCTTGAAGTCCGCAAGGAAGACCCGGACGGTGCTGGCGTAGAAGGGGATCATGACAAGGGCGATGGCCGCCCCCAGCCCCAGGCGCAGAGGCTCCGGCAGAAACGGAATCCGGAAAAACTCCCGGAATACCGATGTCCCGAGGACGGCGGCCGCCAGCAGGACGAAAAACACGGGCGCGAACACGGGCACGATGCCCCCGAAGGGCTTCAAGGGTTTGCGGCTCATCTCATGACTCCTTTGTATCGCGGTGACGGACAGGATCGGCACGTTGACCGATTGGAACCGGTCCAGGGCTTCGATCAGCTCGGATTGGTCCCGAACGGTTCCGGTGAACACCGTCTCCCCCGCGCCGGCACGGGAGTAGACGAAGGGCGCGAAGTACGCCTTCCAGATTTCATCCAGCTCTCCGGAGACCCGGACTTCGTAGTTCCTTGCTTCCATGGCTGTACCGTACAGCTAAACCCGGGCCCTAAAAATACATCGAAGGATGGGTTTTTGCGCATCGGACCGAGCGGCGGGTTTAGCGGCCGGGAGGGTCAGCTCTTTAGGTACCCATGGCGCCGAGCCAGGGCGACGGTTTCCGTGCGGTTCGCGGCCCCGAGCTTCTCGGATATGTTGTGCAGGTGCGTCTTGACGGTGCCTACGCTCAGGAACAGGCGGTCCGCGATCTCCTGGTTCGAGCAGCCCAGGGCGAGGAGCTCGAGAACCTCCGCCTCGCGCCGGGAGAGGAGTCCGTCGACCCGCTCCGATGCCGGGCCGGGTCCCCGCGCGTCCTTCCGGATACGCTCCGCGTAGATGCTCCGGGCTTCCTCGATGACCCGAACGCTGTCGGGGTAGAGGTGAAACTCCTCGAGCAGTCCCTCCATGGAGGCCAGCAATTCCCCGCATCGGCCCGTCTGGCCCGACTCCCGATACAGATCGAAAAGCAGGCGGTATCCCAGGACCAGGGGCGTCGCGTTGCCCCGGAGCCGGGCAAGGTCCACGCCCCGGAGGGCGCAGGACAGAGCCTTGTCGTCGTCTCCCGAGGCTCGATAGGCCAGGGCCTGGTAGATGTACACCATGCCGCACCACAGGGCCGGGGCCCCGCCGGGATTGGCCAGGACCTCCGCCCGAGCCAGCAGCGTCAGGGCCTCCTTCGGGCTGCCTTCGAGAATCCGGAGCCTCGCCCGCTCGCTCAGGGCCATCCCCTGGGTATACGTGTCGCCTCCCGCCGTCGCCAGGCGGTGGGAATCCTCGAGTTCCCTGTCCGCATCGGACAGCCTCCCGCCCAGGATAAGGGCGGTGGCCCGGATGTAGGAGGCGACGGCCCGGTCCCGGAAGGCCCCTTCCGGGAAGAGCTCCTTCGCCTTGGCCGCCTCCGATTCCGCCGCCGCGAAATTCCCGTTCCGATTGGCCGTCATGGCCTTGATGGAGGCTAGGCCCGCGCTCTGACGGTTCCGGATCCCCTCATCGGGTTGCCGCCGTACCGCCTCCTCCGCCCAGGCGACCAGGGCCGGCACCTGCCGGACCTTGCCCGTCGAGGCCAGGAGCCACCCGAACCAGACGCAGGCTTCCGGATGGGACTGGAACGCCTCAAAGGGGAGCCGTTCGTATAGTCCGAGGAGGGAAGGGATTCCCCCCTTGATGTACAGGTCCCGGCTTTCCTCCTCCAGGAACCGGAAGCACTCCTCCGTGAAGCCACCCTCCATCAGTTGGAGGAAGGCGAGTTCCCGTAGGCCCTCCTTCCGGTACCAGCGGGACGCGGCGCCGTGCAGTCCGGGCAGGTCGTGCTCCAGGGCCTTTTGCGCCCGCATCCTGAGGAGGTCCCGGAACAGGTGGTGGTACCGGTACCAGTGACCGTCCCCGTCCAGCTTGATCAGGAAGAGGTTCATGCGGTCCAGCCGGCGGAGCCGGTCCTCGGCGTCCGGGATTCCGCAGAGCTCCGCGCACAATCCCGCGGAAAAGGGCTCCGCGATGGAAGTCCTGTACAGAAAGCCGATCCATTCCTCGTCCAATCCGGCCAGTACCTCCTCCATGAGGTAATCCAGGATGAACCGGTGGCTCGCGGAAAAGTCCCGGACGAAGTCCTCGATCTCGGGAGCGCGTCCCATGGCCAGGCACAGCATCTGGAGGCCCGCTGGCCAGCCCTCGGTCTTGCGGTCGATCAGGGACTGGAGCTCCTCCGGGACGGGACGGTCCACGTGGGCCGCCAGGAAGGCGGCCAGGTCGACCGCCGAGAACCTCAGGTCGTCGATCCGGATCTCGTCGATCCGGTTCTGGGCGCGCAGCCTCGAGATCGGAAGTCCCGGGTCCGATCTGCCGCTGATCAGGATCTTCATCCGGGAGGACGACTGGTTCGAAAGTTCCAGGATGAAGGAGTTGTTGGCCTCGCCGTCGCAGAGGTGGTAGTCATCCAGGACCAGGACGAGCTCCCGGTCCGACAGGCGTTCCCGCACCTGCCGGGCCAGGAGGGCGGCAAGGTATCGGGGCGCCTGATCCGTCACGCCGACCGCCCCCGAATCCGGCCCTTCCGGGAGAGGCGAGCCCGGATCGCCCGCAAACATGCGGGAAAGGCCGTAGGAAAGCAGGGAAGCCAGGGATGCGAGGGAGGAGTCTTCCGGCCCCAGGGAGAACCAGAGAACGGCTCGTCCCGTGGTGCGCGCCCAGGCGGAGACCGCCAGGGACTTGCCGTACCCCGCGGGCCCGGAGACAAGGATGAAATCCTTGGAGCAGGCTTCCTCAAGACGCGCTTCGAGTCCCTTGCGGGGTAGGAAACCGGCAGGGAGTTCAGGTCGATTCAGCTTGATGTCGAACAGGACATGGTTGTTCATGCTCACCCCCGGGCCGACGTTCCGCGATCCGGGCTACGCTTTCGTGTCGGGCTTCCAGAACCCTTCGTGCACCTCCGCGGCCCCGGGCGCATCCCCGGGTCCCTCCACGGCCACGGGGCGCTGGCCCCGGGCGAAGACCTCCCGGCAGGGCAGGTCCAGGGTGGGGTTCTCCGGATCGTCCCCGGTCAGGCCCCGGAGGTCCGACTCGGACAGGGCGTAGACCACCCGGCCGATTCCGGACCAGTAGATCGCCCCGGCGCACATCGCGCAGGGCTCCGCGCTGGTGTAGAGGGTGCAGGTCCGTAAGATATCCCGGTCGTAGGCCGCCGAGGCCGCCCGTGCAAGGTTGGTCTCCGCGTGGCCCGTGCAGTCCCGCCCGGTCACGACCGTGTTGCCCGCGTCCAGCAGGATCCGCCCGGCGGCGTCCGCGAGGACAGCCCCGAAGGGGTGGTTCCCCTCGGCCCGAGCCTTCCGGGCCCGTTCCACCGCGAGGGCCAGGAGCCGCCTGTCCGTGTCGTTCATGGGGGAATCCTAGCCCGACTGCACGGGCTTGTCCACAATTTCGCTCTCCGTGGTGCGGAATCTTTCTTGACAGCCCTCGAGGATCGGTCTATTATTAACTAACTGGTTAATATGATGGTACGACGGACAAACACCGACGACAACGAACTCACCGCGCGCAGGCGCATCCTGGACGCGGCGGCCCGGGAATTCGCGGCGTCGGGGTTCGACGGGGCCCGGGTGGACGAAATCGCCCGGAAGGCGGGGGTGAACAAGGCCCTCATCTACTACTACTTCAAGAGCAAGGAGGAGCTCCTGGCCGTCCTCTTCGAGGAGACCCGGGACGCGGTCTTCGCCCTCTTCGACGCGGGGGTCATCCGGAAAATGGATTTCGGCACCGGAGACGACGCACGGAGGATGCTGACCACCTTCCTGGAGGTCCTGGAGGAGCGGCAGGATGTCATCCGGGTGGTCCTGATGGAGTGCGCCAAGCGGACTCCCATCAACGACATGATCTTTTCCATGATCGGGGAGATCCTGGACCGGATGATGGCCCTGGCCGCGGACACGGGATACCTGGTCGAGAAGGACCGGGAGAAGGCCAAGGTGACGGAATTCTTCACGGGTATGATGCCCATCCTGAACTACGTGGCCTACCACGAGATCTGGATGGAGCGCTTCGGGATGGAGGAGCCCGCCCTGCGGGCCCAGTTCATCGACGCCTTCCTGGGTACCCACCTGGCGTATACGGTGCGGAAGGCCGGAAGATGATCTTTTTGGAAAGCGACCTAACTAACCGGATAGTTTTAACTAACCTGTTAGATTAACGGAGGACATCATGAAATTCGAATCGGGACTAAGCCGCCTGGGAGCCTGGACCGTACGGCACCCTCTGGGCATCCTGGCTGCCACGGCCGTGCTGACCGCGGCCGCGATTTGGGCCGCCGCGGGGCTCGGCGTGGAAACGGATATTTCCCAAATGCTCCCGCCGGAGAACCCGGCCGCCCGAGGTTTCTCGGAAGTATCCGAGGCCTTCGCCACCACCTCCTCCCTGGTGGTCGTGGTCGAGGGTCCGGACCGGGCTGCCCTGATCGGGGCGGCGGAGGCCTTCACCGCGCGGATCCGGGAGGATCCCCGGACCTCGGACCTGGTCGGCTCGGCGCGGCTCAAGGCGGACCGGGCCTTCCTGGAGACGTGGGGGCTCCTGCTCCAGGACGCCGAGGAGCTGGAGGACACGGACCGCCTCATGGAATCCACCCGTCTCGTGCCCCTCCTCCGTGCGGCCAACGACCTGATGGAGGAGAAGCTCTCCGACGGCTCCGACGAGGAGGTGGAAGGCCCGGAGGGCGAGGACGAGGCCTTCGCCCTCATGTCCCGGCTCGGGCTCTTCGCGGAGATCCTCGACCGTCGCGTGGCCGCGGAGGCCGTCGGAACGGCTCCGGACGAGCTCGCCACGGACGCGGGGCTGGCGGACGCCTGGCTCTTCGGCGAGGAGTACTTCCTGGACCCCGAGGAGAGGACCCTGCTCCTCACCCTGCGGCCGACCTTCGACCTGGGGGACCGGAAACGCCTGACCTCCCTCACGGAGAACGCGGAAGCCCTGGCCCGGGAGGTGGAATCCGGCCTGCCGGGAATCCGCTTTTCCTTCACCGGGGACGTGGCCAACGAGGCCGACGAGGAACGGGCCATCGGCTCGGACCTGTTCTACCCGAGCCTCCTGGCGTTGTCCCTGATCCTGATCCTCTTCCTGGCTTCTTTCCGGCGGCGCCGGTCCATCCTCTTCGCCACGGCGGCCCTGGGGGTCGGCATCGTCGCGGACCTGGGCTTCGCGGCCCTGACGGTGGGCAAGCTCAACATGATCACCACCTCCTTCGGCGCCCTTCTTGTGGGCCTGGGCATCGACTTCGGCATCCACCTGGCCTCCCGGTACGATTCCCTGTCCGATGAGATAGCCGATCCCGCAGAGCGGATGGGCAGGGTCTTCGCCTCGGTGGGCAACCCGGTCCTGGTCGGAGGCCTGACCACCGCCCTGGCCTTCTATTCCCTGCTCCTGTCCCGGACCCTCGCCTTCCGTCAATTCGGCCTGATCGCGGGGACGGGCATCCTCACGACCCTGGCCGCGTCGTTCTTCGTGCTGCCGGCCCTCGTCGCGGCCTTCCCGGGCCGGCCCGGATCCGGGCGCGCCCGGCCCGTGCTCTCCTTCTCCCTGCCCGTCCGGGCGGCCCGGGCCTGCGGGAGGCGACCCGGTCTCGTCCTGGCCTGCGGAGCGGCCCTGGCCGTCCTGGCCGGCTCGAACATCCCGCGAAACGCCTTCGACTTCGACATGCGCCGCATCGGTCCCCAGGGCACGGCGGCCCAGGAGGCGGAGAGGCTGGTGGCGGAGCGCTTCGGAATCTCCACCTGGCAGCACATGGCACTGGCCGAAAGCCTGGAGGAGGCTCGGGCCCTCCAGGAACGGTTCCGGGACGCGCCCCTGGTGCGCGGGACCGAGTCCGCCGCCGACTGGATCCCCGGGGCGGCGGAGCAGGAGGAACGGCTCGCCCGGATCGCCCTGATCGCGGCCCGGCCGTCCCGGGACTCCGGGCCGGGCTGGGACGACAAGGGCGTCGAGGATCTGCTCCACGAGGTCCGGCGGCTCGAGTGGAACGTCCTCGAACTGGGGGACCTGGCCGCGATGTCCCTGGGGGAGGAGTCCCTGCCGGTGCGGAAGAGGAACGCCCTGGTCCGGGAGATCACGGACGGCCGGGCGGGAACTCCCGGCCGGGAGGTGTTCGGAGTCCTCCGGGAACGGGTGGAAGCCCTGCCCCGGGCACGGGCCGCGGAAATCCTTTCCGGAATCGACCGGGGGTTCTCCGCGGCCCTGGACCGGAAGGTCCGCTTCCTGGCTGCCGCGGACCGGGCCCTGACGGTCGAGGACCTCCCGGAGGATCTCAGGTCCGAGTACGTCAGCCCCGACGGATCCCGATACCTCGTGCTGATCAGGGGGGCCTCGGGCCTCGCGGAATCCGCGGCCATCGAGCGCTTCGCCGCGGGGCTTTCGGCGGTCGATCCCGAAGCCACCGGCTCCCTGGCCCTGGGGGTGGAGCTCTCCCGGGAGATCCTGGCCGAAGCCCGGTCCTCCGCCCTGATCGTGGGCATCCTCGTGTTCGCCGTCGTGGCCGCGGGCTTCCGGTCCCTCTCCCTCTCGGTCCTGGCCGGAGCGGCCTTCGCGGCGGCCCTGGCCTGGACCTTCGGGCTCCAGCCCCTCTTCGGGCGCTTCAACATCGTCAACGCCCTCTCCCTCCCCCTCATCCTGGGCGTGGGGATCGACTACTGCGTCCACGTGCTTTCCGCCCTTAGAACCGGGAACCCCGAGGACCTGGTTCACTCTATCAAGGCCGTGACCCTCTCCATGCTCACCACGGCCCTGGGCTTCGGGTCCCTGGCCCTGGCGGGCCGGTTCGCCGGAATCGCGGCCCTGGGGGAGACCCTGACCCTCGGCATCCTGTCCTGCTACGCCGCCGCCCTGACCCTGGTCCCGGCCCTGGCCGGGATTCCATTCCATCGAGCGAGCGCCCGTCGGATACCGGCGGGCCGGCCGGGCATGGTCCCGGAAAGGAAGGTTTCGAAATGAAGAAGACCCTGGAACGATTCGGAAAGGCCGCCGCGTTCGCGGCCCTGGCCGCGGCCGCTGTCCCACCCCTGACCGCAGGGGAGGACGCCCTGACCATCATCCGCGAGGTGGACCGCCGCCAGCGGGTCGACACGAGCCTGACCCGCACGGCGATGCGGATCTATCCCGACGGGGGAAACGAGACGGAGTACCGGGAGTTCGTGATCGAGGGCTACGAACGCGGGGACTCGGAGAGTTACCGGGAGGTCCTGGAACCCCGGTCCGTCAAGGGACTCAAGATCCTCTCCGTAGGCGACGACGCCTGGCTCTTCTTCCCCTCCTCCGGCCGGGTGCGCAAGATCGCCGGCGCCTCCCGGGGCGAATCGGTCCAGGGGATCGGCGGGGACTTCTCCTACGAGGACCTCGGGGGCGGCCGCTTCGAGGAGAAGTACGAATTCCGGATCCTGGCCTCCGAGCCCCGTTCCTGGACCCTGGAGGGCACCCCCCGGAAGCCGGACGGGGTGTATTCTCGGCTCGTGATCCGGGTCGCCCGCGAGGGGTACCGCACGGAGAGCATCGAGTACCACACCGCCAAGGACGGCCGCCTCAAGACCCTCGAGTTCCTGGAGTACAGGACCCTGGGCGGCCGGGACACGGCGACCCGGCTGGTCATGTCCAACCACCGCAAGGGCTCCCGGACCGTTGTGACCATCCTCTCGGCATCCTACGGGGTCTCGGTGCCGGAAAAGCTGTTCAACCCGACCCAGTTCTACAAATGAAGGAGGTCATCGTGGACAAGCACCGAAGCATGCGATCGGGCGGGGCGATCCGGGCCGTCCTGGCCGCGGTCCTCCTGGCGGGGACCGGCGTCGCGCGGGCCCAGGACCCGGCCTCCGGCCCGGGGGACGGCAACCTCGTCCCGGAGCCCTTCGCGGTATACGGGTACGCCCGGGTGACGGCCGGAGGCTACGGCTTCGCGGTTCCCCCGGGTACGACAGCCGGCGCCGACTTCCGGGTGCGCCTCAAGGCGGATTGGAACCCCTCCGGGAGCCTGGCCTTCCGCCTGGAGGCGGAGTACGACGCCGCCTACGGCGGAGCGAACGAATACGCCCGGCTCGGCCACTACGGGATCCCGACCTACCTGGCGTCCGTCCTGGCCGCCCTGGGAGGCCCGGCGTCCTCGTCCGGGGACCTCTACCCCTACGAGGATCTCCACGGCTCGCTTTCGATCGACCACGCCTACGGCCGTGCGAACTTCGGCCCCCTCGATCTGGCGTTCGGCAAGATGCCCCTGGCCTGGGGTACCGCCTACGTCTTCAACCCCACCTCCCGGACCGGCCCCGCGGGAGGCCTCGACCCGGGTTCCGAGGAAACCCCGGGGGTGCTGGCCCTGGCCCCGAGCCTGGCCCTGGGCGGGAACTCCTCGGTGCAGGCCTATCTGGCCTTCCAGGAGCGGAGCCTCCGGGGCGACTCCACCCTGGAGGAGGGAAGCCCGGACAACCTGCCCTTCGGCGTGAAGGTCCAGGCTGTGATCGGAACCTTCGACCTGTCCTTCTCGTTCCTGCGGGAGGTGCTCTGGGAGGAGACCCTGGCGGGAACCGCGGCCTTCCGGCGCCGGGCCTGGCTGGGCCTGGACTTCGCGGGGGCCCTGGGCCCCGTCGGCGTCTACGGCGAGGCCGTCCTGGGCCTTCCGGCCTCGGTGCTCTCCGGCACGGGGCCCGCGGACTTCGATGCCGCCCGAGACCTGGAAGCCTCCGGAGGCATCGATTGGACGGTGCCCGGAATCCGGGTCGAGGTCCGGGGAGAGTACCACTACCGGGGTTCCGGCCCGGTCCGGCCCGAGGAATACGACCCTTCGGTCCTCCTGTCCGGGGCTTCCTCCGTGCTCGGGCGGCACTACCTCTTCCTGTACGCCGCCCGGACCTTCTCGGACTATTGGACGGCGAGCCTGGCCGGCCTGGCCAACGCCGGGGACGGATCCTGGGTTCTGCTGCCGCGGTTCATCTGGGATGCGAAGGAGAACCTGGAACTCGAGGCGGGGGCCGTCCTGCCCTTCGGACCGGGAGGAAGCGAGTTCGACGGCCGTCGGGACCTTGCGGCCTACGGCCTGGGGACCGTGGACCTGACCGCACCGACGGCCTTCGTCTCCCTGAAACTGAGCTTCTAGGAGCCTGTCGGATTCATACCCCCTCCCGAGGCTTGCCAAGCCGGACGGCGGGGAGTATCGTTCCCCCATGGAAAAACTCGATGACTCCGGGTCCCGGTAAGCTGGATGTCGGTCGGACGGCGAGGTAGAGTACAACCATGACGCAACCCCAGCCGGACTTCGAGCTCCGCAGATCCGGAGGTTCCTTCCGCGACCCCGCCCGGGAGGAGGAGTTCCGGCGCTTCGAACTCGACGCGGCCTCGCCGTTCCTCCGAAAGCTCCTGCCCCTCCTGGGAACCCTGTTCGCCGCCTTCGTCGTGCCGGATTACTGGATCCTGGGCCCCGGACCTTCCTTCTTTTTGACCGCGGTCGCCCGAGGCGTATCCTTCGGCCTCTTGATCTTCGCGTCCTCCCAGATGACGCCGGAGAAGCCCCGGGTCCGCAGGGAACGCCTGCTGGTCGGGATCACGCTCCTGGGGATCACCTCCTTCGGGGTGGCCCTCTTCACCTACCGGAAAGCGAATTTCCATCTCCAGGCCGTCAGCGTCGTCCTGATGATCGCGGCGATCTACCTCATACCCAACCGGTTCCGGGTGTCGCTCCTGCTTTCCCTGCTCCTGGCGGGCATGGGCCTGGCGTACCTGCTGCTCTTGGCGCCTCCCGAACTCCTCGCGTCGGAACGGGCCGCGTACATCGCGGACTTCCTGCTGATGGCCCTGCTGTCCGCGCTCCTCGGAAGGACTTTCTCGGCAACCCGGCGCAGGGAATACGCCCGCACCCGGGAACTGGAGTGGATCTCCCGGACGGACCTGCTAACCAAGGTCGGAAACCGGAGGGACTTCGAGGACCGCCTGGAATCCTCCCTGGCCCGGAGAAGGCGGCACGGCGAGGAGACCGCCCTCCTCATGCTGGATATCGACAAGTTCAAGTCCGTGAACGATCAGTTCGGGCATCACGTCGGAGACGCGGTCCTCCGGGAGATCGCCGAACGGCTGGAGTCCTCCCTTCGGACGGAGGATTCCCTGGCCCGATGGGGAGGGGAGGAATTCGTCCTACTCCTGCCCCGGGCCGACTTGAAATCGGCCGAGGAGTTCGGCGGCCGGATCCGGTCGCGCATCTCCGGCACCCCCTTCGGATGCGCCGGGACCATCACGGCCAGCATCGGCATCACGATGCTCTCCGAAACGGATACCGTGGAGAGCGCGGTCGCCCGGGTGGACCGGGCCCTGTACCGGGCGAAGGACAACGGCCGGGACAGGATCGAATGCGAGGGCTAGGCGGCCGCCGTCAGGGATTGATCGAGATCAGGCGGATCGCCAACGACATCCCTCCCGAGGGCACCCGGACCTTCTGCCTGTCGAAGCCCCCCGGAGGCCCCTTGCCGTCGTAGTTGCTGATCCCCACGGGCTCCCGGGGTATGCCGATGAAATTCGTGTCCAGCTTTCCGTTGGAGTTGAGGTCCTGGTACAGGGAGAAGACGTACTCCCCCGGGGGCAGGGTGACCGTCGCTTCCACAACCGAGGAGGCTGGTTGGAGGGTCAGGGAGCGGAGGGGAACGTTCTTCCGATAGCCGTCCGCGGAGTCGAAAACCGCGGTGTATACGGTTCCCCCGGCGGGCTTCACTCCCGAGACGGTCAAGCGCACGACCGCTTCCTGAGCCTCCGCGGATGCCGCGGCCAGGAGGGTGAGCGCCGCCGCGATCCCGATTCGATTCATGTCGTTCCGTCCTTTCCCCGATCCCCGGCACGGAAGGGCGCTTGGTTCACGTCTCGCATCTTCTGCACGGGCACCTTGGGGTTCCGTCCGAAGTCCAGGATTCCGTTCGTCTCCGTCCCCACGTCGTAGAGCTGGGTAAGGCAGTAACCCTGGAACAGCCCGCTCTCCGCGATGTCCCGGGTGTACGCCTCGATGCGGTCCGGGATCGAGCCCGGATCGGCGCTGGCGTACCAGCCGAAGCCTCCGTACTCGGAGACCAGCCACGGGGTCCCTTCGCAGGCCTTCCGGGTGGCCTCGTCCAGGAACACCGAACGGGTCTCCCTTCCGATACGGTTGAATATATAGAAAAAGATCACCCGAGGCACGGAAACCGAATGAAGCCGTCGCGGATCCCGCTCCCGGAGCGCCGAATAGCCGGACCGCGCAAGCTCCGCGGTCTCGAGATAGTGGTGGATATCCGTGATGTCCGTTTCCATGTGCTCCCAGCCGGAATTGTCGATCACCGGCCGACCGGGATCCAGGTTCCGGACCAGGTCGATCATGGACCGCACAAACGCCCGGGTCCGGGACCGGCGGCCGTAGATCCCCCAGATCCCCCAGGTTTCGTTGAACAACACCCAGGCGATCCCCGAGGGATGGGCCGCGTCCCGCTCCACGACCTCGCGAAGTTCGGACTCGAAGGCCCGGAAGGCCTTCCGGGAGGGCAGGTAGAAGGAAGGCATCTCGAAGGTCGTGAGGAGCCCCAGGCGGTCCGCCAGGTAGTGGAAGTAGGGGCTCTCGATCTTCTGGTGGATCCGCGCCCCGTTGAAGCCCAGCCCCTTCAGGGCGAGGATGTCGTCCCGGTACCGATCGGCGGATTCGGGCGCGTACCAGCCCCCGGGATAGTACCCCTGCACCAGGGCCATGCGCAGGGCGATGGGCTTTCCGTTCAGGAGGATCCGGCCGTCCCGGGCCTCGATCCTGCGCAGACCCAAATAACTATCGACGGTGTCCGAGACTCGGTCTCCCTCGTACAAAGTATAACGAACCTTGTGAAGCTCCGGGGTTTCCGGCGACCACCGGGGACCCGGTACGGCCTCGAAGGGGATGTCGATCCGGAAGACCCCGCCGGAATCCCCGGACCCTCCCTCCGCATCCGCTTCGAACCTCGAGGCTTCGCCGCCGGGAGATTCGAGGACCACGGAAAGGCGGAGGGACCCCGGCCCCGCCCCGGCCGCGCGGGCCTCGATCCGCAGGACCCCCGCGTCGAAGTCCGCACGCACCCGGGGCCGCCGAAGGTACGGAGTTCCCGTCGTTTCCAACCAGAGGGGCTGCCAGGGGCCGGAGATTCCGGCGTACCAGACCATGAAGGGTCCGGGCAAAAAGGTCTGCTTCCCCCGGACCTGGAAGGGGCTGTGGGAATCCCGCACCCGAAGGACAAGTTCGTTGCCCCCCGGCCGGACAAGGCCCGACAGGTCCACGGAAAAGGAGGCGTATCCCCCGACATGCCTTTCCACGAGGCGGCCGTTGATCTCCACCCCGGTCTCGTAGTCGCAGGCGCCGATCCGCAGGATCACGGAGCCGCCGGCCGCCTCGGGGCTCAGCTCGAAGGACCGGGAAAACCGGAAGTTGCCCCGGTCCGGGAACTCCGCCCCGCCCAGTTCGCTCCCGATCGGGAACGGGACCCGGATCTCCCGGACCTTCCCGCCCCGCCGGACCTTCCATGTGCCGTCGAGGGACACCCAGGAGCGGCGGGCCCAGGAGGGATCGGGATGGGCGGAGTACAGGAAGTCGTCCTCGACGAAGCCGGAGCCCCGGGCGACGGAGGGCCGATCCTCCGGGCCGGCGGGCGGCGAGGGCGAAGCAGAGTCCGTCGGCATCCCGCTAGACCTCGATCCCGAACAGAGCCCGGACCGGCAGGCGGAAGTTGAAGGTCGCGGCGATCCCCGTGACGATCCCGCGGATGGCCGGCAGGGGACCGTTCCTCAGGGCAAAGGTCAGGCCCCGAGTTCGGGCGTTCCTCTCGTCCTTGACCACCCCGGCCAGGCACCCGTACAGGATCCGGCCGGTCCGTTCCTCGCGCTGAACGGCGAGGATATCCTCGAGGAGTGAGGAGTTCATGATGTATTCCTCCGAAGCCTGCCGTCGCGGCGGCAACAATGCATTATGGAGCGGTGCCTTTATAGCCGTAAAGAGGAATCACGCCCTAGGTGGCACGAAGATTGTGATAACCCTAAGAACACCGTGGATACTGATATCCAAGCAAGGATCAACAAATTTATTCTATATATAGAAACACTTTACCCCCTTGACCTTCCGATAATTCCGGATTTACTCTTCCCGGAACCTCGAGAGGGCGCCTAGGGTTCCTCGTCCGCGGAAACGCGGACGGCAAGGTCCGAGCGGCGCCGGCGGGCGCTTTCCGCCCGCACACCCACGGGAAAAAAGCCCGAGGACGGAGTCTCGACCACCGAATCCCGCTTCCCGGCCGCCGCGGCCGGGCGGGAGCGCACCGGGAGGTCGCCGTGCCCGTCATAACCGTCGAGAATCTGTCCAAGACATTCCGCACCCGCGTGCGGAGCGAGGGGCTGGGGGCATCCCTCCGCGCCCTGATCCGACCCGAATGGCGAACCGTCCAGGCGGTCCGGGAGGTATCCTTCTCCGTGGAGGAGGGGGAGGTCGTGGCCTTCCTGGGCCCGAACGGCGCCGGCAAGTCCACGACCATCAAGATGCTCACGGGCATCCTGACGCCGGATTCCGGCGGAGCCCGGGTCCTGGGGCTCGAACCCTCCAGGGACCGGACCCGCCTGGCCATGGGCATCGGGGCGGTATTCGGCCAGAAGAGCCAGCTCTGGTTCCACCTGCCCCCGTCGGATTCCTTTCGCCTCCTGGGGGCGATCTACGAGATCCCCGCCCCGGAGCTCGCCCGCCGCAGGGCCGAGCTGGTGGAGCGCTTCGGGATCGGCCCCTACATGGACGTCCCGGTGCGCAAGCTCTCCCTGGGGGAACGGATCCGCTGCGAGATCGCCGCCAGCCTCCTCCACGCCCCCCGGGTCCTCTTCCTCGACGAGCCCACCATCGGACTGGACGTGGTGGTGAAGCGGGAGATCCGGGCCCTCCTCGCGGACCTGCGGGCCCGGGAGGGGGTCACGATCTTCCTGACCAGCCACGACATCGGGGACATCGAGAAGATCTGCAAGCGGGCGATCATCATCCACCACGGCGCGGTGGTGGTGGACGAATCCATGAAGACCCTCAAGCACCGAGCCCTTGCCCGAAAGTACATCGGGGTGAAGTACGCGGCTCCCGCGGACCTGGAGCTTCCGGGCCTGGCCCCGGTGAAGCGGACCGAGGACGCGGCCAGCTTCGTCGTGGACACCCGGAAGCACAATCTCCAGGAGGTCATCCGCGCCCTGGTGGACCGGGGCGAGGTCCTGGACCTCACCGTGGAGGACGAGCCCCTGGAGGACATCATCGCCGAGGTGTTCCGCGGCCGGAGCGAGGAGGAGGCCCGCGGCGCCGCCCGGGCGGGCGGGGAGGCCGAATCGTGATCGCGCACAGCCTGAAGGGACCGGGACGGACGGGAAAGCCGTCGGCGGCCCTCCGGAAATACGGCACCGCGGGGCTCGTCAGCCTGCAGAGCCGGATGGCCTATCCCGCGGCCTTCGCGGGGAGCCTCCTGACCTACGGACTCTTCGTCTTCGTGTTCTCCCGGATCTGGGCGGCCCTCTATTCCGGTCGCGCCGAAATCGCCGGGTACGACCGGACCATGATGGTCTGGTACTTCATCGTCGCGGAGATACCGGCCTTCGGCTTCGGACGGTTCTACTACTCCCTGGCGGAGGACATGAAGAGCGGGCAGGTGGCCTACCTGCTGACCCGGCCGTATGGGTTCACGGCCTACCACTTCTCCCAGGCCCTGGGTCCGGCCCTGGCGGATTGCCTGGTGTTGGCCTTGGAAGGGATCCTGCTGGGCCTCCTGCTGGGAGGTCCGTTTCCCCTGACCACACTTACCCAGGGTGCGGCCCTCGTCCTTTCCCTGCTCCTTGCGGGCTGCCTCCAGTTCTTCCTGCAGTTCGCCATCGCGATGACCGCCTTCTGGATCGAGGAGAACGCCGCCTTCTTCTGGATCTACCAGAAGCTCGCCCTGATAGCCGGGACCTTCCTGCCCCTGGAATTCCTTCCGGGAGCCGCCTCGGCCGCGGCCCGATGGACACCCTTCCCCTACCTTTCCTGGGCGCCCGCTCGCATCGCCGTGGCTTGGGATTCCCGGGAGGCCCTTCTCCTGCTGGCGGCCCAGGCGGCCTGGACCGCCGCGGCCGCACTCCTGTGCCGGGCCGTGTTCGCGGCGGGACGCGGCAAGATCACCGCGAACGGAGGCTGAGATGAACCGTCCCCGAACCGGCCGCCCGGCGGCCTACCTGCGCTTCCTGGCCGCGGCCTTCACGGCGAACCTCCAGGCGGTGGTCGAATACCGGATCTCCTTCCTGATCCAGGTCTTCGGCATGATGCTGAACAACGCCGCCTTCGCCGCCTTCTGGGCCGTCCTGATCGCCCGCACCGGCTCCGTAGGAGGATACGGGTTCACCGACGTGATGGTCATCTGGGCCCTGACCTCGACCTCCTTCGGGATCGCCCACGTGCTTTGGGGCAACGTCCGCAGCCTCGGCTCCATCATCCAGAGGGGCGAGCTGGACGTGTACCTCCTCCAGCCCAAGGACCCCTTCGTGAACGTCCTGGCCTCCCGTACCATCGTCTCCGCCTGGGGCGACCTGGCCTACGGCTACCTCGTCCTGGCCTTCCTCCCGGGGACGGGGCCCGAACGCCTGGCCCTGTTCACCCTTCTGGCCCTGGGAGGGGCGGTCATCTTCGCCGCCGTCTTCTCAGCCGCCGAGAGCCTGACCTTCTTCCTGGGCAACGCGGGACCCCTGTCCCAGGCGGTGACGGAGTTCCTGATCTCGTTCTCCCTCTATCCGGAGACCATCTTCGATTCCGGGATGCGCTGGATCTTCTATACCATCCTTCCGTCGGGATTCATCGCCTTCGTCCCCCTGGCCGTGTACCGGAGCTTGGACTGGCCCCTGGTGCCCGTTCTGCTGGGAGTGGCGGCCGTCTACGCCGGCGGGGCGTATGGGCTGTTCCGGGCGGGCCTGCGCAGATACGAGTCGGGCAACCAGATGGGGACACGGTTGTAGCAGGCGCGCCCGGCCAGGAAGCCCCGGGCGGGCCTGCGACGGTACGAATCGGGAAATCAGGTGGGGACACGGTTGTAGCAGGCGCGCCCGGCCAGGAAGCCCCGGGCGGGCCTGCGCAGATACGAGTCGGGCAACCAGATGGGGACACGGTTGTAAGCCGGGCCCGCCCGCCGGATCCGCCGGCTCGATTCTCCCCGGGGCGCGATGACGCCGTGCGCGATAGCGCACACGTCGATCCATTCCTACGTCAAACGACGCGAAGCGTCCTAGGAGCCTGTCGGACTTGTGGATTTTTGGCGCCGACAGGCGCTAAAAATCCCGATTATCCGGCTCCTTTGGAGTTTGCAAAGTAGAAAAATCACATAGATGCGATTTTCTACTATTAAGGTGGGCAAGCCCAACAAACTCCTAGGACCGAGTGAGACCCCGGGGCCCGCAGCGTCCGTTCCCATCCCGCGTTCGGCGCTTCCCGCCCCCCGGGAGAAGCCGCCTTCCGAAATCCCCGCGCCCGGCGCCGCCGGTCGATCGTGAAGCTTCGTAAATTTAGGCGGGAAGCGCCGAACCAGGAGAAGACCGCAAGGGACGCGGAGGACCCCGGGGTCGAACGCTTCCGCAGCGCCCCGCCGAGTAGCCGATGACCGTCGATGACAGGTGAAGCTTCCGCTTTAATGCAGGAGAGGCGCGAGGACCGAGTGAGACCCCGGGGTCCGCAGCGCCCCGTGCCCATCCCGCGTTCGGCGCTTCCCGCCCGGAAGCCGCGACGCTTTCCGGTTCCCGTCCCGACGCCGGGCGCCCGCTTTCGGAAAACGGCTGAAATATCACTTGACGTACTGAAATATCAGAGGGAAAATAGCGCCAACTGGAGCATACCGTGAACAGAATCGTCGATCATCCTATATTATCCGCCCCGGAAGGCCGGACCTCCGTGACCTTCTCCTTCGACGGGGCGGCCCTGTCCGGCTTCGAGGGCGAGGCCGTCTCATCGGCCCTCTTCGCGGCGGGGGTCCAGACCTTCTCCGTCCACCCCCGGGGGGACGCACCCCAGGGGATATTCTGCGCCAACGGCCAGTGCTCCCAGTGCACGGTCCTGATCGACGGGGTGGCCCGGAAGGCCTGCATCACCCCCTTGGCGGAGGGGATGGATGTCCGGACCCTCCACGGGTTCCCGGAGCTCCCGGCACGGGACGCCCCCAGGGCCGCCGTCTCCGGGGAGACCCTGTCCACGGACGTCCTCGTGATCGGGGGGGGCCCCTCGGGGCTCGCCGCGGCGGCGGAGCTGGCCCGGCTGGGCCTGTCCGTCATCCTCGCGGACGACAAGGTCTCCCTGGGCGGGAAGCTGGTCCTCCAGACCCACAAGTTCTTCGGCTCCGAGGAGGACTGCTACGCGGGCACCCGGGGGATCGAGATCGCCAAACGTTTAGAGGAAGACATCCGCTCCCTCCCGGGTGTGACGGTCCTGGAGAACTCCCCGGTGGCGGGCCTCTACAAGGACCGCAAGGCGGGGGTCTGGCGGAACTACGAATCCTACGTCCTCGTGGACTTCAAGGCATTGGTGGTGGCCGCGGGAGCCCGGGAAAAGAGCGTCCTCTTCCCGGGCAACGACCTGCCGGGGGTCTACGGAGCCGGAGCCTTCCAGACCCTGGTGAACCGGGACCTGGTGCGGGCGGCTCGGCGGGTCCTCATCATCGGGTCCGGGAACGTGGGCCTCATCGGGGCCTACCACGCCCTCCAGGCGGGAATCGAGGTGGCCGGGATCGTTGAGATCCTGCCCAAGGTGAACGGCTACAAAGTCCACGCGGACAAGATCGTCCGCATGGGGGTTCCGGTCTACCTTAACACCACGGTGGTGTCCGTGGAGGGAAACGGGAAGGTCGAGCGGGCCACGGTGGCCGAGGTCGACAAGGACTGGCGTCCGATCCTGTCCACCGCCCGGACCTACGAGGTGGACACGGTCCTGGTGGCCGCGGGCCTCTCACCCTGCGACGAGTTCTACCGCCAGGCGGTCGATTTCGGGTTCCTGGCGGTCACCGCCGGGGACGCGGAGGAGATCGCGGAGGCCTCCAGCGCCATGTTCGGCGGCCGGATCGCGGCCCTGAGCCTGGCCAAGCTACTGGGGAAGAAAGTGGACATCGACGAGTCCTGGCTAGCCAAGCGGGAGGTCCTTAAGTCCCGGCCCGGGGACAACCTCTGCCGGGACGAGGAGATCCCGACGGAATTCTGGAAGCCCGTATTCTTCTGCACCGAGGAGATCCCCTGCAATCCCTGCACCACGGTGTGCCCCACCCACTCGATCCAGCTCAAGGAGCGCAAAGGCTCCATCATGGACCTCCCCTACTTCGAGGGATCCTCCTGCAAGGGCTGCACGGTCTGCGTGGCCGCCTGCCCGGGCCTGGCCATGTCCCTCATGCGCCGCGTAGACGAGGGTTGGGCCGAGGTGGTCCTGCCCTTCGAGTTCAAGGCGGACTTCGAGCCCGGAGCCCGCCTGCCCGTCCTGGACCAGGAGGGGGCCTTTTTAGAGGACGCCGAGCTCCTCAAGAAGGTCTTCAACCGGAAGTACCGCACCTGGATCCTCACCCTCAAGGTCAGCCGGGCGAACGCTCCCCGGGCCATCGGCATCCGGGTCCAGTCCGAGGCGGCCACCCGGCCCCTGCCGGCGCCGAGGTTCGAGCACCTGCCGGACGACGCGGTCGTCTGCCGCTGCGAGCGGATCACCGTGGGGGAGATCGTCCGCTTCATCCGGGAAAACGCGGTCACCGACGTGAACCAGCTCAAGACCCTGCGGGTGGGCATGGGGGCCTGCGGGTCCAAGACCTGTTCGGTCCTCCTGCCCCAGGTCTTCCGCAAGGCCGGGATCGATCCCGCCCGGACCACAGCGGGCACCCTCCGCCCCCTGGCCCTGGAGATCCCCATGAAGGACCTGATCAACGAAGCCGCCGGGAGGCCCCTGTGAAGACCTGTGACGTCGCGATCCTGGGCGCCGGAAGCATCGGCGTGCCCCTGGCCTACTACTGCGCCAAAAAGGGACTTTCCGTCCTGGTCCTGGACAAGGAGCCCTCCTGGGGGCGGGGCCAGAACCGGGCCGCCATCGGCGGCATCCGGGCCACCCACTCGGACCCCGCCAAGATCAAGATCGGCCTTCTGTCCCTGGACATCGCCCGGAACATGAAGGAAGAGCACGGCCTCAACATCGAGTGGCACCAGGGCGGCTACATGTTCGTGGCCTACGACGAGGAGCGGGAGAGATCCTTCAAGGACCTCCTGGTCGTCCAGAAGGCCGCGGGCCTCGACATCGACTGGATCTCCCCGGACCGGGTCCTGGAGCTCTCGCCGGGCCTCAATCCCGAGGGCCTGCGGGGCGGAACCTACAGCCCCGGGGACGGCTTCGCCTCCCCCCTCATGACCTCCACGGCCTTCCACAAGCTGGCCCTGGACGCGGGGGCGGAGTTCCGCTTCGGCGAGACCGTGACGGGCTTCGGGATCGAGGGCCGCCGGATCCGGACCGTCCGGACCGACGCCGGGGAATACTCGGCCGGCACCTTCGTGAACGCCGCCGGCGCCGAGGCCGCAGGCCTCGGGAACCTGGCGGGGCTCGAGCTCCCCGTGCACCCGGACCTCCACGAGGGCGGGGTCACGGAGCCCGTGCGACGCTTCATGGAGCCCATGGTCGTGGACATGCGGGGGGACGACCGGTCGGGGAACTACTACTTCTACCAGGCGGGCACCGGCCAGGTGATCTTCTGCATCACCCCCAAGCCCCAGATCTGGGGGACCGACACGGACAATACCTCCGCCTTCCTGCCCCACTGTGTCAGCCGGATGGTCTCCCTCTACCCCCGCCTGCGGAACCTCAAGGTCCGCCGGACCTGGCGGGGCTGCTACCCCATGACCCCGGACGGCCTGCCCGTCGTGGGCTATCCCCGGGAGCCGGAGAACCTCCTCCTGGCCGTGGGGATGTGCGGCCAGGGCTTCATGCTGGGCCCGGGGCTCGGGAAGATCCTGGCGGACACCCTCACCGGGGACGGGGCGCGGTACGGCCAGGTCTTCGAGGAGCTGTCCCTGTACCGGAAGTTCGAGGGCATGGAATTGTTGAAGTAGGGCGCGGCCGCGCGGCGTCGCATACGCTTAATAAAACGAAGGCGCCCGGGGAACCCGGGCGCCTTTTCCATTTGATGATGGTTTCTTGGCTTTTTTAAATGGTTTTTCGATCGTTCTTTCTGGTTTCTTCACCCGGCCGGCCGACGGAGCCCTTCGGCTGCGCATCGCCCGACAGAATCAGGCTACCACCGCCCCGGAGGGTTCGCAAGTTGAAATGTTGATTCGACTTGTAGACATTTGTCTACAAGCCCGATTTGGCCCGGTTTTCGGGCCGCAATCCGCGTCTACACGTTGTAGACGCGCCCAAAAATCTCTATTGACGGCTAGTTCCGGCATGATATACTCCCTCCATGCAGTTCCCGGACGCCGATTGGGAGCGCCTGTGCGGCCTCGTCGCCGAAGCCTTCCGGATGGACGGCTCCGAGCGCGCCCGCCTGGCTGGTTCCCGAGCAGCTCGGATCACCGGGGCCCTGCCCTACCTGGCGGGCTGCCGGAATCCCGAGCGGACGGCCCTGGCCCACCTGGCCGCCTTCGTCCTGGCCTGCCGAGGCGGGACCCGGAAGGTCTTCGACCACGGACCGGCGGACGACGCGGAGCCCCTGGCGCGCCTGGAGCCCATCGCCCGCTTCCCCGGCGGGGACCCCGCGGTGATCCGCAAGGGCATGGCCCTTCTGGGTCTCCTGATGCTCGGGGGCTACGAACGGGACCGGGAGAAGGACACCGCGGGCGGGGAGTACAACCCCCTGAACTCCGGGGCGTGGAAGGCCGGGGAAGTCCGGGCGAGGCTTCAGGCCGAGGCTGCCTCCGCCAAGGTGCCGGAACTGGACGCGATCATCAGCACCGACGAGGCGTCGGTAAGGGGGTACTGGGATGGCTGAGACAAAGACCGCGATCAATCCGCTGGCTCGTATCGGGAGGTTCACCGCCCTGGTGTTCGTGGCGGGAAGCCTGCTCATGTTCGTCGTTTGGATGTCCCGGGGATGGGGCTTCGTCAAGACCATAACCCACCCGTACATCGGGATTCAGCTTCTGGTGGCCTTGCTCTTTTACATCAGCTCCCGCAGCCCGAAGCTGTACATCATCCAACCGATCCTCTTATTGATACAAGCTCCGATCAACTTTCTGGATTCCCATGACTCCTTCTACGGCCTCGGGTTTTTCGTGATGGCGGTCCTTCTCCTGTTCAAGATCGGTTTTTTCGAACGGGGCCGGATCCCGAAGGTCATCGGGCTCCTGGTGTATCTGTACGGATGGGAGCTGTTCGCGGCGATCCGGGCCGGAAGACATACCGGGTTGTCCCTGACCCCGGTGTTCTTCGTGACGGTCTTCCTGATCTTCCTCTACATCCTGTACAAGGAACAGGTCATCGTCTACCTGAAGCAGCCCAAACCCCTCCTGGATCTCCAGGCCAAGGGACTCGCGGACACCGAGGCCGCCTACATCCTGGCCCTGGCCAAGGGCCTCAACGTCAAGGAGATCGCCGGGAAATTCGAGGTCTCCGAGTCCACGGTCCGGAACACCCTGGCCCGGGCCTACAAGAAGCTGGGGGTCCAGGACAAGGCCGAGCTGTCCACCTTCCTGGCGGAATACACCCTGCCCGAGGGTTGAACGACCGCGGGCCGATCCCAATCCGGCGCCGCTCCCGGAATTCCGCGCGCCGAACCCGCGCCCGAGAACGGAGGCATCCATGGCGTTCTTCGAACCCTTCCGGCTGGAGCGCTTCTTCGCCCGCTGGGAGTTCTCCGCCCCGCATCTCCTGTGCTGCTCCGACTGCGAGAGCGTCCCGGTCTCCGACCTGGCGGCCCTGGATCCGGGCCTTCCGGAGCGCCTTTCGTCCCTGCGCCTGGGCTACACCGAGACCCGGGGCGCCCCCTCCCTCCGCGAGGCGATCGCCGGGGAGTACCCCGGGGCCGCGCCGGAGGAGATCCTCGTCCACGCGGGGGCGGAGGAGGCCATCCTCAACCTCTGCCTGGCCCTCCTTTCCAAGGGCGACCGGGTGGTGGTGAATACCCCCTGCTACCAGTCCCTGGCGGAGATCCCCCGGGCCCTGGGCTGCGAGGTCCTGCCCTGGGAGTGGCGCCCGGCCGGAGGCCGCTGGGCCCTGGATCCCGGCGACCTGGACCGCATCCTCCGCTCGGGACCCGATCCGAAGCTCGTCGTCCTCAACGCCCCCCACAATCCCACCGGGGGGTTGCCGACCAAGGCGGAATTCGACGCGATCGTGGCCGCGGCGCGGCGGGTCGGGGCCGTGGTGCTCATGGACGAGGTCTACCGCCGCCTGGAGCACGACCCCGCCCGGCGCCTGCCGTCCATCCGGGACACCTACGAGAACGGGGTGGCCCTGGACGTCCTTTCCAAGCACGCGGGCCTGGCGGGCCTGCGGATCGGGTGGCTGGCCACCCGCCGGGCGGACATCCTGGACGCCGTGGCCGTGGTCAAGGACTACAACTCCATCTGCTCCTCCGGCCCCAGCGAGGTGATCGCCGAGTCCGCGGTCCGCAACCTTTCGGCCCTGGTGGACCGGAACCGCCGCATCGTGGCGGACAACCTCGCCCTCCTCCGCCGATTCTTCGCGGCCCGGCCCGACTTCGCCGAGTGGACCGAGCCGGAGGGCTCCTCCGTGGGCTTCCCCCGCCTGGCCTTCCCGGGGGACGCCGAAGTCCTGGCCGAGCGGCTGGTGCGGGAGACCGGGGTCCTCATCCTGCCGGGATCCTACTACGGCTGCGACGCGCGGCACTTCCGGGTGGGGTACGGTCGGATATCGATGCCCGAGTCTCTCGCCCGCCTGGAAAAATGGCTGGACGAAGGCGGCCCGGCCGCCGCCGCTCTTTCCTGAGTCCTGAGTCCTAACTATCCGCGTTCCGGTACAGTTTCCGCCGCCCGGCCCGGCCCTCCTCCCGGAGGAACCCCGCCCGGGCCAGGGAATAGAGGACCTTCCGCGCCCGGGCAGGGGCGATCCCCAGGGAGCGACCCAGGGTCTCGGAGCTCCAGGGCTCCGGGAGGTCCCGGGGGATCAGGGCCAGCCAGTCCTCCGGGGATTCCCAGCTCGCGGCGCCGACGATCCCCTCCAGGAACCGGTCCTCCGTGCGGTCGCCCCGCTTCCGCCAGGAGCCCGTCCCGTCCCGCACCCGGACTTCCGAGGCCCGCACCAGGAGGACCTCCACGGCCACGCCGGGCAGGGAGATCAGGTCCGGGGCCTTCACGAGTTCGTCGAAGACGCTCCAGAGGTCTCCGCGCTTGGGGCTTCTCCGGGTCGACACGATCCGGTCGGAATCAGGGTCCCGGCGCCGGATCTCCAGGGATGCCGGGACGGGATGCACTACCCGGACCCGGATGCCCGCTCCGGCCAGGGCCCGGACCTTGGGCAGGAGGGCGTAGAGGTGCCGGGTCTGGACCTCCACGACCGAGCCGTCCGAACGGAGGAGGTCGACCACCCGGCCTCCCACGGCCGCCTCGATCCGGTCCCCCGGACCGGCCAAGAGGCGCTTCACCTGGTCGTGGAGGGACCGCTCGGAATAGAGGTTGATGCCCGAGCGTTCCGCCGCCCGGAGGGCGCTCGGACCCTCCGGACTCAGGACCATTCCAGCTCCGCGGCGATCTCGTCGACCAGGTACACGGGCGGGGCCTCCGGGACGTCCCGCCAGGCCTCGTCGTTGGTCAGGATCGCCTCCGCCCTGTGGACCAGGGCCGTTGCCAAGTGCACGGCGTCCGCGAAGGAGACCCCGAAGCGGGAGGATCCCGGATCCCCGGGACGGAGCCCCGGAAGCTTCCGGGACCGGGGGTCGAAGGTGCCCTCCCCCAGGATGCGGGCCGCCCGCTCGGCCACCTCCGCGTCCACGGGCACCAGGACCAGGAGGGAGGAATCCGCCAAGAAACGGCGGTACCGCAGGGCTAGTTCCCGGTCCCCCCGGGACAACGGCCGCTCCAGAAGCTCCGTCAGGGTCAGGACCGAGGCGAAGGGCCGCCCTCCCGCCGAGCGCACCCGGTCCAGGAAGTCGGAGACCGCGGGGCCGCGGCGGGGGACGTCCTCCACCAAGTACACCAGGGCGGAGGAGTCCACGAGTATCCGGGAGCCCGGGGACAGGTCGAGATCCATGGAAGAAAGCATAGCCGCCCGCCCGGGCCTTGTCGATACGCGTTCCCGGTGTCACGATGCTTGTGACAGCCGGGCGGACGGAGACCTTCACGAGCTTCGTACCACCAGGTCCGGGTTGCGGATACCGGCCCGCCGCGCTATCCTTCCAGGCGGGGCGTCCCCGCCCCCCAAAGGAGCTTCCATGAAGAGTCTCATGCCCCTCGTCCTCCTCGCGATCATCCTGGCCCTCCTGGTTGTCACGAACCCCACCAAGCAGGACTTCGCCGCCTGGTACGGAAAACAAGCGGCGGCCTCCGCCCCCTCGGGCACCCTGGGCAAGGCCCTGGGCGGCATCGGCAAGGGCATGGCCTCCGTGGCCGCCTCGGCCTTCCAGCGGCAGAGCTACGGGGTCCTGAGCGTCTTCAGCCTGGCCAAAGGCGGTACCGCCTACGTCGGGCTGGGCAAGGTCGTCTTCCTCAAGGTCCGCTAGCGGGCTTGCCGGAACCCCGGCCCTTCGCGATTTCCTGACACAATTCTGTTGCGCGGCTAACGATCCGGACGTACACTGGTAGGTGCTCTCCCGCCGCTCGCAGGCGGGTATTACGAACAGGAGGCTCTAGCATGAAACGGTTTTCCCTGCTGATGCTCGCCTTGCTTCTCTGCGCGTCCACGATCTTCGCGCAGATCCAGATCGACTGGTGGCACGCCATGACCGGCAAGAACGGTCAGATGGTGGAGGAGCTGGCCAAGCGCTTCAACGACAGCCAGACCGCCTACAAGGTTGTTCCTGTCTACAAAGGTTCCTACAGCGACACCATGAACGCGGGCATCGCGGCCTTCCGGGCCAAGCAGGCCCCCCACATCATCCAGGTCTACGAGGTCGGGACCGCCACCATGATGAACGCCGGGGGAGCCGTCTACCCGGTCTACAAGCTCATGAAGGACTCGGGGGAGAAGTTCGATCCCAAGGTCTACATCCCCACGATCACCGGCTACTACTCCACCTCCAAGGGCGAGATGCTCTCCCTGCCCTTCAACTCCTCCACGGCGGTCATGTACTACAACAAGGACGCCTTCCGCAAGGCCGGCCTGGACCCCGAGAAGCCCCCCGTCACCTGGCCGGAGTTCTTCGAGGTCGCCAAGAAGCTCAAGGCCTCGGGCATGGAGGGTGGCTTCTCCACCAACTGGATCTCCTGGATCCAGCTGGAAAACTTCTCCGCCTGGCACAACCAGAGCTTCGGGACCAAGAACAACGGTTTCGACGGTCTGGACACCCAGCTGGTGTTCAACACCCCCCTCACGATCAAGCACTTCGAGACCCTGTACGAACTGTCCAAGGACAAGACCTTCATCTACGGCGGACGCGAGAACAAGGCCAACCCCTTGTTCACCTCCGGCACCGTGGGCATGCACTTCGAGTCCATCGGCGGGTACGGGAACTTCAAGAACACCGCCAAGTTCGATTTCGGCGTAGCGCGCCTGCCCTACTACCCCGAGGTCAAGGACGCCCCCCAGAACACGATCATCGGCGGCGCCAGCCTCTGGGTCTTCAACGGCAAGCCCAAGGACGACTACAAGGGCGTGGCCAAGTTCTTCACCTTCCTCTCCCAGCCCGAGATCCAGGCCTTCTGGCACCAGAGCACCGGCTATGTGCCCATCACCGTGGCCTCCTACGAGCTGACCAAGAAGCAGGGCTTCTACGACGCCAACCCCGGCCCCGAGGTCGCCATCAAGCAGCTGCTGAACAAGGCCCCCACGGGCAACTCCCGGGGCATCCGCTTCGGTAACTTCAACATCATCCGGGAGATCGAGGACCAGACCTGGGAGGACATCCTGGCGGGCAAGATCTCCGTGCGGGACGGCCTCAACAAGATGGTCGCCGACGGCAACGCGGAACTCCGCAAGTTCGAGCGGCTCTACAAGAAATAGACCCCTTGCCAAGGGGTGCCCGGCGCGACGCGCCGGGCGCCCGCACCGGGGCCGCGGCTCCCCGCGGCCCCCACCTTTCGCAACATCGGGATACGCCATGGCTAAGCAATACGAGTTCCGGATCAAGGGCCTGCCCTACCTCCTGGTCCTTCCCCAGATGGTCATCGTCTTCATCTTCTTCTTCTGGCCCGCCGCCCAGGCGATCTGGCAATCCTTCTTCCTCCAGGACCCCTTCGGGGGACAGTACATCTTCGTGGGCCTGGAGAACTACCAGGCCCTGTTCACGGACGAAGCCAGCGCCTACGCCCAATCCTTCTGGGTCTCCGTGTTCTTCGCCGTCAGCGTGACGGTCCTGGCCATGTCCCTATCCCTGTTCCTGGCGGTCCAGGCCAACAAGAAGATCCGGGCCGCCTCGTTCTACAAGACCATGATGATCTGGCCCTACGCCGTGGCCACCCTGATCGCCGGCGTCCTGTGGCTCTTCATGTTCAACCCCAACGTGGGGGTCGTGGCCTGGTTCCTCAAGCATCGCCTGGGCTACGAGTGGCAGCACCTCCTGAACACCGGACAGGCCCTGACGTTGCTCATCCTGGCGGCCAGTTGGCGCCAGATGTCCTACAACTTCGTCTTCTTCCTGGCGGGCCTGCAGAGCGTGCCCAACGACTTCATCGAGGCCGCGGCCATCGACGGGGCCGGACCGGCCCGCCGCTTCTGGAAGATCATCTTCCCGATCCTCTCGCCCACCACCTTCTACCTCCTGGTGATGAACCTGGTCTACGGCTTCTTCGAGACCTTCCCCATCGTCCATCAGGTCACCGCCGGGGGCCCGGGCAAGTCCACGGCCATCCTGGTGTACAAGGTCTGGAGGGACGGGGTCGTGAACCTGGACCTGGGAGGTTCCTCCGCCCAGTCGGTGATCCTGATGCTCATGGTCATCGGCCTCACCATCGTGCAGTTCCGCTTCATCGAGCGGCGCGTCAACTACTAAGGGGGCACCGCGATGACCGAACACTCCCGCTTCCGCCGCGTCCTGCCCCATGTCTTCCTGATCCTGGCCGTGATGGTGATCCTCTTCCCCATCTGGCTCGTCTTCACCGCCTCCACCCGCACGAACGCGGAGATCCTCTCGGCCCCCATGCCCATCAGCCCGGGTCCCCACTTCCTGGAAAATTACCGCCGGGCCATCCTGGAGGGCTCCGCGAACATGGGCGCCTCGGCCCTCACCATGCTGAAGAACTCCTTCATCATGGCCATGGGCATCGCGGTCGGAAAGATCGTCGTGTCCCTCCTGGCGGCCTACGCCATCGTCTTCTTCGACTTCAAGCTCCGCGCCTTCTGCTTCTGGAGCATCTTCATCACCCTCATGCTCCCGGTGGAAGTCCGCATCATGCCCACCTACAAGGTCATCTCCGACCTGGGCCTCTTGAACACCTATGCCGGGCTCATCCTTCCCATGGTCGTGTCCGCCACCGCGGTGTTCCTGTTCCGTCAGTTCTTCCTCTCGGTCCCCCGTGAGATCGCCGAGGCCTCCCAGATCGACGGGGCCCACGCCATGCAGTTCTTCCGCCGCATCCTGGTGCCCATGACCCGGACCCCCATCGCGGCCATGTTCGTAATCCAGTTCATCTACGGCTGGAACCAGTACCTCTGGCCCCTCCTCATCACGACCAAGCAGGAGTACTACACCCTCCTCATCGGCATCAACCGCATGCTCCAGGGCGCGGACGTCCTCATCGAGTGGCAGATCGTCATGGCCACCACCATGCTGGCCCTGATCCCGCCGGCCCTGGTCGTAGTGGTCATGCAGAAGCAGTTCATCGCGGGGATGACGGACACGGAGAAGTAGGGGGAGCGCCCGCGACGAAAAGCGGGAAGCGCCGGTATCCCGATCAACGCGGGGCCTGCTGCGGGAACCCACGGCTCGCTACGTCCTCGGCTTCGCCTGCGGAACCGCGAGCCGTGGGTTCCCTCCGCACCCGCGCGTTGCTGGGAGTGAAGCGGCGCTTCCCGCATGCTTCCGCGGGTGCGCCCGACTCCGGCGCAATAGCAGAGATAGGCTGCGGTCGCGGTTTTATGCCGCGCCGGAGCCGGGGTCCTCAGGCGCGGCTCCCCCTCGCTCCGAAGGCCGCGCGTACCGCGCGGCGCTTCTCCGCTACCCCCTCGTACCGTAATCGCATGGACTCGACGAAGCGCGAAGCACTTCGTCGCCGCGAGGCCGCGACGCGCTCCTACTCTTCGGACATGTAGGGGTAGCGCCAGTCGACGGGCGGATCGAAGTTCTCCTTGACCGCCCCGGCGCTCGTCCAGCGGATCAGGTTGAGGATGGAGCCGGCCTTGTCGTTGGTGCCCGAGGCCCGCATGCCGCCGAAGGGCTGGCTGCCGACGATCGCGCCGGTGGGTTTGTCGTTGACGTAGAGGTTTCCCGCAGCGTTCTTCAGGCCCTCCAGGCCGGCCAGAATGGCCCGCCGGTCCCGGGCGAAGACGGCGCCGGTCAGGGCGTAGGGCGAGGTCCCGTCCACGAGGCGGTAGGCCGCCTCCATGTCTCGGTCGTCGTAGACGTAGGCGGTCAGGACCGGCCCGAAGAGCTCCTCCCTCATGGTCTCGTAGTCCGGGGACTCGGCCAGGAGAAGGCTGGGCTCGATGAACCAGCCTTCCTCGGCCCTCCCGTGTCCCCCCGCGAGGAGCTCGAGCTCGCAGCGCGCCGCGCCCCGGGAGCAGGCTCGCTCCAGGTAGGGCAGGATGTTCCGGTAGGAGGCCCCGTCGATGACGGCGCACATAAAGGCGCGGAGGTCCGTCGGGGGGCCGACGGGGATGGAGCGCACGGTCTCGGCCAGGCGGTCGAGGAAGGCCCTCCCCAGGGAGGCGGGCACGTAGAGCCGCGAGGCCGCGGAGCACTTCTGGCCCTGGTACTCGTAGGCGCCCCGGACAAGGGCAGCGACGGCGGCGTCCGGGTCGGCCGAGGGATCGAGGAAGACGAAATCCTTGCCCCCCGTCTCGCCCACGAGGCGGGGATAGGAGCGGTAGGAACCCAGGTTGGCGGCCGCCTGCCTCCAGAGCCCGTTGAAGACCGCCGTCGAGCCCGTGAAGTGGAGGCCGGCGAAGGCCGGATGGGAAAGAGCGACCGCCGAGACCGCGGCGCCGCTCCCGGGAAGGAAGTTGATGACCCCGGGCGGGAGGCCGGCCTCCTCGTAGATCCGCGCCAGGATCCAGTTCGAGAGGACGGAGGTGGAAGCCGGCTTCCACACCACGACGTTGCCCATCATGGCGGGAGCGCTCGCGAGGTTGGCGGCGATCGAGGTGAAGTTGAAGGGCGAGACGGCGTAGACGAAGCCCTCCAGGGGGCGGTAGCGGACGCGGTTCCACTCCGAATCGGAGCTTCGCGGCTGGATGGAGTAGAGCTCCTCCATGAAGCGGGGATTGATCCGGAGGAAATCCGCGGTTTCGCAGACCGCGTCGATCTCGGCCTGGTGGACGGTCTTAGACTGGCCGAGCATGGTCGCGGCCAGGAGGCGGTAGCGGTACTTGCCGGCGACCAGGGCCGCGGCGCGGCGGAAGACGGCCGCCCGCTCCTCCCAGGGCATGGCCTCCCAACCGGGCTTGGCCGCGAGGGCCGCGTCGACGGCCAGGGCCGCCTCCTCTTCCCCGGCCAGGTGGAACCGCCCCAGCGGTCGGCCGTGGTCGTGGGGCTGCGCGAGGGGGGCCGTGCGTCCCGTCCGCAGCTCCCGGCCGCCGATGATCAAGGGTATGTCGAAGCTCTCGGACAGCAGGGACCCGAGCTCCGCCTTGAGGGCCGCCCGCTCGGGCGTGCCGGGGGCGTAGGAACGGACGGGTTCGTTTCCCGCGGGCGGGGCGCTCAGGATGGCGTCGTTCATGGAGGTACCTCCGTGAACAAATATACTCAGGGATACGGCATCCGCGGCCGCCGTTCGTCGCCCGGCCGCCGAGCTTCCCGACGCGGGTGGAATCCTCCATGGACAGGTGGATAGGTCTTCGGGAGTCTCCGAAATGTCTCGGAGACATAGTCGAGCGTCGCAGGGACTCTCGGGAAGTCCTGAATGACTCCCGCCCCGCGCTAGTCCGTATTCGGGGGCAGGACCCGGGCTCCACCCCGGGAGCCCGCCTCCGATACCACGGTACCCTGCTGCCCATCCGGAATCCCCGTGCCCGGGGATCGCGGTACACTCCGACAGGCAGGCTTTTCTGGGCGTTTCAGTTCGTCAGGAGGAGCATTCCCCGTTCCGGAAAGGTAAGAGGCAACCAGGATGGTTCTACTTCGACGATATCACGGCACCCTGTACGGTTATGCCATAATCCCCCGAATCTCCACTTGCGGGGATCCTCTATCAGGCTCGCTTGTACCGGATTATTGTCGATGTATGCGAATACCGCGAGCAATTCCCGGAACCCCGATAGTATCCGGGAGAAGAACCGTTCCCCCCACACATGACCCGTATAACCGCAGATACGATTGTACGCCATAGCAAAGACGCTCATGATCCACTGCATGATCGTGGATAAGCTCATGCCCTTCCCCGGAATGATCACAAGATGGAAATGATTTCCCATAATGCAAAAATTCTCGATCCGAAAGGCATATTTCCTTTTAGCCCGTTTCACGACCGAAAGAAAAAGATCCTTCATCGCTCCTGTGTCGAAGATTAGTTCTTTCCGATTCGCCCGGCCCGTCACATGGTAGCGGGCGCCTTCGCGCAACTCTCTTGGCTTTCTCATGCCTGCAATACGCGCGACAGAGCTCGATATGATTGCATCGAGCTCTGTCCCCATGAATTTATTCCGTCTCCGGCGGCAGCACCCTTACCCGGGCCTCGTTAAAGGAGATGGACACGGCCTCCCCCTCTGCGGGGATGCGCTTGCCCGCGGGGTCGTCCACCTGCACCAACAACTCCCCGTACTCGGTGGTCACGAAGGTCTCCACGCTGGAGCCCAGGTACACGTTCTGCCGGACGGTCCCGTCCGCCACGCCCTGGCCGGGGGCTCCCAGACGCAGGGACTCGGGGCGGGCCATGAGGATGCCGGGTTTGCCGGCGGCCACCCCGGGGGCGCGTTTCCCGGCTCGCACGGTCTTCCCGTGGAGAACACAGGCGCAACCGGGCCCTTCGAGGCCCTCCACGGCCACGGGGAAGAAGGCCACCTTGCCCACGAAGCCCGC
>Ga0116153_10000680_pt1 | contig 39427 bp, 76 predicted proteins | sample AD_UKC028_MetaG_FD_89896 | JGI IMG/M metagenome (GOLD analysis project Ga0116153, IMG submission 89896) | Active sludge microbial communities of municipal wastewater-treating anaerobic digesters from USA - AD_UKC028_MetaG | ecosystem: Engineered > Bioreactor > Anaerobic > Digestate | place: USA...
GGCAATGATGCTTCTGAACGGACAACATTAGATATTCTAAACTCGTCAATATTTTTATCTAATGATGTTCCAGCAAGAACCGCATTACCAATTTCAAGAACGCCAGACTGATTCCCTGTTCCAGTTGATAGACCAGTCTTGTTTCCCTGACCGACAAGACTTCCATCAACATAGAACTTCACATTGTTCGACCCGAGAGAATGGTCGTATGTAACAAAAATTCTATGCCAATCAGTATCATTCGGATATACAGCGGCAGGTGTCGTATAGTTTATTGCGTATGTGCTAGAGCCACCACGAAGAACCAATATCTGCATAGACCTGTCTGTGTTTATCCATATACCAATGCCTTGCCCAGAAGAAACACCCGTTCCGAAAGTAGAAAAGAAATAGTTCCTTGCAGAAAAAGCCGTCGCCTTATACCACAAATCCCACGTCCATGTTGGATATGCGTCAAAATTGTGCATATTTTTAAAAGTTGCAACAGTCCCAACACGCACCTCTCCAGTAGCCCCAGTATCTAAAGAAGCAGTGCCAAAAATCTTTGTTGCCTGACTTGTTATTGCTGTGCTGTGTGCTGTTGCTGTATTTGCAGATCCGGCACAATTATCATCAGTAAATGTAATCCCACCTTCAGACCCATCCATGTGCATTAACAACAATGTGTTTGCGTCACAACCACCTTCACCCTCTGGAATAGAATCAATATTGACATAAGTGTTTGCACCGCCAACAACATCCAACTTACCCTCAGGCTCGCTCGTCCCTATCCCAACACTGTCGCCGGAATTGGTTAGATAAACTGTGCTGTCTGTGGAGTTGCGTGTCCAGCCTGTTACAGACTGTATCGTTGATATTGGTGTTATTTTATCAATCTCACCGCTAATAGGATTAATCGTAGAATCATCAGCAAGTTGAGCAAAAGATGTTCCGCATAACAATAATATGAATAATGATAGTATAAAACTTCTCATTAAAATAGCTCATTATATCTAACGTATGTTAATGAAGCCCTGCTAGTCCAGTTTGTGTCGTAGTTGTTCTTGCCTGATGCGTATGTCATAGCACCAGTAGTTGTTACTAGTTTACGGATAATCCAATACCCGTTATAAGACAGGAAACCGTAGTATCTCGTCGTTGTTGATTCGTCAACGTCTGACGGGATATATTCTCTTTGTGGTGTAGAAAAAGCACCGCCATAACTAAATGAAGGGTCGAAAACTGGCATAGACCACCTTGTTATTTAGATAACTTCTTGGTCATTTCTTCGAGAATGCTTTTCTGAAGGTTCTTTCTATCTTCTGCAAGTTTCTGCATGGCAACGTCGCAATCGTTAGATTTAGCCTTGTAAAGTGCAACTAAATTATCTACCTTCTTGCGGTCATTGTCAATAGCAATCTTAGCGTTTTCAATCTCTTTTTTCTCTGCGCTTAATGCAGACTTTTCTTTAGCAATCGCAACTTTCTCAGCCTTAATCTCTGCACGAAGATTCTCGACGGTATCATATTCCGCATATTTAGCTTCTTTTGCAAGAATAAACTCATCGCGCTTATCCAAATCAGCTTTCTGCTTCTTGGAATCAGCGATCAGAAAGTCCAACTCCGCAGACTTCTTTGCGAACTCATCTGCCTTTGTGTTCATCTTATCCAACGCAACTCCCAAATCATTAATAATCTTTTCCATTTCTTTGACCCTTTCTATTGACTATCTTACACTATTAATATTAATATTGCTAGTAATATTTATATTATTTTATCTTACAAGTTCATAACCAGCTTTCCCACCAACTCCAAGGGTAGCACCTGTAATACCCCATCCAATACCAGCCTTGATAGCCTTAACAGCCTTAACTGCGTTCTTATAGCCACCCATCTCTTTTATTGTCTGCTCAGAAAGCAAAGCCTTAACAGCCTCTTTACCTTGCGCACCACCAAAGTCAGAGTTAATTGCCTCTAGGGTTTTATTGAACTTAAAGTTGTTTCGTATATTCTTCCAAGGCTCTGCAACCTTCGCATAATCAGCCCTAATATTAGCCATTTCTGGGAATGCTTCTAACTGTGAAGCACGAATATCGCTTAAAGTCTCAACAATATCAAGAGTATTTGCACGGATATTCGGTGGAACTTTAGTGTTTATATAGTTAATAATCTCCTGCGTGTCTTTAAGACTTACATTATCAGCCAAATTTGGGTCTTTTAACATTGCAGATAATTTTGGCGATTTCTTGAACACATTCCTTGCTTCTGGAGTTAGGTCTGCATTTCTTGATATGAGATCGTCAACTATACTACGAAGAGATATTGTTTTGTCTGGATTTGCCTCGGCAAGAGCATTAACGTCGTTCTCCCAAGATTTTGTTGCAGCCCTCTTGATTCCAACAAACTCTTTCTGTATATCTCTTGCGAACTTATCTCCTTCTTTACCAATAATAGCCCTCTTTGCACTTCTGCCAATAAGTGTTTTTCCAGCAGCGGATGCTATTGCACCACCAACTTTTGAAGCAGCTCCAATCGGAATTAACGACCCAACCCCATACCCAACACCCTTCACTGACTCGGCGGTTGACATTGGTATTGACGTTTTACCAAAAGCATTGAAAACAGCCTCAGATCCACCCATTGTGGCAGCATTTATAGCCTCATTAATGCCACCAACAATCTGACTAGCTGCAAACCCAACAGGAGAAGCTTCAAAAGCAAGCCTCTTTTTTTCTTCTTCAAGCTTTTTAGTTGCTAGACGACCTTCTTCCTCTGTTCTAAACATTGGGTCAATATATTCAATGCTAACAGGGCGATTTGATGGCTCGTCGATATATTCTATTGCCATTACTTAACCCTCGCTTTCCTACCGTTAATCATAATAATTGAGCCAACAGGAAGATTTGCTGCATTAGCCTCTTCTTCTGAGTTAAACGCTGGGATGTTCTCGTTTGCAAGAACCTTACTTGCTATTGCTTCCATCTGATTTAAATATTTTAATGCGTCAGACTTATTCATTGTTCTTTTTAAAGCAGTCGATGCGTCTTGTAATACTTTCAACTCTTTCTCGCTTAACTGCCCAAAACCCGTTGCTCCTGTCTTGCTGGCATTCTTCATTTCAGACATAAGATCGACAATCCTTCTTGAAAGGAGTTTATCGACATTCGCTTCCCAATTCACCCTCTTATCTCCAGGGATTGACGGTAAAGCACCCCAAATACCAAAATTATCTATACCGTTTTTAATCTCTGCTATTGTGTCAATCGTATCTTTAGCCCCATCAACAACTTTCTTATTCTGTATTTCTGCCAACTTCTGTGATTCCTGCAGTTCTCTCTTTGATTTAATATCAGATGCAGATTCTGGTTCTAGCTTGCTAATAGACATATTTCCAAACTTGTCAACAGAATATACGGGCTTGAATCCGTCTGGTATTCCACTAGACTGTTGTGATAAAACCCTCTTAACTTCCATTTCATTATTTACATCAGCCTCAATAGAGCTTGATCTAAGTTTCTTTCTTGCTTGAGTTGCAACTTCAAACTCACTGTCAGAAAGACCAAGATTGCCCATATTCTTTAGTAAATCAACATCACTGATATTTCCAGATATATAACCATCAATGGCTTTTGCTTTTTTGTCTGCCTTTTCAACATCAATTCTTGACTTAATTTCAGTCGGAGATGCTGTTCTAATAACAGTTTTTGCAGAGCCATCAGAGCTAATTCTAATCTCTGGAATTAAATCTCCGCTTGAACCAGCATTAGTCCCACTCATCTTTGTATACATATCAATAGCAGCCTTACTCTGTCTTTCAGCATCTCTCTGCTTCTGAACCCTCTGCTGTTCTTCCGAAATACCTTTAGCCACGCCTTCAGCCAAAGACTGCAAAACAATACCCGTAGTATCAGATGCCAATGCGTTCTGATGTTCCAGTGCTGCTCGTTGCATAAAAATATCGTGTAGGCTCATATATCTCCTTATAAAACAGTGCTATTAAGAAAAGTTGTATTACCACGATTTGTTGTAGAATTAATAAATCCATTACCGAGACTACTTCCACCAGAAAACATACCACTAAATAAATTTCCAATACCACCAGTAAAAAGGCTTCCTATGCCCGTCCCAATTGCAGAACCAGCGCTATTTAAGATTGTGCCAGCCAATTGACTAAATCCAGATGGACTTTTTGTTGTAATCGAACCCATTGGATTTTGCCATTGATTATTCATTAAACCAATTCTAGTCATGTTCTCTTGCTGTTGACGCTGATATTCAGAATAAGCAGCTTTAGCCTGTTGGTCTTTTAGCAATCTTTCAATAGCGGCTTGACTTGCTAATTGATTATATAGGTCAGCTTGTGTTCCTGCAAGATATTGTAAGCCCTGCGCTCCTTGTAAAGCCCTGTTCTCACCTTGATTAAACAACTGTGCTAGATAACTAGCTTTCTGATTCTGTAAATCTTCAGCCAAATCACCCTTTGCTCTCTGTATACCAGTACCCATACGAGAACCAGTCATTGCCGCTTCACGATTAAGAACGTCTGCTGATTCTTTACCAGACTTTGCCAATGCTTTGCTAAACGCAGCATAACCGCTCGATGGGTCGTCAGGATTGAATGTATTATTCGCCATTCTTGAATATACTCCTCTAGCTTGGTCTAAAGAACCATTAGAGAATAAAGATTGAAGTCCTGCAAGAGCCTGTTGTTCTCCTGCTGTCTGATCATAATATCCAAGATTACCTGTATACGCATCACCAAGAGTAATTCCACCACCAGAACCAGTGGATGCAAGGCTCATTAAAGCCTCAATAGATGCCCTCTGCTGTGGCGTGTAAGCACTCATTGGGTCATACGTTGTAGACTTAGAACTAAAGAAACCCATAATTCGCCTCCTTTAAGGCAGTTTGCTTTCAATCTCTATTAATGTCTGACGGATTTTAGTGAAATAATCACTAAGGATTTTATAGAACTTTGCTTCTTCATTTGTTTTTGCTACAGGAAATATAATATCTGGCGGTATTTCAATATTAGCCATTATTTCCTCATCTCTCTTGGCATATAGCCAATGATGAACTGTTTAATGGATAATGCTTCATTAAGATTATTGTTGCTAAATCTGAAGCGAATTGTTGACGCAACCGCATCAAAATAAAATATATCAGGGCTATCAAGGCTCGGATAAGAATCCGTAAGTGCCATAGGGCTGTTAGTCATTTCAATCCAAGTATCGCCTTGGTCTATTGAATATTCGACCTTAACAGAACTTCCCTTAGCCCATAATTCTAAGCGAACAAACCTTGCAATCTGTTGCTGACTTGCTTGATAGTCTTTTGTTTCCCATTTTGCTTCAACGGCAACTCCGTTATCATTTCTTGTTGTATCAGAAATTGCGTATGTATATCCGTCATATGTAGAGATGTTAATAACATCAGAACCTTTAGCAAGACCAGCACCATCCCAACGAGATGTTACTTCATCCCATGTCGTAGTTCCAAAATCATCCCAAGAAAGACCGGCAGTAGATTCTCCAACCCAACAAGCGTTTGCTTTTGACCGAGTATCCTTCATCACAACGCCAGTTTCATAATTATACTTATAAACTGTCTCGCCACATGAATCAGCTCCGATGGGAATGCCAATCCAAACTTCTTTCTTGCTACGAACAAGGATAGACCATGCTTTTTTCGCATATTCTGCGTTGATTGAATCACGAATCTCCTCATTAACCTTCTCTGATAGCGTTCTACAGTTCACGCCATTAAATAAATATAAACCGTCTTTTGCTAAAAATATCTGTTCGCCAGATGGTAAATTTTGTATTGACCCATTCGCAATAGTTCCAACGCCAGTTGACTTTCTATCGAACTGAAAGATATTTGTGCTACTTACAAGATACCCTAAGTATATAGAACGCTCCTTATGAACACACAAATAGTTTCCAAACAAATTCAGACCAGTAATAGATTCTCCATCTTCAACAAGATCGTTACCACCAGCGTTACCATTAACCCATTCTTCAGGATTTGCAGTATCAGACCATTGAACTCGCTGACCAATATCCGTTCCACCACCAACATTTGCGCAAACAAGATATGTTTTAAACTCTTTAATAAATCTAGCAATCGGAGGAGTGCCGCCCAAATCTTCGCAATCACCTGTTGCATTCCATTTCTGTATGGGGTCAACTCCATTGGTAATACACAATAACGGCTTGCCAGAAAGAAGCGGTGTCGCAAAGCTAATTAAATCCGTAGTCGTTCCAGTTAAATCATCACCTGTAATATCTACCCACGCAGTTGATGCAGCGCTATATCTTTCAATCTTTTCACGACTGACACGGATGTTATAATTGACATCTTCTCTGGTAAACTCTTTACCGCCAAGAATCTCTTTCTCAGTTCCACCAACCTGTCCACCAACGAGAAGTGTCCCAGTCCTCTTAGCAAGAATTCCCCTAGACAACTCAAAGTTCTCGCTATTTCTCGACGAGTTATCAGAAATATATTCTGAAGGCTTTGAAATATCAATACCTTCAATCAGCAAAATACTTCCTGTGTTTTTCTCACGGATAGCCATTTATGCGGTTCTTTCCCAAACATATTTGACGATATAAGGCTGGAGGTTATTATGAGCCGTATCACTACCAACAGATGATGTATTTGCGTGTGATTGGTTTGCCCCTGCGAGTGCAAACGCAGAAGCGCTTGTTGTTGTTACATTACCATAAGTCCCAACGCCTCCGCTGGCATTTGCGAAGCCTTCAATGTGTTTGTGCGCGGCTAATTCTGCCTCGGTAAGGACATGGGTTTTCTCACCACCAGTTTCATTAAGAGTATCAAATTCTGTTTGTGTTCCATCAATACCAACAATAACTTTACCAGCAATCGCAGTCCATGTTCCGATACCAAATAGCGTAGCAGGATTCGTAGATACACCAAGTGTAACAACAGAGCCGATCGGATATACATGATTTAATATTAAAGACATTTGCGATAGTGTGCCAGATCCAAGTTTTCCGCCACTCGTCAACTGAACGTCGTTGTCGTCCTCGTCAGTATATACAAGTTCCGGCTTACCAGAAACTGTCTGCGCACCCAAGGCACAATATCCAGTTGTTCCAGTTCCAATATCAGCCTGTTCTAATAGCGTCAACTGCTTATGCTTACCGCAATCATCATCCTGACCGCTAGTAGGATATACATGGTCAACCTCAAGAATCTCACGGTTCTGGACTTTGAAAGTCCTAATGGCATTATCACCAAGAGCGATTATGTCCGATCCTGCTGGGCTCGACTCTGAAATTCCGACGGTTGGTAAACTCATTTTTTAATCTCCTGTGTCAATGCTCTTTCTAAAGACCATTTATATGATTGAACTCTTTTCCAAAGTGTTTTATATCTTATGCCATATTCTTTTGCCCATTGTGCAATAGTTTGTTTCTTTCCATTCCATTCAATGACAACATTGTCACGACGATTATTCGACTGTTCTATCATGTCTGCAAACTTACAATTATCTTTGCTGTAACTTTTATTATTATCAATTCTCTCGATTGTGCTTTTTCCATTTTTAATAGATTCTACAAAACACGACAACATATCTTTCCTAAAATTATCATAGCAAGACCATTCTACCTTGATGCCACGACCTCCATATCTATGATACTGAATATCTGACTTCTTATTGCATCTTGCGTTAATATTATTCCATATTCTTCGCAAGAGTCGCTCTGGCTTCTGACTATCTTGAACGTAATATTTCCTGCGCTGATCCTTAATAACCTGTTTGTTTGCGTCTCTATATGCTTTAATTAACTTAGCCTTACATTCACGACAATGATAATCATATCCATCAGCAGAAACACTATTAAGTGTAAAGTGTTTATATTCTAAATTTCTATTGCAGGTTCTACACAATTTCATTTCTTCTTCGCTTCTTTATAAAAAGTATGTTTACCGATATTTACCGTTTTATCACCATGCCAAGAACGAACTTTCTCTTTTGGCAATAAGAAATATTTAGCACCGCCAGTATTATCTTTTAATTTTCCTTCAACCAAATCTCTTGCAATCTTATCTGCAGTATCTTTTACTTGCTTGTATAATTTGTCTTTGTTCTCTGCCGTATAACCGTAATACTGATTCTTCTGGCTAACAATATCTAAAGCGTTCTTGTTTGTTCCTGCCATTCTATTCATTATTGTGCTTGCGATTGCCCTCATACCTGCTTCGCCTTCACTAGCACCTTCAGCCGCTAATACCTTTGCAACTTCCGTCATTATCTTATTCTTCATTGCAACATCTTCGCCCATGCTTGCAACAGCTGTTTTATTATCTTGCTTCGGAGCAAGACCAATCGTTGAGATTAATGACATCAAATTAAAATCCATGATAAACCACCGATTCCTTGCTTGAAGTATTATCAGCGTCATTCGCAATTATCTTTGACATCCCTTCAGCGTATTCATTCTTAAAATAATTAGCCTCATCAAACGCTTCCATGCCAAGATATAACTCATATAGAACGCCGGAACGAAGTATTCGGCGGTATTTATCTGTGAAAGGAACAACGGCAGTTACAGCGGTTACTTCCGCAAAACTTTCCGTTGTGTAATTGATGTGATATTTATATGTTGTTAAATCTGGGACATTTCCAAGATAGATATAACCGCCATAGATGCAATAATCTACAGGGCAAGACTTATCTACATGAGATGCAGTCGTGTGAAGTCTATCAGAATACTTCTTGTTATACGCAGCTTTACTAAGTTTGTTTAGCGGCTTTGCATATCCACTTGAATTATCAACAATAACAATATCGCCAATAAGATGTCCAAAGTCCGTCGGTAATGCAATCTTATAATCACCAACAGAAGAAATGTCAGCGACATACGCTTCTGTCTTAAACAGTTCTGCCTTCATTTGAAGCCGCATATCAGCTACAATATCAGTCGTAGCCTCATACAGCTCTGTATCCTTGTCCGTCCTCTTAAAGACACGCAAAACATAATCTTTAAATTGACTTCCTGTCATTTGACACCTATCATATTATTTACATCGTTAATTTTCTGCTCTACAAACTTTCCGTACTCATCTCTCGCATACTTCTTAGCCATTACAACGCACTGTGCAGCCATATCTTTCTTACCAATACTAACAAACCCAATCGCTCTTTGTAACCACAACCAACTTGAATCTTGATTCGCTATAAGCCCTTCATTTGATAATGCCATCATGCCAATAACGTCACCAGATTCAGTGCATTTATTTATCCTAAAAATCCAAGCCTGATCGTTCTTTGGATAATAAAAGCAATGATGCTTTAAATACTCATCAATGTTTCTATACATTGGCATGAACGTATAAAGTCGAGTTGCGTATATAACAAAGAACAAAATCCAAGCGTTACTATCAATCAATCCCAAAACGCTCGACAAGAACAACATCAGCCCAATATTCGGGAGATACATATATCGTTCTGCAAGCGGAACTGTCAATGTAATCAAGTTTCCAAAAACAGAAATCGTTATAAGCCACCACATCAATCCAAAGAACAAAGTGCTATTAATCGAATAGCCAACAACCGCAACTAAGACTATCAGAACACCAGCAATCGCTTGAGCATCAACCTTGTAAGCATCTTCCGTATCTTCTCTTATCAAACCAAATCTTTTAAACTTCTCTGGATACATCGTCGGAACATACGGAAAAACACCACGCATAAAATAAAAAGCTAACGTCTTAAAGAACAATATAATCTTTCTATCATCCCACTTGATAAACGCATCAACCTTACACTGTGAAGCCTTTGACTTCATCCACGCTTTTAGATGTCCATTTCCAAACACAAACAACAACGGAGATGCAAGTAACGCAACCCAACTTCCAGAAAGAGTCATAACAACAGGAAAACTAACACCGCTTGCTTGAAACATTGCAGTCAACAACCAGAACAATATTCCCCATGAACCAACAGAAAACGCTAACAAACAAAGTATTGCATTAACCGCATATCTCTTTCCATTAAGCCATAGGCTTACTTGATTATTACCAACATTTACTGCAAACAATAACGCCGCCGGAAGATTATTAAAAACATGATATATCAAAACGCATACAACTGTATGCAATCCAAGCGTAATACAATGGTCTAACGGTATGCTTCGTACTGGAAACTCTCCATTAAACGCAAACCTAATCCGCCTTAATATATGCTTGTAATAATAATCATTCCCATATTCAAGCCGTCTACGATTGGCAATATCGTCTACAACTATTCCATATTTCAAAGAGCGACAAAACATTAACAAACATACTGCTATGATTACTATGTAATTCATTTTTTAACCGCTAAAGGTTAATATTTTAATAGGGAGGGGATTTTTAGTCCCCTCCGTATTAAGTAATACTTATTTACCAACAATAAGAAGGTCAACCTTTGCACTGCCCCAACCTGTAGCAGCCGTACCATCTTGCTCAAACGACTTAACAGTTACAACAAGACCAGAAAAAGAAGTCTGAATATAACTGAAAGTATTGCTACACCCACCAGAAATGCTACCTACAACAGTTGTGATTTCGGAAATACCGTTATCAGCCCAACTGACAGTAAGCGCATCTGAAGCCGTCGTAATTGACAGAGCGTTCAGAGCAAGGAGCTTATACTCCCCAGCAAATTCGGTAACTTTTGTTCCCGGATTCGTAATTGCCGCCATTTTATTCTCCTTTGTTTAACTACTGCAAACCACAATTAAATTAGCTTTTGTTCCAGTAAAATCAGTTGCAACGCCACCAGCCTGTGCAAAAGATTTAATCGTTATTACAAGACCAGAAAAACTAGCCTGTAAATAACTATACGCCGCATCAACACCAGCAGATGGAGACGCAACAACAGCAAGAATTGTTGATGCCCCATTTTCTGCAAGCGACAGAGTAAGCGTTTCTGAAGCACTTGCAATAGCAAGCGAATCAAAAGCCAATATCTTGTTGTTTCCAGCAAGTTCAGTAACCCTAGTTTTAGGATTCGTGATTGCCGCCATTATGTTTCTCCTTGTTTTAAAAATCCGGCGATTACTAATCGCTATGCAACTTTCGTCGCCGGATGATTTCTTATACCTTACGCAGTTGCTCCAGTATCAACAGTTACAACGCCATAGTTCTTGCTGTTGAACATCATCTTCTGAACACCACCAATGATACCAGTCGAGATACCGACCTTGTTCTTATAGTCAAACGTCTCCTCTGTCATCTCGAAGGAATCCTTCGTAAACGCAGCACCAACTGCCTGACGACCGCACAGCAAGGAACGATACACACGAACCCCGTTGGGAGCGTATGTCGTGTTACCGGACGAGAACACAACAGAAGCACCATCACCTGTAAGCGTAGGAACATACTCGTGTTCGAACAGGATAACACCATCCCACACGCCCAAAGAGCCTGTGAAAATCGGGTTATTCTCGCCACGAACCTGAGCCTCACGCTGAGCCTGTGCCCAAACGCTAGATGATGCGTTTTTCAGATCCCATGCCTGTTTGGGATGAATAAACATAACATAGAAATCCTGACCCTTGATTCGGAGAGGACGAACACACGGACTGGCAAGCTTGGCAACCATCTTTGCCTTGCTAATAAGAGCCGTTGTCAGAACATCCGTAGCAGCAATACCATCAAGCCCCTGAGCAGCATCAGCATTGACATAGCGATAAGTATAGTCAACACCAGTGTTTCCAGCTTCAGTTGCCAAGGGAATGGCATCTGGAGTATTCGACCAAGTAGCACGACCAGAATACACTGCGCCAGTTTCATCCGTCAGAGTCGTAACAGAAACGCCACCAAGTTTCAAGAAAATCTGCCTCTCCAGGAACTCCTGCGCCCAGATAGACAGCTTCTCTTTCGCATCCTTAAACATGTCGTAGCAAGCCTTCTGACTGTCAAGACGACCCGTCAGACGAACTGCATTGCGAATCTGGTCAATCGCAATCTGGTCATAGTAAGAAGAAATCGCTTCTTCGTTACCTTCCAATTCGCTGTCACCAGAAACGCCAGCGCCAGCCAACTTAGCAGTCAGCGGAACTGTAATCGTATCGCCAGCTTCCTTCTTCAAATCTGAAAAAGTCTGAACGATGTTGTTGTCACCTTCGCCCATCAAACCATTCTGCGTGAAATACATACCATCAATCACGTCCTGGAAGAGTTCCTTCTTCCACATTTCTCTCCGCAAAGCATCAACGCTAACTGTGTTAGCCATAGTATTCTCCGATTTATTTGTCGACGCTGAATATTATCCAGCCATCAATCGTTTTTTAGTTTCTGGTTTTAACTTTCTCCATTGTTCTAGAGATAACTTTGCTGCTTGTTCAGGTGTTAATTCAGCCTCGCTGACAATTCGTTTTCCACTCGCGCCATTTACAGACGCACTACTTACTTTCTTGTTAGAGTTTTCAAGCACTCTATTGGCTTTTTCTTTTGCCTCTGGGGCAACGCTGTTTACTACTGTGTTAAATTTCGGACTAATCCGAGCAATGTTCACAATTCGTTCAACTAACATATTTTCATCAACATTATCGTTGAGAAAAGATTCATCAACTAACTTCTGATATGTTCCGGTCTTATCCTCTGTAATAATTTCTTTTGCTAAATTAGCAATTTCATTAAATCTTTCGTATTTTGCGCTTCCTATTTTCTCTGCGAACATTGACTTTGTAGCGACTTTATTACGAATCACTTCAGCGTTGTCAAGTTCGTTTGGCTTTTTATCTTCTGCAACCTGCTCATCAATGGCAGCCTGTAACGCCTCAACCGTCAAAGATTCTGGATTCTTGAGAAGTTCTTTAATCTTCTCGACCTTCTTATTCGACGAACCACCTTCAACTGCAACCTTCAACTGCTCTTTAAGAGCATCAACTTCCTTTTGTGCTTCCTGTCTCTTATGCTTATCTGTTTTCCACTTCCAGTAAAGAGCCTTCTCGTTCTTACCAAACTTCTCTACTAACTTCTCGTCAGCCTCTGCCTGTTCAAAGGTTGGACTTTCTACTACTTCTTCTTTTTTCTCGGCAGGTTTATCGTCTGTCTTAACTTCGGATTGCTTGTCGTCTGCGCCATCTTCTTTCTTTACTTCTTCTTTCTTGTTAAGACCAAATTTCTCAACCAACTCACGCTCTTGAGGAAGCATCTCACTTGTGTCAACATCTTTAGCAACTTCCTCAACAACTTCCTGCTGTTCCTCGATTGCTACTTCTCCCTCTTTTAACTGACTTTCCATCTTCTTCTCCTTTTTTGTTCTGACTTTCATCAGATTTTCTAACGGCATCCGCTAGAGTGTTCATGATTACATACATGCTCACATCTTTATCAAGATTGAACCTTTTAATAGCCCAATCGCAATTTCTACAATATTCGGAAATCATTACTTCATCTCGCTATTTGCGCCAGACTTCTGTTGCTGAACCGGCATTGCCTGTTGCTGTGCCATTATCTGATTCATAATAGATTTCTTATTAGATTCAGGGATTAGCGACAGCTCAATAAGCGTCTGGGGCGGTATCGGAACGCCCTGCTGTGCAAGTTCTTTAATATCAGAGAAGTTAGACATCCTAATTGTCTCAGCAAACGCACCCTCACCAACAGAAACGTCGTATTTAACCAATTCTTTATTATTAAGAATAGACTTAATTACAGTATCTGCAGTGTCTGTGTCAACCTTCGTAATTAAATTACCGTTCTCATCTGTTATTGGCTGACCAATCTGAGTCTGAGGATATTCCAACATTGTTTCACGCTCTAAATCCGTAATCTCGTTGTCATATCCATTAGCAAGTTTATTCAAACCTCTCTCAAGGATAAGATTTACAGGAACGTTAAAGTTGTCATAAATGAACGCACTACCCAATATCTTCTTTGCACTATCAAGGGTAAAAATGTCGCTTAACTGAGAAAGAATAAACTTCCCAACTAGCTTCTTTGTAATGGCAAAATTGTCTAACATCTCCTGTATCATCGCAAGCCCCTGCCGTTGTTTTAACAGGATTGCACGACCAGATTGTGATTGTGATGAGTTTGCTAGTAGGTCGGGATTAACACCAGAGGCTTCTTTCAGGTCTTGTGCATTTTCTGCGGCGAGCTGGCTATGACCCTGCGACAACGGCATTGGGGTAATACGACTAATAGGCTGTGAATTAGGACGACGCTTAATAACAATACCTGGAGACGAACCAAAGTTCTTTAACTTCTCTTCTTCTTCCGTCGACAACTGATTTTCTTCAATCTCAAACCCAGAATTTGCAGACGCATTTAAATGACGAAGTTCTTGTGTGCGACGCTTGTTATACTCTAAATTCAAGTCCTTTAGCCCACGAACAACACCTTGAATTGTCAACGAAAGATCGTTTAAATCTTCTGTAGTAAGCTCGGCAAAGAACGGAATTATTGGATATGTTCTATATCTAGGATATGACCATGCAATACCATTAAATAACTCAACATCACCGCAAACCTGTGCGTGTTTAATAACAGGAACATTGCGCTTAATAATAATCCCACCAAATTGTGCGTTAAATTCTTCAGCCTTCTTTTCTGTTTCAAACTCCTCGATAATACCCTTATCAGAAATCACACAGAAATATCTAACATCCATTTCTTTATAGAAATAATCAATCAAGTCATACGTTGGCAGTCCGTCTGCATTTTTCCTATCAACAAGTTTCCCACTACCGAGCGCCGGATAATCACGCCCCTGAAAGTGCATCACGCCAGTCGTGGTATTATCAATCTGAATTTTTCCATTAGATATGCTGTCTATTTTTGATTTCTCAGACGGGAAAAGTGCAAGCAGGTCGTCCTTGCTCAAATCTGCTGTTACTTTAATAAGAAACTTACTATCAGAAAGATCATATTCTTTAAAGTGTGGGTCAAGATAAATATCTAGCGCTGAAATCTTTTTAAACTTCATATCGCCATTAATCATGTCGAATGAATAATCAACATAAGGCTCAATAAAGCACATTCCGCCGATAGAACCGTTCTTAAACGTATCGGAGAACTTTATTTCTAAATCGCTATTTTTTACAACATTTTTCATCAAGCGGGTTACAATCTCTCCAGTAATTGCGTCCTCTGATCCCTCTGGAAATGCCTTGTAGTCAGACTTACTCTGACGCTCGATTCCAGTAAGAAGTTTAATGATTGGTTTTAATTTATTTATGGTGAGTGCCTTGACACCAGCTTTACGGAGTGTTTCAACATCATCCGCATCCCACTGATTGCCAAGTTCAAATTCGAAATCTTCACGAATCTTTTCCCTCAGAGAAGCCATTCTCTCCGACGAGTATCTTAAATCACGGTAAACTCTTTCGACTATTGATGTCGCCATTAATTTCTCCGTCGATAAAATGCAAAAACCCAACCTACAATTAAGTAGATTGGGTTCGGTTTATCCGTCTGCCCAAAAACTATATTTTATTACTTATTAGAAATCTTTTTTCAGCGTCGAGATTTCTTCACTAAGATTTAAAACTTCGCCAATACGAAAATTAATCTGGATTTTTCCTGTAAATTTTTTCTCTCGAAATTCTTGAATGATTTTTAGAATATAAGAATCTTCTTTATCACTCATCTATTAGCCTACCACAATGTTGTTTAAATTGCAAGAGATATTTTATTTATTTTTTTCTGTCAAATCTTCTTTTGTTGCATCTTGTCTTATTTTAAAAAAGTCTGTATACTCAAAACCAAAAGGCATTCTATCAACCATCTTTGATAGATTCTCTAAATATTCTAAGAATATGTCTCTTTTTCCCATTATGCTGTCATTGGATTAAAGCTGTATTCAGGCTTTCGTTTTATTTCGTATCTAACACGGCGTTCTTCGTTCCTAGCAGAGAACACCCTCATCTGCGTTACGCACATCGAAAGTGCGTCTATCAAGTCAACGTATTCGCTCTTTAACTCATCCCTAGTAACTCCGGCTAACTCGTTCTTAATCTCAGGTAACCAATCAGCACCATCAGGAAACCAAATAGATCCACTCTTGAAATACGGCTGAAGCATCTTAATACGCTCTAATTTAGACCCAATCTTACCATGTTCAAGCGGTGTAATATTAAACCTTAGCTTCCTAAGCGTCATTTCCCTATACATTACAGGCTCTAAAAACTGCTGATATTGACCCTTTTCTACGCCAAACTCACGAATACCCCACTTACGCACAACCTCAAACATCTTTGCCATCAGCTCAACGCTATCCCAACGCCCATATGGAACGTCTAGGATGTACCAGTGACCATCAGGCATCAACGAACCAACAATGATAGCCCTAAAGCACGAATCACGCCTTGATGAACTAGCAGGGTCAAGCGTAGCCAGCACTTCGCCAGCAGAAGCCAGCTTATCCTTCAAAGAAGACGGGTAGAAGCGATACATACCCTCAGTAAAAAGCCGTGTATCATCACTAACAGCCATGCACATCTTTTCCCTAAGCCAGATGTCCAATTTACCAATAGACTCATATTCTTCTCTTTCCTTGCGTATCTCCTCAATGCTCTGCTTCTCAGCCCATGTACTCTCAGTCAATTCAGCATTTGCACATGGAATCCTCTTAAACTTGAACCCCATGTTGTCTGCGTTCTTACCTATCCTCTCGATAATACATCTCTCCCCAAGGTTGTTTCCAATAATGAAAACCCTAGCAGATTGTGCCAGAAACATAACGTCGGACAAGAACCAATCCCAATCCTGATCTGGCACAACCTCACTCTGCATATCAGCCGAATCCTGTATATCGTCAGCTAAGATAAGCGACGGTCTTACATCCTTATTGTTCAACCCACGAATAGAAGCACCCTTACCATAAGCCTCGATCAATACTGTCTTAATATGACCATTACAGTCAAGTTTGACCTCAAAGACATCCGACGTATTCTTAACAACCTTCGTTAGCCTTGCGTTAATCATCGGATTCGTCATGAACTCATTCGTAATGTTCTTCAAAGCCTTTCTTGCCTGATTCATGTTAGCTTTTAAGATAACAATATACGACCAATCATCAGATGGAAATGTAAGGGCGTAGAGGGGGAACGCCCTGAGTATCAAAGATCCTTTTGCGCTTTGACGAAAGCCCTCAAATGCCACATGAGTTTCCCCGAACAATAATTCCCTACTCCACTCGTAATGAAACTTGGCAGGCTTAACATCATCCGGCGCAGGTAAAAAAATAGACCTGTACTCGACAAGCCCTTTTTTAGCCGCCGTATATATGTCTGCGTTTGTTATTGACATTATATTCCTATTTAAGTACGAGGCTGGCAGGGGTGTCTACCTGCATCTAAATCGCTTAGGTTTGAGGCTGACAAGACCTCCACGAAATAGTGTTAATTACACCACAGCCTTAAATTTTTATTCAACTTCCTTCACAATATCCGCTTCCTCAACACTTTCACCTCTTAAAATCTGCTCCGCCCTAACCTTCGCCTCATTCATAAACTGCTTATACTCATTCTTCTGTATAATATTAACATCAGACTTCCAGCCAGAATAAGTCTCCAACATCTTCAACGCAGCCACACGGTCAAGTTGACCATCAAGAGCGCCCTTTGACACCTTCCACTCCATCACGGTAAACGCATAGTCCAACGCCCTCTGCAACTCAGCGCTTTCACCAGCAAGACGAATAAGCTCATCCTTAGAGATCCCAGCCTCTACCGCAAAATGCACAACATTATAATGCTCCGGATTTTGTATCCAATCAATCAACGCCTTTGCAAGTTCTTCGTGATATGTCATTTCTTTTCCAGTAATGAAATCTTCCTATTAATATACCAAACAGCCTTCTTTAAATCCTGAACGCAATCATCCTTCTTGCCAGCCCTCCATAAATACTTCACAGCATTTCCAATACAAAAATCCATATGCTCTGTAATCTGAATACACTCAACACCACTCGGATGTGCGGTATAATGACTTGGACTATTAATCACATCTTCCATTTTTTATTATCCTATTAATACCACCATATCTAATCTCCCTCTCAAACTCCAACAATATCTCACCAATAGTATATGGCTCAACCCGATCACTCAACCGCCTCTCAAGCGCCATTAAGCCATCATCACTATCATCAAAATACTTAACCAACGACTCAATGTCAATCATACTCCTCCTTAATATAAATCCTACTACCAATATAACTTATTGTCAAGCAATTTCTTCCACATCAACCAATGTTCATAAATCATCAATGTTCACTAATAAGTATACATACAATATATTGTATACATTAAACAACAAACACTCAACATGTTGTATATAAACATAAGAACCATTTTTGACCCGGTATTTTTTGGGGGGTATATGAATATATATAGACCATGACGTTTATGGTAGGGGGGGGTGTATACCGCTCAAATGTGTGGTGTTATTACTAGCAGTCATAATAAGTGAGTGCTAACAATAGCAACGTTATGTTAACTTCATATGTATATATATTACAACGGTTTACAACACAATATGCTCAATCTTTCCTATAATCAAGGTTATGTTACCTTCACTCCGACGAGAACTTCCGGCAACACAACCAGACCACAAGATATAGTATGCCATTAAAAGCGATCAGTTTTAGCAATCAATAAAGACGGGTGCCAATTCAAAAGACGTGTTGACGAGATTGCAAGAAAACATTTTCTTTTTTGATTATAAATCAATAAAATGGCGTTCAATATAATTTTGCGAAATCGATTCTTTATTATACTTTAAACCCTTTAGTATCAATAACTTACAGAATCTAATTTTCATAGTATATATTAAACTTTTTTAAAAAAATTGATATTAGATAATAGAGATAGTATATTTATATAGAAAGTTTGAGCCCTTCGCAAAATTAGATGAAAGTTGAAAAACATTAAAGTGTTATGTTTCAATAGTTTACATGATAAAAAGCATATAATTTTGCCCCGATATTTGAAAATTAGATGGCATAGCAAAATTAGATGAAGTGGCATTTTATACAGTTTTGTGCAGTTTTATGCATAAAATTATGACATTAATATTTTTAAGATATTTAATAGAATAAATTTAATAAATTAGATTAAAATAATAAAGTGTTCTATATTCTCCACTTTCTCCGGTTTCAAAAACTGGCTTTTGTGGCTGTAATTCCATGCTGGTAAAATAGCTGTCTTCCTTTATATAGGGATTGATTGCGTTCTAATAGCCATTTAAAGCGGTTTAATAATCAATAATGATTATATACATAAACCAGATCGCTTTTGTGCATTCTTGGAATTAATTAAAATTTATTTTCAAATTATTTTCATAATTCTGATGTTATCTAATGGTATTTTATAATTCTCCGTCGACAAACATATGATTTCATTATTTTAATTATTTTAATAATTTTCATTATTTTCTATTGACAACGATCTACTATCTGTTATACTTTTAAATGTAAGGCAAGGTAAACCGATAACAAGGGGATTATATGACAAAGCAAAAAAAGATTCTACTACTGGCAAAGGCTTATGAGAATAACGGATATTCCTATGAGAAAGCCTACAAGATCGCCGAAACAAAGGTTAATGCCGATATTAATGGCATTGTTTCCATGCAAGTGGCAAGTGATAATTTTGATATGTTGTCTAGTGCTTATTAATGGCATAAACCAATCCAACAAGGTGGAACAAATGGAACACACACCGAAAAAGCAATATAGGATTGAGGAGTTTAAGAATATTGAGGAAGTTTATAACGAATATAACCCTAAAATTAAGGTTATATCTCCTAACGGTGAAACAAAGTGGCTGGATATTACGAATGAAGAATTGACCGCTATTAGGGAACTTTTAACGAAGTAAAACCGAAGGCAAAAACTAAAGGGGGGAAAGATGGAAACAAAAACTTATGTTGTGCGTGGGTGGTCGAAGTGGGCAGAAGAAGATATTTATAGTGATGGTTGTCAACCAAATAGCACGATTGACTGTGATGGGCGTGATAGTTTTAATTCCGACAACCTTGACGACCTTGTTAAAAAATTAATGGCGTTTGTCGGAACGGATAATAAAGAGGATGTTTTACTTAATTCCTGTGATGAAATTGGGCGTGTTGATATTAAACAGATGGAGAATGACGAAGGATATTCTGCAACAGAGGGACAGGTTGAGTCATGGAAGGAAGGAAATACTAAACTGTGGCTTGCGTGTTATACCTTCCACATTGAAGAAACAAAGGATGTTGACTTGTCGGTATTGAATGGGCGTGGATATTCAGAGAATTAAATAATGCCGTCACACGGCGAAAGGGGATAATATGAAATACAAAACAACTGCAAAGGCGTTAAGGGAGGGTTTTTATACAATTATATCCGTTGGGTATTGTGATCTGCAATGCCTTTTATCAATGGAAAGCCCTGTAGCATATAGCGCGGGCGTTTATGGCTGGAATTTTGACGTATACGAATTTGACGGCGTTGCGATATGCACAGGATACCGTGGTATGCCTTCACAAAATGACAAGGGCGATTATAAGCTGGCGCGGGAGTATGAAGCGCTGGCGAAAGGTAAGACAGAGGAAGAAAAGAGGATATTGATCAAGGAATATATCAATAAGGCTAAAAAGGCGTAAGCCTTATAGCATACAGGAAGAAGTCGGCATAATAAGGCGTGTTGTTGATAGTGTATAGGTCTTTTTAACGGTTAAATAAGAAAGAGGGTGCTATTATGGTCAAGTCATTGGTTGTCGTGGTTCTACTGGCTGTTTTTAGCGGTGTAGCACTGGCATATTGTCATGTAGATCCTGTTTGTAAAATGCAATGCGAAAGACAATGCTTTGCACAAGATTTTAACGGTAACTGTATTCAGTATTGTAATAATGTTTGTCAAATGTGCAATTAAGAAAGAAGGTATAAAATTATGAAAACAGACATGGCAGAGAAGCTAATCAGGGAAAAACTTGCAGAATTGCATGGATTGTTAATCAAATACGGCGTGATCATTGAATTTGAAGGTGATTTTATTGATGAAGAAGGTTATGAACAGGCTGTTGATGCCTTAATGGTTCTTTATACAAGGCACATGAAGAAAGAAGATTGAAAAGATATTGACAAGATTAAAATTATATTGTAAAATGAAAACACTTCAAAACGGGGGACAAAATCATGGTAAAAAAGTATAAGAAGCCAAATCTTTCTACTGTTGAGAGTGCGTTACAGCTTGGAATGACGTATACAGCACCGAATGGTGTTGTTGTGTGCGAGACTTCTGCAGGATTCTTTCGTGTGGTTAAGGATGGAGTATCTAAGACATATGATCGACTGGTTGACGCATGGAGGGCTATCTAATGCTTGTATATAAAAGATGGTATATCAATCAATGTGGCAGAAGGGTTTGCGAGTGGGATGGATGGTTCTTATTTGGGTTTATTCCGCTTGTATTAAGGAGGACATAATGCTTAAAATCATGCTTGTGCTATGCTTTGCCATGCTTTTAGAATGTTTTATGGGCGAGTAAACAAAATAAAAAAGGGGGATTTTATGGTGTTTATTGGTGGGAGAGTGTTGGACGAAGAAAGAGAGCCAAAGGTTTTAGCCGCTGATGGTGTTGTGAACGCTGACTTGCAAAGGGATTATGACCTTATCTGGAACGAGAGCGAAGAAGTTTCGGAGGTTCTATAATGACACCTAAAGACTTTGACGAAAATTTTGATGATGGTGATGATCTTGTTGCTGATGGTTTTTTTGATGATGCTTGTATTGTTACGGCGTGTATTTCGATTGCGTTCTTTATTGTGTTTATTGCTTTTTTATGGAGGTCTTGACATGAGAAGCGGAAATCACTTAGTAGATATTATGGACGATGATATGAATAATGAGGCAAGGATGTTGGCAGAGGACAGGGCATATTGTTTTGATTGTGAAAGTTCTCCGTGCAAGTGTTCCGAGTACAAGGAAGCAAGGCAGAAGGAACTGGAAGCGTATTGTCCGACGTTTGATAGTTTTCTATCAGAGAAGCATATAGAATCCATATCAAATACGGAAGATGATTGTCTGGATGATGATTTTCCAGATGCATTTGATAATTGGTTCGGCGGTCTTGATACTGATGATTTAATGCCGTATGCTAATCTGTTCGGAATCGAGATGAACATCCGAGGTTATAAGGAATGCCACGATAATGTGGTTAAGTCGATTGATAGGATCACGGCGAAATGAAATGCCAATATCTAATACTTGGTTTCGCTATCGGTTTTATAGTCATTGAGTTATTTAAGATGAAAGGTAGGGAGGACAAATGACAGAACTAAAGCCATGTCCATTCTGTGGTGGAGATGCACGTCTTATTAAGAGGGGATTCAAAGATTGCGATAGTCTTGGTTGGTTTGTAGATTGCGAATGTGGTGCGACTAATTGGTTTGATCAATGGAACAGGAGGACAAATGAGCGTAAAGACAGCGATTGAGAAGTTGGATGAATTATTTAGAGGAGCGAGCAATAGTGTTGAAGTTCCTGTTGGATGTCTCCGAGAAATCCTCCTCTGTCTGAAGGCAGATGATGACGCAGAGGAAATTAATTATCAGAGAGTAAAAGAAGGTCTGATTGAAATGGAGCGACGGATTGGAATCATCGAGAACCAGTTATTTGAGCAGAAGAAGGCTCATTGGCTTGGGGAGAAAGAACCCTCCCACGAAGAAGGCAAGACAGACGATAGGAACTGCTCTCTGCCTATTGGAATTGATTGTATACATAAAGACATAACTTGTGATGAGTGCATAGAATTTCGTAAGCCATCCCCAGAGAAGCAAGACGAGCCATGCAAGCACGATATTAATTGGGTCGAAATAAATGGTGAAAGAACTGGTGTGTGCAGGAAGTGTGATACTGTTTTTGATAGACGCATGAAGGTTCTCGGAATTGCTGGTCAATATGCAGAGAAGCAAGCCGTCTGTTGCCCGTTCTGTCTTAAAGATTTAGATAAATGTATTTGCAAGCAACCCGCAAAGGTCGAGCAGACACCGATTGATGCCATCCAATTAGCAAATGCAATGCCATTGGACTGGAGGAATTGGTCGTTGGTTGATTTATGCCATGAGGCTATAAAAAAGTTACACCCATCCTCCAAGGTGCTTATCGACAGGAAGGTGGCGGAGGAGTGGATAAGGTCTGCCAAGTTCGCAGGGTTTAATGAAGATGAGGAAATGTTGAGAGAACTCCGTAAGGCTTTGGAGTGGAAATAATGGGACGGTCATTAGCAAGTAAAAACGGAAACGATAAGATATACACTCCCGATAGTGTTGCATTAAATATCGTTAAGCATTTTAATCCGCAAGGGAGATTGTTAGAACCTTGTCGTGGGAGAGGGGCTTTTACAAAAGCGATGCCAATAGCGGATTGGTTTGAGATAGATGATGGGAAGGATTTCTTTACGGCAGAAGGTCATTGGGATTGGATTATTACAAACCCACCGTATTCTATATACCGACAGTTTATGAATAAGTGTTTTGATGTTGCAGATAATGTGGTTTTTCTTCAACTAATCAATGCCACATTCTATAAAGCAAGGTTAAGTGATCTGAAAGACAAGGGATTTGGAATACAAGAAATTGTATGCACTGATACACCAAGAGAGTTTCCACAGTTTGGGTTTCAGATGGGGTGTGTGCATTATAAAAGAGGATATTTAGGTGATATAAAGTTTAGTAAGTTGGTTTAACGCACCGCAACCAATAGTGATCGGAGGCATTTATGAGTGGGGAACGGGAGAGGTTGAGAAGTTCCGTGGCAGACTTAATTTATGCAAGGATTGGATGGACAAAGGCGGCAGAGGGAGCATCGGTTGATATCGCCTACTTCATCCTCGCCGACCGAAAGAGAATACTTGAGAGCATCGAGGAATGCATTGGTGTGTCTATTGGAAAAATAGACTGCAAGTATTGTATGAAGTTGACAGCACAGGTTGATAAGGCTATGAGAATTATCCAAGAACATATGCCGAAAGGATAATAAATGAAAATATTAAATCGCTTTACGGGTGAAGTTATTTTTGAGTGCAATAGTAAATCAATGAATGTTGCAGTGAAGTTAGCATTAGAGTCTGGGGCTAACCTGTCTTGGGCTAACCTGTATTGGGCTAACCTGTATTGGGCTAACCTGTATGGGGCTAACCTGTATGGGGCTAACCTGTATGGGGCTAACCTGTCTGGGGCTAACCTGTCTGGGGCTAACCTGTCTTGGGCTAACCTGTCTTGGGCTAACCTGTATGGGGCTAACCTGTCTGGGGCTAACCTGTCTTGGGCTAACCTGTATGGGGCTAACCTGTATGGGGCTAACCTGTCTGGGGCTAACCTGTATGGGGCTAACCTGTATGGGGCTAAGATTTCTAAATGTCCTATTCAAATCGGCGCAGGAATGAAATGGTGGATATGTATTACAGAGTTTCATATTCAAATCGGGTGTCAAATTCACGAAGCAGAGACGTGGTTTAAGTTCTCGGATGAAGAAATAAGTCAGATGCACGGCGAAGCATTGCCTTGGTGGAAAGAGAACAAGGACATTATTAAGGCATTGTGGGTTAACCATTGTAAATGAGATATGCCGAAAGGAGAGTGAGGGATGATTGATTTGTACTGGCATTATTTTTTAGTGCAACACGGATGGCGTAAAAAATGTCCTTGTAAGAAGAACTGGCAAGCTGTCCAAACTGAAAAGCCTCTAAGGACTGTTTGCGCTGGATGTTTCAAATGCAAAACACATTATTCAATACACGACAAAGAATATGTGGATAACAGAATAAATGAAATATTAACGGAGAATACATGACCCTCCGCAACAACACTTGTTCGACAAACGGGAAAGGATAGGGGGAGAGGAATGGAAGATACAAAAGAAAATTATAGATGCTCCCATTGTAAGGTTGTTCTAACGGATAAAGAGATTGCATTTAACGCCGACTGTGGGACAAGGTTTCCTCCGAGGATTGATTACTGTCGAGGCTGTTGGGACGATTACGTTGAACACGCTATAACCGGAAATTAAGGAGCATCCCATGTACTTATCAACCAACACTTGTTCAAGAGAGCTGGCAGAGGAAATTAAGAAAGGAACAGTATGAAGATTACTAACGAATGGCTGAGGAATCACGAAGCGTGTACATCAGGTTATGAGTGGAGTTTGAAGCAAGAAGAGCGAGAGTTAAAGCCATTTCTTGATGCTCTTGTTAAATCCGAACATTGGAATTGGGCGAATTGGGTTATTGTGCGTTGCATGAATAAGAGGCAGAAAGTTCAGTATGCCATCTTTGCGGCTGAGCAGGTAATTAATATCTACGAGAAGAAGTACCAAGATGATAAACGACCACGGGAGGCTATTGACGCAGCAAAGGCGTATTTAGCTAATCCGTGCGCCAAAACAAAAGCCGCCGCCGCCGCCTACGCCGCCGCCTCCGCCGCCTACGCCGCCTACGCCGCCTACGCCGCCGCCGCCTCCGCCGCCTACGCCGACTACGCCTACGCAGACGCAGCCTACGCCGCCGCCGCCTACGCCGCCTACGCCTACGCAGACGCAGCCTACGCCGCCGCCGCCGCCGCTAGAAACAAAATGCGTAAGACCATCTTGGATTATGGGATTCAGTTGGTAGAAGGAGCGATATGAAAAAGACAAGGAAGGCTAGAGTGATTTGGTGCGGTCAGGATGCGGCTGGTAATATGTGGCAGTTGTTTGAATATTATCGCAGGGAGATATGCCGAAAAGGATTGAAGCCTGTCAAATTCGTCGAAGTCCTAGGTAAAACGAAGAAGAAAGGATAATGATATGACACCAGAACAGTTGGTGGAGAAGATGGCAAAAGAAGTTGGCACGGCAACTCCACATTACCTTGCAAAGGCACTCCGCATCGTCCTTCAAGCCATACAGGATGGGGAGGTTGTTGAATACGGTGCGACTTGTAAATATGATGTCCTTAAACCCGACTTTCAGAAATGGATGGAGAAATGATATGTTTACAGCCATAACATTGTGGATTGCATCAACAAAAATCGACTATGATAATAATATAACACCAATGGTGTTGGCAGCATTTTCATGTATGTGTTCTATAGCGATAGACATAAGTTTAGCAAAAATCGCCATTAGCGTGGCTTTTTAAAGGAGGAGTATGACAGACGAAAAACATTATAAACTGGTAGAGGATTTCGCAAACGATCACAGTATGGCAATAGGTGGTGGAATTAAAGTTGTGTATACAGCATATCACACACAGTTTATTCCAAGCACTAAACCATCAACCATGAAATACGAAGATGTTTGTTTTCTTAGTGAACAGATTGGCGGTGCTAATTCATTTATGTTTTGGCTACGTCGTAACGGTTACGAAATAAGAAAGGTTAAAAATGGGAACAAAAATAAGGTGTAAGAAATGTCTGGATACGATTGAGAGTTTGTATAGGCATGATTTAGTTGCTTGCAAGTGTGGCGCAATATTTATAGACGGTGGGGATGATTATACAAGGATAGGAGGATCAGAGTATGAAATCGTCAAGGAAAAAACTAACAAAAGAACAGGTAAGTGATGTGTTTAGAGAAGTTCAGTTTGCAGAGAATACGTTTTGGAATGATATTGAGGTGATAAATGATTCTTTCTTAAAGTGCATTGACCGTAGATATGAACTAGCGGTCATTGCTGGTGAGGTTGTCGGCATAGGATACGTTGATAAAGACGGCAATAAGAAACTCGTTCATCATAGGAGTTAATATGGCAAGAAAGTGGACGTTTTCAACAAATGAAAGTGAAACAGCACAGCGAGTTGCTAGGTGTGACGATGCCTATGCACTTTTGTGGGAGATTTCTTGTAAGTTGCGTAATCACTATAAGTAATGATAAAAATAGTGAGATATTTTGTCACAAATAAATGGTAAATTTTGTGACAGCAACCTATTGGAGTTATGGACATGACAACGCTAGACACACAGACAATTAAGAGGTTCTTTGATAAAGCATCAGGAGCACAGTTTAGGGCTGTAATGGCTGTGCTTGACAAAATGCAAGACGAATATGATATAAAAGCCGGAAAGCATATACCAATTCAATTAACAGTTGCGATCATGGCAGAGGCAATACATAGATCAGAGATATTCATGCAGAAAAGGAAATTAGAATGACACAAGAAGAATTAAATCAACGATATGAGAATAGGCGCAGGCAAGGCAAAAAAAGAGTTAATATTCGTGTTTCGATACCAGAAGAAATAAAAAAGATTAGGAATCTTGAGAGAATTGCAGACAGATATAAACACGACATTTATAGGGGGTCAGTATGATTAATTGGAAAAGCGTGTTAGAAAGCATTGATGTGGAAAAGCATTATACTGTTAAAGATGTTGCAGTTTTAGGCATTCCTTCACATTCTTTGTATGTAAGTATGAGCAAGGGTCTTATTGGAAAATCAAAGGTTTTTGGCAAAACATACATTTCTGGCGTTGAATTGAAGAAATATATTGAGAACTGCTTAAACAACGCTTGACAATCAGTTGTATATATGGATAATAAGAACATGGACACAGGCAAGGGGATAAAATAGATATTATAAGGCTGACAGCACATAATGATGTCGGTCTTTTTGTTTTCCCTATACCACCAGTTCTGTGTCCCCAGATCAATAAGCTAGACCCCCTCTAGCGGTGGTATAGGGTTCTTCTTTAGTAACGGAGGTTACAATGCGTAAGACAAGAGCAAAGATGTTAAGAAAGTTGGCAAAAGAGCAAGCAGAACAGCCGGAATATCTTCACATGATAGTAACAAATCCGAAGTTGGCTTTAGGAAGAATAGAAAACAAACTTAAATCTCTTTGGTATCGTGGAAGAATATAATGGAAAATCAAGGGACAGATAACCATTCAAACGAACAGAGCAACGCAGTTCAGAGAGTTCAGATAACGAAATGCGACTGCAAGTTCAAAGAGGACAAACAAGCAAACAATCTTCTTAGACTTGCAGACGAGTTTTTGGACAAACATCCTGAGATATTATACTGGACAGAGAAGAATATAAGTAAAAGTGGCTCATTCTATAAGTATTGTGATGGCATTTATACAGAAGTATCAATACTTGAAGTTGAGCAAATGCTTGTTGATTTAGTTCCGTCTGACCCGGCAATGAAAATTCCGTCGTCGTTATCACAGAGTAATTTAAGAGAAACACTTAGCGTTATTATGCGAAGAAGGTTTTTCTATCGTGAACAGTTTAACCCTGAGGGTATTATTAACTTCAAGAACGGTCTGTTCAGCGTAGACGAGAAGAAACTTACAAAGCATACTATGGGTATTATCAGCACAAATATGCTTCCTTATGCTTATAATGCTAAGGCAACTGCACCAGTTTTCTTGCAAGTATTGGAAGAAGCTACCGAAGGTTGCGAACTTAAAAAGATGATTATTCAAGAGTTTGCAGGGTATTGTCTGTCCAGAGATACTAGGCTTGAGAAAGCGTTGTTCTTAATTGGTGCTGCTGGTAGTGGTAAATCAACCATTATCGAAGGTATCATAACAATGCTAGGCGAGGAAAACATATCAAGCGCAACAATGGATAAGGTCTGTCAGCCAAGATATACAGGTCTATTCATCAATAAAATAGCAAACATTGCATCTGAAATCCCAAAGGACATTTCTGGATATGAAGAATCTCTCAAGGCTATTATATCAGGCGAAAAAGTTACTGTTGATACTAAGTATCTACCTTCCTATGATGCTCGTCCTTACTGCAAGTTTATCTTTGCTGGTAACGATTTACCTTGTATTTCTGATTCCTCTGATGGCATATTCCGTCGTATGCTTCTTATTTACCTCAACAATGCAGTTGATAAGGAAAGAATCGACGTTGACTTAAAGGAAAAGATTAGAAAAGAGGGAGCAGGGATATTTAATTGGGCTTTAGAAGGATACCACAGACTTAAAAAGAACAAGAAGTTCACATATAGCAAACAGATGGACTATGATTTAGATATTGTTAAATTACAGAACAACACTGTGTACTACTTCATATCTGAAAATTACGACATTAATCTAGATAGGAGTAAGTGTATCCCTGTTGACGATTTATACCAACACTTCAAGGACTTCTGCGATCACGTCGGTGTTAAAGGAGTATACAAAAAGCAGGTATTTGGAAAAGAAATGAGAAAGATTTTCCACGGTAAGATTACCAACGGAACTGTGTATTATCCGGGTTCTTATAACAAGGCTTCTTGGATTGGAATTGCTAAGAAGAATACCGCTGTGAAGTGGGAGGAATAATGAGTAATATTAAGCTATACAACATTGACTGCATGGAAGCCATGAAACAGATGCCGGATAAGGCGTTTGACTTGGCGATTGTTGATCCGCCGTATGGGTTGAATATGGCAAAAGAACGACCAAGAAAAGACGGAAGGTTCGCTCATAATAAACCAAGAACATGGGATGAGAAGATACCAGACATATCATATTTTAATGAGCTTTATAGAATTTCTAAGAATCAAATTATATGGGGAGGTAACTATTTCCCTCTAAAACCAACGCAAGGATTTATATTCTGGTATAAACAAAACCCTGTGGATAACTTTTCTGATGGAGAATATGCTTGGACTTCTTTTCGGAGACCAGCAAAGTGTTTTAATTATAGGTATTATGGGAATTTACAAGGACACACATCTGCCCCTGAGAAAATACATATATCTCAAAAACCAATAGATTTATACGCATGGATCTTAAAGAATTACGCCGAACAAGGCAACCGCATCCTAGATACCCATCTAGGCTCCGGTTCAATCGCTATCGCCTGTCATGACATGGGGTTCGACCTAACGGGCTACGAGATAGACAAGGACTATTACGATGCGGCGGTTAAGCGTTTAGAAAATCACAAGAAACAAGGGCAGTTATTCTTATGACACCATCCGAAAGCCTAGAAGATATAGCCTTCGACATCGACTGCCAGAAGATGTTTAAAGAACTTGCAAAGAAGTATAAAGGATCGTCGATTGGGTTCAGCGCAAAGGAAAGCGTTGAATTGCTTGAGAAGAACATCCGATTGCTTATGCACAGGCATAAGAGTTTATTCGATGAGAAGGTGGATAGGAAGGCGATAGAGGCGATGCTATGAAGATTCAGGTCGATACAAGGGAGCAGAATTTCATTGTTTTTCCACCAGAGATTGAAGTATTCCACAAGAAACTGGACTTTGGCGATTACGGCTGTGAGTTGGCTGATGGTCATGTCGTTCCGATTGTGTTTGAAAGAAAATCCATAAATGATCTCTACGGTACAATGAGTTCAGGCTACAGCAGGTTCAAGTGCGAGATAGTGCGATGTCAAGAAGCCAAGTTCAGAATGATACTTCTCATTGAGGGTACGTTGACAAAAGTGGGCAAGGGCATTAAGCACTCGGCACGAAATCCAGATAGCCTGTTAGATCAAGTAATGACGCTGTTTGTTCGCTATAAGATAATTCCAGTATTCTCTAAAGACCCAGTTGAGGCTTCAAGATTTGTAACGCTGTTTTATAAGGCATACGAAAAGAATTATTATATAAATAAGAATGGGGTGTAATATGGCATTACAAAAATATTATTTCTCTAATATAGATATGGGAACAAATTTTGAAACAGAAAAATCAATGAGGATATTTATATATCCTGTTGACTGGTGGAATATTAAAAGTTGGATGCTTGCGTTTGATTTTAATAAATCTGTTGAAATTATAGGAATGTCTAATAAAAATGATAAGCATTAAAGATATACTCCCAGAAAAAGAAGATAGAGATTTGGCAAGACAATTCATCGTCGAGACTAGTGGTTCTCTATATAAAGTTACAGACACAAAAACAGGAATTGTCATTTATCACGCTTGACAAAATAATGAAATTAGTATACAATACTAAAAATCAAACAAATGGGGGACATTATGGCAAAAGATAAAGAAGAAGTAAAAACGGTGGCTGTAGTTCAGCCAAATTTTCCATCAAAAGAGTTAAGTCCGGCAGAGATGATAAGCGTTGCCATGACTAATGGTGCTGATTTAGACCAGTTAGAGAAGTTGCTATCACTTCAAGAGCGTTGGGAAAAGAATAACGCAATCAAGGAATATAATAAGGCAATGGCTCAGTTTAAGGCTAATCCACCTAGAATTGAGAAGGATAAGCACGTTTCTTACTCTACGTCTAGCGGAACTATGAAGTATAATCACGCTACTCTTGCGAATATTGTTGAGAAAATCACACAAGAGCTATCAAAGTATGGGTTGTCTGCATCTTGGAGAACGGCTCAGAACGGTAAAGATGTTACGGTTACTTGCAGGATTAGCCACTCGGATGGGCATTTCGAGGAGACGACACTTACTGCATCTACTGAAGGTGCTGGAAAGATGAACGCTGTACAGGCTATTGGTAGCGTAATTTCGTACTTGCAAAGATATACGCTAATGTCAATCTGCGGTCTTGCAGCACACGATCAGGACAACGATGCTCGCATTGAAGAAGAGGTTATTGATGATAATAAGGTAAACATAATCAACGCTCTTATCAAGGAACTTAGTGTTGACCAAGCCAAGTTCTTTGAGTTCTTGAAGGTTACTAAAGTCGAAGATATTAAAGCATCTGATTTCGCCAAAGCCAAGTTGGCGTTAGAGGCAAAACGAGGTAAGAAATGAAAATACTAGACATCAAACAACAGACACCAGAGTGGTATGCTGCTAGGGCTGGAGTTCCATCGGCTAGTAACTTTGATAAGGTTTTAACTGCTAGTGGAACATTATCAAAGCAGGTTGATAAATACGCTTTCCAGTTGGCTGGCGAAACTATTATTGGAACAAAGGAAGATAGTTACCAAAACGATGCAATGAAGCGTGGTGTTGAATTAGAGCCTGAAGCAAGGTTATGCTATGAGTTGATGACTGGAAACACAGTTAATCGGGTTGGTCTTTGCATGGCTGATGGTGGATATGCTTGTTCGCCGGACGGATTAATCGGTGAAGATGGCGGCATGGAGATCAAATGCCCAAGCCTTGCAGTTCATACAATGTATCTGTATGAGAACAAGTTGCCTACCGATTACTTTCAGCAGGTTCAAGGTTCAATGCTTGTTACTGGTCGTAAATGGTGGGATTTTGTGAGCTATTATCCGAACATGAAAACACTTATTGTGCGTGTTGAGCGTGACGATGCTTTCTGTAATAAGTTGCACAATGCTTTGGTGGTATTGGTCAAGGATGTTGCTAACATTGTTAATAAGATTAAATAACAACAAAAGGAGAACAAATGGTAAAGCGTAATATGAATTGCAGTGAGGAAGAGCCACAGGGTAAGACTTTTGAGTTGCCTTCTGTTGGTATTCATTCGTTTCGTGTTGTTGATGTCAAGGAGAATGAGGACGATCAGAACTTGGTTCTTGTCAAGTTGGAAGTCTGTGATGGTGCTGAGATGGGTCGCAGTATCCTTCATAGGGTTAATCTTGACGTTGACTTTAAGGGGTTCTTCTTTACACGTTTATTCTTGAAGGCTATTGGAGAGCAGTACAAGGGTTCGTTTGATGTTGACAGTGATATGTGGCTTGGGAAGGTGTTCTCTGCGACAATTAAGCACTCTAAGTCTGCTGATGGCACAAAGACTTATGCCAACATAGACAAATTCGAGTTCGACGTTCCGGCAACAGTGGGTGAACCGTCAACCAAACAGCCAGAAGAAGTTGCTTGGGTTGAATAATGGTATTATCAGAACCGCTAGAAATGGATGCTTACTTTCATAATTTAAATATGAAAGACAAGTATACTAAATGTCCGACAGTCTGGGAATTGGCACAAGCGTTCCCAGATTGTCGTGATATTGCGGTTCGTGTTGCTAAAGAAGATGGATGTCCACAGGCAAAGAAGTTTCTTAGAATTACACGATCTGGAGTAGAATATAAGAAGTTAGACGTTGAAGCGGCGAGGGCTGTTAAGATACAAGAGTTGTATGATTTTGGTAAGGTAAGGACTTCTAGCAAGAGGATACAGACTTGTTGCCCATTGCATGAAGATAAGAACCCGTCGTTCTTTATCTATACCGACAAGAATTCATGGCATTGTTTCTCTTGTAATAGGGGTGGGAGTGCGATTGATTTTATCATGCACTTGCATGGAAAAAGTTTTGTTGACGCTGTGAAATATATTAACTCTGACTAAAGATATTCTTCAAGAACTCCGGCATTTCTACTTCTTTTGCATTACAAGTAGCGCACCTCCCATAATTCAGCCATGTCATTGTTCCACAGTTCTGGCACACGCCGTATTCATATTGTTCGTTCATAAATAACCATTGTCCTTTAGTAGTGCGTATACACCAACGCCAAGTGAATTAACCTGCTTCTCTGATAAGTCGAGGCTCATCTGCATCTCTACTGCGTGGATACATTCATGTAGGAATATCTCGCCAAGTTTATCATCTTTAAGCGTATCTCTTAACTGTATAACATTCCTATTAACGTCGCAAAAACCGAGAAGTTTTGGCATATCCTTTTTCGATAGCATTTCAACAGTATAGTCTTGACCAAGGATATGGACGCTATCTGGTATCTTCATACCACCGCCTTTATGTCAACCCATCTAGTTCTTGTTACCTTACCGTTTACTTGCTTGTCTGATTGCCTTGGAGTAATAAGAATTTTAGGACATCCAAGCATTGCAGGATTCATAAGAGAATCAACTGGGTAGCTAGATATTCCAGCCTCATAAGACTTTAAAAACGATCCTGTGCGAACCATTCTTGTTTCATGATGGACAACCTTCCATTTTCCACCACGACATTCAACGCCAATATCAGCCTGTGGGATAGCCCATATCTGGTGTGTATGACCCATAACTATTATGTCAGCCCTAAAGTGCATAGGAGTTTTTTTCATCTTTGCGTCTGAAACTCCATGATGAATGAACATCTTGACAGCCATACTTTGTTTTTTGTCATACTTATGTCTAAGCACTAAGACTATGAATCCGCACGTTCCAATATATGGTGCGTCTAATTTATTAGCGACAACATTTTCTGTGTGTGTTCCGTCTAGGAAATGAAAGTAATGGTTTCCACCGAACACGCCAACAGTATTCCCTTTCATGCGTGGCTCAACAAAATTTGTGAAGTTGTTTATGTCTTTGATGTGCTGTTGTGAGATTGACTGATAGGATGTATCGTGGATATTATCTCTAATTACACGACGTTCGGTTGTTGAGAACTTGTCGAATGTGTCTCCGCCAAGTGTGAATATCTTTTTGTTATCATCTCTGTCTACTTGATACCAGAAATCTTCCCATGTATCGTGTGCAAAATTAGGACTGTCAAAATGAATATCGCTTAACGGGTAATAACTTATAGGTTGATTATACTTCTCAAATTCGACTTCAACAACTCGGTAATCGAATATCCCGTCTGTTCGCATAAACCTCCTACATGATTACGATTGACAATCCTAGAGCAAAAGACCTATACATATCCTCGATCAGAACGTCATATTTACCTATTTTGCACAATGAACCGGCGTGAACCTGCCAAGCAGATAAGTTCAAAACTAACATAATAACAGCCTTATACCATGCCATATCTGTCATAAATCCGTATGTTATAGGCACAGAAGCAACAAGGATAGCCATTACAATGCGTGTCCAGAAGTCAGAACCGCCAAGCGATTTGCGGATGTGGCTGTTCTCTCCGTATCCAAGACTTAATATGGCACTTAAGACAAGCATAATACTAGCCATCCAGCGGAGTTTTCTATCCTTTAACAATGCAACATAGGCTGTGGCTATCAACGGAATTGCATATCTACGCAAGCCCTTTATCATCTGACCAGATAAAAGCCATAGAATCATTACTGACAGTATGAAAGCAATATGTATCACTTATATTCCTTCCATTGCAGATACTCGTTTAAATAAAAAGGGGAGAATATCGTTCCGCTAAATGGAACAACATCTCCCTTCTTTACTTGTGCAATATCTTCACCCAATACTGGTGCGGGCGGTCTACTTGTTATACAACCGCTGAATAATAGCGTTAATCCCACCAATATCACCGCTGTATACCGCATCCTTTGTCTCCTTTTTTCGGATCTCTTTCTTGTCATTTAGTTTGGCAATAATACCAATCATGGCAAGCAGAACTGAGCATATAGCAACAATCGCCGACCACATTATAAATTACCAGCCAACTTGTCAGACACAAAATAAAGACCCTTCTTAATCCAAGAAGCCACAGCGTCTACCTTCGGAAGAAAAGTGTCATCTTTTTTTGTCGGGGTTAATGAAATTATACCTGCGATAACCTTCACTAAAGCCTCAACAATGCCGACCAACAGTGCAACATTTTTTACCAACCAAGCCAATACACCCATTACGATATTCATGCAACCTCCTCTGGTTTGAATTTTTCTGCTAGTTCTTTATTCATTTTCCACATATCTACCTTGTGGATAAGGTCTTGGCAAAGGTCACGGACTTCGATAGCGCCTGATTCGTTTATATGCCCGCAAGCGTCTTTGTGAAGCATCCAAAGATGGGCATAAACTACGGTCATTTTGTTTATCGCCTGATGCAAGAATCCATCTTCAATCATACGCACCTCACTTGGCAACATGTCTTGGGAACAGTTCTTCAATTTCAGCAATCCTTTTGTTATTTGTATCCACCTGTTTATTCAGCCCGCCCCATAGATAAATGAATCCGCCTATTTGCATAAGAATAGCGATAACAACGCCGATTAGAGAGAGTTTAATTGATAATGCCGAGTTCTCTATTGCGTCAAGCCTTTTTGTAAGCCAGCCAACGCATGATTCCATTGTCTTTAATGAATCTCTCACAGGAATACTCTCTTTTAAATGCTCGTCATATTGGCGGAACTTCTCTTGGCAATACTGTGCTATTTCGTGATCGCTCATAAATCCTCGCTAGTTATCACAGAATAGAAAGCGGTTGACGGTTTGCATTCTCCACCATTATATTCGACACAAGTAGAAACCTGCACATCTCCAATGACTATATTAGGCTCTTTTTTCTGAATTTGGTAGTGCATTCTTGGTTTTTCTAAAGCGATCAGAACATGGGGGTCATGCGACCAAGGGAACGTATCAGGAACAACTTGAGCCATACATGGAGTTGCGAATAAGACAATGAGCAAGATTTTAATAAACATTCTCGTCAACCTCGGTGTTGATAACAGGCGTGTTTAAGATTGATTCCTTCTCAGCTATATCTGAGGCAATAGCGTCGGTATTTCTCTGTTGCATGACAGAGGCGTTGTGTAACATGTTTCTCTGCTCCTGTAACTCAGCCTCAAGCTGTTCTCTTGTTAGTATCTTTGCTATATTATCATCACCGCTGATTAGATAAACCCCGTCGCCGAGGTTGATTGCAATAGCATGGACAGGCGTTGCGAGAATTAGCAATAAGAAAACAAGGAAATATGTTCTAATCATAATGACCTCATTCGTTAATTGTGTTCAGTTTGTTAAGCGTGTCCTGTGTTTCGGCGATCTCTGTGTCAAGCCCGGCAACAATGTCAAGGTCGCCCTCATTAAAGTGATGCGTTCTGCGAGCCGTTAAAGAATTGATCTTGTTCTGCAAAACAGTCTTTACCATTTCTAAATTCATATTATTCTCCTTATCCGTTTTGAAAAGGCGTTACTGTTACATTCACAAAGAAGATATGGATCGGGCTTGTTGCCGTTCCAAGATATGTTACATCTATAAATCCGTACCTGTCCCTGTCTCTGTCCCACTCGGCAACGATGTTCGGGAAAAACTTTATATTTGTGTTCTTGTCCACATAACTTGTGCTTCCATACCCAACGACCCAATCGTAGACTGGCATATCGTTCGACCCGTCGAACACATACAGCGTGAACCGTATAGCTGTATCCGTTGACAGATTAAAACCACCAATGCTTAACTGGTTGATTTCTGCAAGGGGGAACTGTGATGGATCAGGCGTTAGGTTGATGTCGTATCTTGTTTCACTCTCGGTAATCTGTATGTGCTGAATATTCCTTGTTTGGAATTTCAGGGTTGCTGGTTCTGAATTATCAATGATGTATCCAACTCCAGAAATGCGAACGCCATACTCTTTCTTATGCGGAGATACATACATCCCCTTCGATATAACGCTATTTACACCTGCATCAATGCTAGATGATGAACCCGCTATCGAAGTCAGAATTGTGGACTGGGTCGCTTGGTCAGCCCTAGTCGCAAGCCTCTCAGAAACATTGGTATCGCTGCGACCCCTAACACCCTGCGCTGAGTAAGCCTGTGTCGAGAACAAAACCATTAATATAATGAGTATAATTTTCTTCATCTTATCCTCAATCATAGTTAAAATACAGTCCAACATCTTCAGCGCCTACTGCCGTTGTGTCTGTGTATCCAGGTGCGCCAGTAATCGCAAATCCAACGCCTGTTGCAAACCTTATGCTGAAAGCCCCTGTTATATTCGTCGGAGGCATACCAGCAGGAAGGAATAGAACCATAGCTGGGGTATCACTAGCGAGAACGGGAGCTGTTGCCTTATTATACAGCTTTAAATATGCGTCGTTATCGCTCTTATTCCATGCGAGAAGCGTGTTTATTGTCGTGACGGCATTACGCATCAGCGTCTCGTTTGATGTTGCTGTAGATAAGTAAGGATAGTGAGAACTAGTCCCGTATGCTGTAGAAGAGCGTGTATAAGTAACAGCAGAATAATTCGTAGCATAGACAGGGATGGCAAGGTTGTTGTCTGTTACGCTTCCTGAGATCATCCCGAAATCAACACTAACCCTTGAAGCGTCTGACACCCTAACGAAATGAATATTCATGTCAGTTGACGTTGCCACCGTTCCAGTATTCTTGAGCCTGATACGAACAGCATACGTCTTTGTGCTATCGAGCATCCTTGCTGTATTCTTGCGAGCCGTTGATGCTGTTGCCGAGTTGACCGCCTCGCTGTTCCATATCCCAATTTCATTCATTGAGGTCATATAATAGTTATATGCCTGTATCATGTTCGGGTATGTCCCTGTTGGGATTGTTGTTCCCCAAGAAGTTCCTGTTGCCGTAACCTCGGTAATTCCGCTAGACCTTATTGTATACCTATGTGTTGTTGCGGTAGTTCCATCAAAAGCAAACTGCATGGCGTTGGGGCAAGTGCCTGTATACGTCTGTGCGGAAGCCGTTGCAACAACATTTCCATTTGTATCAACTTCAACTATCTCAAATATCGGAAGAAGGTTGGCAACACGTCCATCAGTTGCAGCCCCTGTGTCTGTCAAAGACAACCCAAACGACACCTTAAACGGCATTGTAAACGTAACCTTGGACAAAATAATTGTTTCTGCACCGCTGGTCGTTCCAGATGAAATGCGGAGGTAGCTTGATCCATTCGCCGCACCACCGATGGCAATGCTCTGCCCTGCCCCAGTCTGCACAGTCGTCCAGTTGTTCGTTGTGTCATAGGTCGCAAAGTCATCTCTGAACCTATCCATATACGTTGAAATAACCTGATTTCCTGAAGGTGAAAGATTCCCCTGCTTATCAGACGTTGCCGGATTTATTATCGTCCCAGCAACATTCTTTACCTTCATAGCAGAAAAGTCTGCACAGAAAGCATTCGTTTGGAACATTACCATTAAGGCAATAAGTAAATATCTCATTAACTACCCCTCTCCCAATTCGCCCCGTTGGAAATAAGAACGACCGATCCTTGGTCATACATCTCAAGCGAAGCCTCGCCCCTGATCGTTTGCCCGCCAGTTGTGGCTATCGTTACAGTTCCTGTTCCTGAATTGATTACGTTATATTGTCGGCCAGTTATGCCTACAGCGGTCGGGAGCGTTATTGTCGCAGTATCTGTAACCATAACAGTGTTATGTGTATTTGTCAGAGTTAAATTTACATCCGTTGACACAATGCTAAAACCAACAGATCCGTTGATGTCAATCGTTGACTTAGGGGTTATCGTCCCGACACCGACATTGCCTTTAATATAAGCATTCCCTTCGACATCAAGTTTAGCCCTAGTTATGGCTGTTCCAACACCAACATTCCCAGTAATCAGAACGCCATTCGTCGGCGCAAGCATTGACCCGGCATAAGATGTTCCAATTACCGCACCACCGTATACGTCGAGTTTGTTCATTGGGGATGTTACGCCTAGACCAGTGTTGCCATTTGCGTCTATTGTCATCCTAGTCGTAGATGGAACGTCTATCTTGAACTTGTTTGAATCTGAGCCGTCAATCCTTATTCTTGATGCAAGAACACCAGATGTTTTGAAGTTAAGTATAGGATTAGCAACGACATCACTATCATACGGATTTGTAGGCAATGATGCTTCTGAACGGACAACATTAGATATTCTAAACTCGTCAATATTTTTATCTAATGATGTTCCAGCAAGAACCGCATTACCAATTTCAAGAACGCCAGACTGATTCCCTGTTCCA
>Ga0116153_10000685_pt1 | contig 39185 bp, 33 predicted proteins | sample AD_UKC028_MetaG_FD_89896 | JGI IMG/M metagenome (GOLD analysis project Ga0116153, IMG submission 89896) | Active sludge microbial communities of municipal wastewater-treating anaerobic digesters from USA - AD_UKC028_MetaG | ecosystem: Engineered > Bioreactor > Anaerobic > Digestate | place: USA...
CATTGAAATCCGTGATCATCTTTTCTACCTGACTTTTATTTCCCCAATTTGGACCAGATTTTATGGAAACAAGGTACCTGGTGCCTTCTTTGTCGAACTCAAGGTCAATACCATTGCAACTTGATTTATACCCTCCATAAACCTGATTATTAATAAATATGGCAAGTCCTTCAAGCCAGTCACCAAAAATTCCTTCTTCACTGGAGGATAAATGAGCATCCACAATGCTTCTGACCAATTGTTCAGCAGTCAGAATGTACTTTGCTTTAAACAGGTAGGGATTTTTCCTTTTGAGAACGTCTTTGAGCTTTAATTTATCGAGACTGATGATCCTTTTTTCATGAAAATTACCGACATGTTGTTCAACGTATTGAATGACAGCCTCTTTAAGCATTTGTTTCACCATAGGTGGATCGTTTATCAAATAAAATATATTCAACAGATCTGGTTTTTTCTTTGGCCATAGTGTAGTACTCCGGTAGAATATCAATTCCAATGCTATTACGGTGCATCCTCTGAGCTACAACATTGGTAGTGCCTGAGCCCATAAAAGGATCAAGCACTGTATCACCGATCCCGGTAAAAAGTTTGATAAACCACTCAGGGAGGCTTTCCGGAAAAACAGCACTATGGTTTTTATTGGAACACTCCGTAGCGAGGTGCAAAACATTACTGGGATAGGCCATGTCTCTTTCAAGCCATTTGGAAATATTTTTGCCAAAACCTGAACCTACTTTGGAATTATCCCTGGTTTTATCTGTTTCACTTAGATTTTTTAATCGTGTATTTGCCCATTCACCCATTGGAACCATCACATTCTCCTGGAACATTTTAAACTTCTTATCCTTATTAAACTGTATTAGCCTCTCCCATGAATCCCGAAACCGGTTCGGCCATTTACCAGGATAGCTGTTCTTTTTATGCCAGATAAACTCCTCCGTCCATAACCAGCCCTGTTTCCGCATAGCCAGAATCAGTTCCATCACATACGTATGCCGTTCTCCGTCAACTACGCGTTCCTTTATATTTAAGATAAATGTACCGGTAGGCTTAAGGACTCTTAGAAATTGTTCAGATGCAGGTAAAAACCATTCGACAAAATGGTCAGGATGGATGCCGCCGTAAGTATTTTTACGGGCATCTGCATAAGGGGGAGATGTAATGATCAGGTCAATGTAATTATCCGGATATTCTTTCAGTACTTCCTTACAATCCCCGAGTCGTATATCCGTAAAGATTTCCATTATTGAGTCATTTAGTACAAAGATACTACAACACAAATTTCGGTTAGTAAAAAAGTTATCACGATTAACCGACTAAAAATTCTCAAAAAGTAAAAGTTCAGCGATCAACGTCCACTATACTAGAGGGTATATCGCATTGATTTTCTACTAATACGGTCCGATCAACACGGCAAGGACGGAGTATTTTATTATGCCATCCACTGTCGCCAGGCAGTCGGAATAACTTGAGGAGTTTCCCTGATATACTTTCTGCCCGTCAATGGTAAGCAGACAATCCGAATAGCTTGTGGAGTTACCCTGGTAGACCTTTCCGTTCTTCAGGGTATACAAACAATCCGAATAACTGGTGGAGTTTCCCTGGTAAATCTTATCCCCTTTTAGGGTATATAAACAATCCGAATAGCTGGTGGAATTTCCCTGATAGATTTCGTTTTTGTCAACCGTATACAGACAATCCGAATAGCTGGTGGAATTACCATGGTAGATTTTCTCTTCAACAATTGTGTACAGGCAGTCAGAATAGGAGGTGGAGTTGCCTTTGTAAACCTTGATCTGTGCATTTAATGCACCAGATATCAACAAACATGCAGTTGCTAAAAGAATACATTTCATTTTCTCACGGATTACACAGATTTACACAAATTTTAATGTACTGAATTACAGATTATTATCCTTATTAATAAACGACCACTTTTTCAGTCCAAAGAATCAGACTATCCTTTTTTACTAAAACAATATAGATCCCACCTGGAAACGAGTCAAAGGAAATAGAATATATGGATTCATTGACTGGCCAGGAACTATTCAGTCTCACCCGACCTGTAATATCCATTATCTCAATTTGATAGGTACCCAAGGTGCCATTACATGTCGCAAACTGGTCTTTTTCGATCCGGATCCACATCTCCCCCCTCGCCGGATTCGGATAAACGTGCAACTGCATATCCTGCGACGCGTTCTCCTTAATCCCCACGCAGTCAACGAACGTCACCCCAACAGAATCCACCCCCGTGCAACCATCCGGCGTGGTCACATAAACGGTGTACATCGCGGATCCAAATCCGATCCCCGCGGAATCCACCTCGATCACCGGCCCCGTATGCCCGCCGGGCAGCCAGTAATATTCAACCCCACCAGGCGTACTGGCATCCAGACGAATGACCTCCCCTGCACAGACCGTGTCGCCGGGAAACGCCTCGATATCAACCACTGGTACAGGAAACACCTCGATGGTAGTGTAGTCTGACGCCGTTGTGTAACCGTCAAAGACCTGCACAAAATAATCCGTGGTCATGCCTGGCGTCACCAGGGGATCATCCTGGTCTGAAAAGAATCCGGGCGGATCGGAGGTCCAGGCGTAGGTATAGTCACCCGAGCCCCCTGCTGCCAGCGCATTCAGCTGCGAGGATCCCCCCGCACACACGTCCTTCGGCGTCGACGTGACACTCACCTGCAGCGGCCCCCCCACCACATTTACATTCACCGTATCAGATCCCTGGCACAGGGTCATCAGGTCGGTCACGGTAAGTACAAATTCCACCGACCGGGTAAGGTTCACCGTCGCCGGATCCTCTGACTGAGGATCAACCAGGTACTGCGCAGGCGACCAATTCCAAGAAAATTCCCCTGAGCCTCCCGTGAAAGTGCCATCCAGAAGGGTGCTGGTACCGTAGGGGATGGTTTGATCTTCGCCTGCCTGGGCTTTTGGATGGGAAAGAACTTGCACCGTTACGGTATCAGAGGAATAATTGAATCCATCGTTCACAGTTACGATGTAAAGACGTGTTACCTCAGGATAAACCCATGGATCTGGCTCCTCGGAATAAAAACCTGGCGGCTCCGAGGTCCACACGAACGAATAATTGCCGGAACCTCCACCGGGAAGGGCATGCAGGTGCGAGGCGGAACCTGTGCAGATGACGCCAGGACTCGCCGAAGCAGAAACCGAGAGCGGCCCGCCCGTGATGTACACGATGGCAGTGTCCTGAGTAACGCACGTGTACACAGCGTCCGTCCCGGTCAGTACGAAGGCAGTGGACTGGTAAAGATTCACGGTCATCGGGTCCTCCTCCTCTGGATCCACCAGGTATTCTGCCGGCGCCCATAAATACTCATACTCTCCGGAGCCTCCGGTGACGGTGCTGTTGAGCTGGGTGCTGGTTCCATAAGAGATCCAGTGGTCGACACCCGCATCTACGAAGGGGAGAGGGTGGAGGAATACAGTCATTGGGTCATTCATGGTCATTTGGCAGGGAGCGACAGGATAAGCTGAGAGGATCAGGTTGACCTCCCCGGATTCCTGGTCATCCTGGCCAGGGTAGTAGGTTGCTCCGAGGTAATTGGGATTGTCAAAGGATCCGTCGCCCGAAGTGGACCATTCCACTGAAGCAGCATGCACGGCATAACCTATAAGTGGATAGGAATCACCCGCACAGGCGTCACCATCATCCCCTGCATCAACTACCGGCAAAGGTCCGATGGTCACATATAAATAATCACTCGCAGAGTCCACGCATGGAGGATCTGCCCATGCTTTCAGCGTCAGCTTTACCAGACCGTCGTCCTTGTCGGAAGAACCAGGGAAATAGGAAGTGGTCGCCTGTAATGAATCGGTGAACACACCATCCCCGTCAGTAAACCATCCGATTCTTTGATAATTGGTCGGGATGCCGTGCAGGTTCACCTGTCCGTTCTCACAGATTGCCGTATCACCGCCCGCCTGCACTCCGGGCAACTGTACAACGACGACCAGGGCTGTATCGGTGGCCGTGTGATACCCATCATTCACATGCACCACGTAGGCAGTGGTCTGAAGCGGAATCACCACCGGATTTTGTGCACCCGACGAAAATCCCTCTGGTACCGAGGTCCATAAAAAGCCGTAGGAATCACTGCCGCCGGTTGCCAGAGAAGTCAGCTGGGCTGTCGTACCGGTGCAGAGAGTGTCAGGAACGGCCGAAGCGGCTGCCTGAAGCAGGCTTCCGTGCCACAGGCCTGTCAGCGCCGAGAGACCTCCGGGGTGAAAGGTGCCGTCATGGTTGGGCATCGAAGGATCATAGGTGACCGAAGCGATGAACTCCTCTTCAAATAACCATGAGTAGATCTTCCAGTGAATGGGCTCGTTCACACTGAATCCATCCTTTAGGGGGGTCATGTTATCATCTCCAAAGGCCACAACGGCAATGTTTTCAGTACCTGCCCATCCGGAGGCGCCTCCGCAGATCAGCGAATCGTTGCGCATAAAAAAGACACCGATGTAATCTCCCGGGGAAAGGGGATACCCAAACAGGGAGGGATTGGCATCCAGGGAGATGGCAACCGGGTGAAAGGAAGGTGTGATCCTGTATTCCCAGTCCGGGGGAAGTCCCTGTCCTTCAGTGATGAGGCGTAATGTCAGGAAAAGGCAGGTGGTGAAGTATGACACACGTCCAGCGCGCATCATAACCGTTTAAGGCTTTACGAATCCCTCGATGTTCAACATCGTAACTGGCTTTTTCGGATCATTGGCGATCACGGTGACCGACTTGAGCTGGTGACCGGTCCGGCCCGAGGTGTTGAAAACAATTCCAATCTTGCTGTTCTCCCCGGGCTTGAGTAGTGTCTTCTCGGGATTTGTGGCCGTACAGCCACAGCCGGCCTTCACGTTGCGAATGATCAGGTCGCTTTTGCCTTCATTGGTAAAAACAAAATCATAAACGACATTTGAGCCGGATGTGATCGTATCGAAAATATAAGCCTCCTGATCAAATTTAATATGTGGCGCGTCAGCCAGCTGCTGTTCTGTCAGGACGGAGAAGTCTTCCGCGATGTTGGGATTAATGATCAGTCTTTTCTGGGCCTGGTTCGTATCCGTCGTGTAGAGCCAGAGGTTCTCATACACAGGGCCATAGACTCCTTTTTTGACCGGATCAAAGGTCAGAATGATCTTGCCCTCTTCCTTTGGTTTAAGCGTAGAGGGAATGATCCTGGCTGTGATGTACTCCGGCAGGTCGCTGAAAGAAAGATCCATGGATTGACCCCAGGCATTGTAGACGGGCATCGTATCGGTGGATATCCTCGTATTGGTGATATCCGGAAAATCAAACCGCAGGGAATTGAACCACAGGTTGCCTGTTTTGATGAAATAGAATTTCTCGATCCAGTCCTGGCTGTTGTCTTCCTTCACCTGTGCATATGCTGTCATTCCCGTGAGCAACGCACAGAACATTGCAAACAAAATGATATTCTTTTTCATTTGAAATGGTTTTAAAGTTTATTAAAGACTTCCGGGTAACGGTCAGCCGGAAGCAGGGTAACGTTCTGACTGATTTGAGGTTCCGATGCGCAAACGGCCATTTTATATCCATTTTCCAGCGGAATGATCCGTGTGTTCATCGTTACAAAATTACCATTAATATCGATCCTGTATTCTCCATGTTGTATTCTTACTGTAAAACTGTTCAGGGGGAGGGTAAGACCTCTGCCCACTGCCTTGAGGTAGCTTTCCTTCAGGGTCCAGAGCGTGTAGAAATACTCGGTGCGGTCTGGTTCGGGTCTGTTCATCAGGTCAACGTACTCCGTCTCCGTAAAGAACCTTCTGGCTACTTCGAGCCTGCTGCGTTTCATTTGTTCGATATCGATACCGACAGGAGCTGACGCAACCGCTGCCACAACCCACACACCGCTGTGCGACATGTTGAAATGCACCGGGTAGCCCATCACAAAGGGTTTCCCCTTTTCTTCGAATGAGATCGCCAGATCCCTGTTTGGGATGCCGAGTTTTTCGCAGACCAGGCGGCGGACCAGCAGTTCACCAAACAGTGAGCGCTGGGCGTCGGAGGTACGGAAGAAGGCGTTGATCTTCCTCCCAGAAGGTTCCGGCAGAATGGACAGCAGGTCATCTTTCATGGCCAGGTATTCCTCTGCGGGAAGGATCTTTGTGGCGTAAATTTCAACCATCGTGGTGCACCTGCATTTGAATTAGTCAAGCTGAGAGGCCGTCCGGCGGATCAAATCCCATGCCATCATCACATGTTTTTCCTGGACATATGTCTGCGATGTGACCATACGGAGGGTGTATTTTCCATTCAGCCGTGTATGTGACAGAAATATCCTGCCTGTTAAATTAAGTGTGGCCAGGAGCTTCTCGTTGAGTGCATCCAGCTCATGTTCCGTTGTGATCCCGGAGGGTCTGTAGCGAAAGCATACGGTGTTGAGCTGGGGTATATTCAGCAGCTCGAAATCCGGATGTTCTCCGATCTCCTGTGCCAGGTTACGGGCGAGGGTGATGTGCATCCTCACCCTGTCCTGTATGCCCTGCACCCCGAAGTTCCGGATGACGAACCAGAGCTTCAGCGCCCTGAACCTCCTTCCCAGGGCGATGCCCCAATCGCGGTAATCGTTCACCATCCCGCGGGATTTTGTCCTGAGGTATTCCGGCAGGATCTCAAAGGTTCGTATCAATGTTTCCCTGTCTTTGACAAAATAGGCCGAGCAGTCGAAATTGGTGAACATCCATTTGTGGGGATTGAAGACAAAGCTGTCGGCGTCTTCTATGCCACGGATCATCCACCTGTATTCAGGGAGGACCAGCGCTGTGCCTGCCAGTGCAGCGTCCACATGCAGCCAGGTATCGTATTTCCGGCAGATCGCTGCAATGGGTTCCAGGGGATCGATGGCTGTCGAGCTGGTCGTACCGATGGTGGCCACGACGGCCAGGGGAGCTTTGCCGTTTCTCAGATCGCTCCCGATGGCTCTTTCCAGGTCTTCCGGCCGCATCCTGAACTGTTCATCAACTGCCACCCGGATCAGGTTGTTTTTGCCGAGACCGGCGATCTTCACGGCTTTTTCAAGGGAGGAGTGAGTTTCGGAGGTACAGTATACACGGAAGGATTTCTGATGATGAATTCCTGTTTCATTGATTTGAAAATCAGAATATTTCTCCCTTGCCGACAAGATGGCTACCAGGGTGGCAGCGGAGGCGGTATCCTGGATCACCCCGTCCCAGTTGGAGGGGAGTCCGGTCATTTGCCTGAGCCAGTTCATCATTTTCTCTTCCAGCTCAGCAGCTGCGGGCGATGTATCCCAGACCATGCACTGGGCGCCCAGCGTGGCCGTCAGCATCTCGGCCAGCACCGAAGGATAGCTGGAGTTGGCAGGGAAATAGGCAAAAAAGCTGGGGCTCTGCCAGTGCGTCATTCCCGGCATGATGATATGCTGAAAATCCTTCATGATCTGATCGATGGTCTCCCCGGCTCCGGGTGGGGACTCCGGCAGTTGCCGGTAGATCTCCCCGGGTTTGACACTGGATTTCACAGGCAGATGTTCTACCTGCTCAAAAAAATCGGCCATCCAGTCAACGAACCGGTGAGCCTGATCCCGGAATTCACTTGTTGTTATCATTCGTTTTATCTTTGCATCCAGATATAAAAGTACAGAATTGACGGATAAGTAGTATCCCGAAAATTCTTGTATTTTTATATCCTGTTATCACGAAATGACTTAATGCCAGTACATGACATTGCAAATCACTGGAAGAATCCCAGGGCAAGCCCTGGACCCTAATTCCGGCGCAAGCACCGGGGAATTTACCCTTTTACCCCTCCCCCGTCCCCTCCCCTGCTAGCAGGGGAGGGGTGCAGGGGTGGGGTACATATAACCTAATGCGATTTCCCATGAAGACCCGTTTGTTGTTTTTTATCCTGATATCCCTGAATAGTATTCATGTCATGGCGCAGACAAAATTGCAATCCGATACGATCCGGACATCCTCCGGTATACTGACCATGACCTTCATCGGACATGGCACGCTAATGTTTACATGGAATGATAAAGTCCTTCACGTTGATCCGGTAGATCAATATGCTGATTATGAGTCTCTTCCCGACGCTGATCTGATCCTGGTCACGCATCACCACGGGGATCACCTCGATGTAGCGGCCATGGATAAGATCACCAAACCGGGGACGGTGGCTATCTGTACCGAATCCTGCCTGGAAAAGCTTCCGGACGGGATCGCCATGAAAAACGGAGATGAGAGAACGGTTGAGGGGATCACCATCCAGGCTGTTCCGGCCTATAACATCGTTCATAAACGAAGCAACGGAGAACCTTTTCATCCGAAGGGTGTCGGCAACGGTTACGTAATTCGTTTCGGAGACAAAAAAATCTACGTGGCAGGGGATACGGAGAACATACCCGAGATGGCCGGTCTGAAGGATATCTATTGCGCCTTTCTGCCGATGAACCTCCCCTATACCATGACACCGGAGATGGTCAGCCAGGCAGTACGTTTGTTTCATCCCGACATACTCTATCCATACCACTATGGCGAAACCGATGTTACCGTACTTGTTGAACTTTTAAGGGATGTCCCATCCACTGAACTAAGGATCAGAAACCTTAAATAAGGTACCTTCCCCTTGTGCCTTATGCCTTATGCCTTTAATGAATAACCTGTTCTGTAGGCGTCGCACCTTCTTTTTTAACGATCTCTTCAGGGTGCCATCCGTAGACTCCCAGCAGGATCAGGAATCCCACCACATATGCCACAGCTACGTGCCAGCCGTTGGCCAGCCACCGGGCCACAGATTTTGCTTCATGGAACTTATTGGAGATCGCAACTCCTGCCGAAGATCCAAACCAGACCATTGATCCTCCGAAACCAACAGCATACGCCAGCATGCCCCAGTCGAAACCTCCCTGTTCAAGCGCCAGTTTGGTCAATGGGATATTATCAAAGACCGAAGAAACGAATCCAAGTACGAACGCAGATTGCCAGGAGGCGGGAGGCAGCTGATCCACCGGCATCATGGAGGCACAGGTGACCAGCGACAGAAGGAAAATCGAGCCGGGCAACGCGGTACGGGCTTCATGCCACGGAGTTTTAACGAAAATGGCTCCTACAAGGATGGCGATCCATACTCCAAGCGCCGGGAAATCAAACAATATATTGGTCAGGATGGTGCCCGCAAGGATTCCCACCACCAGGAACAGTTTGTTCCAGCGTATATTGTACCCTCTTGAAGGATCCCGCTGGATCTTCTGGTATTTATGCTGCTGGAAGGAAGCGATGATCGCAAAGCAAGCCAGGGCAGCGAATGCGGCAATGTAGGCGTGCAGTACATTCAGCGCCGGAACCCCGGAGATCCACATCATTGTGGTGGTCGTATCTCCAATGACACTACCCGAACCGCCCGCGTTGCTCGCCGCCACGATCCCCGCCAGATAACCGATGTGCACCTTGCCCTTGAATACCACCAGCGCGATGGTACCCCCAATCATCGCGGCAGCAATATTATCAAGGAAGGAGGATAGCACGAATACCATGCAAAGCAGCAAGAGAGGCCCCTTCCAGTTATCCGGAAGGAGTTTTGGCAGCCAGTCAGGTACCTCCGATTCTTCAAAATGTTTGGAAAGGATGGCAAATCCCACCAGAAGTCCCAGCAGGTTCAGAAGGATCGTCCACTCACCCTGACGGAGATGTGAATGCAGGATCTGGTCCTGGAAGGAATTATGTCCGAAAAGATGTTCCAGTAAATTGAATCCGGGATCAAATATGAACTTGAAAGCAAGGATCACTGCCAGTCCGATCAGGGCAACCATTAACGTTTGCTTGTGGAAAAAAGCCACTCCAAGCAGTGTCAGCCCAAACAGGATAAACTCCACACGGATGTTGAGCAGTGTCGGGATTTGGCCTGAACCACCGGCAAACAAAAGGGAAGGCAACAGCAAAAACAAAAGCGCGGTCAATACTTTCTTCATAAATCGTGAGGTTAAATGGATTGGTAAAAATAGGTGGAGATATGGATATATCAAAATAGTTGCTCAAGTTTTTTCCATACGATCGGGGAGTTGGTGGGCATGCAGTTGCTATGCCGATAATGCGTTGAAATCCTTTGGATAGGAATTTTATTCATTACATGGAAAAAAATGATGGGTCAAGGGTAACAAAAATAGGATATTCCGGATTAATACATATGGATCCATCTTTATAGTTAATGATATTTTAGTTTAACCACGGAGAGCACGGAGGAGTGTACGGAGAACACGAAGGGGATATGATACATCAGGAGTTAACGGAGAAAATCATAGGTTGTGCCATCAGGGTTCATTCGAATCTAGGACCTGGACTACTGGAATCATCTTATGAAGAATGCCTGGCCTATGAACTATCGAAACATGGGTTGATAATTGAAAGACAAAAGGCTCTACCATTGATTTATGAGGAGGTCAAACTTGAAATAGGTTACCGGCTTGATATTTTAATCGAAAATAAAGTCATCGTTGAAGTCAAATCAGTAGAAGTGCTCAATGAAGTACACCTGGCCCAGATACTTACATACATGAAATTATCAGGCTGCAGAGTCGGTTTATTGATCAATTTTAACGTGAAATATTTAAAGGATGGTATGAGAAGGGTAGTGTATTAGATTTCCGTGTTCTCCGTGCACTCCTCCGTGCTCTCCGTGGTTAAACTAAATGATTCTATTTGTAGACAATTCCGGCATACCCAACCCAGTGCCTCATCGTCGCCGGGGCCGTCACCCCCATTCGCAGATCATCCACCTTCAGGGGATCGTGGTCAATACTTGTCTGATATCCGGCTGGGATCCCGAACAATGGTTCCTGTCCGGGCTGTTGCGAAAGATAATAGCTCGTCAGTAATCCCATGGGTATTGAATACCGCCCGCACCATGTCCATTTATAGGCCCTGTAATCGTTTTCCTGTACCGTGTAATCCACGAACCTCCCGACGTTTACCGGATCCAATTCACCCGTGATGGACCGGATGATCTCCCATTCATGGGCTACTGCTTTCTGGTAGCCTGATGAGTCGGTCCCGTAAAAAGCGTAATTGCTGCCCCCCCAGTCTTCATCACCGTAGTGCACAGCGTCCGAACTGATCACAATCCCTATAGTACTGCCCCATTGCCACCCATGCTGTTTGTTGACATTATCAATTGCTTCTGCCAAAGCCTGCGAAATTTTATCCATACGTTCAAACGACATGTACGGTACCAGGATTGGGACAATCTCTACCTCCTTGTTGAAGTACTGCAAAAAGGGGATGAGGGCTTCCAGGGAATGCTCGGTGGTCTGCAATGAATCGTTTACCTGAAAAAGATCACGGGGTAGTTCCTGCATGAGTTCTTCACGTGCGCTTGATATCTTTACAGGTCCATAGGGTCCCTGCCAGGAATCATAACTGTCGAAGACCAGCACATTCTCCAGCCCGAATTGTTTTGCTTTGTGAGCCACGCCAAAAAGAACAATGGTTTTTGTCTTCATGCAACTCAATACTGCAGGATACATCTTTCCGATATAAGAATAATCATCATGTGGGCAGATCACAGACCGTATCAGTCGGCTGCTCAGCAAGCAAACACCTTCGTCGATTCCATCCTTTTCATCATAGCCCAGGCGAATGATACGAGCCATGATGCTGTCCATCTGCCAGTCAAGATGGGCAAAGCCGACCGTATCTACCGGTTGCCTGATTTTCAGCTCCTGAGAGCTTGCCGGTTTACTGAAATCTGCTGCCATGATCATAAGAAATGTATATAGAAGATATCTGTTCTTTAATTCTGTCATGGTAATATAGTTTTAATGTACCCCACCCCTACACCCCTCCCCTGCTAGCAGGGGAGGGGACGGGGGAGGGGTACAGAGTGAATTCCTCTGTGGTAAAAGATACGTCGTTCTCATTGAGATGAAAAGAAAATCCGTGGTAATCATCATAATTCCTTCAGACAAAGATAAACCACAACAACAAGAAATCGTCAATTATCTTAATTTTGTCCTGACATAGAAAGAGGAACACCATGACCATCACGGATTTTAAAAAAGCAATTTTACAGGGTATTCCGGACCGGCTGCCGGAAAGCAAATCCTGGGATACCACCATCAATCACGCGCCTGTGCGCAAGGACATCCTCACCCCCGGTGAGAAGCAGCTGGCGGTAAGGAATTCACTTCGCTATTTTGATCCCGGATTTCATTCCGTCCTTGCCCCTGAATTTGCAGAGGAGCTGAAAAATTACGGCCGTATCTACATGTACCGTTTCCGTCCCGATTACAGGATCTTTGCACGGCCTATCCATCAATATCCTTATCAATCCCTGCAGGCTGCCGGTATCATGCTGATGATCCAGAACAATCTGGATGAGGCGGTGGCCCAGCATCCCCATGAGCTGATCACCTATGGCGGCAACGGTGCTGTTTTCCAGAACTGGGCCCAGTACCTGCTGACGATGAAGTACCTGGCCACCATGACCGATGAGCAGACGCTGGTGATGTATTCCGGGCACCCACTGGGGCTTTTTCCCTCGCACCGTGAAGCTCCCCGTGTGGTGGTGACCAATGGGATGATGGTTCCCAACTATTCATCACGTGATGATTATGAAAAGTTTAATGCACTGGGTGTGACCCAGTACGGCCAGATGACAGCCGGATCGTACATGTACATCGGGCCGCAGGGTATCGTACACGGAACTACGATCACGCTTATGAATGCAGCAAGGATGCTGAAACAGGGCGATATAAAAGGAAAGATCTATGTCACTTCCGGATTGGGAGGGATGTCGGGCGCGCAGGCAAAGGCAGCCGTGATTGCAGGATGTATCGGCGTTATCGCAGAGATCAATCCCAAGGCGACACAGAAACGCCATGCACAGGGATGGCTCGATGAGGTATATTCCGATCCCGACCGTCTGATCGAACGCATGATCAACGCCCAATGCGCGCAGGAGGCTGTTTCCCTGGGCTACCAGGGCAATGTGGTCGATCTGTGGGAAAAACTGGCCCGGGAGAATATCGCCATCGACCTTGGATCAGACCAGACTTCGCTTCATAATCCGTATGCGGGTGGTTATTACCCGGCGGGACTGACCTTTGAAGAGTCCAATGAATTGATGGTCAGAGATCCGGTGTCGTTCAGATCGCATGTTTCGGAATCGTTACGGAGGCAGGTGGAGGCCATCAACAGGGTTTCCGCCAGGGGTATGTATTTCTGGGATTACGGGAATGCATTCCTTCTTGAAGCAGGGAGGGCAGGTGCGGATATTTTTAAAGACAGTGGGTCATACCGTTATCCTTCCTATGTGGAGAATATCATGGGACCACTGTTCTTTGACTATGGTTTTGGTCCTTTCCGCTGGGTATGCACTTCCGGCGATCCGAAGGACCTGGAGCTGACCGACACCATTGCCCTGGATGTCATGAAGCAGCTTGCCGGCAAGGCTCCCGAAGACATCCGGGAGCAGATGAACGATAACATCCACTGGATCAGGGAGGCGGGGAGGAACAGGCTGGTGGTCGGCTCGCAGGCAAGGATTCTTTATGCCGATGCACCGGGCAGGATCGAAATTGCGGCGGCCTTCAACAGGGCCATCCGCGATGGCAGGGTTAGCGCTCCGATCGTACTGGGCCGGGATCATCATGATGTTTCGGGAACGGATTCCCCCTTCAGGGAAACAGCCAATATCTACGACGGTTCAAGGTTCACAGCCGATATGGCGGTACAGAACGTGATTGGCGACGCGTTCCGGGGAGCCACGTGGGTATCGCTGCATAACGGTGGCGGCGTCGGCTGGGGCGAGGTGATCAACGGAGGCTTCGGAATGCTGCTGGATGGCAGCGATGAAGCGGAGCTCCGCCTGCGCAGGATGCTGCACTGGGACGTGAACAACGGCATTGCCCGCCGAAGCTGGGCCAGGAATGCGGAAGCCATGACAGCGATCCGCCGGGCAATGGACTCGGAGCCCCTGCTGAAGGTCACACTTCCACACCGGGCTGATGAAGCCTTACTGGGGGATCTCTCTTTTTAGTTCTGAACGAATAATTTTTGTGTCCATTTCAGCTCTCCGGCATTGATCCGAAGGAAATATGCTCCGGAACCCAATCCTGCCAGGGTGATCCGAATTGGATGTATTCCAGGACTTAACTCCCCCTTTTCGATCGTTTTGATCACTTCACCTGTGAGAGTATAGATCTGCAACGTCACCGGTGCCGGTTCCAACAGCATAATTTCAATATTGGCCGCACCACGGGCCGGATTGGGATACACATGAACTGTTTCGCCTGCTCTGTTTTCAGGTATTCCGACATTGCCGGCCACCTCAAAACTGATGACCTCACTGTAGCCAAAATCACCTCCCTGCTGCACCAGAATATTGCCATCCGAATCTTTCAGCATATAAAATCCAATACCGGTTTCACAGCATATCCCGTTTCCCTGGCTGTCGTAAATGATGAAATCATAGCATTGATTCCCTTCCAGCTGGAAGGTGTCCTTCGCAAAGAGGCCTGCCTGTCCCGGGAAAGGGCCATCAGCATAAAGAACAGCCCCGGTCTGATCCCTCAGTTCCCAGGTGGTCTGGTCCGGGAAATTATCCAGCCTGTAGGTCAGATAGACGGTGCTGGCAGCGAGAAGAGCTTCTCCCGAAAATTCAGTGTTTGCATCATCATTGTCAGGACATTCGTCGGGAACATTATTGGGATTCGCACAATACGTTAAAAGTGTATTCTGATCATTCAGCGAGAAACTGATCTGGGGCAACGACACATTTTCTGTCTCACCCATGGCCAGATCACCCGTCCAGTTCAGCACACCTTCATCATTGTCGTTCACCTGGTAATGGATCTCCAGGCCGGTCAGGTCATTCAGCCCGTTGTTCCTCATAGTAACGATGGGAGATACCGCCCCGGAGCAATTGGCTGCTGCCACGTTATAAACGTCGAGCAGGGAGGCATCCACCAGGGTGGTATTGGGAAAATCCGTCATGTTCCTTTTCATTCCCTGAAGGATCTCTTTGGTGGTTGCATTCTGGATGAAAACGGTCACTTCGGAATTTTCCCTCACCCAGGAATCATCCACGGTAAACGAAAGATTGATCACCTGTGTATCGCCGATGCTGAAATCCAGCAAGGTCCCGCTCTGGCTGGGCACCATCATTCGCTCAACCCATTGCAGCTCCGACATTCCCTGCCAGCTTTCCTGGATATCCGACTCGGTCACGGCCACATGCAACCTGAGGGTTCCTGTCACCGCTTCCAGCCTGTTCACGGTGATCGTGAGGTCGTAATTCACCAGGCAGGTGTTTTCACCCTGTACATCAATCGTAAAGGAAGAAGGAACGGCGATCCGCTGATTGTATTTGGGAAGGTACTGGGAGTACATGCTTTGTGTATGGTCTCCGCCGACAACTTTCAGCAGACCGTCAAAAACTGCGGTAGGATACCCCGTGACACTATAGAAGCTGATCCTTGATAATCCAGAGGAATTCTCGTACTCATCACCTCCATGATACTCCACGATGGCCACCTCTTTACCGTTGGCCACCAGGTCTTCGGCGCCCATGGCCGCTCCCGGACAATACTGGCACCAGGTTCCTGTAGCGATCTCCACCACCACCTTGTCGCGATCCACCTGCTGGGCGTTGACCATCACGATGGTAATGAACAGGGGAAATAAAAGGAAAAATTTTCTCATATGAATTTTATTTTGAGAAATCAGTTAATGATGGGCAAAAGTAGCTCATTTTGGATAGTGCAACAGCGGTCGTAACAACTTAATCACTATGAATGACAAAAAAAGAGAGGTTGCACACGGGTGCAACCTCTCTTTTTTAAATGATCTGTATCTATTTACTCCAGCACCAGTTTTTCCGTATACACTTTGTTACCGATGCTGATTTTCACAAAGTTGAGCCCCCGGGCGACCTGTTCGCTGGAAAGCGGCACAAGACGCTCTCCTGCCGGAAGCTGTCCTAAATCAAGGGAGTACACCTGTTTACCGATGATGTTGTACACCTCAATGGAGACCTTGTCAGTTTTCTGAAGGTTCAGCCGCAGTTCGGTACTCTTGCTGAACGGATTAGGGAAGATTGACACCGGCTCCGCAGCCATGTAGTCGTTGATTCCCACCCATTCGATCTGGAATTCCGTCATTCTTTTGCAGGTGAATTCAGCGTCCGTTCCGTGGAAGTAGATCATGTGTCCGCCGGATTTGGCCTCTTTCAGTGAATAGTAGCCACCGCCGGTCAGGCCATCGCAGCCTGCGTCAAACATGACGAAGTTGTAGCAATCGGTGCTCATCAGCTCGAAGGTATCCCTCACCATGCTGTTGGCTGCCTCGAAGGGGCCTCCGGAATAGATCTGTTCGCCCAGTGAGTTGTAAACCCCGTAGGAAGTTTCGCCGGGATTGTCATCGGTCTGGAGGGTGAGAGCCACTTTGTAGGTGGAGCAGACCCATCCGCCCGGAAAACTGGAGAACAGGGTATCGTTGAGATAGTTCTGGTCGGTGTTGCCATTGGGATTGGATCCATAGATCCTGAAAGTATTATTACTTCCCGGAGAAAATGTGATGGGATCCAATTGGATGGTTTCTGAACCGGTATAGGGAAGGTTGCCTGTCCATTCATAGGAAACCAGGGGATCGTTGTTGACCTGGTAATTGATCGTCAGGCTACTGAGGACTTCAGCTCCATTGTTGGCAAGCGTAAAAGAAGGCTGGAGGACTCCGGTGCAGTTGGCAGTTTCGATGTCTTCCATATCCGCCAGTACCGCATCCCTTGAGAAGAGCGGGAAAGGAGCGGTAAGCGCCTGCAGTACTTCCTTTCCGTTATCATTCTGTACGAATGATATCAGGTTGAGGTTGTCCTTGTTCCATGAGGGATCCACCGAAAAATTCAGTGTGACGGTCACCTCGTTGCCGCTTGAGAAACTGATGGCCGTTCCTGTGGCGTCGGGAACCATCAGCTGGTTGACCTGGCTGACCTCTTCCAGGCACTGCCATGACTGGACAATGTGCGATTCGGTGATGGCCACCCGCAGGAAAAGGTTTGGATTGCTGATGTCGCCCACTTTCGTAATGTGAGCCACCAACTGGTAATCATCTACGCCCACCGGGAAAAATTCTGTTGACATCACTACAGGCGACGCAACGGCCAGCCGGTCGTTTACAAATGGCAGGTAGATGCCATAATTTCCATAGGGCTCAGGGCAGGGATACCCTCCGAAACCGTCATCCACGACACCATCGAACATTGCCGTGGGATAGGCTGTAAGGTTGTAATAGGCATTTCTTGCCTCAGAGTATACATTTTCATAAGTGTCGCCACCATGGTTATTGATGACGGCCACCTTATGACCGACGAGAATCAGGCTGTCCACACCGACAGCTGATCCGGGACAGAAGCTTCACCATGTGCCTGTGCAGATCTCCATCAGCACATTGGCCCTCTCGGCTTTCTGAGAGAAAACGAAGAAGGGAAGCACCATGCATGCAAAAAGAAGTAATTTTTTGATCATAATGGATGATGGTTTAAGTTTGATGCAAATATAAGCAAATTTATCTTGGTGTCTTCTTTAAGCGTTATTTTGTTAACAATTCTAAAAAAATGCCCGTTTTTCTTCAGTGAGCTTGCATTTACAGTAACTTTGCAGCCATGATGTCCGTTCGATCATCAACCTAAAAAAGCAGATAGCTTATGAAAAAAATACTACTTCTGATCAGTGTTTTTGGCCTGTTGATTTCACCGGCCTTTTCGCAGTCACTGGAGTTATATCACCAGGGTCAGCTGCTCACCAACGGACAGGATGTGGTCGTATTGGAAAATCCAACGGTACAACTGATTACTGCTCATATTGGATTTAAGAACATCAGCAGTGCCAGTGTCCCTGTCAAAGTCAGGATGCATGAAGTCAGTGTGATGGGGGGGACGACGCATTATTTCTGTTTCGGAGGTGCCTGTTATCCTCCCGGAACCGTTGAGTCTCCGGGATCTTACTCCACGGCAGCCGGTCAGCTGGTGGAAGACCAGTTCTATGCAGACTATATGCCTAACGGAGTTCAGGGCACATCCAGGATCAAATACACACTGTTCAATGAAAATAATGTGAACGACAGTGTATGCGTGGTGGTGAACTTTATCTCGGGGTATCTTGGAATGAATGACAATCTGATGGCAGATTTCCGGCTTTCGCGGCCATACCCTAATCCGTCCTCCAGTGCGACATCCTTTGATTATTCAATACCATCGCTGGTTAGCGGGGCAAAGCTTGAGATCCATAATCTGCTGGGATCGGTGGTCATGCAGGCAATTCTTGATCAGAATCAGGGAAAGGTGACATTTTCGACGTCTGACCTTCAGGAGGGAATGTATTTTTATACACTGACTGCCGGAGGCAAGTCGGTGGCATCCGGCAAGCTGGTCATCAGGCGCTGAAGGCTGCTTTGACCTGATCGATATAATCCAGCTTTTCCCATGTGAAGAATTCCACTTCTTTTTTGATGATGCTGTCCTGGTGGTAAAACTCCACTTCCTTTTTGTACGGATCCCTGCCAAAATGCCCGTAGGTGGCTGTGGGTAAAAAGATGGGATTCGTTAGTCCCAGTCGTTCGATGATCGCACGGGGACGCAGGTCGAAGATGCGCTGCACTTTCTCTGCAATTTCATGGTCTTTCCAGAGTTCACCGTTTGTTTTACGGATCCTGACCGTATTCATGGTATTGATGTTCACGCTCAGGGGACTGGCGATCCCGATGGCATAGGCTATCTGCACATGCACCTCATCCGCCACGCCGGCTGCAACGAGGTTTTTGGCAATATGTCGCGCTGCATAGGCCGCCGAACGATCAACCTTTGAAGCGTCCTTCCCTGAGAACGCTCCTCCGCCGTGATATCCCCTGCCGCCATAGGTGTCGACGATGATCTTTCGTCCCGTAAGGCCAGAATCGCCGTGTGGGCCGCCGATCACAAATTTACCGGTTGGATTCACATGGAGCTTGTAGGTGTCGTCGAACAACCGGATGACCCTTTCCGGTATGTCATGGGATTGCAGTATCCTGGGTATCAAAATATGGCGAATGTCTTCCTTGATTTTCTGGTTCATTTTCTCATCCGCATCCTTCTGGGCTTTTTCTCCCTTTCCTTGAGGATGGATCCAGTCATCGTGCTGGGTGGAGATCAGGATGTTATGGATCCTCAATGGCTTACCCTGATCGTCATATTCGATGGTCACCTGGGATTTTGAGTCGGGCCTTAGGTAGGGCATCAGGCTGGTCTCTTTCCTTATTCTGGCAAGCTGCTGGACAAAAATGTGAGCCAGCTCGATGGGCATGGGCATGAAATTGTCCATCTCCCGAGTGGCCATGCCGAACATCATGCCCTGGTCGCCGGCTCCCTGCTCGTATTTCTCCTGCCTGATCACACCCCTGGTAATGTCCTGCGACTGCTCATGGATGGCACTGAGAACACCGCACGAATCGGCGTCGAATTTATATTCCGCTTTGGTATATCCGATGTTCCGGATCGTTTCCCTGACCACTTTCTGAATGTCGACCCAGCAGTGGGTCAGGACCTCCCCGGCACAGACCACCAGGCCCGTGGTGACCATTGTTTCGCAGGCGACCTTGGAATCAGGATCTCTCCGCAGGAATTCATCCAGCAGGGCATCGGAGATCTGATCGGCTATCTTGTCGGGGTGACCTTCGGATACGGATTCTGAAGTAAATAGAAATGACATGTGATGATCGGATGTTTGGTGATAATCAGGTTGAACAGGATCCCACCGGCAGGGAAGATCAACGTTCTTCTGAGTCTACTCCCGTCCGGGCAGGCAAAAGTAACAATTATTTTTTAGTCAGTTCCTGGAAAACATTTTCTAAGCTTTGCTCTTTTCTGCTCAGGGAGAGTACGGTAATGCCTGAACGGACGGCAAACTGAAAAACCAGGGGGCGGATATCATCCATCCCTTTGGATCTGATCTGGTAGGTATTGCCCGACACATGGATCGCCTCCAGCGCGCCCGGGATCTTTTCAAGGTCGGTCAGCGCCACGGGACTGCTGAACTCGGCCATGATGATCATGGTATCGGGGATTAGTGATGAAAGTTTCCGGGGCTCATCATCTGCAACGATCCTGCCGTGATCAAGGATGATGGCACGGGTGCACATGGCTTCCACCTCCTGCAGGATGTGTGTGGAGAGAATGACCGTTTTTTCTTTTCCGATGCCCCTGATCAGATCCCTGATGCCGATGATCTGGTTCGGATCCAGGCCCGACGTCGGCTCATCCATGATCAGCACCTCCGGATCGTGTATGAGCGCCTGTGCAAGACCTACACGCTGACGGTATCCCTTCGACAGTGCACCTATCTTCTTGTGCTGCTCATCCTGCAGACCGGCCATTTCTATGATCTCTGCAATACGGCCGCCTGTCCTTTTGCCAAGATGAAAGATGCCTGCCATGAAGGAAAGGTACTCCCTGACATACATCTCGGTGTAAAGGGGATTGTTTTCAGGAAGATACCCAAGGATCTGCCGCACCTGTAAGGGCTCCGTCATGACGTTATGACCGTTGACGATGACCTCCCCGCCGGAAGGAGGAATGAAACAGGCAATGATCTTCATCAGGGTGGATTTACCGGCGCCATTGGGTCCCAGCAATCCAACCACTTCCCCTCGTCCTACGCTAAAGGTGACATGGTCCAGCGCAAACTGCTCACCATACCTCTTCGAAACCTGCCGTACTTCAACCGCCATACGCAGTGGTTTTATTGATGGTGCGAAAATACAAAAAAGATGAACGTACTAACCCGGAAGCAAAAAGGAGCTTCTGCGGAGCTTTCTGATCCTGCGGGTGTAAAGGCAGAGGACGGTCAGGTGTGCGAGGTAACCCGACAGAAAGAGCCACCACCGGAAATGCAGGGGAACGAACTGGGCAGAAAGCTGACTGACCAGTTTTTGATTGTCTTTACTGAAGAATCCTCCAGCCTGCATATGGTTCATGATATAACGGGCAAACTCCTCCGTATAGGAGACAAAAACCAGGAGTGCACCTGCGATCAGCAGGATCCATTCCGACGCCGAAAGGCCGGCATTCAGTCCCTTTCCGGAATAAAAAAGGATCAGGCATCCCAGGGCGATCATGACCAGCGTATTCAGGATAGGAGCGATCACCGGCCCAACCCATAATGCTGGTATAAGAAACAGGATGTCCCATGTCAGCAGGGACCCTGGCCAGCCAAGCAGGCATTTGAGAAACACATAATAAAAGATATCCCAAAGGCCGAAGGATACCAGGAAGACGGCAAATACCGCCACCGGACGCCGCTCCAGGAGCAGCCCTATGCTGACCAGCATGACCATGGTAGCCGCCTCTCTCAGGAATTCGGTCAGGGCCAGGACCGGATCCATTGCCACGAGCGGAAATCCGAACCCGCCAGGGTAGTATAACTCCCTGAGGTAGACTACGACAGCAGCCTCCAAAAAAGCCATCGAGACTGCAAATGCAGCAACGACAGCCAGTTTACCCGACAGAGAACGATCATGCATAGGTTTCATGAACGAAAGTACGAAAACATCATGAAAAAATTGTCACAGGCAAAATTTGTTAATTCAAAAATAGTGTTCTATCTTTGCAGCCCTTTTTACGAAGGTCATTACAGCACAAAAAAACGTTCATGGATACCTTAAGTTATAAAACAATAAGTGCTAATAAGCAGGGTGTTACCAAGGAGTGGCTTCTGGTGGATGCCGAGGGTCAGGTACTGGGTCGTCTGGCCACCCATGTAGCCAACATGCTCAGGGGCAAAGACAAGCCCTATTTTACACCTCATGCTGATTGCGGTGATTATGTGATCATTATCAATGCCGACAAGATCCGATTAACGGGCCATAAGCTGACCGATAAGCAGTATGTCCGGTACACGGGCTACCCTGGCGGACAGCGTTTCCGTACCCCTCAGGAATTATTGGTGAAGAAGCCAACGGCGGTAGTGGAGATGGCCATCAAGGGGATGCTGCCCAAAAACAGGCTTGGAAGCCAGCTCTTCCGTAACCTTCATGTCTACGCGGGCAGCGAGCATCATCATCAGGCACAGCAACCTACATTCGTCCAATTAAACACGGCTAAATAATTTATGGAAATTACGAATACATCGGGCAGAAGAAAGACAGCGATAGCACGGATCTATCTGAAGGAAGGTACCGGAGTGATCACCGTTAACCAGAGGGATTACAAGGAGTATTTCAACACTCCCAATCTTCAGTATATTGTGCGTCAGCCCTTTGAAATCACGGATACCCTGGATAAGTACGACGTGAACGTCAATCTTTCAGGAGGCGGGTATAACGGACAGGCAGAAGCCCTCCGGCTGGCCATTACCAAGGCATTATGTGATCTGAACCCCGATTTTCGGTCTCCCCTCAAAGCGAAAGGCCTCCTGACCAGAGACCCCCGCATGGTGGAAAGGAAAAAACCCGGACAACCCGGTGCGCGGAAAAGATTCCAGTTCAGCAAACGATAGTTGTATAGGAAGTTTAGTATCTAAATTGCTGAGACTCACCTCGCTGTGGCTACTCAGCAATTGCTTGACCAGAAGGTAAACTTAATTCAAACCCACATGCCAAGAACCAATTTTAATGATTTGTTGGATGCCGGAGTACATTTCGGACATCTGAAAAGAAAATGGAATCCCAATATGGCTCCCTATATCTTTATGGAGCGTAATGGCATTCATATCATCGACCTGTACAAGACCATGGCCAAGATCGATGAGGCCGCCGCCGCACTGAAGCAGATCTCTAAATCCGGCAAGAAGGTATTGTTCGTCGCCACCAAGAAACAGGCTAAGGAAATAGTAGCGCAGCACGTCAGACGAGTGAACATGCCTTACGTCACAGAACGCTGGCCCGGTGGCATGCTGACCAACTTTGCCACTATCCGCAAAGCGGTCCGCAAGATGACCTCCCTTGATAAAATGATCAAGAGCCCGGCTTTCAAGAATATGTCGAAAAGAGAAAGACTTCAGATCAGCCGCGAAAAGGCCAAACTGGAAAAGCAGCTGGGTAGCATTGTCGACCTGAACCGCCTTCCTTCGGCACTCTTTATTGTGGATATCTGCAAGGAGCGGATCGCCGTTGCTGAGGCCCGCAAGCTGAACATACCCACTTTCGCCATCGTAGATACGAATTCCAATCCCAACGATGTGGATTTCCCCATCCCATCCAATGATGATGCCTCCAAGGCGATCGACCTTATCGTTGGAGTGATGATCAGCGCCATTGAGGAAGGACTTGGTGAACGGAAAGTGGATAAGGAAAAACGGCTGATCGAAGAGGAACACGACGAGGATTTTGACGAAAAAACTGGCATGGAGCCTGCCTTCGATGAGTTTGATGAAGAAGAGGTCGTTGCTCCCGGTCTGATCGCCAGAAAACCCCTCGAGACCGTTCCTCAGAAAATGAAGGAAATCCCGGGTGAAGAGCCTGCAAGGGTTAAACGACCCAGGAAGATCATTTCCAAAACATCAAAAAACCGTTACCAAGGAAATAATTCAATCTCAACCTAAATAAAATTTGAAGGTATGGCAAATATTACTGCTGCCGATGTGCAGAAACTGAGACAGATCACCGGAGCCGGAATGATGGACTGCAAGAACGCACTCAATGAGAGCGGCGGGGATTTTGAAAAGGCGATCGAGTACCTCAGGAAGAAAGGTCAGAAAATCGCAGCCAAGCGGGCCGACCGTGATGCCAATGAAGGAATCGTTCTGGCAGCCACCAATCCTGAACATACCTTTGCCGTAAACGTTATGGTGAACTGCGAAACGGATTTTGTTGCCAAAAACCAGGAATTCAGTGACTTTGTGAGGCAAATTGTAGAACGTTCCATGATCCTCAAGCCGCACTCCCTTGACGAATTTATGCACATGAACCTCACCGGAAGATCGGTACAGGAAAACCTGATGGACCTGGTGGTGAAAATAGGTGAAAAAATGGAGGTCGCTCACTATGAGTTCATCGAGGCTCCTATGGTGACCGCCTATAATCATTTTGGCAACAGGCTGGCCACCATCGTTGGATTCAATAAGAGAGGAGATGGTGCAGTGAATGATGCGGCACACCAGGTGGCGATGCAGGTGGCAGCCATGAATCCTGTAGCCATTGACAAGGATGATGTGGATCAGAAAATCATTGATCAGGAGATTGAAATCGGCAAGGAGCAAGCGCGGCAGGAAGGAAAACCTGAAAATATGCTGGAAAAGATCGCCCTGGGCAAACTGAACAGATTTTTTAAGGAAAGCACCCTGATGAACCAGGATTTCGTGCGCGATAACACAAAAACCATCCGGCAGTTCCTTGAAGCTACAGATAAGGAATTGAAGGTGACTGCCTTTAAGCGGTTGATGCTGGGTGCTTAGGACAAATGTCCGATCTCTTCGTTGATCCTGCTTTCGATGCTCGTGAGTGAAATGTCGATCCCGGAAAAATATTAGTCGACGTTATCGTGCAGGAACGCATTGTTGGTTCTGATCTCTCCGTTCTGTTCCTCATCCAGCGACAGTGAATATTTGGCGATGTAGGAGGAGGCAGAGGGCGGTACTTCGTTGAGTTTGACATTCCGGCGGAGGTAAGCGGGCTCATTTTCCAGTTCGGCAAGTCCGCCGGGGGTGCGCAGTTTAAGGCTGAGATCCTTCAGTTTCTTTATCCTTTCCTTTGCCCTGGCTTCAATATCGGCAATCTCTTCTTCGCTCATGCTTCCCGGATCAGGTGCAAAGGTCCTCTGTACCGACGGTGCAGATCCTCCCACGTTCAGCTCTGATTCATTCACACTGGATGCCGGCGTCTTTTCCTGGTTTTCGTTGACTGTTGGTGTAAGGATACCCAGATCAATGGGATTGGCGGCCTTTTCCCTGACGACGGGCTCATAGGGAGTGCTTTGTTTAGTGCCTGCCTCCTGGGATTTGTTGATCAGCCGGATCTCGTTGAGTAGCTCCTCTCTTTCGAGATTGAGTTTCTTTTCAGTGCTCAGCCCGTTTTCATCAAGGTTATGGACCACAACATTTTCCTTTTTGAGGATGGTTGGTTTCTTTTCCGCGCGGCTGGGTGCAAATCCGGTGGCGATGATGGTGATGCTGATCAGATCCCCGAGCGATTCTTCCATGCCGTTTCCCCAGATGATCTCAGCGCTGTTTCCCGATTCTGTCTGGACGTATTCAGTGATCTCGCTGACCTCATCCATGGATATCTCATCTTTCCCTGATGAGATATACAGCAGGATATTACTGGCGCCCTTGATGTTATTGTCGTTCAGAAGGGGAGAGTTGAGGGCGGATTCCACGGCTGTCCGTGCCCGGTTGGGGCCCTCTGCCACACCGGTGCCCATGATGGCCACGCCGGAGTCTCTCATGACCGTTTTGACATCTTCAAAATCCACGTTGATATAACCGGGAACGGTGATGATTTCGGCGATGCCCTTGGCGGCGGTGGTCAGGATATCGTCAGCCTTTCCGAAAGCCTCCGATAGCTTGAGGTTTCCGTACTGTTCCCTGAGCTTATCATTGGAAATGACCAGGAGTGTGTCCACATACTTTCGCATCTCTTCCACGCCAAGGTCAGCCTGCTGGCGCCGTTTCCTGCCTTCAAAGGAGAAAGGGAGCGTAATGATGCCAACGGTGAGGATGCCCAGTTCGCGCGCCACCTGGGCGATGACGGGAGCACCGCCCGTTCCTGTCCCGCCACCCATTCCTGCTGTGATGAAAAGCATCTGTGTATTGCTCTGCAGCAGGGACTTGATCTGGTCGATGTTTTCCAGGGCAGCTTCGCGTCCAACCGAAGGAATGGAGCCGGCTCCAAGCCCTTTGGAACCGAGCTGTACCTTATTGGGCACCATGCTGTTTTGTAGTGCCTGTGCATCGGTGTTGCAGATGATGAAGTCGACCCCTTTGATGCCCTGGTCCAGCATGTGGTTGACGGCATTGCTTCCTCCGCCTCCTACACCAAGGACTTTAATGATGGAAGATTGATTTTTGGGTGACTCGAATTTGATCATTTGGGCTTTCATAATTTCCATGTTAAAATTATAGGTTTAGTGTGCATCTTATCGTAAAAACCGTGACTTTATTTATTCACAGTGTCATTGTTAATTACTTCTGCTGAATGTCCTCTTCATCGAACCATGCCTTTATTTTGTCAAAGAATCCGGGACGCTCTCTGCGATGGTCCCTCCTGGCTTTCATCATCTGGTTCCCCGCAAATTTGGATCTCTCCCTGTCGGCCCTTTCCAGGCCGATCATGACCAGTCCAACACCCGTTGCGTACATGGGGCTGGCGATATCATCCGGGACATCCGGACCCAGGTGCTCGTTGGGATAGCCTATCCGCGTATCCATGCCGGTCATGAATTCGGTGAGCTGGGCAATATGCCGCAACTGCGCTCCACCTCCGGTGAGGACGATCCCAGCGATCAGTTTTTTCTCATAACCGGAATTCTTGATCTCAAAATAGATGTGCTCGATGATCTCTTCCATGCGTGCCTGGATGATGCTTGCCAGATTCTTCAACGATATCTCCTTGGGTGGCCTCCCCCGCAATCCGGGGATGGACACGATCTCCTCGTCCTTATTCTCGCTGGCCAGCGCAGATCCGAACTTGATCTTGAGCTCCTCCGCATGTCTTTTGATGATCGTACAACCCTCTTTCACATCCTCCGTGATGATGTCACCACCCAGTGGTATCACCGCTGTATGGCGGATGATACCATCCTGAAAGATGGCGATGTCCGATGTGCCGCCGCCAATGTCCACCAGAACAACCCCGGCTTCTTTTTCCTCCTCGCTCAGCACAGCCACCGCCGAAGCCATGGGCTCCAGGATCAGCTCATTCACTTCCAGGTTGGCTTTCTTGACGCACTTGTAAATGTTCTTGGCGGCCGTGGTCTGCCCGGTGATGATATGAAAGTTGGCTTCCATGGATATGCCCGACATCCCTTTGGGTTCTTTGATATACTGTTCCCCGTCAATGGTGAATTCCTGAGGGATCACATCAATGATCTCCTCACCCGGATTCATGGCCAGCTTGAACATGCTCTCCGTCAGATTATCGATATCCTCCTGGGTGATCTCCTCGTCAATGTTGCTCCGGATCATTCCCCCGTGGTGCTGCAGGCTTTTGATGTGCTGGCCGGCAATGCCAACGCTCACCGTGGCAATGTTCACCCCTGAGTTGATCTCTGCCGAACGGACGGCCCTTTCAATGGAAGCGACGGTTTGCTCAATGTTGGAGACAACTCCCCGGCGTACACCGATGGATTCGGTCTGGCCTATTCCCAGGATCTGTATCTTCCCAAATTCATCCTTCCTTCCCACGATGGCCGCTATCTTGGTGGTCCCAATATCCAGTCCTACAATGATTTCTGATGGTTCCATAAAGCTTTTATTTGGTACAAACAATTTGATTCTTATATTTCAGGTTGACCGTGTCGTATGCATCCCAGCCCGAAAATCTGACTCCCTCACGATAGAAAGCAATGAGCTTGTGGAATTTACCTTCCATATGCTCCAGGTTGCCAAACAGGATAAGATGATCCCCGACCTTTGGGATCATCTCCGCTTCGTTCTTACCGTTGATGAAGATCTGCTCGATCTGGGCATTGAGAAACTCATCACCCCGGATATGCAGGGCCAGGTTATAGATGATTTCCAGTGCGGATGCCTGGCCTGCTTCATCTTCAGGGAGGGTGCGCAGTGTCCTTAGTGAAATTGCCGGATCAAGGCTGTCGGGGAACAGGCCCGTAGCAAGAAGGGAAGGTCTGACGACCGAGGGGTGCAGGGCCATCGTATGCCCGTCGGTGGATAGATAGAACTGCTCATATTCCCCGTTGATGACACGGATAAGCGGCGTGCGCTGTACGATATCGATGTAGAGGTCACCCGGGATCCTGGAGTGGATGTTGGCATCCGCAATATATCCATTGTGTTTCAGCCGGTTCTCCAGGTCCTCCAGCCGGATCTCTCCAAAGGGCTGACCAACCAGCCTGTTGTTTTCGTTCCCGATGAGGTTCATGACATCTTCCTCCGTGATGAGGATCACGTCGGTGGCGCGCTGGATGGTAACCTCTATGGAATCCACTTTCAGTTCCCCGTTCTTGTTGTTGATGAAATCCATCAGGGTGATCATCGAACCTGCCAGGACCACCCAGAAAAGGATGATCAGTATTTTTTTAAACAGTTTCATATCTCATTTTCAACAATTGACCGATAGAGTCCACCAGCTGGTCGATATCACCCGCACCCAGGCTCAGCAGGATATCCACCTCCCTTATGGCAAGCTCATTCAGCAGGGTATCCCTTGTACAGATGCATTTTTGTTGCAGGTCAATCATTTCCAGTAATTTATCTGAGCTGATCCCTTCGATGGGCTGCTCCCTTGCAGGATAGATATCCAGGAGGATCACTTCATCCAGCTGATCGAGGCTGTGTGCAAAATCCACGAGAAAATCACGGGTACGCGTGAACAGGTGCGGCTGGAAGATGCCCGTGATCCTGCGTCCCGGATAGAGATCCCTGGCCGCACGGATGCAGGCGGCGATCTCACGGGGGTGATGGGCGTAATCGTCGATATAGACCACCTTATCGGTCACTACCCGGAAGTCGAACCTTCTTGCCACACCTTCAAACGATCCAAGAGCCCGCCGGATCACTGCTTCTTCAATACCTGTGAGCGATGCGGCTGCCACTGCAGTGAGTGCATTTTCAACGTTGAATCTGCCGGGAACGCCGATCTGCAACGCATCGAACCGCTGGCGCGGAAGCCTGACGGAAAGACGTTGCCTGCCTCCGGTGAAACAGACATCCTCGGCCACGCAGTCAGCCTGCGGTTCTGAGACCGATACGGTCCATATCCTATGATCCTGGGGAAAATGATTCCTAATGGCATGGTTGACCACCAGGTGTCCTCCTGTCTTTACACGGGCGGCAAATTCCATGTAGGATTCCACCATTTTCTCATAGGAACCGTAAATATCCAGGTGATCAGCGTCCATCGCGCTGATGACGGCGATGTCGGGCGAAAGTTCCAGGAAAGAACGGTCGTACTCATCGGCTTCCACGATCATGATCTCAGGGTCAGGGTCATCAACCAGGTTGGAACCGTAATTTCTGCTGATCCCTCCAATAAATGCATTCACCCTGATACCTGCCGTTTTAAAGATGTGTGCGATCATCGAGGTGATCGTCGTTTTCCCATGGGTGCCTGCCACAGCAATGGTAAATTTTCCCCTGGTCAGCTCTCCCAGCACTTCCGCACGTTTCATCATGGGATAGCCTTTTTCCTTCAGGAACAGGAACTCAGCGTGGTCAGACGGGATCGCAGGGGTATAGATGACCAGGTCGATGTCCGACGGCAGCAGGCTGATGTCTTCCGTATCATGGATGGCAATGCCCTCGCGGATCAGTTGCCGGATGAACGGCGTACCGGCCCGGTCATAGCCGGCGATGCGCATGCCGCGATGAAGGAAATAGCGCGCCTGTGCGCTCATCCCAATGCCGCCGATCCCGAGGAAGTAGATGCTATGTAGCCTGTTCAGGTCCATTTGTCATTTATTACTTTTCATCAGCCGGATCGCTTCCTGTGCGATCGTGAGGGCTGCATCCGCTTTGGCCATTTTCCCGATCTGTTCACTGAGATGGCGCTGACGCTCTTTGTCTTCTATCAGTGCTCGCACCGTCTCAGCCAGCAATGCACCCAGGTCCTGATCCCTGATCATGATCGCTGCCTGTTGTTCGGCCAGTGCCATGGCATTCTTTGTCTGATGGTCTTCAGCAGCAGAGGGCAGAGGTACCAGGATGGCCGGTTTTCTCACCAGGCACAGCTCCGAGATGGCAATGGCGCCTGCCCGTGATACGACCACATCCGCTGCTGCATAGGCATAATCCATGCGCTCAATGAAGGGGAAAACATGGGTATTTTCGTATGTACCGTTTTTTACCAGTCCCTCCGCCTGTGCCGAGTAGTGCGGGCCGGTCTGCCAGATGATCTGGATATGCTTTCCCTGAAGGGTGCTGAGCTGGGACGCCACGGCCTGGTTGATGGATAGCGCACCCTGGCTGCCACCGATGATCAGCAGGGTGGTTCTCTGATCGCTCAGACCGAAAAAGGAGAGGGCTGCCTCTCTTTTGCCTGCGATCCGGACCACATCCTGGCGTACCGGGTTTCCTGTGACAATGATCTTGGATGCGGGGAAGTAACGCTCCATGCCTTGGTGCGCCACGCATATGCAATCAACCTTACCTGCCAGCAGGCGGTTGGTCACCCCCGGGAAAGAATTCTGTTCCAGGATCATGGTCGGCAGATGTTTGCGGGTTGCCATCTTCAGCGCCGGCCCGCTGGCATACCCGCCCGTTCCGATGACCACATCGGGCTTGAACCGGTTGATGATACGGCCGACCATCAGCAGGCTCACCATTAGCTTGAATGGAAAAAGCAGGTTCTTTACGGATAATCTCCGCTGAAAGCCGCTGATCCAGATCCCTTTGATGGGATACCCTGCCATGGGTACTTTTTGCATTTCCATCCGTCCCCTGGCGCCGATGAAAAGCAGCTCGGAACCGGGGAGCAGTTGCTTCAGGGCATTGGCCACGGCAATGGCTGGGAAGATGTGACCTCCCGTTCCCCCGCCGCTAAGGAGGATATGCTTCTTATCCTGCGACATATTCATGGGTGATATCTTCTTCATCTTCTTCTGGTTCCATCTCCAGATCACGGCTTACACTGACAATGACTCCCAGCGCAATGAAAGTGAACCACATAGAGGTTCCTCCCATGCTGATCAACGGCAGCGTCTGACCTGTTACAGGTAAAAGGCTGACGGCAACGGCCATGTTGATCATGGCCTGGAAAACGATACTGAAGCCCAGACCAAGGGCAAGGAACGAGCCGAACGATCGCTGACATCGGATGGCGATGCGGATCGTACGGTAGAACAGGATCAGGTACAACAGCAATACGACGGTTCCTCCCACCAGTCCAAAACTTTCGATGATGATGGCGAAAATGAAATCGGAGTAGGGGTGAGGCAGGAAGTTTTTCTGTGTACTGTTTCCTGGACCCTTGCCCAGGACGCCTCCATTGGCTATGGCAATCTTGGCCTGATCCGACTGGTAATGATCCTCGCCCTGAGGATTGATAAAGCTTTCGATACGTGCCTTCCAGGTACCGAACCGCCCTACCTCAGGATTTCTGTAAATGATGACGAAAAAGATCACCAGAATGACGCTGCCAATTCCGACCAGGGTGAGGATGTACCTGATGTTGACCCTCCCCAGGAACATCAGGACGATACTGGTGACGAACAGGATGGCCGCCGTGGAAAAATTGGCAGGCAGGATCAGAGCGCAGATGATGATCACCGGCAGGATGATCGGGACAAATGCTGACCGGAAGTCTTTGATGGCATCCTGCTTTTTGGTGAGCAGCCTGGCCAGGAACATGATCAGCGCCAGCTTGGCAAAATCGGAAGGCTGAAAGGATAAATTCAGGATCTTGTACCAACGGCTGGCATCGTGGATGGATGTACCGAAAAAGAGGGCGAGCAACAGCAGAGGAATGGCAATGATCAGCGCTATCTGGGATATCCGGGAATAATACGTGTACTTGACCCTGTGCGCAAAGAACATCAGTCCCAGGGCAAGTAAAAGGATGACGACATGCTTGAACAGATAGTACTCGGTGTTCCCTCCCCTGTATTTATAGGCTAATGTCCCTGTTGTACTGTAAACGGCAATGATGGAAATGATCGAAAGAATGAACACCACGATCCATATCACCTTATCTCCTTTAAAACTTTTCATCTATCACTCATCCTTAATAATAAATATCAAATAATATCTCCTCTCTCCCCGCTACAGCCTCCTCACCTCCTCCTTGAACTGCCTGCCCCTGTCCTCATAATTGTTGAACAGGTCGAAGCTGGCACATGCGGGCGACAACAGGACCACATCGCCATGGCTGCCCATCTGGTAGGCAGCTTCCACCGCTTTCCTGGCCGAATGGGTTTCGACAATGGTCTCCACGATCCCTTGGAAAGCGTCAATGATCTTCTGATTATCCCTGCCCAGGCAAACAATTGCCTTTACCTTTTTTCTGACCAGGTCAAATAACATCGAATAGTCATTCCCTTTATCTGTTCCACCGGCGATCCAGATGATCGGGCGGTCGACAGATTCCAGCGCATACCACGTCGAGTTGACGTTGGTCGCTTTGGAATCGTTGATGAACTCGATGCCGTGAACCTTTGCTACAAACTCAAGCCGGTGTTCGATCTGCTGGAAATCGGAGAGGCTTTCCTTGACGATCTCTTTTCTCAGGTCCAGGATCCTGGAAGCGATCCCGGCGGCAAGAGAATTGTAAATGTTGTGACGTCCCTGTAATGCCAAGCTTTCAAGTGTCATGGTAAATGGTTCATTATGTGTATAGATGACGATCGCATTGGATTTCTTATTCATTGCGGAGGATGACTCCGCCAATGGTTCTTCAAGCCAGCCGCCCTGGCCTGCACCCCGTTCCAGGATGGTAAAAGGATATCGGGCAGATACGATCCTGCGTTGATCCATCTCCCTTTTGATCACCTCATCGTCCTGGCAAAAGATAAAAGCATCCTTTGCCGTCTGGTTCCGGATGATCCGGAATTTTGAGTCAATGTAACGGCTGAACTGGTAATCGTAACGGTCAAGGTGATCAGGGGTGATGTTCATCAGGATGGCGATGTCGGCCCTGAAGTCGTACATGTTGTCAAGCTGAAAGCTGCTGATCTCCAAAACCCAGTAATCGTGATCTCCCCGGGCAACCTCCATGGCAAAACCGGATCCGACATTCCCCGCCACCGCCACATCCAGACCTGCTTTGTTCAGGATATGGCCCGTGAGAAGAGTTGTGGTGGTTTTCCCATTGCTTCCAGTGATGCAGATCTTCTTTCCCTTGCAGTACCTGGCTGCAAATTCGATCTCTCCTGTCACAGGAATGCCGGCGTCACGTATATTCCTGACCAGGTTGGTATTTTCGGGAATGCCGGGGCTCTTGATGACTTCATCTGCTGTCCGTATCCGGTCCGTATCGTGCTTCCCTTCCTCGAATTCGATATGATGAGCCAGCAGAATGCCGCGGTATTTCTCCTGGATGCGGCCGCTGTCGCTGACAAAGACCTGATGTCCCCTGGTGATGGCCAGAACAGCGGCACCCACGCCACTTTCACCGGCACCCAGAACCACTATGTTATTCCCCGACGACATGGTTATTTAATCTGACTATCTGATCTTTAATGTGATGACAGAAATTACGGCCAGCATGATCCCCACGATCAGGAATCGCTGAACGATCTTGGGTTCAGGATATCCAAGCATCTGGTAATGATGATGCAGCGGAGCCATCCTGAAGATCCTTTTACCTTCCCCGAACCGTTTCCGGGTATATTTGAAATAGAGTACCTGAATGGCCACGGAAAGGCTCTCCACAAGGAAAATCCCGCAAAGGACGGGAATGAGAAGCTCCTTCCTGATCAGGATCGCACAAACCGCAATCGTTCCTCCCAGAGCCAGGCTACCGGTGTCACCCATGAAGACCTGGGCAGGGTAGGAGTTGTACCACATGAATCCGATACATGCCCCGACAAAGGCGCTGATGAAGATCGTCAGCTCGCCCAGATTGGGTATGTACATGATGTTGAGATAATCGGCAAATACAATATTTCCGGAGACCCAGGCCAGTATCCCCAGGGTGGCACCCACAACGGCAGATGTGCCTGTCGCCAGTCCGTCCAGCCCGTCGGTAAGATTGGCCCCGTTCGACACGCCAATGATGATCAGAATGACAAGGGGAACATAGACCAGGAAGGCCCACTTCTGGTAACCTTCTCCAAGGAATTTCAACGCCCTGGCATAGTCGAGCTCATTATTCTTGAAGAACGGTATCGTTGTTTTTGTGGATTTGATCGATTCCCTGCTGAAATGGTAACTTGCTGGAACGTTGCTGATGTTTCCGTCGATAATGGAGGTGTTCGATCCTGTTCCTGCAATCTTTTCCCTGACGACGATATCCTCATTAAAAAAAATGGTCAGTCCGATCACCAGCCCCAGTACAACCTGCCCGAGGATCTTGAACCTGGCCGCCAGTCCCTTCTTGTTCTTTTTGAACACTTTGATATAATCATCCAGGAATCCAATGAATCCAAGCCATGCCGTTGAAATAAGGATAAGGATGATATAAATGTTGTCAAGTTTTGCAAAGAGAAGTGCAGGTATGAGGATGGCTCCCAGGATGATCAGCCCGCCCATGGTGGGAGTGCCTGCCTTTTCCAGCTGCCCGTGAAGACCCAAATCCCGCACAGATTCTCCGATCTGCTTGCGTTGCAGCCACCTGATCAGGGACTTGCCGATGACCATGGTGATCAGCAGGGAGGTGATCACTGCCATGGCTGCCCGGAACGATATATATTGAAACACACCGGCGCCGGGTAGGTCATAGGTTTGATCAAGGAATCTGAACAGGTGGTACAACATATCAGTCAGGATTGGGGATTCGGGTTAAAAAGATCTCTTCCATGATCTGGCGGTCGTCAAAGGGGTATCTGACACCCTTGATCTCCTGATACGTTTCATGTCCTTTACCGGCCACAAGGATCACATCACCGGTTTTCGCCAGCATGGAGGCTGTTTTCAGGGCTTCTTTGCGGTCGGGTATCACCACTACGTTCCTGAGATGACCGGCTTCGACACCTTCGACCATTTGCCGTATGATCTCCTGTGGATCTTCCGAGCGCGGATTGTCGGAGGTGAAGATCACACGGTCGCTTTTGGCGGCAGCGATCCTACCCATTTCAGGGCGTTTTGAGGTATCACGGTCTCCCCCCGCGCCCACCACTGCGATCAGCTTCCGGTCGCTGGTCCGCATGGCCTGAAGAGTATCCAGTACGTTCTGGAGCGCATCCGGCGAATGGGCATAATCGATCACCGCAGTGACACCGTCGGGACTGTTCAGGGTGTCGAACCGACCCGTCACAGGCTCAGTATTGCTCAGCGATGTCAGCACCCCCGAAGGTTCCTCGCCAAGGAGAACAGCAGCTGAATACACCGCCAGGATATTATAGGCGTTGAATTCCCCTGCAAGACGGAACCAGACACGCTGACCACCAATTTCCAGCTGAAGGCCTTCCATCCTGTTCTCAATGATCCTGCAGCGGAAGTCGGCCAGGTGTTTCAATGCGTAAGTAATGATGCGCGCCTGTGTATTCTGGGTCATGACCAGCCCATTCCTGTCATCCAGGTTGGTCAGGGCAAATGCCCGGGCAGGAAGCTGGTCGAAGAAGTGCTTCTTGGCCTGCAGGTATTCTTTGAACGTCTTATGATAGTCGAGATGGTCATGGGTCAGGTTGGTAAAGATCCCGCCAGAAAAGGTGAGACCTGCTATACGTCCCTGGGCAATGCCATGGGAACTCACTTCCATGAAGCAGTGCGAGCATCCCTCCCGGAGCATCGTTACCATGAGCTGGTTCAGACGGAGTGCATCCGGTGTGGTGTGCGTGGCAGGGATGATGGTATCGTTGATGCGGTTATGGATGGTCGAGATCAAACCCGCATTTTTCCCATGGGATCTGAACAGCCGGTACAGCAGGGTGGCCGTCGTGGTCTTACCGTTGGTGCCTGTGATTCCGACCAGGTGAAGCTCTTTTGACGGATTGCCATAGAAATTGGAAGCGACGATCCCAAGTGCGGTAGCACTGTCTTCCACCAGCAGGTAGCCCACCTGAGGACGGAAAGTTTCCGGAAATTCCTCGCAGACGATGATCCCGGCCCCTTGGCGGACGGCCTGGTCAATATAGGTGTGACCATCGGCCGCACTCCCCCGGATGGCAATAAACATACTGCCGGCACTCACCCTGCGGGAGTCAAAATGGACGTCTGCAACTTCTGCGGGAAGGTTTCCTGCCATTTGCAGGACGTGTAATCCGGTGATCAGATCATCCAACGGTATCATGGGTAAAGGGCAGGTTTAAGGTTGGAGATAACGTCAGGATGATATAGTCACCTTTTTGAAGTGGCGAACCCGGTGCGGGCATCTGGCTGGCTACCCTGCCCTTGCCCACGATTCTGGGTTTCATTCCGAGACTTTCCATAAGGAAAATGGCATCCCTGGCTCCCATGCCTCTCATATCGGGCACAGCAGTATCGCTGACTATGATTCCCCGGTAGCGCAAATGGTCTTTTTCCCGTACCGACATGACCCACGCGGTGTCTTGCCGCAATGGATTTACCTTCGGGCCAAGCATCCCGTAGATAAGGTCAAGATCAGACCTGTAGCCCCTGGCGGTATCGGGAAGCATGACCGTATCCCTGGGCATTTCCGTACCTGACTGGATATCCAGTCGGGTTGCATAGACCTTGTCGGCTATCTCACGAAAAACAGGGGCGGCGATCTGGCTGCCGTAATAGACTCCCTTCGTAGGATTGGTGACCACAACAATGCATGAATAGGCAGGATCTTCGGCAGGGAAATATCCTACAAAGGAGGCTTTGTAGTTCTTTTTATTGTAACCAGAGTCATTATCAGCTACCTGGGCTGTCCCCGTTTTACCGGCGATCCTGTACCTGGCATCGCTCAGGCTCTTGCCTGTCCCGTTCTCGACAACTCCTTCCAATAGCCTTTTAAGCTCACGGGCGACATCCTCCGAACATACCGAAGGATTCAGTACGACCGGTTCAAACGTCTGTATGGTCTGTCCCGATCTTCTGATCTCCCTGACAAAAGAGGGCCTTACCATCTTTCCGTTATTGGCAACGGCATTGTAAAGAGTCAGAATCTGCAGGGGCGTCAGCTTAACCTCATATCCGACCGACATCCAGGGAAGGGTGACCTTTGACCAGGAAGATGACTGGGGATTTTTGATGAGAGGCTGTGCCTCGCCGGCAATTTCTACTCCGAGACTTTTATTCAGGCCAATGGCATACAGCCCGTCGGTGTATTTCCCGGGATTGTCCTGGTAGGCATTCCAGATGATCCTGGAAATACCGACATTGGATGAGTGCTCAAAAGCTTCCTTGACGGTAATATGACCATCGCCGATGGAGTGCACGTCCCGCATCGTCCTGTTGGCGTAATGGGTGATCCCGTTACCGGTAAAGATTTCATCGGTCGTCTTTATTTTGTGATCATTCAGGATGACCATCATACTGGCCAGCTTGAACACCGAACCGGGCTCAGCACCCTCTCCGATCGCATAGTTGTAGTCCTCTTCATAGAAACCCTCGGCGTTCCTGCCCAGGTTGGCAATGGCCTTTATTCGGCCAGTCTTTACTTCCATCAGGACAGCACAGCCGTGTTCCGCTTCCTGTTCCTCAAGCTGCTTCATCAGGGCGTGTTCTGCTACATCCTGCAATACCACATCAATGGTCGTGATCAGATCATCGCCATGCTGTGGCTCCAGGTCGTACTCTTCACTGACAGGGACCCAGATCCCGGAAGCGATCTTTTTCACCAGGCGTTGCCCTCCGACACCCTGCAGCTGAGTATTGTAGGCGCCTTCCAGTCCAACGTACACCCCGGCTTCCTCCGACTGGTAACCAATGGTCCGCGATGCCAGGACATCAAAGGGCATCTCTCTTCTGGAATATTCTTCCACAATGAGCCCTCCGGCGTACCGGCCCAGCTCAAAAATGGGAAAATGCCTCACTTTGTTCAACTCTTCATAGGTGATCTTCCTTTTCACCAGGAAGTAGCGGTTTCCTGACTCCCGCGCCTGCTTCAGTTCCTTCAGGTATTCAAATTTCGTCCGGTCTTTGAAAAGGTCCGAGAGATACCATGCCAGCGAATCCACCCGGGCATAGAAATAGTCGTCGCTGATCTCGGTGGAGGCAGCATCCATCCGCAGATCAAAAATGGGGATGGAGGATGCCAGTATATTTCCCTGGCAATCGTAGATATTTCCCCGCTGGGCCTCCACGGTCTCAAAATGGATCTTCTCTTCCGTGGCGATCTCTTTCCATTCCTTTCCCTGAGGGAACTGAATGATGATCACCTTTGCGATAATGGCGACGGCCACCAGGAAGATAAAGGCATAAACCAGGATGACCCTCCATAGGATATCTTTCTTCATTTCACTCATGACGGGCAGGATTTTGAAGTGATACATCCGACAGGGAAAGTTTAACAGGAGGGACAGTGGCTTCCTTCAATCCTGTGTCCTTCAGCCTCAGGGAGACCTCTGAATGCCTGCCAACCGACATCAGTTCTGATTTGCTGGTGATATAATGATACCTGAGTTCATCCATCTGTCCTTTCAGAGCATTGATCTCAAACCAGCTCTTTTCGGCCCTGTATGAGTTGGCGATGTGGAAAATGGCCAGCAGCATCAGGTACAGGATGAACGGTATGAGCCTGATCACTTTTTCCCGTGTGAGAAATGAGCCATCCAGGATGACATGAGCTGCCTGGCTGAACCTGTTCCTTTTCCTGACCTTTTTGGCGGGACTGTTCAGGTTCTGTGTGGATGACGGTCCCGTCGGGTGATGTGCATTCATGTTAAATCTTCTCTGCAATACGGAGTTTGGCACTTCGTGACCTTGGATTGTTCCTGAGTTCTTCAGCCCCGGGTGTGATCGGCTTTTTGCTGATCACACGGAACGGAGCTGCTGTCTTTCCAAAAAAGTCCTTTTCCAGCTGCCCTTCAATGTTACCTGTCCTGATGAAATTTTTTACGATCCTGTCCTCCAGTGAATGGTAGGAGATGACAGCGAGGCGGCCGCCGGATTTCATGACGGTAAGTGACTGCTGCAGAAGCTCCTGCAGTGCTTCCAGTTCCTGGTTCACCTCGATGCGGAGCGCCTGGTAAACCTGGGCCAGGTACCTGTTTTCACTGCCTCCCGGCACACATTCAGCGATGATATCCTGGAACTGCCGGCTGTGTACCACCGGCTGGGCTGTCCTGGTACGGACGATAAGCCCGGCAAGCCTGGCTGCATTGGGTACTTCACCATAGATGGAAAATATCTTCCTGAGGCGTTCCTGTGAATATTCATTCAGGATGTGAAGGGCCGTCAGCGCCTTCTTGCGGTCCATCCGGAGGTCCAGGGTATGATCCGACCGGGTTGAGAATCCTCTTTCAGGCCGGTCGAGCTGGTGGGATGAAA
>Ga0116153_10000687_pt1 | contig 39128 bp, 50 predicted proteins | sample AD_UKC028_MetaG_FD_89896 | JGI IMG/M metagenome (GOLD analysis project Ga0116153, IMG submission 89896) | Active sludge microbial communities of municipal wastewater-treating anaerobic digesters from USA - AD_UKC028_MetaG | ecosystem: Engineered > Bioreactor > Anaerobic > Digestate | place: USA...
CGCATCGCCGTAGACCCGCGCATTGCCGTAGACCCGCGCATTGCCGGAGACCCGCGCATTGCCGTAGACCCACGCATCGCCGTAGACCCGCGCATTGCCGTAGACCCGCGCATTGCCGGAGACCCGCGCATTGCCGTAGACCCACGCATCGCCGTAGACCCGCGCATCGCCGTAGACCCGCGCATTGCCGTAGACCCGCGCATTGCCGGAGACGACCCCATCCACTCGTGCAGTTTTGTCTGCATGGGCGGAATTTTCGATCCAGCCCCCGCCGTTTTCGTGTTGATGCCAATTTTCCAGAACAGCGTCCGGAATTAACTTTTTCAGTTCTTCGAATGTCATATCTTTAACCCCTTTCTTTTTCTTTTCTATCCGTTGCGTTTTTTGCGCGCATTAGCGCCCATTACAGCCCTTTTCCCGTCCGGTGCGCTCAAGACCTCAACCAAGCCAGCGCGGATAAAATCTCAGCCAAAAAACACCCTTTTTTCTGCTATCGTAGCGGCAGACCCGAAAAGTTCCGGTTGAACCGTCGGCTTTGCCTCCACCCAGACGATAGCGGAACGTCCAGAACGGGTCTTCCGCGTGGCTCCCTCGCCAAAGGCCTCGCGAATGCGGCCATTCTTGAAAAGGTGGTTTATGAGGCTTGAGGCCGTCTGGTGCCGGAGCCCAAGCGCGACCTCCACCTCGTCGCAGGTCGCGCCTCCGTGCCCGACGATGAAGTCGAAGATGGCCTCCCTGTATCTGTTCGCCCGCCCGCTCCTTATAAGGGCATCTCGACTTTGCTGGCTCGTCTCCCTGTAATTTACTGTCGCGATTCCGGTCTGCTGGATCATCTCCCAACCACTCCTTTCAGCCGCAAGTCCCCGCCGGAGAGTGCGATCACGTCGCAGGCCTCGGAAATTCGGGAGGCGATGCGCTCGTCAAGGTCTTGCAGGTTTTTGTTTGACGTGATAATTGTCGGAAGCATCTGCTCGTAGCGCTTGTTCAAAACCTCGTAAATACATTGGTAGACGAAATCCGTCAGTTTCTCTGTTCCGAAATCATCTATCATTAAGAGGTTTCTGAACTTATATGTTGCGAGGCGTTCAGAGAGATCGTGTCCTTTGTCGAAATTCTGGAAATCAATCACCATCTCAACCGCCGAGACGCGCAAGATCGGACGCGAATCGTTTCCGTAAATTCCGGAGCGATGAACAAGGCCTCGTTTAATCATCTCGCGGGCGAGAAAAAACGACAAAACAGTCTTTCCTGCCCCAACGCGCCCAGTTATGTATGCCCCTCGCCCCTCCTCATAGCGAAAGTCCCTGAGCGCCGCCGAATGGATGGGATCGCAAATCTCTCGGAAGCGCCTCGGGGTCATCGCTGTTAAGTCCGCGAGCAAGCGCGCAAGGTCTCTTTTCCTATCCTGCTCAATACGTTCGTCCAATTCCTGCATAGGCCGCTCGGTTCTCATTACCGACGGAATTACTTGGCCGACCTGCTGATGTGATTGACCCCCCATTTACCCTCCCTCCTCCCTCCGCCTCATCTTTTGAGATCCAGTTTAGAATCGTGAAATAATGGGACTTGTACTTCTTACCTTTCGATCCGATATAAACCTCAAGGCGCCGGACGTATTCTTTTGCCTTCGCCTCTCCATGCGTATCTGAAAGTTTCTTCCATTCCGCCTCCGTCATCCTTACAAGCCCCTCGCTTCCAAAAACCAGTTTTTCCGGTTTCTCTTTTTCCCGTTCCCCCCTATAACCCCCCTTATTACCTTTACCTTTACTGTTACTTATGGAGCCTAAAGGCTCCCTCGACCCTCCCTCGACCCTCCGTAATTCATCCTCAGAGATTGAAAGACAATCTTGATATAAGTGTCCAAAAAGACAGGACTTATCAAGAAGCATTCTTGCAATCGTTTTGTGGGATGAATTGACTGGATTTAAGGGAAGGTTTCGTTGGTGCCGGAGGTAGTTCTTGATCCAAAGCCAGCCGGAGGAGACCTCAACCGATTTCGACAACAGAGCGAAAAGCCGCTCAAGTTCGGCCTCCGGTATTCCGGTTTTAAAGGCAATCGTCCTGTCATGCCGTTCCATAAAGCCCGCGAGGTTACAGGCCTCGCATAGGAACAAGAACAGGAGTTTTGCCATCGGCGGAAGATCAAGAAACCAGCCGTCCGACTGCCATTTCTCGGTTTCTGTAAACCGGATAGACATTGCGCGCGTCCCTCCTTCTTTCGTTTCCCTTGTTTATGACCTTGAAGCCCCAACCCGCCCGCTGACGACTGGCCTTTTAAGCCAGCGAACTCCCGCGATTGTCGGCGGAGCGTCCTTTGTCGCATTCCCAACGCGCTTCAAGGCCGCGAGATCAACCGATTTATAATCGTCCGGCACGGCGCGCTTGTCATAGACTTCTGGTACAAACTCATAGCGCGTCGATATGCCCGCAGGCTTAATCGCCGCCGTGACGACCGGAGTCGGGGCGACATAAACCTCGGAGGCGGCATTCACAAGTTCATTCGCCTTTTCGGTGTCCCCTTGCGCCTCCGCCTTCTCGGCCTTCTTGAGAAGTTTCTCCCGCTCCTTTTCCGCCTCCTTGTCCGCCTTCTCCCGCGCCTTCCGATCCTCCTCCTCCCGTTTCCGGTCAAGTTCCATCTGGAAGTCCCCAATCTTCGACTTGAGGACTTTTTCCGCCTCCACAAGCGGGTTCTTTACCGTCGCCCTCTTGTCACATATAGCCTTGTGCGCCTTATGGGCGGCCTCAACCATTGGAGCGAAGAAATCCTCAACCTCCTTGATAAGCCCCTTCACCCCGAGCAGGTACTCGCCCGCCCCATGCAAGCCCGCCTCATCCTTAATCTCAAGAGCCATCGCGAAGGCCTGATGCTCATTCACGCGAGCCGCGAGCGCCTTCTCCTCTTGTTCATTCCCGTTTAATACTGTCGCCGTTGCTTCCATGTCTTCTCCCCTTTCTTTTTTCACTTTTTAATTCCGCGCCGCATCTTAAAGGCCGCGACGCGAAGGCAAGCGATGAAGTCATCGCTGTCGGATCGGTCTCGGAACTCCTCCGCATAATAATCGCCGTCCTCCTGCAATATGACCCCGAAGCGCCGCCGGATTTTCAGGCCTGTCATCTCCTCGTAAGCCATCGCATAGGCCTCCGTCTGCAAGGGCGTCCCCGCGCTCAATTCCCGCGAGGTCTTGATATCCAATAGGCAAAGATTCCCTTTCTTGTCGCGAAAAACCCGATCAAGCGTTCCCGCAAAGCCAAAGCGGAGCGAATAGAGGTGACGTTCGATCTCAACGATCTCCCCCACGCGCTCCGCCTTATACTTTTCCCATGCCAGAAGGTAAGGCCGCAGAGCCTCATCAAGGGAGGAGGTATCGAGAACGCCCCTGTCAAAGAACTCTACGGCCTTATGGACGCACCTTCCGAAATTAACTGCACGGTCAAGGATGTCGCGCGGGACGAACTCGAAATTCGTCACGCCAGCAAGCGCCAGCGTCTCCGTCACCCCAAGCGCCGCCCTCCCCTTTATGAAGTAGCGGTGCTTCTCCTCATCAAAGCGCAGGACATCATCAACCGTCTTAATCATGGCGCTATCAGCCCTCCTCTCCAACTTCGCGCTCGCGTGGAGGCTGTGCAGTCATTGCCGCCTGCTCCTGCGGCTCCAGTGCCTTCGGTTCCGCGACAACTGGTTTCCCGACCCGCGCAGGATCAATCAGGTCGGTCGGGACGTCGAAATCCTTCTCAATCGCCTCCTGAAATTCGCTCGAGAGCGGCAACCATTTCGAGTGGCGCCGGAAGACGGTCTTTTTCGCCATCTCCATCCAGTCCGTCACCCACGGGCCAGCCTTTCCAGCCTTTGAGCGCCCTCGGATTGCATCAACCTCGTCGACGTTCATGACGCAGAAATCCTCGCTCCCATCCTTCAACTTGACGAAGGAATAGGCGTGCGTCGGTTTCCCGCGCCCCGTAGTCGCGGGAATATGGTTCAGGTGCGCCCCGCTCCCATAGGCGTAATCGAATTGATCGTTCTCGCAAACGACGTCAGCGTGGATGTAGGAAATGTCCCCGCTCCTGCGAGCCAGATCGACCAGCCCCTTGTAGTCGATGATGAGCGTGCATTGATTCCCGTAAGGAATCAGGTGCGCTTTCCGACCATCCGGCTCCAGCCCCAACTGTGAGCAGTCCATAAGGCAGGCCAGCAGGCTCTCGCGCGTGCAGTCTGCCAGTTTTGGCGTCTTCCCAAGTGCCGTCAGAGCGACTCGCGTGAAGCGATCCGGCGTGATGTGGCGCGGTAGCGCGAGAGAGAATTGATCTCGCATCTGCATCACCAAGTCGCGCACGGTCTTGTTCTTGTCCTTCTTCTCAACCTCATTTACCATCGTGTTATCCCCTTTCTTTTCTGCTTCGTTTTTATTGATTTAAGCCCCTTGACATGATCCGTCCGTAATCCCGAAATACTCCGGTGAATGCTGAAAGAAAAGCCCATCCAGCGCCTCTTGGAACTCGCGTTTCTTGCGCCGGAAGTCGTGCAGGAACGCGATCAATTCGTCGCAAGTTTCCGCATCCGGACTCAAGCGCATGATCCGCCTCGAAATAAGTTTGAATTTCTCCTCCCTACTCATCCTTACCAGCCCACTATATCCCCTCACGCCGTCTCCCCTTTCCGGCGGAAAAAGTAATGACCGCCGATCTTCGCCGTTTGCTCATAGGCCGAGAACCAGCGCTCGCGCATAAATTTCTCAACGTCCGAGCGATTGCCCCAGACCGTTGCCCCATGCGTCAGATTCGACTGCTCGCCCTCGCGCCATGCCCGCCGAGCATCGCCCCAGACCCGCTCCGGCTCTTGGAAGCGAGCCTTGAAGCCATAGACGCCATTGAGTGTCCCGCGATTCCGGAGAGCCTCCGCGATGGCAACCTTCCCGAGATATGGTTCCCCGCGCGCCTCGCCCATGACCGCCTGCACGCCGTCCGCCTCCGCAATCATGGCCGCATTTGAGGGGGCAGGGAGGAAGGCAAGGAAAAAGACCGTCACGGCTGTCGTGGCCGCGATCCGGAGCGCCTCCTCCAGCCTCCGAGCGAGTTCCTTGATCTGTTTCTCCGTCAAAGGTTCCAAGTCCTCAAAGCCATCTCGCCTTGATGCCTCTATCATGGCCTCCCTCACCCTCTCGTCGCCACGCCGACGCGGTTAAGTTTTGGAGCAAAAAAACTCTCCACCCTCACCCCGTAAGCGCGCGCGAGATCAACAAGATACTCGGCCTTTGGAGAGTAGCGCCCCGCCTCCCAGTTTCCAATAGTCACGCGATCCACCCCAACGGCAGAGGCCGCATCTTGGAGCGTAAGCCTTGCCCGTTTTCTCGCGCGACGTAGTCTTTCGCTGATATTCATCTCCTTTTCACCCTCCCTTCTTCACAGCCAGTTCAATTTCAGAAGACTTGATGCGAGTGAAACGGTTCGCATATCGCATCGCCCTCTGCATAATCACCTCGACCGCCCTGTCCATCGTGTCCAGTTCCCTCTGGCCGATCTGATGGCCGTAGCGGTGGAAGTAATCCTTGACCGCTTTCCTGTTCAAGTAGCGCGGTAATTTCAATCCCTCCTCCATCTTTCCTCCTCCTTCGCGCCGCATTCGGACGGCGCTTTGCGTTTAATACGGGCGCCCCTCCTCGAGCGCCCGCACCCGTCACGGTCTTAATTCAGCGATGCGATCTTGTTCCAATCCTGCGGCGCCAACTCCAAGACCTGCCCGCCCAAGCGCTCCAATTCAGTCGCTCGGTCATAGGATTCAACGTCCTGCGAGGTGCGCGTAATCGCATTGACGAGGCCGTATTTCGAGAGGTCTCCGTCCGAGATCAGGTGGTTCAAGACCCCGCCTCGCTCGCCCTCCGTCAAGGCATAGGTCGAGGCGACGCGCTCGACGACCTTCACCGGATCGCAATCAATCTTTATTCCAGCCGCCTCTCTCATCCTCCCAAGCATCCTGTCAAAGCCATCGCGCGAGAGCGTTCCAGCGACCAAGTCCTGAACCTTCATCCAAAAGGCCTTGTCATCGGCCAACCGAGTCTCGGATCTGAAAAACTCGGCAACCCCTCCAGCCTCTCCGTCCTCCCCGAAGGCTTTCCCGATATGGAATTTCCGCATCGAGTAATCTTGAACGATCATCCCATTCGTGCAGGACAGCGTATAGATCAAGGGTTCGATTGAAATTGAACCGCATCCGACCTCGCTGTTCGAAATCGCGACCCCAGCCTGAACCGTGTCCCCGACCTTGACCTCGCCCGCAATGCGAGCCGTGACGGCCTTGATATAGAGGCGCGTCTCCGTGATCTCGACCGACTTGATCTCGCATTTCAAATCCGTCAGGCGCGGCAAGACCGCCTCCGCAAGGTCAAAATTATCCAGCGGGCGATAGCGCTCGCTCAAAAAAGCGCGCGCATTTCCTCCCAGCGTCCGGATCATCCTCTTGTCCGGCTCCTGCTGGAACCAGCGGTTGACGTTCGCGGTCAAAAGATCGGGCGCGGCTGTTCGCATCCGGTCGTAATATTTTTTTGGAATTTGCAAGCGCGCCGCGACCTGATCGTGAAAAAGATCAGTCGCATCAAAGCGCCCAATCCCCTCAAGCGCGAAGCCTTGCCCGTCAAGCATCTCCAGCGAGCGCGTGTCCGCGACAAAATCCCGCTTGCTGTTTTTTTCCTCCGTAATTTGTGTTGCAATTTCTTTTAAGGTGCGTCCATTCTTCATTTTCTTTTCCTCCCTTTCTTTTTTTCTATTCCATTCATCGGCGCGGTTCCAAATTACTTTAACCGCGCTGGTTTGGATTCTATAACCAAAGCGGTTAAGATGCAAGACTTTTTTGCAAAAAAGTTTTTGTCAGTTATTTATTGCGCCTCCAAGTCGGCGAAGCTATAATCTTTGACGCTCCTCATGGGCCTTTATGGAGCAAAGAAAGGGGAAATGCGTCATGTCCAAATTCGGGCATCTGCTCAAGGAGTTTAGGACTGCCCGAGGCCTGACAAAGACGGCTCTGGCAGAACGACTCCGAATCTCATCGCCCTACTTGTTCGACCTCGAGGAGGGGAAGAAGAAACCGCCACCGCTGGAGAAATGCGAGAAATTGTTTGACGCCCTCGGCCTTACGCCGGACGAGAGGGAAAGGATAAAGATAGCGGCACAGATTGAGAGGACGCCGCTTGAATTGCAGGATATATTTAAGAATGCGCTCAAATCCGCGAGCATTCCGAGGAGCGCCATCGAGTCCGATCTATTTGACAAAGTCCCGCTCTTGGGCGAATGCCCGTGCGGAAAGAAGACAATCGTAGAGGAGAATGTCGAGGCATGGATTCCGATGCCGCGTAGCATCACGAAAGGGCGCAGAATATACCTATTGAGAGCAAAAGGCGACTCGATGATAGGGGACGGGATCAGAGAGGGAGACATCGTGATCGTTGACGCCGATGCACAGCCAAATAACGGCGACGTGATCGTCGCTCGGATCGACGACGAATGCACAATCAAGCGTTTCTATAAACACGGACACCACATAGTCTTACATCCAGCAAATTCCGCACACCAGCCTATCCAACTGACAGAGAAAAACAAATTCCTCTATAATGGGGTCGTGCAGGGCGTCCTCTGGAAAGGCCTGAAAAAGTGAAAGCCTTCTGCGCCGCCGCTATCGCGATCATCTTGCTCGGAGGCTGTGCGACGACGGATCAAAAAGCCAACCGCCTCCTGATAAAGAACTATGAGGCCGATCATGACGCAAAACTCCTCCTCTATATTGACAGTCAGACAGGCTCCTATTTCTCCCAGCCGCGCGTCTCTCTCTCTTTCCTCTGCCCATTTATGCAAGGCCTGAACAGGTCGGAGTCCTTCGAGACGCCACTCCCGTATGCGGTCGAGATAGACCTGAAAGGCGTCATTGAGGAGTATCGGAAATTGAAGCCAGAGCAGAGGGCGCTCACATCAATAATTTTCTCACTCTTGGCGCAGGACAACGCAAACGGTTTCCTCATTGCCCGCGCCCTATTCGATGGCAAGGAGATCGCGAGCGACAGCACCTCCGTCGTCTATGGAGCCGTCAGCATATCTGGGAGCGTCCCGCTTGAGGAATACCTCCTTGAACACTCCGGAAAATCCTGACACGGCGCCGCGTTGCGCCATCTACTGCCGCTATTCCTCGGAGCAACAGCGCGACAGCATGAGCATCGAGGCTCAAAAGCGCGCCTGTTCCGAGTTCGCAGAACGCCAGAAATGGAACATAGCGCGCTTCTATATTGACGAAGCCCGCTCCGGAACCTCGGATGATCGGGCGAATTTTCAGGCCATGATCGCAGACGCGACAGCAAAAGACAAGCCCTTCGACTATATTGTAGTCCACAAACTTGACCGCTTTGCCCGCAACCGTTACGACAGCATCAAATACAAGCACCTCCTTAATCGGAAAGGCGTCCGCGTCGTCAGCGCCAGCCAGCCTATCATCGGGAGCGGAGACCCGACGGAAGTCCTCCTCGAATCCATCCTCGAGGGCATGGATGAGTTCTATTCCCTCAACCTAGCCCGCGAGGCGATAAAGGGTATGGCGGAGAATGCCAGAAATGGTTGGTACAATGGCGGACACCCGCCATATGGATTTGACTTTGAGACGGTCAAGACGGCGAAAGGCGCAAAGAAGAAACTCGTCGTCAATAGCGCGGAGGCAAAGATCGTCCGACGCATCTATCGAGATTACCTCTCTGGAAGCGGGATAATCGCGATCCGAAACGGCCTGAATGCGGACGGGAGCAAGAACAGGAGCGGTCGTCCGTGGACGAAGAACGTCGTGACCGGAATCCTGAAAAATGAGAAGTACGCTGGAGATATGGCCTTCGGGAAAAGGCCAAACAGAGCGCGCAGAAATTACGCTCCGAAATATGAGGCGGTCATCGTCAAGAATTGCCATGAGGCAATCGTGAGCAGGGAAGACCATGAGGAAGTCCAGAGGCGCCTCGCGCGCAATCATCCATCCGTCACGCATCCGCGCGCAGTCGCGAGCGAGTATCTGTTCTCCGGAATTGCAAAGTGCCGTCTCTGCGGCGGCCACATGAAAGGCCTCTCCGCTCACGGAAGGAGCGAGCGATACCGATACTATGTCTGCTCCGTCAATGACCGCGTGAACCGGAAGGCCTGCCCACAGAGGAAAATCCGTGCGAACGTCATTGAGGAGATCGTTATCGCGAAATTGAAAGAGCGGCTTACAAGCCGAGAAGTTCTTGAGGATATTATCCGAATCAACAACGAGGCCTTAAAGGAATTGAAGGCAAAGAGCGAGAAGACGCTGGAGAGGATTGAGGCGGATATTGCGCGCATTGAGCAGAAGCGCCGGAGGCTTTTTGAGGCGATAGAGGACGGGATAGGAGGCCTCGCGAGCGAGGACATTGCGCCACGCCTGCGTGAACTGCAAGAGAAGAAGACAGAGGCCGAGGCAGAACGCGAACGCATAAAGGCCTCAATAGCCCAGAAGCCGATAAAATCGTCAGAGGAAATCCTTCGGAAATGGGTCGAGTTCTTCAAGGCGCTTTTTGATGATCCGGACTTCTGGAAGAATAAAGCGCGAATTCATTCCTTGATTGAATCGATCGAGATCGACGCCTCGCGCGTCTATGTGACATACTGCGCGAAATTGAAAGGCGAGACAGACGTCCTCATGCTCGACAAAGACCCGCCGCCGGATGGAGGCGGAGGAGGCGGAAAAGCGGTTTGCCTACCGCATGGCGCGGGGAGCCATTATTTCTTGAGGCAAACCGTCTCGATTGACCTCAAGGAGATCATCGCGGCTTGCAGGCGGCGGGTGCAAGCGAGACCCGCCCCTGCGCCCGAATTTCAAGTCTCCGGAGGACGCGCAATCATGAAAATCCCTGTCCCGTCCACGAAGCAAGTAGAGATGAAAGACGGAAAGAAAATAGAGGTTTGGGAATTAAACGGCCACGTCTTCGTTACGGCTGGTTCTTCTGGCGAGCGTTGTCAATCGTAATAGAAATCTTCGTCATATTGTCCAGCATCGCCTTCTTAACGGCATCATTGATGGAGAGGCGCCCAATAAAGTCCTTCTGCTGGCTAATCGTGCGCCTCATGAACGCAAAAGCCTCCGGTTTGAAACCTAGAGTTATCCGCCCCCCTGAGTCCGACATTTTAAAATAAGTTAATCAGGCCGATCTTCTTTTTCACATCGTCCTGACTGTTGTGAACTTCTCCTCCGGTCTGTCCAGAAATCGTAATCGGAGGATTGACAGGAGTCTTCTTGTCCATCCATTTCCTTTTCAATGACAGCAACCCTATCGCCGACGCCCCGACAATAAAAACGATCAAGCAAATCCAAAAGACTTGGATGATCGCCTTTGCACCATTGATCGGGTTGATGAAACCGTAAAGGAATTTTCCCCACTCAAATTGTCCATCACTCATTTCGCCTTCCCTCCGTCAGAAGAAATTTCATTGCATTCATCGCTTGTAAAAACATGAGCCAATTTCGAGACCTCTCGGTCAAATTCGTCGATTTCCCCCATCAAATAAAACGGTGCCGTCGCTCGAGCCCGCTTTAAAAGGACGAGCGCTCGGTTAAGCAAAAGATACCGATACAGTTTCTTACTTTGACAGATTTTTCGAGACATTGACGACGTCCGTTTTCTCCTTCAAATGGACGATCTCCGCTTGCGTCTGCCCCCAAGAATAGACAAATCCTCCGACGATCGGGAGCATCAAAATTATAATCGCCCAAACCATGCGCCAAAGAATAGAGACGCTCTTTAAGCGTTCCTCATGCGCTTTGCAAGGTCTCGCATTAAGAGCCGTTATTGCGTCCCGAATGTCCTTCCTCATCTCGTCGATCTTCGAGCATAGAGCCGCGCGATGCTGGACTGCCCCCTGAATAAAGCCCTCAAGCGTTTTGTCGATGGCGTGAATCTTCTCCTCCAATTTCGTCATCCTCTCGTCATCCATGCGCCGCAGTTCATCGCTCATGATTATTCATACTCGTCGTAGACGTACATTTCCACCGTTTCGCCGAGAAAGGTATTGTCGGAATCGAACTCAACATAGGCCTGCATCTTATACAGTCCGGCCTGATCGAAGTCCCCGTCCTCGAGCGTATGCACGATCTTCGTCGTCTCCGTCACGGAGGCCGACCATTCCTCCTCCGTTCCATCCGGCTTCTTTACCTTTATGACGCAGGACTGCGCCCCTGTCAGCGTTACCTCAGTATCGAGGACGACCTGCGTCCCCATCTCTCCGACGTAATGGTTTGCCATGCCTCACCTCTCCCCCTCTTAAATATCAGAATCTTCGTTAATAGTCCTAGATGCCTTGCTCGAAAAGGAAATAGTCCTCTCCCCTCGCGATTTCTCCGCAATAGCGACCAGAAATTTATCAAGATCGAAATTCTCTGTCGCAGACAATAATTCCGTAAGTACCAATCCTTTAAGTTTTGCAAGAGCATCGGAAGCGGACAGCCCATCGAATAATGACAAGTATCTTCCAAACGATTTCGCGTCAGATACTCCGCAAGAATCTGACAAAACACGAGACAGAAACCTATTAAAATCGTCGTTCGCAGACAATACGTCCGAAAGTGTTTTCCCGCATGATCGGTTAACTTCTTCTTGAAGGCCAACAGAATCCGTAAGAATCCGATAGCAAAGATATCCAACCGCTATTAAATCCTCAAGGGTTGTCTGTTCAATAAATCCTTTGCTGGAAAGTTTCAGGATCGCATCAGATACAGATGTCTGATCCGATAACTTCCGGATTATATCCCTCGCCGCAATCGAATCGGATTCGGAGATTCCATCCGATAAAGTCCTCGAGTACCCGCGTGCATAGGAAATGGTTTGATCGGTCAAGGAAGCGGAGTCTGATAAAGTCGTAACGTAATCAAACGTATCCCAGTTCACGGTATTCGAGTTCGTCCCGTGACCGTTATGGACAGCCCCTCCGGATGAGGAGTCTATATCCGTAGCAGTGATATATTTTGCGGAGATCGTTCCATTCAAAGTCAGCGTAGCCCGAGACCCGCCGGATGTTGCATCGAGTACAATCGAATTCCCAACGCTTCCGTTTGCAGTAAACGCTCCGTTGACGACATAAGTTTTTCCGGATGTTAAATGCAAGGTCTTTGCTGAGTTTATCGTAAGGTTGTTGAACGTAATGTTATTCCCGCTAACCGTACTTGTCCCATCAAATACGACAGTCGATCCTGTCGCAGTGATTGATCCATTATTGACTAGATTTCCTTGCAAGGTCAGGGTATTGGCTCCTATTGTTAGATTCCGAGAAGCGTCAACCGTGCAAGAATGCGCTATGGTAGCGTTTCCAGTCATCGTTGCAGTCCCAGCCGTTGAGACTTGCAGATCATAGAGAACGGCTGTCCCGAAGTTCAGATTGCAAGAGTTAATTGTCTGAAAAAGAGAAGTTCCCGCAGAGATCGTTCCTGCGACGATCGAGAACGTCGGGGAAAATCCAACCTTTCCAAACTTGAACGTCTCGTTGTTGAAAGTTATCGTCCCTTCCGTATTTATCGTTAAATCAAGTCCGAATCCTGCATTTGTTCCGTCAATGTTTCCGGTTCCGTTCAAAATAATATCTGTTGTCCCAGACGGACTGTTCGGATAAGTAGAGGAATCTGAGAAAAGAAGGCTTCCCCCGACAGTTAAGGAATATCCGTTAAGAGTTATCCCTGTCGTATTTGCTAACATGAAATCAACATTTCCGGTCGTTCCCCAATCATCTTGTAGCGTAACTGTTCCGGTTGAATAAAAAGATATTTCTCCGGAAATTGTCCCAAGCGCTCCAAGAAAGGAAGCAGACAACGTATATGCACTTAACGAATTTGACCCGCCGAATCTAAAATTGCATCCGTTTTCATCAAGAGTACCGGAACCGTAGGAAATCGTTCTTGTCGTAATGCCGCCGAACCAAATGAATGTCGGGAACGTAACATCTCCGGCAGTAAACGTGACATCATTGTTTAGTCTGAAATAATTACTCATCGTTGTCGCACCCGTCGTATTGAATATGATCGCAAGTCCGCATTCCGGAGCATTTGCGATCGAATTGCCTCCAGAAATTGTATGCGTTCCGCTTCCAGTAAACTCAATGACAGTCGTACTGCTCGCCGATGATATGTTTCGATAAGTGTTCACGTCAGACCAAGTAAGGTTACCGCCCAGCATAAACTTGTATCCGTTTACAGTAACTCCGACGACATTTGCAAAATAGAAATCCAAATTATTCGAGACATTGCAAACACTTGAAAGCGTAACCGTATACCCCGAACCGTATAGACTGAAATCGTAGAATGACATTCCCGACGTGTTTATCGTGCAGGCTCCAACAATTATGATCTTCGACGTCCCAGCATCGACCGTTCCGGCGGTGTATGTCCATACTGCTGTTTTTGTTTTAATTGTCCCCGACAGAGTAAGAGTATTCCCGCTTTTATTGATCGTGATGGAAGCAAAAGCATAGGTAAGCGCATTTCCACCCGTCCAAGTTTGGTTTGCTCCACCGTTGATAATCAAGTCAGATGTCCCGCTAATAATATCCGTTGAGGTTGAATCTGATATAGTGCCTTGGGCAATAATATCGCTTCCATTTATGGTCATGGTTGTTCCGTTATTTCCTGTGAATGTCAACGCATGGGAACACGTTATGTCATTATTAAGAGTAACCGTGTATGCGCCGTATGCCCGGAAAGCAACATCGTACCAAGTCACTCCAACAGCATCGGTGTATGTCCCATTTCCTGCTTGTGCGTCAAATTGAAGTTTTGCGGTATTCGTTGTTGTGTCAATCGTTCCGGATGAAATATCAAGCGTTTTTCCACCACCAAACCTTAATGTTCCTGCAAAATAAAAAGTCCCGCCACCGGATTGAACGTCGATGTTAAACTTCACAAAACTTGAAGCGTATCCTGTAAGCGTTTGGTTTCCCGTCCCATTGCAAATTAAATTTGAAGTCCCGGAAAATGTGTCTGCATTACTTCCAAAAGTGACGTTGCCTTTCGCATAATAAGTATTTCCGGTCAATGTAACCGTCGATCCGTTACCGCCTTGGAACGTAAGGGTATTGTTTACCGTGACATCATCACCCAATGTAAATGTGACTGCACCTTTTCCATTGGCTGACATCGACAAATCGTAAAATGCTTTTCCTCCAGATGTAAGAGTCCCGGTATTATTGATCGTCACCGCATACGTCGATGGCGTGAATGTCATTCCAGAAACAAGGACGAAACTTCCTTGCGTTGTGATGTTTGCTCCAAGAGTAAATCCCCCTTCGTATCCTGTAAAATCAACGGATTTGGGGGTAGCTGCAACATTGACGGTGGCGGTTCCGGTGCCGGACGATCCGTCAAAGAAAGCATCGTCAGATGTCCCCGGAACGCTCGCACCGGATGATCCTCCGCTTGCTGTTGACCAATGCCCTGTGTCGTTCCAGTTTCCAGTCCCACCGACCCAATATCTATTCGCCATATAGATTATCCTGTCCCGATTTAAATCCTACGCTTTTTCGGTCAGATTCGATGCGGCAACAAGAAGCGCTTCCTTTGAGAGATAGTCAATTTTCTTGTTCAGGAGCGCCGCAAAGGTCGATCGCAATGTCTCCGCTTTCGCCTTCCTGTCAAGAGCGTCACGAAATGAACCGATTCTGTTCTGTATGCAGTCATCGACAAACTCTAGGGAATAATCCCCGACGCAATCGACGTTTTCCTCGAAGGTCTGCCCGTCCATATCGAAACTAACCCTTACCCTGACCGTCCGAAGCTGATCGTTCAAAATCTCATACGTCAGGGGCGTGTATGGGAATCTCGTCTTTTCCGACATCTTTCGCTTCCTCCTTTTCATCGCTAAGAATAAAAACCTTGACCTGCCCCCTCGTTATGTCTCGCTTCTGATCCTTGCAGGCAGAGCAGGCAAGGTTAATTCCATTCGCGGCCTTAATCTTTGCCTTAATCCCAAAACGCAGAGGGCGGCGGCAATTCGGACAAAAGAAGACAGCATCCCCAAGTTCTTCCGAATTGACGTATCGAACACTCGTCTTCATGCGTTTAAAATTGAAATCAAGAGACCTGAACTTTCCAAGTTATCTGGAGCGAGTCCCCGCTGACGACATTGATCGCACTAAAAACCTGACGAGCGAGCAAAGTCCCATCGCTGGCCGCATTCAAAATCCCAGCCTCCGTCACGGCAAAAGACCCAGTGAAAGTCCAAGAGGCGACCAACTGCGCCGTGTCATCTGTCACGCTCGTCGTCACGCGAGTTCCGGTTCCGGTCGTTCTCTGGCCTCCATTCGTCGTGATCTCCGTCTGCAAGGCCGTATTCCCAGCCGCCGCCGCATCCGTTCCGGTTCCGATGGCGATGTAATCAAAGGCCGTCCCTCCGACATCCGCGAGAATGAGCCCAGCGACAGCCGCTTTCCCAGCCGTCACGATCAGGTTCTTGATCTCCCGTTTCTCTTTAACGAGACCATCTTTCCCTCGAACCTCGATCTCGATCAATCCAGTCAACTTCATATCTTCTGTGTTCATTTCCTTCTCCTATTCCTGTTGTTTTGTTTAGATATTGCGAAAATTAAGCTGATGCCTTAACCTCCATGATCTTGAGAGAGGAGAGAAGGGCGCCTCCGTAATATCGAGTGCCACTTCCATTAACCCCCATTGATCCGTTATTCGCACTCAACCGGACTGAATACGTTACCGAGTCCGTCGTCGCAGGAAGGAACTTCCCTCGGACGGTTATCGTGTTGATTTCTCCTCCAGACTGCCCGTGCGAGTTCTGTGCGACCGCGATCACGTCATTCCCTCCGGACTGGAAGATGCCAGCAGAGGCAAAGACGTCAATACCGTGCGCCACATTGATGACTGCCTCAAGGATTAAGTAATTTGTTGCCGCTTGCAAGGCGTGAGCGATATGGAGTTCAGAGTAATCCGTCCCTTCGCTTATCTGTGGCTTTGAGTCATCAAAAGCCCATCCTCCTGTGATTGTCTTCAAGGAACCGTCCTCGACGTAGGCCATCTTGACGACCTCCCCGTCTGCCTTCGGCAGGTTCGTCAACTGGGAACCATCAACGGCAGGGATTTTCGCGTTCGCATCCAGTTTCAAAATCTTGTTTGCTGTCGTCCCAGTCTCGACGTTCGCGGCAGGAACCGTCCCGCTATCAATCGCGGAACCGTTCAGGTGTGTCACCTGCGATCCGTCAACGGCGGGAATCTTCGCGCTTGCATCCAGTTTCAGAATCTTATTTGCGGTCGTCCCGTGATCGATATTCGCAACGGGGAGAAGCCCAGCGCCGGAAGGGATGGAGGCAAGCCCTGTCAAGGCAGAACCGGAGACCTTTCCAGCGGTCGTTATCTGGGCAAGTTTCGTATCCGCTATCGCCGCTCCAGCCGCAATCTTCGCGTTCGTGATCTGCAATGCCGCATCCGTCAGCGCCTCAATCGCCTCCCAGTTCGCTCGGATAAGAGCGGCGATGTCTTTTAATTTCTCGTTATCTGCTGGTTTTGTCTTATCCCAAGCCATTCTTTTTTACCCCCTCCCCCTTCTCCGCGTGTTTTTTGCTCTCGCCGAGTATTTCGTCAAGGACGTTCTGAGCCAAGACGGACGAGACGGACATTGAATACATTTTTCGCGTATCAAGAGCCCCATCAATCTTCCTCTGGTAATGGAGGAATGCTCCGGATACTTTCCCTCCCTTAATCTCAAACAATAGTCGTGTCGGAATAATCTCTTTTTCCATGTCATCAGACCCCATGTGCGTGATAACGGAAATTGCCAGTCGCGGCAGTCCCGTCAAGTTCGTAAAGTTTTACCGTGAAGCCAGTCGTCGAGGGAGCGGATGAGAATTTATGGACATACGCATCGCCATCCAGAATGTCAATGTTTACGGACGGCGCCTCATGGAACGTCTTCGTGAACGTGATTTCGCACCCATCAGCCGCGACCGTCACCTCTCCAGCCCCAAACTCATCGACATCGGGGAGGTCTGCATAGTAATCAAACGTCGAGCATTCCAAATCCTGAGCCGTACTCTGACGCGTGAGGGTCATGAGGATTTTGAAATATCTGCACTTATAATCCCCAGTCTGGTAAGGTTCATAATCCGACCATGTCACGTTATCATCCGAGGTCTTGATCTGAAAAGATACAGCCCCGCTCAATTCCATTCCCGACAAGCGCATGGAATCGGGAAAGGAATCAAGCGTGTCCTCTCCGTAATCTTGAAGGGTCGTATCCCCGCTGACCGTCACGACAGTCTCTATCCCGATTTTAAACGTCGCAACGTAGCCGACATCCGCGACGTCCGTCTCATAAGTCCCAGTCAATTCTCCGCTCGATAATTCGAGGTTGTCGTCGACCTTTTCCGTATCCGTCTTTGTTCCTCCCCATGCCGTCTCCTCCTGCCACGTCTCGATGACGTTCGTGAACGGGATGTTGTCGATCGTGACGGTTGCCTGAGTCGCGTTCTCGCTATAATTCCCAGTCGTATCAATGGCCTTGATGAAATACTTTTGCGAGGAACCAGTCCTGAGGTTTAGCGAGATAAATGACGTGGCCTTAATCTGTGTTGCTAAAATATCGCCCGCGTCCCAACTCTCCCCGTACCGGATTTCATAGCCGAGGAGGTCGACATCATCAACGGCAGTCCATCCGAAATACATCCTGTCCCGAGATTGTCGGACGAGGAAGGATTCGACATCACTAGGATATGCGGACTTTCCGACTAGCTGGATCGTCGCAGTAGGGCAGGAGGCGGCAGACCGCTCAATACCGTTGAAAGAGACGCTAACGACACGAACCTTGTACTCGATGCCATCGGTAAGGTTCCCTTGAATCGCGAAATGGCGTCCAGAGGTCTCTCCGACGAGAGAATAGGAGGCGCCGGAATCGTCCGACAGGTAAATCTTCGCACGCGAAAATGCCAAGACCTCCGTACTTTCGAGCGGTTTATTGAACCAAACGTCAATCACGTTCTCGATCGTTCCGTCTGAGAGTTTGACGAGTCTTTCCGTCAGCGATAAATCTGTGACTGCCGGAACGGAAATCGTAAGCGAGGAATAATTGCTGTCAGGCAAATAAACAGTGTCCGTATCAAAGACATCCTCATCATATTCAAGCGCATCAATCTCCACCTCGCTATCGCCGGAGCGCCGGAGGGCAATGATCCGGTAAGGAGCCACGACCTTATTCTCCTCTCCAAAAGAGAAGACATCGAAGGCCTGAGGCGTAGCGGAAAAGGCCGGAGAGACATCAAGAGATGAGGCACTTCCTGCCCCAGTCGTGACAGTCCTCTCCTCCTGCGAGTCGTCGGAGAATCGAACGCGCAGTTTATAAGTCTTTCCAGCCTCAATCGTCGCGGGGCGATCAATCGCGACATGGGTCGTCGAATTGCTCGAATCCTCAATGACGCGTCCCGAGAAACCCCATTGCGGGACATCGTGCGAGACGTTTATGACGTCGCCAGCCTGACAGGCGATCGCATCTATTCCGGCCTTTAGCTTGACAGTCCTGTTTATGCCGCGCGCAACATTAAGAGCGTAGCGCCCCTCGCGAATGGCCTGCGAGACGCGAGTGCAGAATAACCGTATCTCCTTCTTCCTTATCGGTTCGTTTGCGGCATAGGCCTCCTCGTCGATGACGGAGACGATCTCCTGTTTATAGTTTTTCTCCACGTCATTGAACGTGATCTCGACCGTATTGTAGCGTTCCCGCATCGACTTCCATGACTGAACGAAAGAGGATTTGATGATATTCCCCATCCCAAACAACTGGACTGGCTCCTCCTCCTTGTCTATCTTGATTTTTATAGCGCCAGAGGAATAGAAGACAAAGGCTCTGAACGTCGCGCATAATTGCGTCAGGAGGTCGAGGGCGCGCGTCTGCGAATCAATGACGACGTCCATGCGAAATCGCTTCTCCCAGCCTCCGTCGCCATCCGAGACCCGTTCCTCGCAATACTTCGCCATCTCGAGCCATTCCGAAACCGTAATAAGGTCGGAGGAGATATATTCGCCGAGGCCATAGCGAGAGGCCGTCAGAAGATCGCGCAGGCACCAGACAGGGTTTGCAGACCATCGGTCGACATAAGTCGTCCCGTCCCAATAGAGGACACTGTCGTCCGAGAATAATTTCCATTCCGAAGTCTCTGGGTCATAGTAATAATCGTCCCAATCAACCTCCTCGCCGCCCTCCTCGTCTAGGATTTTCGGAACCGAGACCTTGCGCCCCTTGACGACGCAAGTGACGTTCGGAGCCGCTCCCGATAGCTGATCCGTCGCGAGCGCCTCAATCCCGAGCAACGCGACGTTCGGATAATTTAGACGCTCCGTCGAGATTTCATCGACATAGGACAACTGAATATCCCCTTGCATCAGCGGGTCGAGGGAACTGTCATCGGAGGTTCTCGTTACCCTGATGTCGTATTGTCCAGCGGTCAGGCCGGACTTCCGAAAGACTCGAAATATCGCCGTCCTGCTCTTATCGCTTATCGTCGTCTCTCCGAGATCCGTATAGGACTCCTCGCTATGGAGTTTGTACTCGACCTTATATTTGACCTCCCACGCATTGATTGATCCACTCGAGGAGGCTTGGTATAGGCCTCCTCCGAGTGTGAATTTCAGTTCAAAGGCCTCGACATCAGTCCGGACTGTCGTATGAGTATAGGGACTATCCTTCGTCAGCATTGCGTTGACGGTATGAATGTCGTGAAGGTCATGGAAATTCGCGATACTCGCCTGATCGTTCGTCCCAAGCCTATCAGTCGTCAGGGTGATCCCAGAGAAATTCTCAGACGGATTCTCGTTTATTTCGACTGACGAAATCCCATCTATCTCCCCCTCCGAGAGCGATAGGAGCATATTCAAATACTGTTTGTCCCCGTCCGTCCTGACGAATTGATTGATGACGTTCCCGCCGACTCGATGCTCCCCGTAAACTATCGGGATCGGAGTTCCGACCGTCATCGTCGTCTGAATACCGTCCCATCCATAGGTCGGGGAGCCTTGCTCGAGGGAAGAACTCGCGCCGAGGTCTCCTGCATTCCCGTAGCTGGGGACGTTCGGTTTATTCGTCGCGGAATTTATCGCAATTCCAATCGCCGCTCCTATCATTGCCCCAATGACAAGCCCCCAGCCGATCCAAGCGACAGGGTCAAGGAAAGCCCCAATGACGGCGAACGTGATGATTGAGATTGAGATCGGCTCCTCAATCGCGGGGAGTATGAGGATCTCATCGCCATTCTTCGGGATATGAGCGTCAAGGTCTTTTTCCTCTATGCGCTTTCCCGTGACGACGATCCTCAAGTCCTTATGTTCAAGGCCGGAGGTCTCGAGGTAACGCCTGACAGGCCAGCCCGCGCAGTATTCGAGAGATACCGTCGTCCGGCCTTCCTCGCTCAAAAGGTTGGGGATAAATTTAATCGCGAGCATTTAATCTGTAAAATCCTTCCCGTTTCATCTTCCAGTTCCCATCATTAAGGTTTGATACGATAACGCCGACCCGACAGCAATGGATGAAGCGCTCTTGATCGAGCATCAGTCCGGCATGGTTCGCTATCCCGCGACGATCCAAGAACAGGACTCCGTCAAGGAACTCCGGCCTCTCGATTTTCCGCCACTGCCGCCAGTAATTCTCAATAAAATGATTCCCGCCGCGCCGAGCCCAGTCGACCTCATAGGCCTCGAGGTCAAAGAGATCGAATCCGAGATCGCGATAGATGAGGATGATAAGCCCCCAGCAATCAAGGCCAGATGTGAGCGATCGCCCTCGGTTGACGTATGGAATTCCGAGGTATTTTCCGATAACCTCCCGTTCATCAATCTTCTTGTTCATACGAATATCCTGTTCGTTGGAACACTTGGAAATGCTCCAAAGCGCGCGATATTATCCATGAGCGTCTCGCAAGTCGCCTTCCGCTTATCGCAAGACGCCTCCGATCCCGAATAACCGCATTCCGTCCCCTTAAATTTCCATCTGCAATAATTCCGGTTGTATTTCCCAAACGGGAGCGTCACGTCCATCAAATCCATCTTGCTCGTCAGAGTGAATTCGACGACCGTCTCCGTTGCCGAATACGTATCAATGTAGAGGATGAAATCGACATGGGCATCCGCATCGTCCAATTTATTCGCCCAGACAATCCTTATCGTCACTTTTTTCCCGCGAAGATCATAGGCCTCGAGGTAAGCCTGAATCGCACGGTTTACGTTCGCAACGCTGACGCGAAGCGCATCGACCTGTCCCTCGGAGTTCTCAGAGATTGGTTCGTGCTTTATCGGGAACTTGTAATACGTTATACCGTCATAGGTTACGTCCGAGTCATATTCGGCAAACGTCAAGTCATTGCTGGCTCCGTCATAGTCCTCAATCGTATAGAGGTAGATCGGTTTATTCTCAGCCGCGTTCTTCTCGGTCTTAAAATCAGAGTCCTGAGTTATCATGTGCCGGAGTCCTTATTTCACCTCAACGATTTCAAAATCGAACGAATAGATTCCGTAAGCACTTCTCGAGAACTGGAGCGTGTCCTCCACGAATCGAACCGTATATTCGACGTTATCGTTCGGATTTGTCCAAGTGAAGGAATCATAGGCGCCCTTTTGCGCGATGTAGAAATCCCGAACCGTCTCGAAATCAGAAGTGGAGCGGTTCCTAAAGACAAGGCGCCATTTCCTGCGAGGAGCGTTCCAGACGTTCCGTCTCTGTTCCGTCCCGTTCTCGAACTCTGAGACAAGCGTCCGGTTTTGGATACTCTCGTCAAAGACGTAATCCGGTGATGTCGTAAAATCGCTAGCCATAGAGTTTCATCGCCTTTCTGACCTCTCCGTTTCGCGCGATTGAGTTCGCGATTATCGCCTCCAGCGTCTTCCGGTTCCGCATGATGTCCGACGTATCCCATGCCTGAACGACAACGATCGGGCTGATCGTCGTTCCGCCATCCCCGCCCATGCCCTCGCCGCGATTCAGGCGCCGGAGGCGATCGGAACCGCCCAGCGCCGACATTCCGCGCCTCGAAAGGACGCCCTCTCCCGTCTGCGCGATGATCGGAACCTCATCCGGAGCAAGGCCGCCGTGCGCCTTGCGCGGATAGACCATGCCGCCGGAATGAAAAAAGAGAAGCGAACCCAGCCCCGGTACCGCCGCGTTAAGCGATGCCCTGAGGGCGAAGACCGCTATCGCTTGAGCCGCAATCCTCATCAAATCCTCTCCAAAGGCCGCTATCGCACTCCGGAGGCCGTGAATTTTCCCAGTTATGAAATCGAAAAGCGTATTTCCGAGGTTTGTCTTGAAGGCCTGTGCAATTTGTTTCGCCGTGTCCATTGAGACAGTCCGGAGCGTCATAAATGCCGTCTCAGCCTTTGCCGCGCCCTTCTCCGCTCCATCCGAAAAAGCCTCCTTTATCTTTGAAGCCATGTCCTTCATGTCATCGACGAACTTTCCAGACGTAAACCCCTGCGCCGCACTCTGAATCGTATCGAGTGCGTTTTGGAAATCTGCCGCCGCCTGATTCCATGCCCCACTCCAACCCTGTTGGATGACATTCTGGACAAACTGGAGCGCTTTAAAGGCAAGAGCAAGGGCGGCGAGGATTGGGACGAGTTTCGTCACGGCTCCGACAAACAGCAAGACGGCTCCAGAGGCGACCATGATCGCTCCTGCGACAAGTGTCCATGTCGTTATGTTCTCGCGGAGCGCCGGATCCATCTTCTCGTATATGTCGACAAGGGACGAGAGGATCGCATTAAATCGTTGCGTGACTGGGACGGCAGATTCGGCGAGGATCGTATTGAAGCGCTCCATGTTCGCGCTCGTCACGTTCAGTGTCGTCGCGACAGAGAAGGACGAGGCCTTTGCATTATTCATGGCCGCGACAAAAGGCGCAATCGTTCCAGCCCCGACGAACGTCATGTTCCGGCCAACCTGCTGGAGCTGGCGCCCGAGATGGATGCAGGACTGGTTAAAATTCGCGACAGCACTCGTCGCGTTCTTCATCTGCGGCGATAGCTGATCGCGCAGGATAAGAAGTATGTTTAGCTGTTGCTCCGCCATTTCTCCCTCGTCTGTTCCTTCTCCATCAGTTCTCCGACCCAGTAGTCGAGAAGGTCAAAGGCCTCAAAGGCCTTCATCCCTTGTTCTAGCCATCCGCCAGCCTCCGGAAATATGCCGCGCCGATAGAACTGGAAGGCTTGGAGATAGGCCGCAGTCTCTCCCGTTATCTCGCGCAACGGACAGCGCCTGATGCTTATTCCGTCCAAAAGCGTATATTCCGCGACCTCCTCCGTGCATCCCCTTATCTCCTTCATCTGATCCGTACAGGCATCGCACCTCAACCCCCGACTCTCAGCCCATACGGCCAAAATTAGTTTTTTTTTGCGCTCGCGGACATGAAATTCAACTCTATTGTCCGAGAGAAAACCTCCATAAGGACGTCAAACGGAATGCTCTCGACGAGGTCTTCCGTGATCTCCTTAATCTCCGCTTGCCCGTTAAAGTTCTTGACGCCCCGCAAAGACGCCCGAACGATGTCGACTGCCCTCTCTGAGAGTCTTTCGACGTCAATCTGCCCGTTCTCATCGGCAGACCCAGTCATAAGGCGAACCTTGTCGCGATTCGTCAGAACTCCGATAAGGAATGTCGTCGGATTCTCCGCTCCCTGCTCGCGAGACGGAATGAATGCGAAGACCTCATTCTTGTCAATCCCTGTCAGCATAAGTACCCTCTCCCTTTCTTTTTCCTCTCCGGTTATTCAAACTTTAATTCAATCTCATCATTCCCAGCATTGCGGGAAAGTCGGAACGGAATCTCCTCAGTCCTGATTCCGTTTCGCTCGCCCTCATTGATTGCCCCGAGCGTGACCTTTGGAGCCGTTATCGTGACCTTATTCCCGTCCGCGCTCCCGACGACGACGGATAGAGCGCGAGCCGTTGCCGCGATCCAATCAGTCCAGAAATCGTATGTCGAGACCTGAACAGCCTCCGGATTGAATGATCCGGATGGTTTGCGGCTCGTGATTAAGAATCCCTTGAGGCTTGAGGCGTCATTCATGTCGTCTTCCTGAACGACCTCATTCTGCATATCAAGCGACAACTCCTGAACGACGAGCGACGTCACGGAGTTAAGCGAGAAGGAGGCGCTCTTGACGACGGGCGGAACCGTTGTCTCAATCGTCGGAGCGTCCGGCCTCGCAACGTCCGCCGGAGCGTTGTATTTTCCCTTGAACGCGAAGGACAACATCGCGACCTGCCCAGCCGTCAGTTTGAGCGAGACAGTCCCGCGCGCTCCCGTGATCTTATGCAGGCGGGAACTCCCAGCGCTGACGTGTTCGTAGTCGTAAATCGTGATGGATTTCTGGCTGTCCGAGGTCGGTTTATAGACGACACTCGAACCAGCGGAGACTGTCTCCGCAAAGGCGCAGGCCTCCAGCAAATCCCCCAAGCGCCCAGCCGTCCCCTTTGTCCCAGAACCTTTCAGTTCGACATCAAAGGAGATCTCTGCATAATATTTTCCCGTCACGGGTGAAACAGGGGACAGGTCTCCTCGAACCGTATCCCGTTCCTGCGTATCCGCAGGATAATTCACCTTTACGTTCTTGCACTCGATCGCATTAGCCGCGACCGTCGGAGTCGGATCGCTCCCGTAGACCGATTCCTCCTTCGCAAGTAATGTTTTGTTTCTTGTCAAGATTGCCATTTCGCTCAGCCTCCTCCTCCGATTTAGGTTCTTACTGATTCAGTTTGTTCAAATAAGATTTCCAAATTCACAGAAAGCGCTCGCACTGGGAAATTGACCGTCGTGAAATTATCCTCTCGGATGGCCGTATGGATTGCCACTCCCCCGAGAGTCCTGTCCCCATCAATCGCCTTCTTTATGTCGTTTAAATAATCCAACGCCCCCCGCGTTGCCGTGTCCCCAGTGATCTGTTTCTCCTTTGCCGAGACATTGATGACGAGGATGATTGCGGCTCGCATCGTAATTCTCTGAACCCCATAGGTATCATCCTCCTCTGAACTCCCGAGATAATCGACCATGAGTGTCGGGAACTGGGTAACGGAATCAATCTCTCGCTCGCCCTCTAGGAATTGTTTAACGTAGCCCGAGAGCGTCGAGTCAGCCTGCAAGCGAGTCATCAGGGCATCAAAAACCGTTGCGGGTTTGCTCATTTCTCCGTCCCCCTGTTCTTGAAGTGCTTATCCAAGACCTCCGTAAAGATGCGAACCGTCCGATCCTTCATCAGCGCCACGCCCTTCGTCATGTAGTGGCGAGCGGGAATGGTGACGGATTTCTTGAGGACGAAAAGCGCGATGTTTTTCTTTTTCGTCTTCCTCTGCATCAATAGCAAGTTCCCATTCTTTGTTCTCATGAAAAACGTATTCTTAAAGTCACGAGCCCTCAAGGCTCCTCCTCGCAACTGGGAACCGGACTTCGTCAAGGCGTCACGCAACGGGATAGTCAGCCATTTCGCGCGCTTTGGCCTTATCACGCCGCCCGTCTCATGGATGTCCGCATAGGAGACGCGAGCGCCGGAGCGAACACCGCTCCCGACAACCCCGACGACATCATTCCCGATCCGTCCGACGAGGGAATTGAATGAGGAGCGCAGGCGTCCTGTTCTTGTCTTTAGGACTTGCCCGCTTAAAATCTCCTTCTTCATCAGCCTCTCCATATCCAGAGTCAATCTCCGCATAAAGGACATCGTCACGCTCTCGCGGTCGCTGGGCGCAAGCGTCTCAATCGTGCGCCGGATCGCGAGGAGATCATTCTGGTTAAACTGCATCTCGATATACAAACCCCTTACCTCCAAATCCTGTATTTTTCCCAAATCGCCTCAGCCTGTTTCCTCAAATTCGCAGGTTTATAAGTCAGCGTCTCGCCCTCAAAGGCATTCACGCCACCCTTCACCTCGAGATAGTCCGCCATAACGAACTGTGCGAGGGCGAGTTTAAAGTCCTCAGGGATCGTCGCCTCCGTATAGCCAGCCGTATAGGTTATCTTAACGTTCCGAATGCCTCGCATGAAGCACCCGACATCCAGTTTGACGATCCCCTCTGCCGTATAGAACGTATAATCGCCCGAGTCAATCAAGGTATCCGATCCATAGACGCGGTCGAGATCATCATAGATCGCCTTGATGGATGTGATCGGGAGGTGCCGGAGGATAAGAGAAGAAGTCCCGTCCCCGTCATAATATTCCGTCCTCTCCTCGCTCTCCAAATCCTCAAAGTCTTTTGAGCGCGCATTGATAAAATCCGTCAAGACTAAGTCGTCGTCGCTGTTTGTCAGGCCGAGTTTCCGTTTAACGTATGCAAGCGTTATCAACATCTTTAGCAACCTCCTTGAATATTTCCGCGAGTCTTTTTCCGGCCAGTTCCCAAGTCAGTTTCGCATGAATCCTGTCCGACCCTCGCTTCGCCCTCCTTGCCGCGGAGTCGTAGTCGTTCACGACGTTAAAGATTTGATTTATCATGTCGCTCGTATCAGGGACATAGGCGCCAGTCTTCAAATTGTCATAATTCTCTAGCGTCTGTTCCCAGATGTTTGTCTTGATCGGATAGCCGACCCGAGCATCGAAGAAGTCCGCGCACCCAGTCTCCGAGATTGATATGGCCGGACAGCCCGTTGCCATCGCCTCGCAAAGCGTCAAGCCCCAGCCCTCGCCAATCGTCGGGAACAGGAAGCAGTGGGCGGAGTAATAGAGGTCTCGCAACTCCTCGCGCGTTAATTTCCTTGTATCAAATATGACGTTCTTATTCGCCCCCATAACGGTCGCGCGTCCCGCATACATTTTTAGAGGAAGGCGGAGGAGGAGGCGCCGGAACCCGACAAAGTGCCCGTCCTTAAATGCGATCTCGCGCCAGCGATTCCGAACTTGCCGAAGCGATTGGCGCCAAGTTATTTTCGGAACCGTCGTCTTGATGTAAATCTCAAGGTTTGGAACCTTATCGCACAACTTCACGGCCTCAAGGACGGAGAGATAACCCTTACGGGGATTGGAGGCTCCGACCCAAAGGAGCCGGAACCGTTGACTGCCCCCGCGAAACGTCCGCTTCCTGTACGGAAACTCCGAAGGGACAACCCCCTCGCGGCAGATGTAGACGCGGTCTTTCCTCTCGAAATGAGGCTCAAAAACCTTCTTGCAAAACGTCGACGGAAGGATGAGCGCATCCGCATTCTTTATCGCCTTTAAATATGATTCCGGTAATTTGAGAAACTCCCACATCGTCAGGAGTACGTTATATTTTCCAGCAATCGGCCTGAAATTATCTGCGGAGACGATATGGAATGCGATCTTTGCCTCATCGTCGTATTCGATCCCGAAATTCTTGCAGTAATCGTATAAGTGCTGATTATGGGTCATATATCCGAGCGAGTTCCCGCTGACGTCTCGCGGTTTTATGACCCAGTGAACTTTCAAGGGATTGTTCTCCATCATGCGATCGACTCCAATCCCGCGAACTCTCCGGAGTCCTTTGTCACGATCCCGCGCCTGATCTCACGCATGGCAACATGACAGGCCTCGTGTTCTATCTTCTGGGCTGGATCTCCTTCGATCTCTGTTCCGCATTCCGGACAAATGTATTTAGACTTCTGTCTCATCATGGCGCAATGACCTCCAGTGATGGGCGCGTCAGGGTCACCTTGTCGCGATCGCACCCCGAACACCGCCACCAATCCGAACACGGTCTATCCGTCGCGTAAGGTTCAAATGCTGGGTCAAAGATGTTGCCGACTTTCGCAAGACCCTCGACCTTGTCAAAGATACAGCGATAGGCGTCCCCATTCGGCTGTATGTTCAAGTGCGTCCGCCCTCCGGAGCAAAGCATAAGCGCATCCTCCTTCGCCTCCGGCTTCTTCATGAAGAACGTCTCGCGATCCTGCGCGATGTAAGGTCGGAGGAAATCCCGTTCCTCTTGCGTAAAGGAATACGGGAAGAACTTCGTCTGCGCGTATGGGTCGACATGGAACCGGAACCCGAGGCGCTCGAAATGCGCCCGATAGTGCGGGAGCATATACATTTGTTCGGGATAGGTGACGAAATTGACCGTCACGTTAAAGCCCCTCGCCTTGAGCAAAAGGATTTTCCCCGTAAAGACGTCATTCGTCATCTTCCCAGTCGGGTGGAGCGAGGCGGTTATCGAAAACACCTTCTCTGGGGATATTCGCTGGACGAACTCCGTCAAGTCCCCGACAAGGTTTGACGTCATTGCAATCCTTCTCGCATTCAGGCGTTCGAGCATTCGGAAAAAGTCAGGTTGCATCGTCGGTTCGCCACCGCTTATGTCAAGCGTCTCAATGTCGAGGCGATTTAAGGCCTCAACCCATCGGTCAACTGGCAGGAATGGTTCCGGAGTAAACTCTCCGTTCTTCTGCGCCTGTCTCTGCCAGCAATAGGGACACCAGTTCTGACATTGCCAAGTGATGAAAAGGATCGCGCTTTTAAGCATCCGGCACCTCTTGCGATGCCATGACCTTCGCCATGTAACGCCTCGCCATCCTGTCATCGACGTCGAGGGCATAGACTTTCTTCGCCCCCATGCCTTTCTCGAAGCAAAAAGAATACCAGCCGTCCCGACACGCCACATCGAGGACGGATTTCCCAGCGACCTTGACATGGTCGAAGATGAAGGGAGCGGTTGGATTCAAATCCCATTGCCCCTCGACATTGATTCCTTTCTCTGGGATTTTGAAGGTATGATAAAATTCGACTCTCATCTCAGTTTAAACCTCGCAAACGGGAGGAGCGTCTCGGCCTGCCCCCCGCAATTCAAGACCTTGTGACCGAGCGACTCGGCGACGACCTTAATCATCTCCAAGTCCCTCCTCAAATTATCAATCCCCATAATCAAAGGGTCTGGAGTCCCTTTCCCGTAAAAATGATCGCGTCCGTCCTTCTTGTAAATCAGGTCACTTCCGGCAATGCAAAGCCATAACTGTTGTTTTGAATGAAAACAATGATTCAAAAGATGACAGATTGAGTTCAGGAGCATCGTCCCGCCCTCTCGCTGGCCGTGATAGAAGGGCGTCTGCATGAAGCGGACGACCTCATACCAGCCATTCCTCTGCTTCTCACTCGGTTTCGCATTCGTCGGGATCATGAAATAGTCCTCGGAATGAATCCAGCACTCAAGGTTCGCGGGATCAATCATCCATGAGTTATTCATCGCATAAAGCGCGTGTCCATCCGCAAGGTATCGAGCCCCATGCTCCGCGTACCAATCCTTGACGTATCCTGCCGATCCGAGCAAAAGAATTTTCTTCATAACTCCCATTCCCTCCATCTAGCGAATGGCTCGGCGGAGGCGCGGGTGAAAGGGTAAAAGACCGCGCCGTCCGCCAAACCAATCATTTCCGCTTTTTAAGCGGTCACAATGCGAGCGAATGCCGCAGACTTCGCGATCGCCAAACCCCAGCGCGTAATCATGCGGAATTGCGTCTCATCGTAATCGAAGCGACTGTACGGATTCGCCTCAATCGACATCGCCCCAGACCGTCTGCCGAGGTAGAAGTAATTGAAGTTTCCGAAAATCGCCATCAACTTCGATGATCCGTCCGTATTCGCAATCTTCTCCGTCACGCCATACGGGAACTCATAGATCGTCGACGGCGCCTGAGCCCCAGCGTACTGGAACAGAGGGATACCATCGGTCGTCTTGAGCGACCGGACGTAGTGCATGGCGAGTCGCCCAATGAGCCAGCGGGCGTTTCCGACCAGCCCTTGCTCAATGTTCGAGATCGCCTCCGAGAGATCGGACGTTGTGACGGTAGACATTGATGCGCCGCTCGTCACGGTGCTGTATCCGCAAGCCGCCGTTCCGAGACCGCTGACAGGGTCTCCCGTCCCGTTGATCATCTGGTTATCCAGTTCAATGCCCATCGAATAGGCGAACTGTTCGGTCAGGAGACCGACGACGTCGACAGCCCCATCGGCGAGCAACTCGTTCGTCATGGCGCTGTAAGCCGTCAGTTTCTTGGCCTGTAAGTTCACCTGATCGAATGTCGGATCGCTCTGTGTCAACTGAGTCGATTCCGACTTCCATGCGACGCTCGGGAGCGTCAGCTCGGCAGGCAGGTAAAGATTGTCGCTCGACATCGCGAAGACGCGCGCGAGCTGGAGCGCATACGAGCGGTTGCGCGCCAACTGGATGATGTCCCATTGGAACTCATCGGGAACGAGATAGGCGCCCTGTGCGGCGGTCGTCTCATTCAAGGTCGTCTTGCTGATGACGTCGATCATGAATTTGCAGAACTCGTCGATCTTCTCCTCCTTGTCTAAGGAATCGAATCCGACGTTCTTTCCGAGCAAGGATCGGATGCCGATGGCCTGCTTCGACAGTTTCCGCCCCTTGTACGTCTGCGGGATCGTGTTGATGAAGGGCGCGCTCATTTTTGTGAGCGGAAGCGCTTCGATCTTCACGATCCGTTCCTCCAGACCCTTCACCGAATCGCCGACTTTCTTCACTTCGGCACTCATCGGCTCAAGGCCTTTGGATACGGCTTCTTGTAATTCTTCCGGTTTCATAATTTCTCCTTGTTTTTTTGCAGAAGACGTTCCGTCTCCCGCTTTATTGCACCCTCAACGTCGCCTCCCGTAAGCGCAGGTCTGGGATCGGGTTCTCCGTCCCCCTCGCTGAAAAGCGTCTCCGAGTAATGCGATTCTTTTGCATCGGGTTTCACGCCCGAGGAGGCCTCCGGCATCTGCTGTTCCTCTCCCGCCGCCTCCTCCTCATCATTCTTCCCATCGGCGCCAGCATCCTTATCCGCGCCGCTTTCGTTATCTTTTTTGGCAAAATTTTTCCGTTCCGGTTCCTTCAAATCCCCAGCCTCAAAGCCCTTAATCGCCATCTCGCAAAGTTCCGCCTCCTCTTGAGCGGCGGAACGCCCCAACTGCAAGGCTTGGCGATTGGAGGGGACGACGACTTGAGAGATTTCGAGCAGTTCGACGTCCGTGAACTTCCGCCCCGTGATGAACTCTCCGGCATCGGACTTCTCCTTGATCCATTCAAACTCATGACCGATGAAGCCGATGGAGAAGGAGGCAATGCCCTTTTGAGCCAAAACCCAAGCCCAGTCCGCTTCATCGTTCCCCATTCCAGCGTAGTAGCGGAATCGCGTCTCAAGGCCTTTGTCCGTGACTTTGACAGATTCCGCCTCCCCGATCTGTTTCCGGAGATCATCGTATCGATGGGAGGAGAGCAAAACCGGATGCTGTTTGTAAGACTTCAAGCGCTTCTCAAATGCGGCAGGCAGGACAACGTCCCCGTCCCGATCCACTTGTTTTGTCGAGACGATGGCATCGACCGTTAACGCATCCGCATCAATGGATTTGATCTCGCACTTGTAGAATTTCAGGATTTTCTTTTCATCACTCATTGCATCATTCTCCTTCCGATTCAAGGTTCAATTACGGGCGCAAGCGTGCATCTGCAATTCACGACCTCCCCGACCGCTCCGTTTGCCATGTCGGCGGGGAAAAGGAGTCCGTTTGAGAATTTCTTATCGAGTGCAATAGCCCCCTGTGATTCGCAGGCTCGGTGCGTCTCGCGGACGAACTCATCGCCAGCCGTCAGCCATTCCTTTCGCTCCACGCCTTGATTCTCATAGTAGAGGTGCGACCCTCCGTTGATCGCCCCGCAAGTCTCCGTCCTCGCGATTAACTTCGCGCGCCAGCCCGCGTCATTGAAAAAGTTCCGCAACTCCGCCCGAACCTCCTCTCCGAGTTCGAGTATCCGCTCCGCGGACATCTGCCCCGCATCGCCCTCTGAGACAGAGGTCTGGAGCGTCCTCTTTATTCGCGCCTGTATTGCATTCTTGAGGGTCTCGTTGACGATCTTTATCTTGTCCGATCGAATTGCGAGATAGGAGGAGGCGGCCTGCCGGAGCAGGTCATCGGCGATTGATTTGACGCGCGCCCCATCATCTACGCCCTTACGCCCAGCGAGGGCAGAGCGCCCGATGTCAATCCCCTGATTGATTGATTCCTCAATCATGGGTTTCGTATACTTGGCGAGCCTATCGTCCTGCTTCTCCCAGTCCAGAGCGAGGGTTCCCTTTCCAAGTTCCTCGGATGGCGTGGCGAGGACTCGACCGCGCAACTCATAGAGGTATCTGTTCATCTTCCGCTCAAAGGCCTTCTCGAGGACATTCTGGCGCCTTCCAAACCCCTTGAGGATTCCTGCCTGAAATACCGATCGCTTAGGGATGGCGGGAAGCCCCGCTTGTTTGGCTCCCTCTTGTTCTTCTTCTGAAATTTGCTCGGAGTTTCCGGAGGCATTCCCGCCGCCGCCCTCGCCAGCAGGAGACGGGGAGGGTTCCTCAAAGCCCTGCTTCAAAGCCTCGCTCGCTGGCATCTGCCCGAACCCGATCCACCACTCCTCGCGCCAGTCGCGTTTGTCGAAGCCGAGGTCGAGTTTCTCGTTAATCTCGTTTGCCGTGAAGCCCATGTCCCAGAGCGTTTTCGCTGTCGTGACTTTTGCGGCGAAATCCTCCTGAAAGGCTGGGACATTCTTCAAGTCGAACTTAAAGACGAGGCCGCCCCCATACTTTGTCATGACGAAGGCGTTGAAGGAGTCCTCAAACTTCCGCAGGATCGGCATCAGGCAGTAGAGCCAGAAGATTTTCATCTGCCCCTGAAAGGTCGAATAGTTCAGGTCGTCCGTGATATTGAAAAGCGCTTTCGGCGTCTTCCATATCCCCAAGATTTCCTCGCGAGTCATGCGCTTCTGCTCAACGAAGTCCATGTCCTTGTGAGAATTCGAGATCGTCGAGGGTTTCAAGCCCTTCTCAAAGACTGCGGGTTTGAAGGCATTCTTCCGACCGCCATAGCGCGACTTCCACCACTCCGTCAAGCGCTCGATTTGATCCTTCGTCAGGGTCGCGTCCGTCGAGAGTATGAAGTTCGGAGTGGCGTCATTCTTGAAGAAAGCGCGATTGAATTCGAGAGAGGCCTGATCGATTTCAACCTCCTCCGCAATCGCATCAAGTGGGGAGAGGCCGCGCATGGGATTGTAAGGGTTGAAGGATTTCGTGTGGATGATGTCCTCCGTTGGAATATCCTCGGAGATTGCGCCCCCAGTCCATTTCCAAGCCGTTATCGCTCCCGTCTCCCTGTCGATCTGCTCCCGCATCTTCGCGGGCGAAAGATTCACGAACTCCGGCAGGCCTCGCCCCGTCTCGGAGCCAATCGTCCGTATCATGCGGACGAAGGCCTCGCCATAGAGCGCATAGAAGCCCGACCACTCTTGAAGGAAATCGCCCCAAGACTGCTTCGCATTCGGTCTTGCCATCCTGTCGGCCAGAGTCCCAGTCGTTGTCGAGTCCTTCGCCTCCTCGCCCGAGCGCGTGAAGAAGGCAAAACCCGCCTGCGGGATGTTGTCGCAGATGGCCGTGATCGCCTTGAAGACGGAGGCCACCTCCTTCATTGGGAACTGGACGGCCTTGTCCCCGAGCGTCAACGATTGCCCATAGATAAAAAGTTTATTCCACGTCGAGGACGTAGACTTCTTCTCGTATTCATCGATGATCTGTTTCTCCAGTCTCCCAATTACCGCGTCGTCGATTTCGGCGACTGGTTTTTTCCCAACCTCAAAGCGTCCGAGTTTTAAATACATTTCCTCTCCCCATTATCCGATGTCATAAACGAGACGACCCTGCGAGCGCGTCCAAGCCTCAATCGCGAGCGCGAGCGACCAGAAGGCGTCCCCATGCCCATCCGCTGTCGTCGGAGCCTTGAGGTCGCAGTCAACGGAAAGCAACTGCCGCTTCTGGCGCTCATCTGGCAAGAGTGCCAGCGCCTCGCGCGTTATCTCCGCATCCAGTCCCGCCGCGATCCTGAACTGCTCTTTTGCGGAGAAAGTCACGCCATCCATCTCCGCAGGCAAGACGCCAGTCTCTTGGAAACCCTCAAACTCTGCTCGCGTATTGTCAAAAAGTAGAACCTGCATTCCGAAGACCTCGATTGCCTGTCTCAGGTATTCGATCTGATCCTTGTACTCCCAACCGTCCATAAACTTTGAGTGCAACTGAACGAGGCGGCCAGCCTCGCGCTCCTCCAAGACGCACAGATGCGAGGGATGGGTCTTCTTCCCAATGTCAAAGCCGCCAACGACCGTATTTCCGCTCTTGCAATATCCGGCGGTTCCCGTAATCTCTGAATATGGATTGATGACCGAATGATTCAGTAAACCGCCGCTTATGATCCTCTCCAATTTCTCCGGCGTGATGAAGGACTCGGTCGAGCGCACTGGAACGCACCGGAACTCCTTCGCGAAGGCCTTGTCGCCAATCGTCAGTCTGATCTTCTCCAACTTCTCGAAGGGGAAACATTCAGGCCAGAGGACGCGCTTATCGGAGGCGCTGATCGGGGTCGGATAGAATTTGACGTTGTAGGTGTCCTTCTGTGACAGTTCATAGAAAAGGTCTTCTCGGTCTTGCGGCGTCCCGACGACGTGGAGGAAGTCGCGCGGCATCGACTCCAGTTCCTCAAAGAAAACGCGCTTGATCTTCTCCAGCGTCCCCATCTCGACCATACTCTGAGGGTCTCGGAGGATGTCGTCACAGATCATCCCCTTCGGATGGCGGCCACGATTGAAAGCGAGGATGCCCTCCGGCTCGCAGATGAACTCGCGCCCATCGAGGCCGTAGCGCAGGATCGACTCCGCATCCGTCAGCGACCGGAACCCGCCAAAGACCTCCGGCAGAGCGCTGATAATGCGCTTCAAGCGCTTCAGGTGGTAAGCGGCCATGTCCTCGCGATAGGAGATGAAAAGATATTCGTTGTAAATCCCCTCCATCCGCAGGAGGAGCCAAGCCAAGAAGCCGAGGGCGACCGTGGACTTGAGGTGAAAGCGCGGGGCAATCGTCGCCGTGCGCGCATAGACCTGCAAGCGGTCGCACCACTCGAGCAGGTGATCGCCGTACTCGAAGCGACCCTCGACGCGCTTGACGCCTATCGCGAAGACGGAGAAGAAGAAATACGCGAACTCACGACGCGCTTGACGCTCTTTGAAGACGAGCGAGGAGGCGCTGTTGCAGTTCTCGGTCTTCCCCTGCGAACAATTCTCCGTCTGCTGTTCCATTTCCGCCGTTGCCACCATTTGCTGACACCCTGTTTATGATCTGATTATTCACGACCGCCCGCTTATCCATCCAGCGTTCGGGTGCGCGATTGGTTAAGAAAAAGATTTGAGCCGTTACGTTGCCCTTCATCGCGGAGCCAAAGAGCGAGTCCTCGACACTCTGGATGCGCGAGCCAATGATCTCGTCCGTCATGCGCGCTATCCGCTCCTCCTTCTGCCGCCAGCGCCAGAAGTTTGAGGTATCGATCTGCGCCGCCTTGCAGGAGGCGGAGATTGAGACGCCGCGCTTGAGGGAGCGAAGGATTGAGAGTAGTTTCCGAGTCTGGAGCGACATCCTCTTGGGTTTCCGTTCCGGAGCCGGAAGCGCTTTCATCGTTTCCAGCGCTATCATGCCGCCGCCTCCCCGCGCCCCATGACGCGCAGGCGACAGTCGCGAGTCTTGACCGCATTGATGATGTAAAGGACTGCGGCCATAGGACAGCCCTCGTCCCCGCAGGTATAGCAGTCAATACTCATGTATTTCGATTCCGGATATGTGTGGGCGCTGAAATGGGACTCGGCGAGAACGAAAAGCACGGTCTCGCCCTGCGGCTCAAAGCGATGGGAGAAGCGATTGACGGCCTTCATGCCACTCAACTCGATTGCTCGCTCGCAGAGGCCAGCGACATCGCGAGGCATCTCGGACATCCAGAGGTCGCAGAGGACGTGCTTACCCTTGCTGTCCATCGCCATCCCCCCCCCCCAGCCTCAACGGCCTCAAATTCCTTCTCGATCAAGTCCTGAGGGATTTCCAGTTCTGGAAACTCCTCCTTTATCCTCTCAATGTCACCCTTGTAAAAGACCAAGACATTCTGGTGCGTCTTCACGACCTTCCGCTTCTTGAAGACCCGAGCCGCTCGCAAGGGCGCAGTCCCGACAGGGTCAACCAGCACCAGTTCGTTGTAGAGCGCCATCCCGTAGCGCGAGAATATGTCCTTGATGTCGGACGGGAGGCCAAGATAGACGCCGCGCTTATCGCGCACATCTCCGACGACAATGAATGCGAAGCGATTGGATTTCAGGCAAGCGATGGATCCGGAGAAGGCCTTGTCCATGATTGCGAGAAAGTCCTTGTATGAGGCCTGATTGCTCGCGTCATTCGGGAGGTCGCTATAATGTTCAAGATCGAAGTAAGGAGGGCAGGAAAAGAGCAGGTCTTGGCTCTCTGGCGCCAAGTGCGCCGCAATATTCTGCCCATCATCGCAGGCATAGCGCGCTGGAAGGTTTGCCTCATCACATCGCTTTTGGTTCAGTTCCGCCTGTTCCTTCCGAAGTTCGGTTCCGAAAAACGGATGGCCGAGGCGCGAGGCCACGAACCCGAAGACTGTGTCGCCAGCGAAAGGGTCAAAGGCAAGGCCGCCATCTGGACAAAACCAGCGGCAGGCGATCTCGGCAAGGACTGGGTCAAGGATGGAGACGCCGCTGTTGATCGTCGTCAGGTTTGAGAAACCCAGCAACCCCTCGCGGCTCTCACCCATGTCCCCGATCAGCGCCCGCCAAGCCCTCTTCCGATCCATCCAGTAGCCTTGACGGGCATCGAGGACAGAGAACGGAGGAACCAAGAAGCGCTCCGCGAGGCGCCCGCTTGCCGCCCCGCCCTTATCCTTCAAGCCAAGCCCAAAGCCATCGTCCAGTTCGTCGGCTGTGAAGCCGACGTCGAGAAGGACATCATGGTCAAAGTTCGCCAGTGCATCCCAGTCCCATTCCCCCGTGTTCTTGTTCGAGCGCAGGAGATATTCCTTCTCCTCCTCCTCCGTCAGGTCGCGGGATGGGACACGGACATCAATCTCCTCTTGCCCGCGCCCGAGGGTCTTCATGATCGTCAGGCGTTGGTGTCCGGCGAGGATTTTGTTCTTGAGCGTGATGGCGGGGATTTCGACGAGGTTAAAACGCTTGAGCGACTTCTTGAGGTCTTCGGCCTGCTTCGTGGTTAGCTGGCGGGGATTGCCCTCGAACGGTATGAGGTCGTCAATCTTTCGACGTTCCGTCCTCCATTCAAGAGCAGGCAAAGTTTCGAGCATCCGGTATTTCTCCCTTTAGAATATACCGGAATTGCATCAGGAAAGTTACAAGGTGTTGCGTTTTAATAACTTAACTCTCGCATTATGCTTTTCTGTTTGTAAAGCATCAGCGCCCTCGCGCCTTCCGCTCCATGACCAAAAGGAGGAGGCAGGCGCAGAGGAAACCGATGGTCTCGCCAAAGTCAGGAGCGCGCCGGATCAGTTCGTCGAGCATTGGCGCCGGAGCCTTCGCAGTTTTGGGCAATAACGGATAGCCCTCTTGACTGTCCGAGCGATTGAGACGGATGAGACCCTTAAGCGCGCCTGTATCTCGCGATAAGTCATTCCGATCCGGAAATACATCCGCAGAATACGCCACTCCAGTTTTGAGAACTCATTGATCGGGAACTCGCGGTTGTTGCGTTCCCGTATGCTCATGCCCGCCCCCACCCTGTCAAGGTATTCCATGATTCCTCCACTCGGTTTAGTTTTGGATTTTCAGTTACTTTTTTGGCGCCAGTTACAATTTCCTCTCTAATTTTTCAAGCGGAGTCTTTAGAACCTCGACTCGAATCCCGCGATCAACAAAATTAGAAATATCTTGTCGCAGGCCAGAAATTTCATTAAGAATTTCATTGTGCGAAGAAGGTATGTCCTTTAATATCTTTCTCACTTTTCTATCAATTTTTCTTTCAACCCTTTTTATTTCATCCAGTAAGTTATTTTTCTGCTTTCGTAACATGTTTTTCTCCCTCCCGTTTACCCTTTCATGATCTCAACGAATACGCCTTGCCGAGCCTCGCGGAATGTCCGATAGGGGATGTCCGGATGGGTCTGCATAAAGAGCGCCCTCCGCATCTTCCAGTCAGCCGTGGCAAAGCCCTTCACCTCGTGCGCCTCCTGCCGCCCTCCGGCATATTCAACGAGGAAATCGACCTTGTGGCGTCCGGCCACGCGCCCGTCCAGCCCACGCAGGTCAAAGGCAACCTGCCTCCGGAAGTCTCGGATAAGCCCCGCGCGCCGTTTCAATTTCAGTTCGCAGTAATAGCGAGCCTCAGCCCGAGAGTGAAAAAGTATTCCGTCAATCCAGCAGGTCTTCGCGTGATATTTATTCCATGCCACAGACTCGCCTCCTTTGCTCATCCATCCATTCATCAATGCGCCTTTTAGCCTTTTTCGCATTACTCGTTTTTGCGCGATCAACCCCAAAAGCGCGCTCCCAGCCAGCGCGGTATGCTTTAAAGTCATTCGTCCTGTTCCTGTCCCCCTTTCCGTTCATCGCCGCACCAACCCAATCCCCGTCATCTTCTCGTGGATACGGCGAAGCGCGACCTCTTGTTTCTCTGACAGAAAAAGACCGGATTTTATGCGAGGCCGGATGTCCTCAATAAAGCCACGCTCCCAGTCCGTCATCCGGCGCCGCGAGACGTCGATCTCTCGGAGCGCGAACCCATACCATCGCTCTCCCATTATTTTTTCCCACCTTTCCCGAACTTCGTTTCTGCCCACTCCGCCGCAAGCCGTATCAGCATCCCATATTCGTCAATCTGTTCCTGCGTGTAATTGTGAGCCGCCCCGATTTCTGGATAATGTTTCAACCAATGGGCGATAGGATGAGATTCACACCCGATGCTTATCTCGTCGTGTTTCGAAAGGGTGAGGCAATGGATAGAGCCTTGAATATACAAAGGAGAAAAATCCCACGCATCGCCGTAGACCCGCGCATCGCCGTAGACCCACGCATCGCCGTAGACCCACGCATTGCCGTAGACCCGCGCATCGCCGTAGACCCACGCATCGCCGGAGACCCACGCATCGCCGTAGACCCACGCATCGCCGTAGACCCGCGCATTGCCGTAGACCCGCGCATTGCCGGAGACCCGCGCATTGCCGTAGACCTGCGCATCGCCGTAGACCCGCGCATTGCCGTAGACCCGCGCATTGCCGTAGACCTGCGCATTGCCGTAGACCCACGCATTGCTGTAGACCCGCGCATCGCCGGA
>Ga0116153_10000710_pt1 | contig 38364 bp, 44 predicted proteins | sample AD_UKC028_MetaG_FD_89896 | JGI IMG/M metagenome (GOLD analysis project Ga0116153, IMG submission 89896) | Active sludge microbial communities of municipal wastewater-treating anaerobic digesters from USA - AD_UKC028_MetaG | ecosystem: Engineered > Bioreactor > Anaerobic > Digestate | place: USA...
CCCGTAGGCGGTCGTAGGGGCATGCGGGCCTAGGCGCTACCCTAGCACCGCCTAGGCCCGTCAAGGCGAGCCTTGGCCCTCGTGGGCGGTCGTAGGGGTATTGACGGCCCCGACACCCCCCCCGTCCTCGCCGGGCCGGGCCGCGACGGGCCGTCCGCATTTAACATAATGGCTGTTATACGCAAGAGCGGCGCAAGTTGTTGATTCCATTGGGGTTTGTCCGCCCGTCCGGCCCCAACGACCGCCCAAACCTCCTTGGCATGACTGTTGCATGGCTCCAGTCCATGGGAAAAAGCTGACCCGGGGGTGGGTCTGCGGCAGCCGGGGGGTCGGTGGACAGAGGCCGTGGCCCTACACTCGTGGGCGCGTGGAGCCAAAATGGCTGCATGGAGAGGCCCTACCTTCGGCCTCGCGTGGAGCCAAAATAGTCGCGTGGAGTAGTTCTGGGCATGCCAGAAATCAATCGTGCGGAATCGCCCACCCGACTCCGCACCACTCCCAGCCCTTGCCCGCTGCGCCCCGGCCTGCTACACTTCCCCCAACACCCCCCACCCCGGCCAGGAGTCCGCCAATGTCAGCACCCTATTTGCAAGCCCCAATTGACCCCGGACTTATCGAAGATGCTCCGGCCACCCCAGCCACGCCCACCCCCAGGTCCCGCTGGACGCGGCGTTTCGCTGCTGGGCCGGTCAAAGTCGGCAGCAAAGAACATCTCGAGGCAATTCAGGCTGGCCATCGGGAATCTCGGGCCGAAGGTTGGATTCGTCCAACAGCCATTGTCCGCAACACACTCAAGCCATCTGCCACAGAGCAAATCATCGACTACGTGATTGCAAACCCTGGTGTTTCCCGAAAGCAGATTGCCCAGGAGTTCAAGCGCTCAGACAACTGGGTTCTGGCTCTCATGGGAAGCGACTCTTTTCAGGCGCAACTCGATGCCCGCAAGGACGAGATCATTGACCCGCTGCTGCGCCAGACCATCGAAGAACAGTTCGGAACCATGGCTCGCCTCAGCAGCGAAATCATCACCGAGAAGCTTCTCAAGCAGCGCGACTCGGACCTGGCTCTCCAGGCTCTCAGTTTAAGCTCGAAAGCCCTCGGCTACGGTGCTCAGCCCAAAGCCCAGACTAACGTCAGTTTCGTCGTGCAGATGCCCCCGGCGGTCAAGGACGTATCTGCTTGGGAAGCAACCTACAGCGGTGCCGGCGGGGGCGACCACATGCAGTCCGGCGATAGCCGGGGCGTTAACATGCAGTCAGACACGACCAGCGAATGAGCCACCGTAGCCCAGAGGAAATCAGCCTCTTCACCTATTCGTTTCTGACTTTCTGGGGCCTGCTGGCTGGAATGGCCAACCATCTCCATCGCCGCGCCCGGGCCGCGCAGAAAACGGTGCGGCGCTTCGAGCTGGCCAGCGACCTTTGCTATTGTCTGTTTTCCACTTATATGGCTTATTTCCTGTGCGAGTGGAAAGAGGTATCGGAAATGCTGACCATTCCGATTGTCGGGGTTGCAGCCCACAGTGGTGCTCGCTTTATCTGGGCACTTGACGCAAAGTTTTTTTCTTACCTGGATCAAGTGGAAGCAAACCCGATCCAGAGCAGACCTGTTAAACCCTCCGAGGAGCCTGAAAATGACTGACTTTGATCCTATCCTTCCCCAGCCCGCGATAGCGGGGGCGTTAACAAGCGATTCAGCCCCAGGCGCGGCCCCGGCACCGGCAGCCCCAGGCGCGGCCCCGGCACCGGCAGCCCCAGCCCAGGCTCTCTGGCAAACCTTTGTTCCCCATATCCTAAGTATTGAGGCTATGCCAGTGACTGGGATTCTTTCCGTTGGGGTCAGGTCAGACCATAAAAATCCCAGCCCCGAGGGGCTGTTGGAAATCTCCCTGACACAACCTTTTCCTGTGGAGGAACTGATGGTTGTGCGTCAAGGCCCGGACACTTTTATGATGCCAGCGAAGGCGTTTTTCGATGCGTTTCGCCCCGCCCCGGACGCAGCCCAGCCCCAGGAGTTTTCCAATGAAAGCTAAGAAAGAACCCAAACCCTCTAAACGCCCAGAACCATCCCGTAAGCGGGGCTGTTAGGATGAACTTTGCGGAGCTTGCCAAAGCCCAAGCGGCGGGCTTTTTCCTTCTGTCGAAGATGGCAGGCAAGCTCGACCTGGCGACGCAGGTGCAGGGTGTGCTGCCGGTTGCCAATGGGGGGACTGGGTCTGCTACCGGGGCGCTTAACCACTCCGGGCTGGCGAACCTTGCCGCCGATAGTCACTCGCAGTATGCGCTGCTGGCGGGGCGGACAGGCGGACAGACGCTTGTTGGTGGGACTGCTAGTAGTGAGAACCTAAACCTACAGTCAACCAGTCATGCGACCAAAGGAAGAGTTAATTTTGGCGGGGGGCAAGTATTTTTTAGTGAACCGGATAATGGCTTCTATTTCTTGGGGGGGAATTTAGCGAGATTTTATTCTCCTAGTGGGGCTAATCATGCTTATATCAATGTTACCGATACCTATGCGGAATTCCTTCAATTTACAGGAAACTTCTATGTTCATTCAGCTGGGTTTGGATGGGCTGCTGATGCCCGTGGAAACCAGTCCACCATAATAAGTAATCAAGGTGAACTCAGTCGATCCCTTACTATTAGTACGGATAACCATAAAGATTTGTTTTTGGGGGCGCAGAGTGGGGTTATGATAGTAATGGGGGAATGGGGCGGATCTGAAATCCGAGTTGGCTTGGGAACCACAACAGTTACAGAAATGCTGTCCTTGCATGGAGGATGGCATCGGAAGATCTGGATGGAACGAAATCCGATTGCTAATACAGCAGGTTATACATTAACTGTTGAGGCAAGTGGAGCGGCTCCAGCAGCTACTGACAAGGCTGGGGGGCAGCTTATACTGAAGGGTGGGATTTCGACCGGATCTGCATCCAGTGGCGTTACGCTGCAGGGTTATGTTGGGGGCAGTAGCGGAACATCGGACAATTCCCCGCAGGATATGATTAAAGTATTGGGGAATAAGCTGGGCTTTTTTGCTGCAACTCCTGTGGTGAAGCCGGCTGTGCTGACAAGTCCATTGACAACTTTGACGTTTGCTGTCCCTGCGACCCCTGACTATGCGATTGCTACTGTGCAGCTGGCTGGTTATGGCTTTTCGACGGCAGATGAAGGCAATACGGTGCTGTCGGTGATTGCTAATTTGCAAGATCGAGTTAATGGCTTAGAAACAAAACTCCAGGCTTTGGGTTTATTAACGTAAGGGGCGGTACTCCGCCAAGGGGAACTGAAATGGCTGCGCTTAATTTTGATCTGGAATTGTTGGGTTGGATTGAACAGTTTGAGGCGAAAGCTCCCACTGTGAGTGTGCAACGGACTTCTCAAGGAACAATTGCTTTCTTTAAGCAGAAGTTTGACCCTGAGACAGGGGATGCATTGCCGCTGGCTGTTGTTAAGACGACCACGGTGGGGGAGCTTAATGATGCTTGTCAGAGGGCTAGCCAGGCAATTGAACTGATTCAAGGCTTTTTGGCAGAAACGGATTTTGGAGGCTCCAATGGCTGAACCATTCGCCCCGACCATTATCTGGAGTCCGCAGCCGGGACCGCAGACGGCGCTGTTGCAGTGTCCGGTGTTTGAGGTCTTCTATGGGGGGGCTCGGGGCGGCGGTAAGACAGAAGCCTCCATTGGGGACTGGTTGCAGCATTCTGACCAATGGGGGGAGAATGCAATTGGGCTGTTTGTCAGAAGGACGCTGACACAGCTGAAGGAAGTTATTGCCCGGACGAAAGTGCTGTTTCCCAAGGTTGGAGGGAAGTTTAATGAGCAAAAGAGCATGTGGACTATGGCAAATGGAGCCAGGCTGTACTTTGCACATCTGGAACGTGACAGCGATGCTGAGAACTATCAGGGGTGGAACCTGACGCGGCTTTATGTGGAGGAGGCGACGAATTTTCCCAATCCCAGTCCCATTATGAAGCTGAAGGCTTGTCTTCGGTCTGGCGTTGGGGTTCCGGTGGGGATGAGGCTGACAGGAAACCCAGGCGGGCCGGGGCATAAGTGGGTCAAGGAGCGGTATATTGATCCGGCTCCGGAAGGCTATAAGGTCATTCGGGAATCTGAGGATATTGAGGTCGGGGGCGAAATGGTTCACGTGGAGCTTGACCGAGTGTTCATCCCGGCGAAGTTGACGGACAACCAGATGTTGTTGCGGAGCAATCCGGCGTATGTGTTGCAACTGAGGAGTGTTGGATCGGAGGCGCTGGTTCGGGCTTGGTTGAATGGGGACTGGAGTATTATTGATGGGGTATTCTTTGATTGCTTTTCTTATAGCCAGCATGTGCTGGATCGAACCTGGGCCGCTAAGATTCCTGCCGGGGCGCATTGCTTCCGGGCCATGGATTGGGGCAGCGCTCGGCCTTTCTGTGTGGGATGGTATGCACTTTCTGATGGTAGTTGGGGCTTACCTGAAGGGGCTTTGCTGAAATATCGGGAGTGGTACGGGGCTTCTGGGCCGAACAAAGGACTGAAGATGGAGGTTGAGGGGGTTGCAGCAGGGATACTTCAGCGTGAGACTGAAGATCGGTTGACGTTGTGGAATTGTGTGGCGGATGGACAGATATTTGCGAGGGATGGCGGTCCCAGTATTGGGGAGAGGTTTGCTGCGGCTGGAGTGACTTGGCGGCGGGCGGATAAAGAGCGGTTGGCGGGTTGGCAGGAGGTTCGTAACCGGCTGATTGGGAATGAGGCTGGACCGGGGCTTTTTCTGCTGGATTGTTGTGAGGCGACCATTGACCAGTTGCAGACTTGTCAGCATGAGGATCTTAACTCTGAGGACCTTGATACCGATGCTGAGGATCATGCGCTTGATGAGCTGCGTTATGCTTGTATGAGTCGGCCACGGACGGAGCGGCTGATTGAGAAGAAGCCGGAAAGGCTGGTGCTGCCGCCTTGGAGTGTTACGTTTAACCAGGTGCTTAAGATGAATACTGAACGATCAAAACGGGAAAAACGCGAATGGGCCTGAATACACTGAATGGGGCGCGTAGCGCCGGGGCTGGGGAAGAATCCCTTGCGGCAGTGGATCGGAAGGATCTGTATGATCACTGGTATGGGCGCATTTTGCGGGAGAAGGCTCGGCCAGAGTATAAGAGCTGGATCGAAACCGGGCGGAAATTGAGAGATCTGTATGAATGTCAAAGCGAGAATACCTCAGCCTTCAATATCCTTGAGAGTAATACGGAAGTGCTGTTGCCGGCGCTTCTTGGTGAGTGCCCAAAACCGCTTGTTAAAAAGCGCTTTACGGAAGCTGATGCTGTGGGGTCAGCTGCAGGGGAGGTTCTTCAAAAGACGCTCAGGACACTTCAGGATCAAAATGCGGGGGACGTGGACGAGTTTGAAATACTTATGCAGGATGCCGTACTGGCGGCACTTGTACCGGGAAGAGGAGCTACCTGCTTTCATTATCAAGCCAAGATCTCCAAGGAGGCTGAAAGGGATGAGGCTGGCGCGGAATTGGAGATTAACGAAGCAGAAGAACCGAAAGAGAGGATTGAATGGGAGACGATTGTTGGGGAGAATATCGAGTTTGATCGGCTGATTGTGCCTCCAGCTAGGCACTGGGGAAAAGTGGCTTGGATTGCTTACGAGTTCCGGATGAATCGGGAAGAGTTGAGGGACAACTTTGGAACTGCGATTGCAGAAAAGGTGGAGCTGGTTGCTGACGAAGATGGGAGGAGATCTTCCAGCCAGAGTGCGCTGGCGGCGAATGTTTGGCAGGTGTGGGACAAAACGCATAGGCAGGTTGTATATCTGAGTGATGGGTACTCGGAGGGGCTGCTGAGGGTGGATGAAGATCCGCTGGGGTTGGAGGGATTTTTCAATATTCCGAAGCCATTGCAGTTGGTGAAGGTGCTTACGCCGGGGCGGGTAGTTCCGCTTTACGAAGTTTATCGGAAGCAGGCGCAGGAGTTGAATGCGATTTGTGAGAGGATTCTGAAGGTAACGAGGATGCTGAGAGTCCGGGGCGCATATGATGGGAAGTTCCATCAGCTGTCGAATATCCTGGATTCGGAAGATGGGTATATGACTCCTATTGACGGGTTTGGGGAATTGGCGCAGGGAAGGGCGGGGCTGGATTCGGCACTCTGGTTGGTACCGGTTGAGAAGCTTGTGGTTGTGCTGCAACAACTTTATGTGCAGAGGGAACAATGTAAGAATATGATTTATGAGCTGACGGGGATTTCGGATATTCTGCGGGGGGTGAGCCGGGCGAGTGAGACGCTTGGGGCACAGCAGATGAAAGGACAAAGCTCGACGGTTAGGTTGGGGAGGATGCAGAAGGAGGTTGCCCGGTATGCGAGGGATTGTCTGAGGTTGATGAGCGAAATTGCGGCGAAACGTTTCTCGCAGGAGACTTGGGCGCTTTATTCTGAGGTGGAACTGCCGACGGAGGCGAAGAAGAGGGAAGTTTTGGGGCAGATGCAAGGGCAATTACAGCAGTTGCAGATGCAAGCGCAGCAAAATCCGCAAGCTGGACAGATGCTGCAACAGGCTCAACAGAAGTTGGTTGAGATTGCTGGGATGCCGAGTTGGGAGGATGTGCTGAAGTTACTGGGGGCGGACTTTACGAGGCAACTTCGCATAGATATTGAAACAGATTCGACACTGGATATTTCTGCGACTGAGGATAAGCAGAATGTCGGGGAGTTTTTGAATGCGATGGGGCAGTTTTTGAATGGGATTATGCCGCTGATGCAGCAGGGGTTGCTGCCGTTTGAGGCTGTTAAGGCGATGATGCTGGCTACGGTTGGGAAGTTTCGGTTTTCTGAGGATGTTGAGAAAGAATTGGAAAAGTTGCAGGCTCCGCCGCCGAAGGAAGAGAAGCCCGATCCGGCGCAGATGGCCAAGGCACAGACTGAGCAGATTAAGGCACAGGGTTTGCAGGCCAAAACTCAGGGTGAAGCACAGTTGATGCAGATGACGCTGCAAATGAAGCAAATGGATATGCAGGCGAAGGCTCAGGATGCTCAACTGAAGCAGGTTGAGGGACAATTGAGGATGGCCGAATTACAGGCCAAGGGGCAGTTGCTGCAGCAAAAGGGGGCTGTTGAGCAGGTAAAGATTAGTCTGGATGGGGCGAAGGCGATGGGGGAGTTGGAGGTTGCGAAACAGAAACATGAGTTAGAGTTGGCAAAGATGGAGGCTGGGATGATTGCAGCGGAACATAAGGCTACTCTTGAGGGGGGAATTTGAAATGAGGCTGCCACATGAGAGGCTGGATGAACTTGAATACCAGATGAGATTGGTTTCTGTTGCTCTTGTGTTGGTGGAGGTTGTTTTTCTTGTGCTGATCTGGGTGATGCTGTGGAAAGAGGCTGTTTTATAGATCCGAAGGGGCCTGGGGCAAAGCAACCCCCAGGGGGGCAGAAAGTGCTGCTGTTGACGGAAATGGGGGTTGCTGTTATAGGGATGTGGGGGGAAGGTTTTGCGGGCTGGAGTCCGTTGCCGGATGTTCCAGAGAGTATTAAACGAAGGCGTGATGGGGGGCAAAGAAATGCCAATTTATAGTTACCAGTGTGGGTGCGGAAAGCAGAAAGAGGTTGTCAAAAGGGTTGCAGAACTGGATAGGGAAGAGCGCTGCTGTTGTGGGGGTTTGATGAAGAGGGTGATTGTCTGGGCGCCGAATGTGAGGGGGGATTATCCTGGGTATGCGTGTCCGATAACAGGGCGCTGGATTGAGGGACGGAAGGCACATCAGGAGAATCTCGAAAGGCATGGTTGTCGGGTGCTGGAAAAGGGCGAAACAGAGGATCAGAAGAGGCGTCTGGCTGAGGCGGATAGGAAGCTGGAGGCTGCGCTTGGGGATACAGTTGGGGAACTAATTGCTGCGATGCCGGCAGAAAAGGTATCAAGGATGGCTGAGGTGGCAGGGAAGTTGGATTTTGGAATAGAGAGAGGGACGCTGTAATAGGGTGCGAAATAGGTAAACCGATTGTGAACGCTAACTAAGAGAACAAGTTATGAATACTACTGTCGAAAATGATGAACGATTAGCTGGATTGGAAGCAGAACTGGAAAAAGCCTTTGGGGTGGAGGGGGAGGACTTGAATCCTCCCATGCCAAAGGAAGAATTATCTGAAGTTGAATCGCCTGCGCCTGAGCCGCCGCCGTTGCCGCCGCTGGGTGTGCCAGATACGTGGACGAAGGAGGCGGCGGCGGAGTGGGATAAGCTGCCGAGAAGGATTCAAGAGGAGGCATTGAAAAGGGAGAGTGAAATTCGGAATGGGTTTGAGCAGATTCGGGGGACGAAGGAGCTTGCGGAGTTTGGGACGAAGTTTGCGGGGGCGCTGAAGCCGTTTGCGGCGGATTTGACAGCGATGGAAGTGAATCCAGTGAGGGTGGTGGAGAGTTTACTGAAGAGCCACTTTGAGTTGGCGAAGGCAAGCCCGGAACAAAAGGTGGGGATGTTTTTGCGGTTGGCGGCTGATTATGGGGTGACGTTGGCGCAGGGGGCTGATGGGAAAGTGGGGCTGAAGGCTGATCCGGTTGTTGGACAATTGCAAACTGAGTTGAAGGTTGTAAAATCATATTTAGCTGAAATCGCTAAATCAAAAGATGTGGAGCGACACCAGGAAGCGATGAAGCAAGTTCAGGAGTTCTCAGCTAACCCGGAACATAAGTACTTTGGACAAGTACAGAATTTGATGACCCGCCTGATTCAAGGTGGACAAGCACAGGGATTGAAAGATGCGTATGAGAAAGCCTGTTGGCTGGAACCTTCCGTAAGAACAGCTCTTGTGGCTGATATGACGGTGGGGACGAAGGCTGGTGAGGTAGAGGCGCAGAGAGTGAAAGCCGCAAAGGCTGCATCAATTAGTCGGGTAAAGTCGAACGATAGTACTGGTGGGAGCGTAGCGGCTCCGGTTGGTAGTATCGAAGAGACTTTGAGGGAAGAGTTGCAGAGGCTTCGGGCTTAAGTTTGCTCGGCGCACTCGCGTTTAATCTTTTGTAGGAGAATCTAAAATGGCCGCTCCAGGCTCTCCCTTAGTTACAGACTTCTCGATGCTGGCCTCCACGACCTGGAGGAAGCATGGGAAGAAGATTCAAGATAATCTCTCGGCACATAACCCGTTGCTCAATGCCATTGACCGAAAGGGTCTGAAGCGTGTTGAGAATGGTGGACTGAGCATTGTGGTTCCACTGGACTATCAGGCCAATGGCACGTACCAACGCTATTCTGGTTATGATACACTGAACATTTCCGCTTCGGATGTGATTACCAGTGCTGAGTTTCAGTGGCGGAGCATCGCGCTGAACATTGTGGCATCGGGGCAGGAACTTCGCATCAATAATGGCGATTCGGCGTTCATTAACTTAATGAAGGCGAAGATTGTCAATGCACAGCGAACGGCGAGAAATAACTTCTCGGCAGATATCTGGTCGGATGGGACTTTGCCAAATCAGATCAATGGTTTGCAGGCATTAGTGCCAGATACCAATACGGCTGGGACGGTTGGGCAAATTAACTGCGCGACTTGGCCTTTCTGGCAGACAAAGACCTCGAAGAGGAGTGCCCCGCTGGGAACTGGGGTCATTACGACGTTGGACAGTACGACCATTGAACGGGCCTTCAGGGGTCTGTATACGGCGCTGGTAAGAGGCGACGATATGGTGGATCTGATTGTTGCGGATCAATTGCTGTTCAATACGTTTGAGGATTCGCAGGTTAGTCTGAAGCGGTATGTCGATGACAAGAGTGCGCAGGCCGGTTTCCTGAAGTTGCGGTTCAAGAATGCAGAAGTGATTTTTGAAGGGTCTGCGAACATTCCGCCCAACCATGCGTATTTCCTGAATACTGACTACTTTGAACTGGTTGTGCATAGTCAGGCTGACTGGACGGAAAATGCCGAGATCAAGCCCTATAACATGGATGCGGCAGTTGTACCGATTCTGTGGATGGGCAATTTGGTGGTGAAGAACCGCAGCCTGCAAGGTGTGTTCATTTCGGATTAAGCTGGCGCAAAAATCCCCCCTGCCAAGGATGGCCTTTTTCCTTTTTTGGTGCTTGCACCTGGAGAACTAAGATGCCAAGAGTTATTATTCCTGAGAGAGGGATCAATTCCAGTATTCTGGTGTTGGCTCCTGATACCGTGCGGCAATATGCCGATGGTGAGATTCTGCCGTTCCAAGATATGTACTGGGGCGGTGGTGAAATGATTTATGCGCAGGCTGCTGGTACGATCAACCCCTTTGAGTTGGTGCAGTTTGCTCCGAGTTTTGACAGCACGAACAAGCGCTGGATTTACTCGGCTGCGGCGGCTCCGGTAACTGCCAACCAAGGCAAGCCTATTGGGGTGTATGCGGGCTGGTCGGCTATTGCCAGCGGGCAATGGGGTTGGTTCCAAGTAGGGGGTCTGACTCCTGTCAAGAGCTTTGCGTCGATTGCGGCGGATACTGGGTTCAGTAAGTCCGGTGCGACGGCGGGTTTGGCTGTGGCTGAGGCGGCGGGTACACAGATTGTGAATGCCCGAATTGTGGCTCCGGCAACAACCACTGTTGTACTGACTGGGTATCTGACGAATGCGTCCAATGTTGTAAGGGTTCCGTCCGGGCAGGCTGATGGCTGGTTTCCTGGGATTACGGTTACTGGCACTGGTATCCCGGCGAGTACGACGGTAAGTAAGATTAGCCCGGATGGTACGCAGGTAACGCTGAGTAATCCGGCTACGGCCAACGGGGCGAATAGTCTGACTGGGACCTATACGACAGGTTCGGTGTACTATAATGTGGCGCATCTGAATCGTCCGTTCAGTCAGGGCCGGATTACCTAAGGTTTCCTTGGGAGGCGTTTGGGCCAGACTTCGTAAGGAGCTGGCCCTTCTTTTTAACTTAGTGGCGCGAAGCGTCTGGGGGTTGTTATGTTGGGGACAGGTGTTGATCCAAATAGTGTGAGACCGCCGCATCTGCGGTTTGAACTGGAAGAGGCTGAGGATCGGGCGGCTTCGGAAGAGGCTGGGCACTACGTAGGCCGGGATGTGGAGATGGTTTATATTACTCCGCATGGAAGTAAGGATGAGATTCCGAGGGAACCGAAGCCATGGCTGGAGAGGTGTGCTGTGGATGTGAGGGAAGGGCGGCTTGATCCGCAGTGGCTGGAACATTATCGGTTGGCTTATAAGAACTGGAAGGAGGGTTTGGAGCCGCCGGTTGCAGGGACGGATATTAAGCTGGCGGGGTTCCTGACGCCCCGGCAGCTGAAGATGCTGATTGGGCTGAATGTGCGGAGCGTGGAAGAGTTGGCAGGAGCCTCAGACCAAGTGTTGTTTGCGATTGGTGCTGAGGGTCGATTACTGCAAGGTAAGGCCAAGACCTGGTTGAGTGCTGAGTCGGGAACGGGGCGGGTTGTGGCGCAGATGGGGGAACTTACACTGAGGCTGGAGGGTTTGGAAGAGTCCTTGAAAGAGAAAGATGCGACGATTCTGAGGTTGACGCAACAAGTTAAGGTGCTTGAGGCGGAAAAGCCTGCCGAACTTAAGAGGGCGTAAAAATGCAAACAGTCCTGCAAATTGTACAAGATGTCTGCGCGAGAAGGGGTCTGCCGGTTCCGACCAGTGTGGTTAATAGTCGGGATTCACAGATTGTTCAAATGGTAGGACTGTTGCAGACGGTTCTTAATGAACTTGTGAGGGATTATCAGTGGGAAGCGTTGACTTATGAGGCGACGTTTACTACGGTGCTGGGGGAAGATCAGGGGGCTATGGTGACGCTGGCTCCGAACGGCTTCGTTAAAGTGATTACTTCGACGTTCTTTAATCGGACGCGGCGGATTCCGTTTTACGGGCCGCTGGATGAGAGGCAGTGGCAGCAGCTTAAGACGTTGCCTAATCCTGGGCCTTATTACAGGTTCCGTATCCGGGGCGGGCGGATGTTGTTTACGCCACCGGGAGTTGCTGGGGAGAGCTGTGCGTTTGAGTATAGCAGTGACTGGGTATTGGCCGCTGATAGTACGTTGGCGACGAAGTATGCCCGGCTGGTGGCAGATACGGATGTTGTGCTGTTGGATGGAACGATGGTGGGGCTGGGACTGGAGACTTACTGGCTGAAGGCGAAAGGGCAGGATTGGAGTGCTGAGTGGAGGCTCTGGCAGAATGCACTGGATGAGGCAAAGGGGCGGGATGCGAGTAAGGCGGTGTTGAGTTTGGATGGGCCGAGTAATACGATTCAGCCGGGTGTGTTTGTTCCGGCAGGGAGTTGGTTCTGATGGCTGAGCAGGCACGGGATGTTCATTTTCGGGTTCCACTGGCTGGGTGGAATACTAGGGATGGGCTGGCGGTTATGAATGACGACCCGCAGAGGGCTTACTGTCCGTTGATGGAAAACTGGATTCCAGGTATTAGTAGTTTGGTGAGTCGGAATGGTACTTCGACCTGGGCGACAGGGTTGGATGGGAACTGCAAGGCTCTTGCTACGTACAATGCGAGTAGCTCGAAACTGTTTGCATTTACGGATGCGAAGATCTGGGATGTAACTTCAACTGGGGCTGCTTCAGATACGGGGCAGACCCTGACGTCGGGGAAAGTTCGTGCAATCAATTTCAGCGCTGCAAATATACAGTACCTGTATTGCTGTAATGGGGTGGACAAACCTAGACTTTACAATGGCAGTGCTTGGGTTGCTGTGGATGGGGTTTCTAGTCCTAGCCTTGCTTTTCCAGGAGGCTCTGGGTTTGTCACGAGCAATATTCGCTGCATTAAGGAGCACCAAACCCGACTCTGGTTTTTGGTTACTTCTGGGCTTAGTGCTTTCTATCTCGATGTTGCTAGTGTGGGTGGTACATTGACTGAGTTTCCGATGGGGAGTATTTTTCGCCGGGGCGGGTATCTGGTGGATATGGAAACCTGGACGGTGGATGGGGGTTCTGGTACAGGGGATTATTTTGCATTTTTGACGAGTGAAGGAGAAGTTGCAATTTATTCTGGGTATGATCCAACGCAGGCGAGTACCTGGGGATGGCTTGGAGTGTTTTTTGTGGGGAGGCCGGTTGGGGATAGGCCGCTCAAGCGTTATGGGGGGGAAGTCATTGTACTGACGATGAATGGGATTGGGCAGCTTAGTCAGCTGCTCTCGACGGCGGAAACCAATAGCTCTAAAGGGATGCTAAGTGATGCCATTAATAAGAGTTTTGCTCAGGCTACAACTTTGTATGGGGCAAACTATGGATGGACGATCTTGGAGTGCCCGAAAGAGAATTTACTGTTTGTGAATATTCCGCTTTCGGCTTCGACCAGCGAACAATATGTTATGTATACGCTGACAGGGGCGTGGACTCGATTTACTGGGCTGAATGCTTCTTGCTGGGAATTGCTGGGGGATACAGCTTATTTTGGGACTGGAACAAATGTCTGTCGGTATGAAACTGATGGTGCGGTAATTCAGGACTCGGGGATTTCATTTCGACTGTTTCTGAGGTTTGCTTATGCGTATCTGGGAACAAAGAGCCGAAAGAAACAGCTTACGTTTTTGAGGCCAACATTGCGGCTGACTACGAAGACAGCTAGGCTTTATGAAATGGCTTCGTTGGTTTGGGGAGTGGATGTGGATTTTGCTGATACCCCGAATAGAACTGTTGTGGATGAGGTTCCATTGATCTGGGCCAATACGATTGATGTGGGGACTGTTGATAGTATGGTGATTGGGGCGAAGGAATTGCTGATGCAGACGCCGCATTCAGTGGCTTGCTGGCCGGGGCTGTGCTTTGCGCCAGAAATGGAGGTTTATCCGCAGGGAAGTCGATGGGAATTTATGGGGCTGGAAGGTCAAGCCCTTCGTGGTTCATTTTTATAAGAGGGTAGTTTAATGGCACTTAATCTTCCATCAGCACTTGTTGCTGCTTTGATGGCCCAACAGAATGCTGTTCCCAGAACTGGGCAGGCCGTTAATCCATCTGGTGGTTCTATATCTACAGAACTGGCTCCAGGGACAACCTCTGATTCGGCCTCCGCTCCAGTGCCAGACCCGTCAAAATTGACTGGGACTATTGGAACAATGCTGAAACAGGCATTGGCGTCTGGTAATCAAGCTCGTCTGGAGCAAATTGTACAAAGCTATGGATCTTTGCCAGAGTTTATTCAGGGAAATTATGTACAATATCTGCCGCAGGCTATGCAGCAAAATATCCTAGATCAGGTACAAACGCAGCAGACGGCGGATGCCGCGAAGCAACAGGCTGCGGCATTAGCTGCGCAGAAGCCAAGTTTTGCTGATAATGCAAATATGGCAAGGCAAAATGGATTGACCTGGACGCAGGCTGATCAGGATGCTCAGGAAGTGGGAGCGCCTGTAGGGTTTAAGTCGGTGCAGGCTCAGACTGATTATACTAATATGTTGAAGGGGGCAATTGCACCTGCGGGAGTTAATCAGCATACTTTCAGTGCCCTTAGTTCGGCGCTGAAGAGTGCTTCGGACAACCCATCCAGTAATTATTATGCGGGGATTAAGAATGCCTTAAGCACTTTGCCGGCAAATCCAACTGTGGATGAGCAAGCTACTATAAAGCAGACATTGGAGGCGAGTGCTGCCAGGGCTATACAAGGTGGGGCTGATCCTCAAGTAGTAGCTAAGGCTTTGACCTCGGGGCTTGGCCAAAACCTTATGGCCTCATCTAGGCCAGCTGCTTTGTTGTCGGCTTATTCGCAAGTGCAGCTGAATGGGCAGCAGATTCTGCCATTGAATCCTCAAACCGCTTTGATAAAAGGAAATGGGCCAGATTCCTGGACTTTAAGTCCAACTGGATATCAACAATTGGGGCAGCTTGCCCAACAGACTGGAAACACTCAATTTCAGAATGCTGTTATTTCCTCTTATCAATCTGCGGATTCACTTCTTTCTGCGGGAGGAAGTTCTTTTAGTTCTGGGTGGTTAAATTCCCCTGTCAAGTTGAATGATGTTAGGGCTGCGGTAAATCCCAACGATCCAAATCTTAATACTGGAAGTCAGTCAACGATTGATGCGATTAGGACAGTGGGGAGTGCGTTAAATCAGCAAACTACGGGGACACTTTCAGCGAGCGATCAATTGGCCCAGGCTTTGTCTGTGTTACAAGGGGGGACGACTGCGCCAGCGGCAAGTTCCTATGGGGCGGGAGCTGCGTCTGGAGCTACGACACCGGCTGCGTCTGGAACTGGGGCAACTTCGGGGGGAAGTCTTGCGAGTAAAGCAGATTATCCGAATCTGTGGAATGCTAATGGCCAATGGATTGGGAGTACGCAGACAAATGATAACCCTTATGATCCTGTCACTAATCCGTTTGGGATGATGTCTTCTGGGCCATTGGATAAGGCTTCTGTAAGTGTGACTCATGGTGCTCCAGTTGCAACATATAATCCGGCGACAGGAACTTGGACTGGGAGTATTCCAGATTCCAATAATTTGGCGGATTCCGTCAATAGGCAGAATCAAGATAATCTGGCAACTGCCATGGCTAATGCTGGCATGGTTCAAACTGGGCCATTGTTCGGATTAACAGCAGCTAATGCTACAGCTGCTATGGGAGGAACGGGAGGAGTAAGTTCTTATAGTGGAAGTTCTGGTGGGGGCACTGGTACGGGTAGTGGGGTTAATACAAGTACCGGGGTTCCGGTAGCACAGGCGCAGACTGGGTTGGGTGGGGGGCCGGGTACTACGTATTCTGAGACTGCTAATGGAGCACTTCCAGCCCCGTTCGATATTGCCAATGCTCAGACGAATAATGCAGCAGCCCAGAGTTTAGCGGATGCTTATTCAGCGCAGATGCAACATGCGCTGAATAATCCTAATCAAATTACACCACTGGGTAATTTAACATATAGGAACACGGGAACAGAAGCAAATCCAATTTGGACAGCAATTTCGAGTAATGCTAAGGCTGATCAGGATCGAGCATTGGCTGGAACATTGGCTGGTCAAGCTAATGTTAGTCAGTTATATCAGAATAGCCTAAATCCGGCTTTGGCAGCTGGGTTAGGGGCATCTCAGGCCGCTTTGGAAAATGCTGTAATGGCACCTGGAGTCACAAATTATGATGTGATGAGCCAGGATAACATAAATGCAGCTGCTGGACGATTGCCCACCGCTGGTGGGAATTACATGGACCCGGCTACTCTCCAAAAACCAACTGCTGGTGGGAATTACATTAATCCGGCTAACTTGCAGATGCCAATCGCAGGAGGATCTTATCTTGATCCGACTGCAATGAAGTTGCCAGAGGCGGGAGGGTCTTACACTGATCCGACCACTATGCAGATGCCAACGGCTGGGGGATCTTATACTGATCCAAAGTCGTTGCAAATGCCGACAGCCGGTGGATCGTATATTGATCCAACTTCGTTGCAGATGCCGATTGTGGGAGGCTCCTATCGTGACCCGAATGCAATGCAATTGCCGACAGCTGGAGGGAATTACCTCGATCCGACTGCTATGCCGTTGCCTACTGCGGGCGGCAACTACATTGATCCGACCACGTTGCAGTTGCCAAATGCCGGAGGAAGTTATCTTGATCCGACGAAGGTTCAAGGCTATGCCGACCAGAATAACCCCACGAATAATCTGAGCGATTTCTCCAAGGTTATGACGCAGGCCCAGAACGCGGTCTATGAAAATTTTACAAACTTGATGGAACCTGGGTATCAGCAGCAGCATGAGCAGCTTCGGAGTCAGTTGCTGAATCAAGGTTTGCAGGAGGGAAGCGAAGCCTATCAGACTGCGATGGATAATCTTGCTAGGCAGCAGAATTATGCTAGGACGACCGCCGCAAACAATGCAGTATTGACTGGGAATCAGACTGGATTGGCGCAGGCGGCACAGTTGGCAGCAAACCAAGGACAGAGCTTTACGCAGCAAGCAAGTGCTTTGCAGCAAGCACTGACTGGGCAGCTTACAACGAATCAGCAAAACTTTGATCAAGGAAGTTCAAACTATCTGAATAGTTTACAGGGATTGAATTCGCAACTTGCGACGAATCAACAGAATTTTGCTCAAGGAAGTGCGAATTACCAGAACTACTTACAAGGACTGAATGCACAGCTTGCAACTAATCAACAAAACTTCAACCAGGGTACAACAAATTACCAAAGTTACTTACAAGGATTGGACTCGCAACTGGCAACCAATCAGCAAAACTTTGCTCAGGGTAATACAAATTACCAAAATAGTTTGCAGGCATTGGCAGCCCAACTCGCGATTAATCAGCAGAATTTTGCCCAGGGAAGTGCAAACTACCAGAACAGTCTACAAGGAATAAATACAGAACTCGGGATCAATCAACAGAACTTCGCTCAAGGTACGACAAACTATCAGAATAGTTTGGACGCATTGGCTGCAAAACTCGGGATCAATCAGCAGAATTTTGCCCAGGGTACGACAAATTACCAGAGTTATTTGCAGGGATTGGCGGCGCAACTCGAGGTTAATCAACAGAACTTCAATCAAGGAAGTACAAACTATCAGAATAGTTTGCAGGGGCTTAATGCACAACTTGCAACTAATCAACAAAACTTTACGCAGAACAATGCAAATTATCAAAACAGTTTGCAGGCACTGGCAGCTCAACTTGCTATAAATCAGCAAAACTTTACTCAAGGAAGTACGAATTACCAGAACCTTTACAATGCTTTAGTTGCACAAGGACAAGCTAACCAAGCAAATCAAGCAGCCAACCAAACTGCAAAATCGAGTACAGCTATTGCGGTTAATGCTGGATTGACACCATTGAGTAATTTGGCGACTACTGTAGCAGGATTGAGTGCTCCTACAATGCAAAACTTTGGTAATGGGACTGCTACTAATATAGCCCCAACGCAGATAACCACTGCAATGCAGAATCAAACAAATGCAGGGTTGAATAACAGTAATGCTTTAATCCAGGCACTTAATGAGCAACAGTACGGTAATACGTTGTATAATATTGATGCCAACGGTAATAGCTGGTTGAGTTGAGGAGAAGAGAATGAATACTCAAGAATATCAGGATTTAATACGATATGGAACACCTGATGATACTCCAGTTGATCCCATGGTTGCTGGTGGGGGATTGACACCCGAGTTGGCTTATGGGATGCAGCAAAGTTTGATGCCGCTTCTACTGAAAAAAGTTCTGGAAGACGACTCGACCGATTTTGGATCTTATAATCCAGCAGGCTATTACATTCCAAATAGCCCTGAGAGGGTTCAAGGGAAGAGGGCACAAAGGCAGCAGGCATTGGAAATGCTGAGGGGTTTGATGAAGGATATTAGGGGAGCCGGGGCTGGTGGATTGGCTGGAGGGCTTAATCCTAATAAAGTTTATCAGATGAACCCTGGGGATACATTAACAGTATGGAATCCTCAGACTAGACAATTTGAACGTGCTCCAGGGCAGTCTTCTGTTCCTTATGGACCAAAAGCTATTAATGGAAAGGAAGTTATTCACAATGCTGATGGTTCTGTTTCGATAAATGATTTACGTACTACTCCAGCAGAAGCATCCAGACTTGAGGAAGGTAAGGAAAGCCCTGGCTGGATTAAGACCGATCTGGAAAATATTCAGAAAGAGGAAGAGGTTGTTTTTCAAACTCAACAATCAGCTCGGACTATTATAGCGGCTGTGCAGAATCCCAGGGTTAGAGCATTGATGGGAACAGGGGCATCCCCGAAGATGTTTGTGGAGGGTCTTGCTGCGGCACTTAATCCAGATGCCCCGGCGGAAGCCCTCACCCAAGCCCAGATGCTTTATTCACAATTGATGGACGTAGCCGCAAACAAAATTAAGCTGTTTTCCCCGGCTTCTGATAAGGACGTTGAAATAGCAGCAAGGGCTTCTGTTGGTGATATGAGCTGGACACCTGATGCGATTTTGGGGGTTGCCCAGAGAGCACTTGAGCGGGCAGATGCTACAGCTGATGTTCTGGATGAACGGAGAAGAAGCGCCGAGACTCATCCCTATGCCGGAGAAATTCCAAAGATATATCCAAGGGTAAGGCAAATTGGACGCAAGAAGGAAGAAGTGATTCCAGCGGCTCCGGCGGCTCCGGCGGCTCCATCATTTGAAGAGTGGCTTCGGGCAAAGGGGCACATAAAATGAGTCCAGAAGAACAGAGACAACTTTATCAGCAGTATTTGCGGGAGACGCAACCTGAGTTGTATCAGCAATATCTGAGTGAGGTTTTACAAGATACTGCACCCGAGGCTCCCTCAGCCTGGATTCCTGATGGACCAAGGGCACTGGATGAAGACAATATCCCTTGGCAGATAGCTCGACTTCCGCTTAAGGCTGGAGGAAATTTGCTTGGTTTGGCTGCGGCGGCATTGACTGGAGCTGGGGAGAAGTTGACCGGCCACGATGCTTCTGAGATTGGTTTTCCTGAACCGAGTCGCTACCTTGGGTTGGCGGATGAGATTTTTGGGGTTCCAACCTCGGAGGGCGGGAAGATTGCTGACAGCTTAGGACAGGCATTGGTTCCGATTGGACAGGCTCCAACTCTTGTTGGCCTGTTGCGGCAAGCTGCTGGTTGGGCGGGAGCTGAGGGGGTTAGTAGGTTTCTTTTATCGGATAACTTCAAAAAAGAGCATCCAGCCTTGAGTATCGGGGCAATGCTGGGGGCTGGCTTGCTTGGTGGGGGTGGGGTGGGATTCCTGACCAACCGCATGGATGATCTGCCGGGGATTGAAAGCTCCATGGTTAAGAAGCTTCTTGGCTGGGATAAATCAGGAAAACCACTTCCGATGGGCAGCACAAAAGAACTTGATGTTAGAAGGGCTGCCCTGGAAGCTGAGTATGCGCGTGACCAGGGATATAATACAAATACTCTTCAAGCTCTTACCGGCGGGGAAATTCGACGGAATGTAGGAAATCTGGCGGGGGACTTTGACGCTGGATTGGGGTTGAGGGCACAGGCCCAGCAAAACGTAGACCAACTTGGATTGGATTTTGAGGACTTCTGGAGAGGGTTGGCTGATACTGGGGACAGGAGAATGACGGCGCAACGGTTGGCTGCTGCTTTGGATGACTGGCCGCATGTCTTGCGGGAGGATGCAAATGTCCCGCTGGAAGTGTTGGCTTACAAAGACCCGAATTTTAATCCTGCGGTTCCACTTTCAAAGTATGTTAATGTTTGGAAGAGGGCGTTTGCACCGGAGGTTTTAGGAGGCGAACCTCGGACACCACAGGCAGTTGATCTGCTCAAGGAGATCGAGTCTAAGGTACTTGAGATGGAAAAGCAGCTTCAACCCTATAAGAAATACAGTCCTGCTACAATGACAGAACAGGTCATCAATCCTGATCCCGAGGTTGCACTGAAAGAAGCTGTTACTGATCTCTGGAGAACCTTTGGTCGAAAGGACTCAGGCGGGAATGACATCTATACAGGAGCTGAAGTTGGTCGTATTCGGCAAGCTGTGGATGCCGGTCATGATGCGCTTGATCCAGCTTTTGCAAGACGTAATGCCGCCTATCAGCAATATATGCGAGATGTGGTAGACCCAGTGGAAGTTCTAACTAAGGGGATGACCGCTGCGGACACAAATCAACAAGCAGGGCTTGGGGTTTTTACACTTCTTCAGCAGGGCGGAAACTCCGATATGGATCTCGGAAAGTTAAAACCTGCCCTAGAGTACGCGGCAGCAAAAGACCCAGAACTAATGCAAGGGCTGCTTAAGGAGCATCTACGAAATACAGCAGATAGGCTCTTGCTCAACAGTAAGGAACAGCTTAGTAATCCTGCAGAAGATCTTATGAAAGTTCTTGGGCTTCTTGATCCCAGGGGGAATCCAGAAACATCAGCAGCTAGAATGACAAGCTTGCTTGCGAAACTTAGTGGCCAACCAAAAGTTGTTGAGGATTTACAGCGTTTGCAGGAACTGGCACCTTTGGTTGACAAGGCTCCGTTGGTTCGAGGGATTGAACATGTTGCGCCGGGATCGAAGGAGTTCAAGGCCAGTGCTCCGCTTGCTGCTACAGGAATTGCCCCTTTCTGGATAGCTAGACATGGGCTACAGTATTTACAGGGACTCTTCGAGAAGGAAGCATTGGGAAATGTTGCCAGACTCGTGGAAGATCCAGACAATTTGGAAAAACTACTGAAACTGGCTAAACACGATACAAGACTGCTGCATGATCCAATGGTTCGGCGAGCACTGGGGCAAGGCCTTCTGGGAGCGGCGATGGCAGAAAAACACTGACATTGTGTGCGGAATCGGTAAACCTAATGTGAACACAATTTAATCTGGAGAATCCTATGCCTTTCACTTCCAATGGTGTCTATACACCCCCAATCACCGCATTGTATCCGGCCCAATCCGGGGCAATCATAACGGCGGCGGATTTGCAAAGCCTATTGGGCGACATGATTACAGCCCTTGGTCAATGTCAACTCCGTTCGCAAGTAGCTCCGGCGGCTGGTCCGCTTAACATGAATACCTTCAAAGTCAGTAATGCTGCAAACGCGACAGGGCCAAATGATTTAACTACCCTTAGTCAAGTACAGGCCTTGATTGCGGCTGCCCCGGGCACGACTGGAGCCTATTTGCCGCTGGCTCCAGCTGCTGGTGTCAGTGACCAAATGCAAGGACTCTTCAAACTCTACAGTACAAATGCTTCTGCGGACTATCACCCTGTCCCACTTATACAGCTGTTGACACTGCTGGCTAATAAGGTTGATACGGTTACAGCCTCAACACTTAGCTCCGTTCTGACATTTACTTCAGGTGGAAAGATTATCCTGGATCATAACGCCGTACTGGCAATGGAACCAGTAACCAAGCAGCAATTTGATGCAGGGGTAGCAGGGGCAACAGTTGTTATAAAGGAACTTGTCTTCACGACAACGGGCGGCTACCAAGGCGGCTACTTGACAATAGGAACTGGAGTAGCAGCTGCTGATTGTTTCTGCGTCCAATGGGGCCAGCAAGCATTGGCCGCAGCTTCCTATAACCAAACTATAACTTGGCATGCAGCATTTAAGGCAGGGGTTATTCCGGTAGTTGCGCCCTGGGCCAGCTTCAACGGCACAGGAGCCTATAGACATTTTCTAGCTGAGACTTATTCGGCCCTTCAAACCAATACAACTTGTAATATCATAGTACAGGAAGAAGCCTCGGGAAGTTTCGGAACCCCGACACATAACTTCAGTCTTAATTGGATTGCTGTCGGGAAACGGTTCGTATGACGCGGGGCGGGGCGGGGGCGGTAGGGTAGTAGCGGGTAGGCCGGACGGGGCGCGGGACGGGGCATTACGGCCCGGATTTGGGCCATGCCCCGCGCCGGTTTTGGGTCATTGCCGGACGAACCGCAACAACATTTTCCCTCCTTGGTTAACCTGCTGGATTTGCCCGCTCATTACCAGTCCCAGTACAGCATCTTCAAATTTGCTGACGGAAGGGAAAAACTGGTGCATCACCTTATAAGCCAGAGTGTAGTCAACCTCACCCTTGGCTTCGACAAACCTCAACAAACGCTCTACATGCTGCGAAAGTTCCGACCTCCCTACGTTGTTGAAAATCTTCGGCAAATCCCCTGCCGTATCCATCACCATCGCAGTGGCGGTTTCGAGGATCTCCCTCGTTAGGCGAAGATCGTCCCGTTGGGCTGCGCTTAGGATCATTGCGGTTTTAAACTGGTATGTTTGAAGTCTGGCAATGTGGGCCTTATGGCGCTCGTCGGAATGAACCCCGTTGACTTCCCAGAACTTCTCATACCATGCCTTGGCAAACTCTTTTGCCTGCCTATCAAGGGTAAATTGTCCTCGAAGGTTGTCATTGATGTACTGAAGGTCTTCGATCAGTCGGCGTTCAACATCTCGGATTTCTGGGTCTTCGTTCTCCCAGGGCAGAGCATTAAAATGGCGCTTCGCATTCCCATAGATAAACAAGCATCTTGAAGTAAACCCACCTGCGATGACCGATTCGGGCATATTGTCTTTAAGCCATCCAGGAGTTGTGCAACAAATAGCATTGAGCCAAGGATTCTCGATGCGCTCAATACCCTCGTATTTCGTCCCCTTTTCAAAAGACTTGCCATCCCATAGAGTAATAAGCATATCAACCATAGCACGATCAGTAGGATCAAGCAGATTACCAAGCTCAGAACTATCAATTGTAAGACAACTTTCATAAACTTCTTCTCCATTTACTGTGTCGATCAACTCTTTCGAGTCCGCAAACATTGAAACAAGAGCCTGCCATGTTACGACGGCAGGGCCAAAATTGACACCCTCAACCTTTCGCAGCAAATTCATCCCAATACCACTGGTAGTGGATTTCGAGATAATGCCGGGCGGAGCCACGAACACAATGTAGAAGTTGGGATACCATTTGAAGTGATGGCCCCCTACCCAAACCTTGCGTCGCAGCGTCCCAGCAATCGTGGAAATCCCTGTCCAGAAGTACATCCGAATCGGGGCTTCCAGTTCACTACTATAGTCGATGAAAGCATCAAGCCAGTTAGGAAAGTTACGCTTTTTCATAACTTGCCTTAACAGAAAAGGACTGCTTAGCACGACGTTCTTGAATCTGTCCGTAAGCCGTTGTTACACAAAAATCGCAAATCAAGGGTGATTGCTGCGGAGTAAGACTTTTTGGGGGGGCGATTAGCAAATTGACCTGGGCTTTTTGCCGCCCGCAAAAAGAACAGGATTGAATCGGACTAGGAATTTCAGACATGATTAGGTTCCATCAAAGTTGGAGGGTTGGTCTTCCCAGGAACATGGCTCAGGTTCATCATCAAGCTGCTCTGGGGATTCAGGTAGATCGAAGTCTTCCGGCAAAAGTCGGTCGAAGGATTCTTGTCGAAGAGGTCGAAGGGTTGAATAGGCTCGGATCATTTGCAATCTCCCCAAGAACGAGTTGAGGTTTTCATCCCGATAGGAATGACAAGCGGATCATCATAAGGCAGAACAATCCGGGACAGCTCCTCGATCCGAGCTTCAAGGTCTGTCCTGTCAAGCGGGTACTGAAAAACAAGACTGTCATGGACTTGAATCAGGAGTTCAACCAGCCCCTGAAGGTGGATATCAACTTCCATCAGAATATGGTTAATCAGGATAGCGATAGTGCTCTGGGGAATCCAGGCAGCCGCTTCCTTGAAACTCTTCTCAGTTATGTTGCCGAGCCAATGCCCACGGTAGCCCCAGATATTCTGTACAAAACCCTTCTCGGTTATGTCGCGGCGAATGCGTTCTTGGTAACGTTTTATTCCGGGGAACTTGTCAAAGTACCACTTCTGCGTCTTATCAACCTCATGAACCAGTAGTCCAAGGTTATGAGCAATTCCACTTGGAGTACCCATATAATGAGTACCATGCGCAAAACCCTTAAAGATTTTATATTCTTTATCATACTTGGTTAATCCTCGCTTGTGATAGTATTCTTCTGCTAATACCAAATAAGGATTTAACCCTTCCCGAAGGAGTTGCTTCATCTCAGTTACATCAGCCTCCCAGGTTACAATCCGAAGGTCAGCACTGGAAAGGTCAAGATCACCGATTTTGAAACCTGGATCAGCCAGAAAAAGTTTTCTGACATTGGGCAAGGCAAAAGTCTCGTCCTCCTCATCCCCAGATGGGATGTTCTGTTCATTAAGACCATCAGAAAAACCATCCTTAGAAGAACTGAAACGGTAGGTTGCCGTTCCCCCTATGTTAAATGAACAGCGTAAGCGGCCATCAGGACTACGGCGACTATCAACAAAAGTAGACTTAAATACACCAAGAGAGCGAACCTCTGCAATCCGCTTAAACAATGGAGTCAGAATGGGATTCTTGCGTCTAAGTGTTGAGAGTGCCTCATCATCCAGAGTAGGTTGATGGGTCTTGATATTGATTTCTTTTGGTAGATTCAGATCTCCATAAAAGAATTGCTGCATCTGCTTATTGCTTCGGATATTAAGCGGATGTCCACAAGCCCGGTTAATCCAGGATTCACGATCAGCTTTCAATTTTTCCAGATCCCCACTAAGTTGTAGTTGATATGGCTTGTCCTCTCTGACCCCTCGCTTCATCATCCGCTGAACAGGGTGATGCAAAGCAAGTTGGAAATTTACAACATCTGAGAGTTGAGGCCAACTACCACGGAGGTTGTAAATATAGCGTTGCTGTGCCTTGGCAATCTCCAATGTCCGGCAAGCATCCTTGCAGTTATATTCCCAACGTTGAGACTCTGGAATTTTCCAGTCAGCTTCTTGATTTTCGTCCTTCCAGTAAACATGATGCTCGCACCAAATGGAACTAAGGAAGCCCAGGTCTTTAGGACTCGTATTTAAGATGCAATGATGGGCAAGCATCGTATCCCAGGCCAGGGGCGGCACAAGTTTCCAGTGGAAATCCAGATACTGATTATCATAGGAGAAGTTCTGCCCATAGACTCGAACATTCGGCATAACCAACAGGTTCCGAAGCCACGCAACAATCTGAGTTTCCTCCTCCAAAGTCCAGTAATGCGTGGATTCCCGGGAACGACTTATCAGTGGAATACAGAGAGCTTCTGTAGATGACCAAGCCAAACCAATACAGTCTATGTGGCGGGATTTCGTCTCAATGTCAACCCCAAGCTCCAGAACTTCTGTCGAAGCTCGTTCGGCCAAGGCTTCCAGGATTTCCGTAACCTGTTCAAACGTCGGAGCAGCAGTTAAATCAAAAACTGGGGGTTTCCAATCCCCCTGACGAAGACTTAACCCATGAAAACGCTGAAGGTCGCGTTTAAAAACCCAGGTATTTTCCTTGGATTTTAGAAGGTAGTCCACACTGAAAGTGGGTATGACTGGAACTCCTCTACAAAGGTCACATTCCAGCAAAGACCCTCTCCATTTGAAAATTCCGCGTTCTCGGCAGAGAGCTTCGAAGACTGTTCCTCCAAGAGCAAGGATAACTGAAGGTTGGACTCGATCAATCTCCGCTTTAAGTCGGCTTGATTCGCCAGGTGTGAGAGGAAAGCTTGATTGTCCGGGGCCATAAGCGAATCTTCGTCCGCTTGCATAGTGGTATATGGGGTCTGCATCAGAAGCTCCTATTTCGCGTAAGTTGCGGAAAAGCAATGACCATTTGTTAGCACTGAAAGGGCCATTCCTGTCAGTGGAAGCTGGGCCATCAGCAATTATCATTGGGGGGCGGACTGAGGCGGGGATCATTCTCCCTCCAACAGCTTGTTAATAAGCTTTCTGCATTCGGCCTGGGCCAAGGGTTCAATCTCACTGCCGATTGCGCGAAGCTTAAGTTGGTGCGCAGCAGCAAAAATGGGACCGGAACCACAGAAAAAGTCCGCCACAAGATCGCCCGGCATTAGTTGGGATCGTTCCAACAGATTCCGATACGTTGCAACTGATTTCTTAGCTCCATGATCCGATTCTAGGAGTTCACCTTTCTCACTGACAATCCAATCGGGGCCAACCGTTTGAGGGCGACTGCCTTTATTGGCGAACAATAAATACTCAGTCTGGCGACGTGGCCCAAGATTCGGCAACGGAACTCGACCACCATCCTTTATAATAACTATCGGTGTCCGAAAAACTGCCCATCCCGCCAATGCAAACAAGGCTTTCAGTTTGGCAAAATTATCAATGTCACAAAAACAATAGAGGTGCGCTTGAGGTGCAGCTGCCGCAAAACTAAGTGGGGCAAACCGTTGCATCAATGCCTGGAAAGCCTCTGGACTATCATCATAAGCATGACTGATGTTTTCGTTCCTTCCCTCATTATCCCCGAACTTATGGGCATTGATTCCATAGGGAGGATCAATCAAAATAACCTTCGCCCCACCTTTAAGTTTAGGGTCATTCGAGGCAAACCAATCAGCCAGCAAATCAAAGCAACTCCCTTCAAACAGTTGCAAGTCGCTATCCTTAGCTTTGTACGTCAATCCTGCGAGTAACGCTTTGCCCTGACGCTCTTGGCGCTTGAGGATTTTAATGGCTTCGTCAACTGACTTTGCCTTGGCGACTTCTGGATTATCCAAGTGCTCGGCGACCAAAATTTCCTTTTTGGTTTGATCTCGATTCCAACCTTCAGCGGAACCTCTAACTTCTGTTGCAGTCTCATTGAGGGTGTGGTCGGGATTCTGGGCAATGCGGAGCTTATGCAAACGCGCAACAGCATCAGAACGCTCTTGCCAAGTGAGGTCAACACGCTTAAGATTTTCATCAAGTTCAATCTCCTCTGCCTGGATAAGTTCGAGTGGATTAGAATACTTATTAACGGGAATCAGTCCTGGGCCAAAAGGCTTTCCACCATAGCTGATCCGTTCACCCTCAGCAATAAGCTCAGCCATCGCACGAAAGCGGCGTTCCCCTGCCAGCAACACATTTCTACCATCAGGTAAAATATGAATACTGGGCGGATGCAAGATACCGTGCTGACGGATAGATTCTTTAAGTTCAGCCAGAGCCTGGGGATCAAAAATCCTCCGTTGACGGCCTTCAGCAATTACAACCTTGTCAATAGAAATGTATTTCATCGCGGGAGTTCCTGGGAAGTGGCCGTCCCTGGCCAAGAGTTGTTAAAGTGCTTCGACCGCTACCACGTCGATGGACTCGGCGGCTTGACCCTGAGCATTAGTGTAGGATCGGGGTTCCAGCGTAATGCGCCCCGCCCGCCCCAGCAGCATGTCGAACCTGAAATCCTGGCCGGGCTTGTTAAGCCCAAAGAGTTCGCGGAACTCCGCCAGTCTGCGATTATGGAACTTACGGGTATCAATCTGACCATTAAGCAGTTCAACGGGAACTCGTTGGACTGCAATGGCCCGGTCAAGACCCTCCGGCAGATCAGCCTCTACGTCCCAGTTAATTTGCAGATGGACACCATTGCCATCTTTCCAGAGCGGACTGAACGAAACCTTGTCGATAGTGGCTGGGTATTGGCCGGGTTCAAGTTGGAAGCTGTCGGTTGAGTTGGCTTCGGTGATGACGGTCGAAAGGAGCTGTTTGGGATCGAATGACATGATTATGGTTCTCAGGTTGGTTGGATTAAAAGGGGCAGTTTGCGCTGCCCCAGGATAAAGCAGGGTAAGTTAGAAACTACTCTTCTTCGGACTCTTCCTCCTCTTCTTCCTCGGACTCTTCTCCTTCCTCAGGCTCTTCAGCTTCACATTCTTCCTCAACCGCTTCGAGTTCAGAGGCTTCTTCTGTCAGGACTTCGTTTTCGCTCATGGTACTTTCTCTCTTGGTTATGGGCCTAAGCCCGGTTGGTGTGCGGAATAGGTTGCCCTAAAACGCACGGAATCTTAAACTTCCTGCCGCTTCTTCCACCGAGCAACAATCTGCCCAAAGTCTGGAGCCAAATCATTTCGTAGCGGAAGATTACGGGTCTTAGTGTCAGCGGAATCTGAAGCAGTGGCCCAACTAAACTTGTCACCCCGACGCTCAGCCAGGATCACGTCAGAATACTCTTGGTTCAGCTCACCATTGAGGGCTGTGCCAATCCCAGTCTTCGGGAACAACTTAACCCCACTGGCATTCGGATCAACCTCCCGGCTGACGTGGGCTATCATTATAACATGGGCGGGCCAACTTACAATCTCCCGAGTCAGAGCCATGAAATTTGCCTGCGCAAGCCCGTACTCTTTCATGTCTTTCAACATGGAGTTTCCAGCACACATTCGCATGGCGGCTTGACAGAGGCCCGATTGCCCATCAATTACAATGGCAGAGTCCGGCCCCAATTCCGACAGATCCCCAACGACAGTTCCGGTACGCTGGTCAACAAAGTTCGCCAGATGATCCAGAATCAGCTCAAAAGGATTCTCCTTGTCTTTGTTCATCCCGATTTGTGCGGACAGCGCCTTGAAACTAAGGCTTCCGACATCATGAGCGGATTTCTTAAGGGCAGCTAGCCCGGATTTACGCTTCTCCACCACACGCCAACTCAGATTAGCCGGAACCGGCTTCCCCTTGTCGCGCCAAAATCCCAGCAAGGCTTCAAGCCCCTGCTCAAGATCAAGATAGTAGACATGGATTCCAGCTTCGACCAGCGTTCCAATGCTGTGGGTCTTGCCCGTTCCAGCATAACCCATTAACAGGACTTTGGTTCCAGGCAGCACGAAGGCGGATTGAGGTTTCACAACATAAGAGTCAGACATTTTATTCTCCTTGATGGTTTTTTAACTTAAAATACAAATCGTTGACTTTATTACAATTCTCCCGGATAGCAACCCGGTTAATTGTGACTCCACCCACAATCTCTGCGTATGAAGTATACGCAGCAAGCTCTTTTGCTGCCTTGATAAGGGCATCTTGAAGTTCTTGCTTTGTATCAGTTGTTTCAGACATTCTAATTCTCCAAGGTTAGGTAAATTTCCGGCAGGAACACAAGGCGATCCTGCGCTCGGGTTATAGCGATATAGGTTAGGTTAAGTTCCTGCTGAAGTTCCTCCTCAGTTTTGGCAAATGGACTGGGTAAAGCTTCCGGGGCGAAGAACAACACGGTGGAAGCCTCTCGCCCTTTGGCCCCGTGGATGGTGGACAATTCAAGGCTGCTTTGGCGCTTGTTGGATGTGATTTCAGTCAGTACCTTAAGCGTCTCACTGGCCTTATCCAGGCTTCGAAGCCCAGCCGCAAGACTCTGGAACACATCAAAAAGCTGCTCCGCCCACTCCCGTTTGTTGAGGCTGAGGCGTTCCAAATGCTCTGGAAACGCTCCTTGAATCTGAGCCACGGTGGGTTCTTTCCTCTTGGCTGTCGAACCAACCGCCTTAAGCCAGAACCAGAGCCTCGTGTTGAGCTTATCAGTCACATAAGTAAAGGGTTGATTACGCCTCAACAGATTAAGCGCAATAGGAATGAGCTTAGCGTGGGTACGAGCCAGGACAAAGGTTCGCTGTGCCGGATCAACCAGCGTCGAGAGTCGTGTCGATTCCTCAACACGCAGAACCAATCCTTCCTGCTGCCAGTCCGGGGCCACAATATCCGAAACAATTCGCTGTGCCTGATCGACAATAGATCGTTTGCAGCGATACGTCGTCGGCATCGGGAGTACGGTTAAACCAAACCTTTTTACGAGTTCCTGGCAGGCATTCGGAGCTGCCCCCCGGAACCCATAAATAGATTGAAAGGGGTCGCCCACACAGACAAGCTGACTGGCTGGACTTAAAAGCCTGGCCAGCCACTCCATCTGGATAGGATTAAAGTCCTGGACTTCATCAGTAAACAGTCGGGTGAATTTCGGCAGTCTCCATCCATACTTGAGAGGAAAATAAAGCATCTCATCGAAGTCAATGATCTGCTCGGAGCTAAACAAATCCTGAGAAATCGAAAGGGTCTTCTGGATGATGGAAAACCAGTCTTTTGACTCCTCCCCCGGTTCCGGCAAGGGAAAATTTGCTGCCTCGATAAATTCTCTTATTACATCAGGGTCTTCAGTAAAATGGTTCCGTAAACCCCGGATTACATCCTCAACAGTCTCCTTCTCTTGCTCATTGAAATTCCCCTGCTCACGGATAATATCTCCAATCTTGCTGGACTTCACCTGGATCTTTTTATTAGGAACTTTCGGAAAGACCTGCAAGGCAAGGCTGTGGAGAGTGCTGGCCTTATGGAAACCGCTTGTACCCTGGAAAGCCTCCAGACGTTTGGTGAATTCATCAGCGATTTTACGATCAAATGCCACGATCCGAACGGGACTGTCAGCCTCTTTACAGGCTTCAATCAGGATGGTAGTTTTACCACTGCCTGCTCGGGCTTCCACAAAAAGGCTGGGCCTTTCCGGAGCGTTGATTCTGGCAAGGACTTCAGATTGAAAGGGGTCAAATTTGGTCATTAGGGGCTCCTCGATTTGAGTTTGAGTTTGTAGAAGATTGAATCTGGCGACGGCAATATTCTTTATACCAGACTACACGCCACGCATCCCGCTGCGCTTTGATATAAAGGTTAAGCGCTCTGGTATAACGATCAAGATGACCGCTTAAGTGAGAGATTAGATTCCAGGCACTTAAGATTAGGCGGAGTCGTAAGAGTTTCATGGCAACCTCAGCAAAAGTTCAAGTTCATATTGGTAAAGCTCCTTGGGCCACCACATCGGGGCTGGCCCAGTCACATGCCCCGGCCAATGGGGCAGAATTGATCCCGGAACAAAACTACCATTTCCATGGATCGGGCAGTTATGACAAACCCCCGGAGTTGCGTAATAAGGGTTTGGGTGGAAAGTTCCGAGTGGAAATATACTCACTTTAGCAAACACACTCCCGCACCGATTGCAGAACCAAGCCTCAGACGGTTTATCAACATCTCTGGGATCAAGGGGAAGCACTAGGGACAGAATCATTTTGCCAGACAAGGTATTCTGGATCTGGACATGACGTTTCATGGAAGCACCACTCTACGTCTAAGACAACCACAACTTTTTGTGTTGTTCTTAACAAGAGAACTGTAACAGACTGATGTATATGCCCCGCAGTCACATTTACATCGCCACATGGTGGCCCCTTTCTTGGTTGCGACCTGCATCAGGACGACCAAACGCCCAAATCGCCTCCCTTTTAGGTCAACTGTATGCCTCATCTAAGCCTCCCACCAAGGAGTTTCTTGCCTCTCCCGACTGATTGGATTATACCAACTTCGCTCAAAGTCAGACTCCAGGCGCTCCTGCGGAAACCGACTTAGGCAGACGTTGCGGAACTGGCAGCCACCGTATGCGTTGCAAGGTTCGCCCAGGGCTTTTGGCCAGAAGTTCTTTTCGGAAAAGCGTTTAGCTAAAAGTATGGTTTCCTCAGTTGTATCAAGCCAATCGTTAAGAAGGCGCTGGTGCGGCATGAAGTTGAGAGCTTCAGCAAACTCTGGGCCAGCGACAAGCATTGCGATGCCCCGGACGGCGGTTCCCCGGATGGAGAGGCCCATTCGGTCGGCAGCCCAGGAATAGCCAATGAACTGAGAACGGAGCTGCCATTGATCCGCCCATGACGGGCCAAACCCAGAACAGGTTTTCTCGTCTACAATCCAAGTGCCGGAACGTTGCTCCAGGATGGCATCGGCACGACCAATGAAGAGGGGTCGGTCGAGTTCTGGGAAGGGAAGTTCCTCGGCGAAGGAGAACTCAATGCCTTGCGCCGACGGCAGCACGATCGGGGCGCTTGCACTGAAGGGCCATTTAGTCCAGTATTCGAGAAAGGCCCGAATAACCCCTTCCAAGCCCTTGGCCCTGTTGCGCCCCGGTAGGTCGGAACCCCAAGCAAGGTCGGACTTCAGTATGACGAGAGCGCCTTCAGCAACGGCAATGTCTTCAGGTTGGCCATTTACGTAGTAGGCGCGGCGGGCGACTTCAATGGCAGCCGCAAAGGTTCCGCCTGCGCCCAAATGAATCTTGGGGTCATGCTTCAGTGACCAGCCATCTAGGATTGCGGTTTTGAACTTGAAGGGGCACTCCTTTAGGATTGCAAGGTTAGTTGACGTCCAGATGGACGGAAGGCTAGGACTTGGGCTAGGACTGGTCATAGGGGCGATCCTTTAGAAGTTGTCTGGCTAATCCCAGTAAAAATGTTTTGTGGGTTTTCCAGAATGTAAGAGCCTTTTCAGCCATGGCTTGGATTTGATCGTCTGAAAAAGCTTCCCAAGCTTCTAATGGATAGCTTTGACAACCAATTTGGAGAATTGCCCCATTAAACGATACGTCCCACACACCAGAATCGAATCTGAAGATAGGGGTTTGAAAGAACGCCTCACGAAGGTTAACCCCTCGAATATATGTTTCTTGGAGATTTGTTTTTCTAAGAAGTACCTTTTGGAGATTTGCATGCCGGAGATCGGCCCCTATAAAATTTACATCTTCAAGATTTGACTCTTGAAGGTCTGCCTCTTTTAGGTCTGCCCTCCGTAGATCTGCTCCTCGCAGGTCTGCCTCTTGTAAGTTTACTACCTGCAGGTCTGTCCCTCGTAGGTCTACTCTTTGAAGATTTGCTCTCTTTAGGTTTGCTCTTCGGAGATTTGCTCCTCGGAAGTTTGCCTCTCGGAAGTTTGTCCCTTGAAGGTTTGCCCCTCGCAGGTTTGCCATTTGGAGGTTTGCCCCTTGGAGGTCTGCTCCTTGGATGTCTGCCCTCCGTAGATCTGCTCCTAGTAGGTCTGCCCTTTGGAGGTTTGCTCCTCGGAGACTCACTCCTTGGAGACTCACTCCTCTTAGGTCTGCCTCTTGAAGATCTGCCCTTTGAAGGTTTGTCCCTTGGAGGTTTGCTCCTTTTAGGTCTGCTCCTCGAAGGTTTGCTTCTTGGAGGTTTGCTCCTCGGAGGTTTGCCATTTGGAGGTTTGCCTCCGCAACCTCAAAAATTGGATTTCCGCTTAAACTGAAAATTTTCATTTCTGTGCTCCTAGAATACTGTTAAGTAGGGCCGCTGGGTCAACAGAGGGCTTCTTACCGCTGGCCTTGGCCTTGGGCGCGGCGCTACTGAGGGCCGAGAAGCGGTCTGCTCGGAGGCGGCGGATGATCTCGGCCATTTCCTCAACCGAGAGTTCGTCGGCCTGGGCGCGAGCACGGAGAAGTTGGATGTCAAGTAGAGACTGGATGGAAATGGCTGGGGTTTGGTTGGTCATTGGGGCTGCTCCTGAGATTGTTCCTGGGGCTCGGGCTCGGGCTGGAGGTGCTCCCGAAGGTCTTGAAGTTGGGCCTGAGCATCGGCATTGTGCTTGGCAAGGGCTTCCTGAATCAGGGGGACAAGGAAAGCTCCCCAGGCTCCATAGGGGACTCGCTGCTCCAGGGGGCTATACAAGAGTTCCTGCACCTCCTCGAAGAGGGGGGCTGGGATTGTGAAGAAATGGCGGACAGTGTTGGTTGTGGGGTTGTGTTTCATTGGGAACTGGTTTCCTATCTTGGGACTCAAGAATTACGTGGGCAGCTATAGTGTAGGTAATAACTGCTACGATGATAAGCGCAATTAGAACGAAGTCTAAGTCTATTTTTATCATCCCCCCGACCTCTTATCGAATGCCAGGTCTTCAAAAGGCTGAAGTTCAGGGCCAACATGACAAGCCGGGCAGATTGTTGTGTCGGCTGCCATAAACTGGTGGCTGATGGGGAGTTCGGGGTCTGGATGCCCAAGCGGGGCGCGGACGCACTCGAAGGCCCGGAGCCTGGTGTGTTGCTGCTTAATGAACCAGCCTACGAAACGGTCGGAATGCCGGCCGCAGGAGCAGGCTTCTCGAATCCAGAGGCCAATGTTGGCTTGGGGCTGCCAAGTGGGGATATGGGGTTGGGGCTTCGGGGCTGCGAGATTACCCAGGAGCATATCAATAAGGGCTTGGGTTTCAGCCATCTGCTTGGCTAGGGCTTCTTCGGGACTGAGTTCTTCGAGGTCAGGCTCAGACTCGAACTCAGGCTCAGACTCGGATTCATCAGAATAACGCTCTGATTCTGGATCGAGGTCAAGGTCAGACTCGGAATCGAACTCGGAATCGAACTCGGAATCGAACTCGGAATCGTAGTATTGGGTTTGAGTGCTCATGGTTTGCAGCCTCTTAATTGTTACTGTTGGGTTAAAGCAAGAAGAGTATTCTTACGGTCTTTTAGCCGAGTCAGTTCCTGGTGGAGGCGATTGGCAGTTTCTTCGATTTCTTGGTCAAGCTGCTTTATTTCGGCCAAGATTACTTCGGACTGGGGAAGTAGTTCAAATGTTACTGTGACAGGTTGGGAGGTCTGAATCCAACCGGGCGGCTTATCTAAGTCGCAATTACTGACCAGATTGTTGGAATAAGTGGTTTTGAACAGGGCTACTGTGAGGGTGATTTTGGTGGGGCTTGGCATGGGAGACTCCAGGTTATTTGGAAAGGAAGTTCAGGGTTTCGATGAGGGTATTGTAATCACCCGCACGTCCGGCGTGATTGCCAAACGTGCGGAATAGGTTATCATATTCCGCACACCCTGGCAATCATCCTATTCAGTCTTTATCACCAGCTTCCTGTGGGGGTATCCATGGGCACACCAGTTAGGATCACCCGGGGCATCGAAGGGACACTTACAATAGGGGTAGGTGCAAAAATGTTCAGATTCGGCAGCAGACTGCTCTGAGGGCTCTTCGATGGAAAGAGCGTCCTCTTCCTCTGCCATCTCGATGGCTCGCTCGATAGATTGACGGGCCTCCAACAGATCGACGAAAGCGGATTTGCCGCCGGGGCGCTTCCCCGCGAAGAGAAGCTTTTTGATTGCGTGCTGGATAGGTGGTGATGTGACAGAGAAGATCTGTAGGACTCGGTAAACATCGAGTGAGGGGTAGGGGCAGGGCTTACGGTATGGGTTGGGTTGGGACATGGGAGGGGTTCCAATGGTTGGGGCACTTGCACTGAGCCGGATGGGAGAGTGCTTGTGCTGGGTAAAAAAAGCCCCAACGCAGAGCTGGGGCAAAGGAGGCCGCTCATGGCGGAGCGGTGGCTGACAAATCAGGGAAGCAGGCAACCAGTTGGCCTTGGAGAGAACCTTACCAGTAAGACTGGACAGAGTTACCTGCTTCCCTGATTTGGCGCGTCCCTGCGCCGAGACTGGCGTTAGCCTTTGAGGGCAGCCAAAAGGGCGGCGGAGCTGGAATCGGTTTCCTTGGCTTCCTGGAGTTCCGCGATCTTGGTTTTTACGCCGGGGATGGAGCGATAAGCAGCATAGGCGGATTGCAGGGAGGCGAATTCGCCAGCGGCAATCTTGGCCTGGGTGATGGTTTGGAGCTGCTCGATGGGGACACCAGCCACGGCGGACAAAGCCTGGAGGGTGAGGTTGTCGGCAGCTGGACTGGACTCGCCATTCGAGGTGCGACCAGGGTTCCAAGTTCCGGCCAGGGTGAGGTCTGCTAGGTTGCGGACAACGGCCACTGCGTCATCGACAGTCTTGATGGACTTGTCGTTGGCCGCATCGCCCAGCTTGGCTTCAATACCGTGGGCCAGGAACTTGAGGTAGAGTGGGGCGGTGGGCAGGATGGAGAAGGTGAAGATGCTGCCATTGACCCAGAAAAAGCGAGTAGTGACTTCGCCGGTTTCAGGGTTAAACGAGGACTCCTTCTGGAGTTTGCGCTTCTTGGAGAAGGCGCGCTGAGTGCCGTCCTCCATCGCAACAGTGATGGTGTCTTCGGTGCTGGAGATGATTTCGCCGGTCATTGGGTAGGTTCCTGAGTTAGGATTGGACGCTCTTAAGCGTCAGGTTGGTTGAAAAGCATCTGGCCGTTTGGCGTGATGTCGGGGTCATTGTGGCATAGGCAGGCCAGCGTTGCAAGGGGTTTGTGCAGGTATGGGGCCGGGGGCATCAACTCGCCGTTGGGCTTTCGAGGGCGCGGAGGGCTTCCACGTATTCGGGCTTGCCTTGGCGTATGTCGGAGACTAGGCGGAAGCAAGGGCTGGTGCCGCGTTTGGGGCGCTGTTCGCCGGTTTTGGAGCCGTCGCCCCAGACGATGCGGACGGACGAAAAGGCTTCCATGAGTTCGGGGCTGTAGGAGTTGAGTTCGGTGGGACTGGCCTTGTTGTAGAGTCCTTTGGCGCGGAAGAGCTGAGCGTAGAAGGTTTCGGCGAGCTTGGGGGTGGAGAAATTCATCAGGAAGCTGCCTTCGGTAAGGCCTCGGAGCCAGCATTTGTGGAGAACTTCGAGTTCCTGGGGCTGGATGGTTTGGTTGCCGCGCTGGGGGCGCTTGGCGGGACGGGCAGCAGACTGGGATTCGGAGGGAAAAACAATAGATGGAATAGGCATGGAAGGCTCCAGTGGTTGGGGGCGGCGGGATTGCCGCCGGGGCATATTATATAATGGTGGGAAGGAAGGCTGTCAATGGGGGTTTGCAGCGGGGCGAAGCCGGGAGGCTGGGCCGGGGTTTGGGATGGGGCCGGGGGGAAAACTGCTACAGTAGGGGATTTGGGGCGGGGGCCGAAGGCCGGGGCTGGACCGGTTTGGGGCGAGTGGGAGGGTGGATGTGCTGGGTTGGTGCAAGCGGGGAAATTTTAAAAATCGTGCCGGTGTAGGGAAATCAAGGGGTTGGGGAGGGTTTATTGTTAAATGGTGCGGAATTGGTGCAAAACGGGGGAAAGCGCACCGATTTAGCACACTGTAGCGAGTCGCTAGGGGTTGGGGAACTGTAGGAAAATCAATAGGTTAGGGATGTGTGCGGAGCTGGCACAGAGTGTGCGTTAGTAGAGACGTGGATCAATCCTAGGGATGGGGCAAACGAAGACAGCGGTAGGGAACTCTTGATGGGCTTCCGGGGGGAGTCCATCCGGGGCAATCCTGCCCAGACAACAAAATGAATGGTGACTGACTATGGCAAACGAAAAGAAGGCGAAGTGGAGTGTGAGAAGCGACCGGACGACGCAGAGCGTGACGGTGACGTACAATCCGAAGGAGGATGCGCGGGTGTTCGCGGTGGCGGACGTGCCGGAGGGGTTGCTGAAGTATCTGGCTACGGTAGGACTGAAGAACGTGCTGGAAGATGCCAAGGCGGGGCAACAGACGGAGGCGGAGGGGTGGGCCGCCGTGGAAAAGAGGTGGAACACGCTGATGGCGGGGCTCGAGGTGTCCAGCGAGCGGGGCGTGGGCGGCGGCGGGGCGTTGAAGGCGCGGGCCGAGCGGGCTGAGCAGGAAGCGGAAGCTGCGCGGGCGGTGGTGGCGCAATTGCAGGCTCAGATGGCCGAAATGGCACAGATGATGGAAGAATTGCGGGCGAAGAAGGCCGGGAAGGCGACGGTTGGAGGTGGAAAATGAGAGCGCAGAGGATGGTGGTGGCGGTGGAATGGACGGCGGACAGGGGGCTGTCGGCGGGGGTGCGGGCGGTGGTGCTTGAGATCGTGGCGAGGTTGTTGGTGTGCTGCGGGTGCCCGCTGGCGGGGGTGAGGGCGACGGATGTGACGGCGCAGTGGGAAAGGGTGTGCGCCCGGGATAGGTAGGGGCGCGTAGCGCGGGGGCGCGTAGCGCGGGGGAAGGCCCGCCCGGCAAGGGAAGCCGGGCGGGCCTTTCTGCGTCCGGCGGGGAGTTTCGCCACGCGAAACCGGGCGGGCCGGGGCGGGGCGGGGGATACCTCTGTGTGTGTGTTGTGTGCGTGGTGTGTGTCGTCTGTGTGTGCTCTGTGTGTGCCTAGGGGGGGTAGGGGGGTTGGCATTTTCCTCCGGGGCTGGATCGTACGTTTGTGCAGACTGTCTAAGGTAGTCTGTCTGTCTAGTGTAGTAGTTGGGGGGGGGGGAACACCCTACAAACGCACGTAAAGAAAATGCCGCCCCCCCCCCCCCTGCTAAGGCACACACAGACGACACACACCACGCACACAGAGCACACACAGAGCACACACAGAGGGTAACGTGCCCTCCTACAATCGCCCCGTAGGCGGTCGTAGGGGCATGCGGGCCTAGGCGCTACCCTAGCACCGCCTAGGCCCGTCAAGGCGAGCCTTGGCCCTCGTGGGCGGTCGTAGGGGTATTGACGGCCCCGACACCCCCCCC
>Ga0116153_10000716_pt1 | contig 38169 bp, 37 predicted proteins | sample AD_UKC028_MetaG_FD_89896 | JGI IMG/M metagenome (GOLD analysis project Ga0116153, IMG submission 89896) | Active sludge microbial communities of municipal wastewater-treating anaerobic digesters from USA - AD_UKC028_MetaG | ecosystem: Engineered > Bioreactor > Anaerobic > Digestate | place: USA...
CGGACTTTTGGGCATTGCCCTCATTGTCTTTTACACACAGTGGATAACAAAAAGGCCTTTCGTTTGCCTCGTCGCGCCAGGGCTCGCGTTCGGCCCCCTGATGGTCCTCGGTACACATTTCGTGCTCACCGGCGGGTACTCATGGACCGCCCTTCTCGCTTCCCTGGTCCCGGGTTTTCTTGTCAGCGATCTTCTGCTCCTCAATCAGTTCCCGGACGTCGAAGCCGACATGACCGTGGGCAGAAACCATCTGCCGATCAAAATGGGCAGGAAGAATGTCGCGAGAATATACATATTCTTTCTTGCCGCATCATATGTCCCGATACTATCAGGTTACGCGCTTGGCGTCTTCCCCGTCCACGCACTCTTCGCCCTTGCCACCGTGATAATCGCTGTCAACACGGCACGGGGCGTCTTGCGCTATTCTGACGAAATGAAGGGGCTTGTGCCCTATCTCGGCAAGAATGTCATCATCAATCTCGCCACCCCGGCGCTCCTCGCCATAGGTCTCATTGCGGCTTCCTGAACTTTACTGTTGACACGACCCAACACAAAGGGCCCGGCGCTGTGTCCGGGCCCTTTTTCATCCTCCGCGGCAGAACCGCCATTTATTTCGGCACTTTGCTCAATGGGACCCCCAGTGCCTCCGCAACACCCTTCCCGTATGCCGGATCGGCCTTAAGGCAATTGCCTATGTGACGAACCTTGACCTCCATCGGAGCGTCGGCGATGGCCCGGGCAGTGTTGCCGAAGAGCGCCTCCTTCTGTTTTTTGCTCATCAAACGGAAGAGTTTACCGGGCTGAGAATAGTAATCATCATCCTCACGATGGTCCCAGTGATCCGCCGCACCTTCCAGGCTCAACGGCGGCTCGGCAAACTCAGGCTGCTGCTGCCACTCGCCATAGCTGTTGGGCTCGTAGCCGAGTGTGCTGCCGTAATTACCGTCAACCCGCATTGCGCCGTCTCGGTGGTAGCTGTGGACCGGGCAACGGGAGGCATTGACAGGTATAAGGTGGTGGTTGACGCCCAGTCTGTAGCGATGGGCATCTCCGTAGGAAAAAAGCCGTCCCTGAAGCATTTTGTCAGGTGAAAAACCTATGCCCGGTACAACACTTGCCGGGTTAAAGGCCGACTGTTCAACCTCTGCAAAATAGTTCTCAGGATTGCGGTTCAGTTCAAGAACACCAACTTCGATAAGGGGATAGTCCTTGTGGAACCAGACCTTTGTGAGATCGAAGGGATTGTAGGGGCAGGTTGCCGCGTCCTTCTCCGGCATTATCTGGACATAAAAAGTCCAGCGGGGGAAATTTCCCTTCTCGATATTTTCGTAGAGGTCGCGCTGGTTGCTTTCCCGGTCCTTTGCCACGACCGCTTCGGCCTGCGTGTCGGTGAGGTTCTTGATCCCTTGCTGCGTCTTGAGATGGAATTTGACCCAGAACCTCTGGTTCCTCGCGTTGATGAGGCTGAAAGTGTGGCTGCCGAACCCATGCATGTGGCGATAGGAGTAAGGGATCCCCCGGTCACTCATGACGACGGTCACCTGGTGCAGCGCCTCTGGAAGCGATGTCCAGAAATCCCAGTTATTGCGGGCACTGCGCATGTTAGTGCGGGGATCGCGCTTCACGGCGTGATTAAGGTCGGGAAACTTAAGGGGGTCACGAAGGAAGAAAACCGGCGTGTTGTTGCCGACCAGGTCCCAGTTGCCCTCCTCTGTGTAGAACTTCATGGCAAAGCCGCGGATATCCCTTTCCGCGTCGGCCGCGCCCCGTTCGCCGGCAACGGTGGAAAAACGGACAAAGAGGTCGGTCTTCTTGCCGATCTTCGAGAAGATCTTCGCCTTCGTGTATTTCGTTATATTATGAGTGACAGTGAAAGAGCCATAGGCCCCGGAACCCTTGGCGTGCATGCGCCGCTCCGGGATCACCTCCCGGTCGAAGTGTGCAAGCTTTTCGAGGAACCATACATCCTGCAGCAATGCCGGGCCCCTCGGCCCCGCTGTCATTATATTCTGATTGTCGGCAATGGGAGCTCCAGTTGTGTGGGTCAATCTCTTCTTTTTCATAAAAAACCCTCCTTTCTTTCGATCCGTTCACAATGCGGATCGATGCGATCCGCATTGTGTCATGTTCGCGGACCTTTTGTTTTGTTTTCGACCTTACGGCATTCGCTGCAATAGCCGTAATATTCAAGCCTTGTCCCGGTGATCAAAAAATCTGTTCTTTTTGCAACCTCCTTCAGGTCGATGATAATCAGGTCCTTATAGTCTGTTATCCTCCCGCACTTTCCGCATATCAGATTGACATGCTCCTCGAGGTTCCCTTCGTAACGGTTCTCCATCTGATCGAACTGTATCGTTTTTATGATCCCAAGTCGGGAAAGCTCATTCAACGCCGCATAGACTGTCGACAGGCTCAGGCTCTTTTTTTTCTTCTTTGCTTTTTCATAAACCAGACCCGCTCCTGGATGAAGCCCTTTCAGCTCTATAAAGGCCTCTATTACAGCCAGTCTCTGCGAGGTGGCCTTTAGGCCCGCCTCTTTCAGTCTTTGCACTATCGATTCTTTTGTTGCCTTTTCCAATTAAGAACCATTCCTGATTAGAGAATAGTTTAGCAATTAATTGTTATATGTCAAGACATTTCCTGATAAATCGGTCAAGATGCTTTCCAGCCGGGTGGCGGAAGAATTGAGCGTGTGCGTGGATGGCGGTTTCATATCATTTTTTTGACTCTTTTTTTACCTTTTTTTCAAGCCGCTTCTCTTTCAGGGTCTTTTGTGATTTTTTTTTGTTCTCTTTTTTGATCTCCTGAGACTTGGCCATTGGTCACCCTCCCTGGGTCAAAGAATTATTCTTTTTTCTCAACAATGGATGTATACTTCAATATTCTCTTTCAAAGGGGATTTTTTTTCAAGATAAACCTTATTGATGCTCAATGGGAGCCAGTGTCGAGGGGCAGACGGATCACTACTGTCAACCCGCCTTCCGGAGCGTTCGATACCGCCACTGAACCATTGTGCAGCTCCGCCGCGCTTCGAGTGATCGCAAGCCCGAGGCCGATGCCGCCTGTCTGCCTGTCGCGTGCTGCGGACACACGATAAAAAGGAAGGAACAGATTGGGCAGATCGCTCTCCGGCACCCCTTCTCCATGATCGTGGACGTTTATGACAGCATGAACGACCGGTCCCTCAACTTCCTTCTCAAGCCGCACATCTACTGTTGTGCCGACACGGGTATACCTGATGGCATTTCGGACCACATTCTCTATGCCGCGCCTGAGCCATTCTTCGCAGCCCGATACGGTGCAAGGTATACAGCCTGTCAACCGCACGCTCCGGTCGGTTATATTGGCCTCATAATTTGCGTCTTCCACGATCTCTTCCAGGAGCCCCGGCAGGTCCACAGGTGCCATCTGCAAGGTCTCCACGCTGTTTTCAAACCTGGCGAGCTCAAGCACCTGTCCGATCATTTCGTTGAGAACGATCGCCTCTCTCTCGATGCGGTCAAGTGTAAGCGCGGCTTCCGGTCCGCATTGGCCGCGCATGATCTCCAGCGCCACGTTCAGTCGCGCAAGCGGCGAGCGCAGCTCGTGCGAGATGTCCCGTATCAACCGGCGTTGCCTTGTCATCAGGGATTCTATACGTTCAGCCATAGTATCGAAATCATCGGCAAGCTCGGAAAGCTCATCTTTCCACCTGACCTTGCCTTTGCCGATCCTTACTGAAAGTTCCCCGTCCGAAAAACGTCTTGTTGCGTCGCGAAGCCTCACAATGGGCGAGGTCAGGTAACGTGCGAGCAGATAGCACACCGCCGCGGATACTATCAGCGTGATGAACAGCCTCAACAGGGAAAATGGAGGGCCCGGGGGCAGGAAAAGACCGGGGCCGAATATGAGCGGCGGGGGGACTCCTCCACCTGGTTTTCCCGGTGCGTGAGGGCCGCCGGGGGGAGGCGGAGGCGGAGCGAATATCCTCCGGGGAATATCGCCCACGACACAGTAATCCATGTCATTCGCCACCTGTACAGGCAGTGCGAGCAAGGCCCTTGTCCTGGAAGAAGAGATCTCGGTCTTACCCGTCTGCCTGGCACGAGCGGCTATTTCGGACACGTCGACAGGGAGCTTACCTCCGTCGGGGCCCTTTCCATCCCGGCCCACCAGGTAAGCATCGATACCCGAGAGCTCTTTTAACCTCTTTGTCGATCTCGCCAGTTCCGCGAGATCGTTCAGTTTCCTGTATTCAATCGCCGAGTGGCCATAAAGCGCCAGAACAGGGGCCACGGTGCGCTTCAGATAGCCCTCGTTGAACGGGCCCCCGTCTAGCGGGCCGGACCGGGTGAGCCAATCAAGGCTCAGCTGGGCCGCCATCACAAGCAGTGTGGCAAGCCAGAAACAAAGGTATATTTTGAGGAAAATCCCGCGTATCGGCATGATCGCCCCGGTATGTCATCCCTCTGGGGGACTATCTCCGGCACCTACGGTAAGGGCGTAAAGATAGCCGATGTTCCGGATCGTCTTTATGCGTTCGGTGCCGTTCACCCTGTGACCGAGCTTTTTTCTCAACCTGCTCACGTGAACATCTATACTGCGGTCGTACGGGTATGGGGTACGTCCAAGTACGGACCGAATCAGTTCATCCCTCGACACGAAACGTCCCGCTTTACGCAGAAGGACCTCCAGCAGGCTGAATTCCATGGAAGTGAGGTTCACGTTCTTTCCGGAAAGAACCACAAGGCGGGTGCTCATGTGCATCTCCACGTCTCCGACCAGCAATTTCTCGGGCACCATCTGCACGGCCGCTGCTTCTCTGTCCTGGTGCATGCGCCTGAGCACGGCACGGATACGAGCGACAAGTTCGCGGGGATTGAACGGCTTTGGCATGTAATCGTCAGCGCCGATCTCGAGCCCCACGATCCTGTCAATGTCCTCCCCGCGGGCTGTGAGCATAATGACCGGTACACCGGACCTTGAACGAAGGTGCTTGAGGACCTCAAAACCGTTTATCCTGGGCAGCATCACATCGAGAACGATCAGGTTATAATTTCCCTCACAAGCGGTTTTCAATCCTTCTTCTCCATTATGGATGCTTTCGACCAGGAAACCTTCGGAGACCAGATATTCCGTCAGCAGGTCACACAGGGCAACATCGTCATCTATCACAAGTATTCTTTCCATCTAAACACCCTACCATTAATAAGCGGTTGCAAGTATCATGCACGTCAATAATGTACATCACTTCCGCTTCCTGAATAAATCATGTTGTGCATTTTTATTCACTACTTCACAATTCTTTACATGAAAGCAACGTCTCTTTACTCCATTTTGCGAACAATAGTATATCGATTGCAAGACAACTAAAAAGACGGCCGGTTCCACGAGAACAAGATAAATAAAAAGGAGGTAAACATGATCAGTTCGGTTAGTGGTTTGAGCAGTTTCAACCAATCGTCGATGATCCAAATGCGGCAGCAGATGTTCGGCAAGATCGATACGAACGGCGATGGAAAGCACGATGCGGATGAACTTGCGCGGATGGTGGCGAGTGGCCCGCAGGGCGGGCCCAGCGTGGAAGACATTCTGAGCAAATTCGACACGGATTCGGATGGGGCCATCAGCGAAAGTGAGTTCAACGCCGCGGGTGCGCCCCCGCCTCCTCCCATGGGTGGCGCGGAAAGCACGTCCACTGTCGATTTTATCAAGGAAATGTTCGGAAAGATAGATGCCAACTCGGATGGGGCCATCGATGCGGACGAGCTGGAGCAGATGGCGGCCATGGGGCCGCAAGGGGGGCCAAGCGCAGACGAGCTCCTCACGCAGCTCGACACAGACGGGGACGGTTCTATCAGCGAGAGCGAGTTCAGCCAGGGGCCCTTTGCAAATCAGCATGTGCAGGGGCCTCCCCCACCGCCGCCTCCGGCGGAGGATGAATCCGAGGTAGAGACCATTTTCAGCGCACTCGATACAAACGGGGACGGTTCTATCAGCGAGAGCGAGTTCAACGCGGCACTGGAGCAAATGCAGGCCGGGTCTTCTGGAAATACGGTATTCAACACCCTGTTTGGGGAAACCTCGAACAATGACGCATCGGGCGCGTCAACAACCGACAATGGGAGCATCGACTCCGTCATCAGCTCCCTCCAGGCGTTGAACAGCGCGCTGAGCGCTTATATACAATCCAGCGGGGGCTCGCATTCCGCGAACAATTACTCAAGTGGCGCCTTTGGCGGTGGCTCCTTTCTGTATGCCTGAAAAGCACCCGGGATGCCAGGGCGATCGCTTTTAGAACTGGCCGTTTTGTAAAGGGTCTTGTGTACGAGGCAGCATTGCCGGACATGAGACCCTTTTTTTATCAGTTTCAGAGGCACGATCAAGACGCAATTCCCCTTCGCGGTGTGACAATAATTTCCCATCAGGGAATTTTTTTCCTACCTTCAACCCCTCAAACATGACGCCTTTCACAACTTGTCAGGCCAACCAAACCCCATTTCGCCGGTTTGCGCAAGAAATATCCCTGATCATGCCCGGCAATAATACCTCTGGTATTCTTTTTGCTATTACAATTCACGATCCATCCATAAGGAGGCATCACATGATAGAATCGATCGCGCAGGGTTATGCAACAAAGCTCCTGACGTCCGCCGTCGGTAAGATCTTCCAGTCGGACCGCACAGGCGACAACCGGCAGGCAAGCGGCAGTTCGAGCGCAAGATCAAGCACACCGGGGTACGACACCCTGCAATTATCTGCCAAAAGCCGCCTGCTGGCAATGAACGACCTTCTGTTTCCAACCGCATCGAACATACAGACACTCTCTGCGGCGCTTTCAAAGGACCTGAACACGCTTTTCAGCGAGGCAGGTATCAGTACGAAACCGCCTGTTGAGATAGATGTCGACGAAAAGACAATGGACATCACGGTAAAAGGGGAAAGGCCAGACAAAGAAAAGATATCAGCCCTGATAGATTCAAATGAAAAGATCAAGAACCAGATCAGGACCCTTGCCGCCATAAGCAGTCACGCTGCCGGTATGGAGGAATCGCTTAAATTCCAGAAAGAATATACGGCCAGCAGCAACCCGCAAAGTGTTGTGCAAAAATACTCAGCTTTGTTCAATTCACAAAAGGTAAACGACCTTTCATTTTTATTCGATGGAAGCAGCATTCACACATTTTCGAACGGTCTGGAATGGACCCCCTCTGCATGAGCCCTCCATGCTTCGAAACAGGGGTGTGGCCGCGGACGCATCATCGCCAGGTATTCTGCCCGAGCGTTTTTTCCAGTCTCTTTTATACCTTATGTTTGACACTTTACGGCATATCTACACTTCAAAATAGCGCAGACGCCTGAGCTTGATGATAATAAACACGTTGCTGCCGACATCCAGTTTCATCTCGTCGAAAGACTCCCGTGACAATTCCGCGAGAAGTTCATTCCCATCGACCATGACTTTTGCACGCACCAGGGTCCTCATGGAAATGATCTCCGTTATGGTCCCTTTATAGCGGTTAAGCGCCGGACCCGGCGGTTTTACGTCTGATATGTAGATATCGTGCGGGGAAATCGCGAGTTTCCTGATCGCGTTGCCTTCATAGGGAAGAATGACTCGCATGTTCCCGGACCGGACCTCCACAAGCCCCGTGGACAGTATGGTGCATTCATCGCAGTCAAGTATGTTGGGCATGCCGATGAATTCGGAAACAACACGCGTCCCGGGGTGAAAAAAAACATCTTTCGGTGCAGCTACCTGCTCGATGCACCCCCGGTGGATGATGGCTATCCTGTCGGCCATCTCTTCAGCGCCTAAAAGGTCGTGGATAACAAACACAGTCGTTATCTCAAGACGCCGAAGGAGAGCGGACAGCTCCGATCTGAAGTACTTCGCGGTCTGCGCGTCGAGGCTCGCCGTCGGTTCGTCGAGAAGGAGTATCTTCTGGAATGGGGCGATGGCGCGGGCTATGGCGACGCGCTGTTTCTCACCCCCGCTCAGGTTATAGGAAAAGCGGTCCTTCAATTTGCCTATATGAAGGGCCTCGGTCAGCTCATCGACCCTTTTTTCAATTGTGCTTCTCGGGTATCCCCGGACCTTGAGGCCATAGGCAATATTATCGGCAACGCTTATATGAGGGAAAAGTGCAAGGTCCTGAAAAAGATACCCCACGCTCCGTCTGTGCGGCGGTACGCCGTTCATGTTCCTGCCGTCGAAAAGCACCTCGCCCCGATATTCCGTGAGGCCCGCGATCACATTGAGCAGTGTCGTCTTCCCCGCCCCGTTAGGTCCGACAAGAGCAAGGATCTCATTGTCTTCAACGGTCAGCGATACATCGTTCAGCACCTGTCCCGTTATATTCCTGAGCTCGATCACCGGCATGATGGATGTCCCGTTTTGATGCGCTGAAACTCTATACCGGGAGGGCCTTCCCCGTCAACAGTCTTGCACCGTAAAGTATGCCCAGACCGATCCCGATGAGGATAAGCACAAGTACTACCGTCCCCTCAACATCAGCGCTGGCAAGCCGCATGAAGATCGCCACGGGTATCGTCTCCGTTTTCATTGCCACAGATCCCGCGATGGTAATGGTCGCCCCGAACTCGCCAAGCGCTTTCGCCCAAGTCAGAATGGATGAGGCAATGATCCCTCTTTTGCACAACGGGAGCGTCACTGTCATAAATGCCCTTGCCGGTGACGCGCCGAGCGTCCTGGCGACCTCTTCGTACCTCACCGGTATCTCGTCCATGGCGGCCTTGATAAGGCGGATGGCGATCCCCACAGTGGTTATGAACTGGGCAAGGAATATGCCGTAGACGGTGAAGACGAACCTGATGCCATGTTCCTGGACCAGGACCCCGGCAGGCGTGTTGAAAAAAACCAGCACGACGGCGCCAAGGGCAACTGGTGAAATTATCATGGGAAGTTCAAGGATAGTATCGATGATCTGCCTTCCAAAAAAACGGAACCTTGACAGCGCATATGCCGACGGGATGGCGACAAGCACTGCTATGGCTGTCGAAACTGTCGCCGTAAAGAGGCTCAGACGTATCGAAAAAAGGGTCCGCGATGACCGCAGCGTATCGAAAAAAAGTACCCCATCGTAAAAATAAAAAAGTGACAGAATGAGCCCTCCATAGAGGGCAAATACAGCAAAACTCACTGTGATGGAAAGTTTCCTGAAGGTCATTTTCCTCCCCGTTCCTTCATTGCGGTAAACTCACCCCCTACAGGTCTCACAGCTCCCACCCACGAAAAAGCCTCCCGTACCGTACCAAAATAGTGGTATTTACGGAAAACGGCCTGAGCTTCCCTGGAGGCAAGAAATTCAATGAATCTGGCCGCCTCGTCTTTTTTCACGGTATAAGTGATGACCGCGGCCTGTGCATTGCCTATCCTCGACACTTCATTGGGTTTCAGCTTTACCGTTGACACCTTGTCCGGGTACCACCCTTCAAGAAAATGCATCCCGATGATGGCATCCACCTGTTTCAATACAAGAAGGGTTGCCAGTTTATTAAAATCTTCAACATATGTCGCAATGTTCTCCCTGAGGGCCTTTTTTTCATCTGCGGAAAGGTTCTTTTCAATGATTTCGACGGCTATGGCCCCGATATAAACGATCTCCGGATTGGCAAGCCCCACCCTGACACCGGGTCTTGCAAGGTCCCCGAGACCGCGAATGTTCTTTGGGTTGCCTTTTTGCGTATTGATGCAGGGAACGACATAGGCAATATCCTTCACCGATCCGCTTTTAATGACACCCTTTGCCTGTGCCTTCGCCATGATATCCGGTGACGGAACAACAAAGACATCGCCCTGCCTCGATAACAGTATCTGGCTGAAGAGCGTCCCCACTCCTCCGTAGACGACATCCGGTCTCATACCCGTTTGCTTCTCATAAATTCCTACAATTTCTTCCATGGGCTTTTTAAAAGCTGCACCGCAAAATACCATGAGCGGGTCGGCGGCGATCGCCTCCCCGCCTGCGGCGCAGAATACAACGGCAACAAGAATCAGGAATATAATGACTGTCTTTCTCACGATGAACCTCCCTGATCAATGAGGATATCTGCAATAACGTTCAAAACCGAGAACCTTTGCCGCTCCGGCCACGGAAACCCCGAAGAACACCACCGGCTTTTTTCCGACAAACTTCGTTATGGTCCCATTCACGCAGGTGGAGCCCGTTGCAATGATAACGTCGCCCCAGGCAAGGACATCCTCCGTCGCGTCAGGGCCCTCTACGACAATGCCGAATTTTGTCTTCCCTATATTGTCTTCGTCAAGGTCGAGTACCCGCATTGCAAAGACCTCAGAGAGCCGCTCTATCATGCCGGGCTGGAAACCCACAAAGGCGATGCGGGGATTTCCAAACCTTTCCTTTACATATCCGACAAGCTCCCTTGCGCACTGTGCCGGCTCTTTGTCCCTGCAATGGACAGTCCCTTCGATAAGCCCCATCTCTCGCATCACGGCATTGAGCGTCGCGATAAAAACAGCCCGCTGGAAATTATCATTCAGCGGGAGTTCGATGATATCCCGGATACTCCCTTCGAACCTGCCAGGCATGTCGGTGAAGGCGTGGCCCCTGCTGCCCCTGAAGGCGGCCTCCACCATGACCTCCTTGCCTTTCAGAAGGGGATAATCATCCCGGTCCGGCTCGCCTATGGCCTCTTTCGCTGAAAGCGGCCTGGCAAAAACAATATTGACATGCTCGTCGAGAACATCTTCTGCGATCTTTTTTAACTCTGTTTTCAGTTTTTCGTAAATATTCATAAAAACCTCTTTCCCCTTCGTTATATACAGTCTTAGATAGCGTATTATATACGGTTTTCGCCGCTGATGTCAAGAACGACGCAGGTGAAAAGAAACGGGTTACGGGTGATAGGTTACGGTAATGATAGAAGAATAAGCGGTCTGAACCGTTCGGGCCGCTTAAACAGTTTGAACGTTAAGAACAAAAGAAAGGCCGGTCTTTCCAATGGCCTCTAACCCATGGCCCATCACCTGCCTTTAAGGTATATACCGATACTCGAAAGGCTGCGTTTGTTCCCTGGTGAACATCTCCTGCACCATGGAGGAGATAAGCCATTTCAACGGCGAAAAAGGCCTCTTGCCGTAAACAAGCTCCGGTTTCCCCTTGATGCTAACGGCCTTTTTCATTTCGTCGACAACATCGTAGAAGGTCCCGATACCGTCAATAAGCCCCGCCTCTTTCGCTTGAAGGCCCGTGTAAATACGTCCGTCGGAAAGCTTGCGGGCGTTTTCCAGGGGCATCTTCCTGCCTTCAGCCACGTCCTTGATGAACTGTTCATGGATGCTGTCGATAATGCCCTGCAGGTATTGACGTTCGCTGTCGGTCATCTTCCGGAAAGGATTTCCGACGTCCTTCATGGAACCCGCCTTGATGGTGTTGTTCTGGACGCCTATTTTTTTCATGAGGTCCTCCACGACGGTCTGCTGCATGATAACGCCGATGGAGCCTGTTATTGTCGATGGATTGGCGTATATCTTCTCCCCTGTTGCCGCTATATAGTAACCTCCCGAAGCGCACACGGAACCCATCGAGACAAAGACCTTCTTTTTGGCCCTGAGTTTTTTGAGCTCGCTCGCCACTTCCTGTGTCGGCCCTACGGCACCGCCCGGTGAATTGATCCTCACAATGACGGCGCGTATGCTGTCGTCCTCCTTAAACCTGACAACATCCGCCATCACGTCCTTGAGATCCGCTATGGTCCCTTCGATCTCGACAATGCCGATCTTATCGCCCCCCGTGGAGGATATGAACACACCCGACATGCTGAACAGAAAGAACAACACCGCCGCCACTATGATTATAATGAGAAACACCTTTTTACCTGTTCGACCCGCCATTTCATGCCCTCCTTACCGATAAGCTGCCTTCTCACTCTGCAGATGAAGGTTCCCCGTTTGAACCGGGGCCCCTTCTCTTCATGACGATCTTGCCGAAAGGCCTGCGCTGCATAAGTGTTGCCAGCCGAATCTTGGCCAGTTCAAGCATCCCCAGGACAGTGGCGACACGCTCGTTTTTGTCTTCTTCCGTGTATATATCCCACTCGAATCTTCCTTCCCTGTTCAGAAGGCCTTTTAATGCATCGATCTTCTCTTCAAGTGTAGGCCTGATATCGCGCACCACCAGGTAAGGTTCTTCCCTGATCTGAATAAGCTCGAAATAGAGGCTGCTCAGGCATAAAAGATCAAAATCGGCCTCCTTCTCAGGGTTTCCCTTGCCCACACAGTATACGTCCCTTTCAAGCATGGGAAGTCCGTCAATTGCAACGGACATGTTTCTCACGCGTTCGTATTCAATTATGCGTTCCACCAGTTCTTCCCTGGGGTCCTCCTCCCCGTCCGTACCGTTCTTCGGCAGAAGCATCTTCGATTTGATGAACAGAAGGAGCGATGCCATCTCTATGAAGTCCTCGGCGATCTTGAGGTTCATGTCCCGTGCGATCTCCACGTACTGGAGGAACCGCTCGGTGATGAGCGCGATAGGAATGTCCCAGATGCTTACCTTGTTTCGTTTGATGAGCGTGATGAGGACTGCCATGGGCCCTTCGTAGCATTCAAGCTGAACTTCCAGTGCCGGTACAAGCAGGCTCATGGTATGATCCCCCGCTCCATGAGATAAACATCCACAAAATGGGCTTCATCTTCTTTCGTCTTGAGGTTCATATCGATCTTTGCATCCTTAAGCTTATCAAGAACCTCCTTGTAAAGGGGCCCTTCCGGTACGCCAAGCCTCTTGAGATCACCGCCTGTCATGAAGGGCCTGTATGATTCGTGGTGGGTGATATAGCTTGAGATGGCTTTTTTAACCTCTTCAGAGCGTGTCTTGGCCATGATGAACAGCGTCGTCTCACATGAGAGTGACTCCAGCGTCTTATACACTTCGCTTTTGCGCATCGATTTCACCCCGGTGGCAAATCTTGCCAATGCCATGCGGGAATGTTCTATGTCCTCTATCGCGCGCCTTTTGAAACGCTCGCTCATCTCCATTTTTCTGCAAAATTCGATGACATCCGCCGGTTTCATATTGTCCAGAACGGCAAGGACATAGAAGTGTATCCTGTCGACAGGCCTCCCCTGGTAGAGAAACTCATGCCATTTGAAAACGTCATGCATCTGGCCGAAAAGCCTCTCCCTCTCCTTGTTGAACACAATGCCCGGAGAGATAAAGCGAAGCAGGTCCAGGTCCTGGAGACGCTTCAGAATGGCCTCGGGCGCTTCCTCCCTGAGGATCAGTGCCAACTCTGCCCAGATGCGCCTTCCCCGTATCCTGGAAAGGAAATTGAGCTTCACGGCGTTCTTGATGAGATCCAGGGTCTGTCTGCCGATCTTGAAACCGAAACGGTTCTCGAACCTGATGGCCCGAAAGACCCTTGTCGGGTCTTCGACGAAGCTCAGACTGTGGAGAACACGTATCGTCTTGTCCTTTATGTCCCGCTGGGCACTGAAAAAGTCTATAAGCTCGCCGAATGAGTTCTTGTTCAGCGATATGGCAAGTGTATTGATGGTAAAATCGCGCCGGTGGAGGTCAAGCTTCAAAGACCCGTGCTCGACGGTTGGTAGGGCGGCCGGCGCCTTGTAATATTCAAGGCGCGCCGTCGCGATATCTATCTTGAAACCATCGGGATAGATCACCTTTGCCGTGGAAAATTCCTTGTGGGAACGCATCTTTACATTGAAACGCCTGGACATCTCCTCGGCGAAGGCGATGCCGTCTCCTTCTATTACTACGTCGATATCGTAGTTCTCGTCCCGAAGAAGCAGGTCGCGCACAAAACCTCCGACAAGGTAAACGTGAAAACCCATTTCATCGGCAAGATCACCCATCCCTGCAAGCTTTTTCATCGTCGTTTCATCGAGGCGCTCTTCCATGAGTTTGCGCAGGTTTTTGCGTTTGACATATTTCTCATGGAAGTCGAGCTTTTCAAGGACCGTTTTTGCGATCTCATCCTCAAGCACTCTCAGCAGGTCTGTCCTGGTTATGGCCCCTTTCAGTTCCTGGCTCTCTACGACGGGCAGGAAGCGCTGGTTATTACCTATGATCTTTTCCTTGACCGCCTCGATGGAATCTTCGGGAGCAACAGCCTGAAATTCCTTGAACATATATTCATCGACGTGCACATTCTCCAGCTTATGAAAAACGGCCTTCTCAGCCACCTGCCGGGTGATGACGCCCACCACCCTGCCTTCGGAAAGGACCGGCATGGCGTTGATGTTGTATTTTGTCATTACACTTCTGGCTTCGCTGATGGGACTTCCCGAATCCACGGACTTGACAGGAAAGAACATGATGTCCTTCGCCTTCCAAAGGGGTTTCACATTATTCCGGAGTATCTCGATGAGCTTTTCCGTGGCCTCAACCAGGGTCACATCCTTCAACGTCGAAGACGCCGCCACCTTGTGCCCTCCTCCGCCGAGAAGGGACAGGATGTATCCCGAATCGACCTCGGGGATCCTGCTGCGCCCGATGATGTGTATGCGGTCCTCCATTCTGAAAAGGGCGAAAACAGCGTTTATATTTTCCATGTCCCTGAATTTATGGACAATAACAGCCAGATCACCGACATATTGCTCCGAGCTCGCCTCGGTGATGACGATATCTATGCCGTTGATATTGTATACGGTTGCGTTCTGGATGATATCGTTGAGGAGAAACACCTGCTCCGGGGTCAACTCCCTGACGAGCATGTCGGACACGAGGTTGACATTGGCACCTTTGGAGAGAAGATATGACGCGGCCTCGAAATCGGCCACGGTGGTGGAGGAAAAGTGAAAACTTCCCGTCTCTTCATAGATACCGAGCATCATGATCGTCGCTTCTTCCGGCGTTACAGGAATGCCCCTCTTTTTTATGATGGAAACAAGGATCGTTACCGTCGCGCCGACGCTCTCTACGATCTGGAAATCTGCCTTTACGTCATCTTCGGTGGAAGGATGATGGTCGTAGACGTGCACCTTCACCTTCCCGTTATCGGCTATCCTGGCCAGTTCGCCGATGCGGGTCTTCTGCCTGGTGTCCACAAGAATGAGGGTGTCCACGGCGTTATGATCTATCTTGTTCGGTTTGGCGATATCAAAGAGGTAAAGCGTTGAATGGATGAGGAAATCCCGGAGCGTCTTCTCCTGGGATCCGGGAAAGACAAGGGTCGCATCGGGGTAGAGCTTTTTTGCCGCAACCATTGAGGAGAGGGAATCGAAATCAGCGTTCAGATGGGATGTAATGATCTTCATCAGCCTCTCGGATGGTGCTTCCTGTGGATCTCCTTGAGGCGCTTGCTGTCCACATGGGTATATATCTGTGTCGTCGAAATGTCTTCATGACCGAGCAGGACCTGGACGGATCTGAGGTCTGCCCCTCCTTCCAAAAGGTGTGTCGCAAAGGTATGCCTTATAGTGTGGGGCGATACCTTCCCTTTCTGGAGCTGTATTCCATATTTCCTTATGATCTTCCACACTCCCTGGCGTGTGATCATGCCGCCTGAGCGGTTGGGAAAAAGATATTGCCCTTTCGGTTTGTCTGTTTCAAGATAGAGCCTGATCGCATCGCGGCAATAAGAACCGAGGGGGACAACCCGTTCCTTGGAGCGTTTCCCCATTGTAATGACAAAACCGCCGTCGAGGTTTATATCGCTCTTTCTGAGTCTTATCAGTTCCGATACGCGAAGGCCTGTGGCATAAAGGATCTCGAGGATGGTTCTGTCGCGCATCGCCGTCTTGTGACTTCCGGAAAGGTTGATGAGCTCCCCCATTTCGTCCTCGCTCAGAACCCTGGGAATAGGCGGTTTGAACTTTGGAGTCTCCACATCTTCAAGAGGGCTTACGGTTATCTTTCCTTCGAGAATGAGAAAATTGAAAAAACCCCTCAATGCGGAGATGGTCCTCACAATGCTCCTTGCCTTCTTTCCGCCCTGGCGCAGATGGCCCATGAACGCTTCCATATGCTCCCTCCGGGGCATATCACAGGAGATCTCTTCCAGAAATTTTATAAAAACAAGAATGTCCCGGCTATATGCGTCAACGGTGTGCGGTGATGAACCGCGCTCCGACACAAGGTGACGGATAAAGTTGTCGAGATGATGGTACAGGTTTTCCATCCCCTTACACCCCCGTCGAGCCGAACCCTCCCTGGCCGCGTCCTGTATCGTCCAGACTTCCGACAGGTTTCCACTCGACCCGCGCCAGCCTTTTAAAGACCATCTGGGCGATACGGTCCCCATTCCTTATTTCAAAGGGTTTTTCTCCGAGATTGATGAGAATGACCTTGACCTCGCCCCGGTAGTCCGCGTCGATCGTGCCCGGCGTATTGAGTACTGTCACACCGTGCTTCACGGCAATGCCGCTTCGCGGCCTCACCTCTGCCTCGAAACCCTCCGGTATTCCTATGAAAATACCCGTAGGCACAAGGGCCCTCTCCATGGGTCCAAGTATGATGGGTCCATCAAGAAGGGCGCACAGATCGACCCCTGACGAGTGATCCGTAGCGTAGCCAGGGACCGTCGCACCGTCATTTACTGTTATAAGTACATCTATCTTTTCCATATGCTTTCAACCGCAGCACCGTCGACATTGCCAAGCACTGTCAAGGGGATCTCCCCTGGGCGCTCGAATATCTGCCGGGCAATGACCGCAACGTCCTCCTTACGTATGTGGTCGATCTCCCGGAGCGTTTCCTTGAGGGCTATATACCCCCCGAAATAGATCTCATTCTTGGCAAGCCTCCCCATACGGGTCTCCGAACCTTCAAGAGAAATAAACAGGTTGCCCTTGATGTGTTCCTTTGAAAAGGACAGTTCACTGTCGGTTATTCCCTCGTCCCTGATTCTCCGTATCTCCTCCTTGATAAGGGTCAGGACCTCGCCGATTGACTCCTGCGAAGTGGAGGTGGCGATGCCCAGGGTGCCCGCATCATGAAAGCAATTGACGTAGGAATAAATGTTATAGACAAGGCCGCGCTGTTCCCTGATCTCCTGGAACAGATGGGAGCTCATGCTGCCTCCCATGATGGCATTGAGGATATAAAGCACGTACCTGCGCTGGTCGACCTGGCTAACCCCGTCGGTGCCGATGCACAGGTAAACATGCTCAAGGTCTTTTTCATAGATATCGATCCCTCTAACGGGGACAGGGGTCACAAGCTCGCGGCTTGACGCTTCGCCCCGGATAAGCCCTGCAAAAAACTTTTCTATCCGGCGGACGCAGTCGTCGTGATCCACCCTTCCGGCAATGGTGATGATGGCCTTCTCGGGTCCGTAATAGTCTTTGAAATAGCCCTTCAACTGTCCTTCCGTCAAACCTTCGACGCTTTTCTCACAGCCAAGGATGGGCATGCCAAGCGCATGTCCCTTGAAATAGGACGCGTTGAACATATCGTAGATAAGTTCCTCGGGGTTGTCCTCGATCATCTTGATCTCCTGGGTGATAACGTAGCGTTCCTTTTCTATGTCATCGTTTTTGAAAATGGAATTTTTGCACATGTCGGAGAGGATATCGAGGGCGATATTCATGTCTTTTCGCAGGACCCTAGCGTAGAGACAAGTATATTCCCTGCCGGTGAAGGCATTGATGGTGCCTCCTATGGCATCGATCTCCCGGGCGATATCGTAGGCGCTGCGCCTTTCGGTCCCCTTGAAGATCATATGCTCTATGAAGTGGGAGATTCCGTTTATCGCAGCCGTTTCATAACGGCTCCCCGCCTTCCACCAAATACCTATGGAAACCGTCGAATAGTACGGTATGGACTCGGTTACAACGGTTATACCGTTATCAAGGACGGTCTTTTTATACATCTACTTTTACTGTCCCCTCGGATCCTTCAGGACAGCCTTTCTCGACAGTTTGATCCTGCCGTTGTCCTCCACGCCGATGACCTTTACCGTAATTTCATCACCCTCGTGAACCACATCAGAGGCCTTTTTCACGAACTTCTCGTCAAGCTGGCTCACGTGGCAAAAACCGTCCATATTCGGTCCGAGCTCAACTATAGCACCGGCATCGAGAACCCTTACCACCTTGCCGGTATAGACCGTGCCGACCTCGACCTCTTTAATGATCGACTTGACAATCTCGATCGCAGCGTTCGCCGATTCCTCGTCCACCGATACGATATTGACAGTGCCTGAATCATCAATGTCGATCTTGACGCCGGTCCTCTCGATGATGCTCCTGATAACCTTTCCGCCCGGGCCGATGACTTCCCTTATCTTCTCGGGCTTTATCGTCATGGTATAGATCCTGGGGGCAAATGGTGACAAGGCCTCCCGCGGTTTTTCAATGGTCCCCGCCATGATGTCGAGTATCCTGCCGACACCCTGCTGGCCCTGAACGACCGCCTTTTCCATAGTCTCCTTTGAGATCCCCCTGATCTTGATGTCCATTTGAATGGCGGTGACGCCTTCACGTGTTCCGGCTATCTTGAAATCCATGTCACCCAGGTGGTCTTCATCTCCGAGGATATCAGAGAGAATGATCTCCCTGTCACCTTCCTTGACAAGTCCCATGGCTATACCGGCAACGGGCTCCTTGATCGGCACGCCTGCGTCCATGAGCGACAGGCACCCGCCGCAGACCGTAGCCATCGAGGAAGAACCGTTGGACTCGAGTATCTCGGAAACGATCCTGATCGTATAGGGGAATGCCTCCCTTTCCGGAAGGATGGGGGTCAGGGCGCGTTCCGCCAGATTGCCGTGGCCGATCTCGCGCCGTGTCGGGCCGCGAAGCATGGACACCTCGCCTACCGAGAAAGGCGTGAAATTATAGTGGAGCAAAAATGTCTTATAAGTCTCACCCTCATGAAGGGATTCTATCTTCTGTTCATCATCGGATGTTCCGAACGTGGTAACAGCCAGCGCCTGCGTCTCGCCGCGGGTGAAAACAGCCGATCCGTGTGTTCTGGGAAGCGCCCCGACGATGCAGGAGATCTGTCTGATCTCGTTGCTCTCTCTCCCGTCGATCCTTTTGCCCGTGGACAGGAGTTGATCGCGCATGAGATCTCTCGTCACATCCTCGTAAGCTTTCGCAATGATCTTTTCTTCCTCTTCCGGATAACGGGTCTTGAGGTCCTTCAGGATCTGGTCCTGCCGTTCGTATCTTTCCAGCTTGGCCTTTACGGCAAAGCTTTCAATAAGGTCTTTCCCGATGATATCGCGGACCTCTTTTTTCCTTTCTTCGAGGTCCTCGGCAACTTTTATCTGCCGTTTCGGTTTCCCGATCTTGTCACGCAGCTGCTCCTGCATCTCGATGAGCGGCATCATACTCTTGTGGCCGAATTCTATTGCCTCGATGAGATCCGTGCCTTTCACAAAATTCGCTTCGCCTTCCACCATGATGATGGCGTCACGGGTTCCCGTGACGACGATGTCGATATCGCTGTCTGCGAGCTCTGGAAAGGTCGGGTTGGCAACGAGAACCCCGTTGATCCTTCCCACCTTCACTCCCGCGAAGGGCCCCTCAAAGGGTATATCAGATATGGTGACCGCACATGATGCGCCCACGAGGCTTAAAATACCGGGATCGTTGTCCTGGTCAGCAGAAAGAACCGTTGAGATGACCTGCGTCTCATACCTCCAGCCCTTGGGGAAAAGAGGCCTCAACGGCCTGTCGATAAGCCGTGACGTGAGTATCTCCCTGGTAGTCGGCCGTCCTTCCCTTTTGAAAAAACCGCCCGGGAACTTGCCTGCCGCATACGACATCTCCTGGTAGTTGACCGTAAGGGGCAGGAAATCCTTGTCCCGCTCTTCCTTCTCTGCAACCGCTGTTACAAGAACAACGGTGTCCCCGTAACGAGCAATAACACTTCCGTCCGCCTGCTTGGCAAGACCCCCCGTACTGATGGTAAGCGGTCGACCCGCAAATTCGATAGATATATTTTCTTCCATATTTTTCCTATTATTCCTTTATTTTCTCAGGCCGAGTCTTTCGACGACCTTTTTATAGCGGTCCACATTCTTCTCTTTCAGATAGTTGAGGAGCCTTCTGCGGCTCCCGACGAGAACCAGAAGGCCCCTTCGTGAATTGTGATCCTTTGAAAACCTCTTGAAATGTTCCGTCAGGGACTTGATCCTCTCCGTGAGAAGGGCGATCTGGACCTCCGGTGAACCGGTGTCATTATCGTGGGTCTTGAAATCCTCGATTATGGACTTTTTCCGTTCATTGTTGAGTGGCATGTATTCCTCCTTAATAATTGATCAATCGCTTAATTTTTATCGTTTTCGAACCAAGGTCCGCCATACCTATGCCGATCAGCTTCCCTTCTTTGCTGAAGAGCCTCGCAACTTCACCGTGCCTCCAGTCTTTAGCATTGCCGGTGATCGGTACCGGCATCCCGTGTCTTAAAAACCTCTCCAGAGTAGTTTCCACGATCATACCCCGTGAAGACTGCAAAACCTTTTCCAGAGGCAATAGATAGTTTAACAGGTCTTGCTCGATTTTGAAATAATCAATATCGATACCCATGTTTTCGGTGAAATCCCCCTGTTTCGTCCGCTTCAGCGTAAAGAGCGTTGCCCCGCAGCCGAGCTTCTCTCCGAGATCGCTGGCCAGGGCCCTGATGTATGTCCCTTTAGAACAGGCCACCTGAACGTCTGCATAGGGGTGCGTGTAATCAAGAAGGGTGATATTGAATATCTCCACTTCCTTCACCGGTGGTTCCACGGCCACCCCGCTGCGCGCCCACTTATAAAGTGGTTTCCTGTTCACTTTTTTTGATGAATAGACAGGTACCCGCTGTGTTATCTTCCCCAGGTAGCCTTTGAGAATGTCTTCGATAACCTGCCTGTCGAAAGGCTCCGTCGGGGTCTCGGAAAGCACTTTTCCCTCTATGTCCTGCGTTTCTGTGGTAACTCCGAGAAGAATTTTCGCCCGGTATTCCTTTTCAACGTTTTCCAGGAAAGGGATGAGCTTCACCCCTTCGTTGACGGCAACCGGCAGGATCCCTGTCGCGTTGCGGTCAAGTGTGCCGATATAGCCTATCTTTTTGAATTTGCGGAGCCTTTTGAGCCTTCTTATCACGTCGTAGGAAGACATCCCCGCTTTCTTGTCGATTATTAAAAATCCGTTCATATCCATAAATTTCCCGTTTTATCCAGGCAATCCGCCTGTATATGTCATTTTATGCCCATGGCATCGAGCAGTTTCTTTTCCACCTCAGAGATGGCGCCTTCGATGCGGCATCCCGCCGCGTTCTTGTGCCCCCCGCCTCCGAATCCGTTGCATACGGCAGCCACGTCAACGGTTCCCTTTCCGCGCATGCTTATCTTGTAGCTTTCCGGACCGATTTCACGCAAAAGGACGGCCACCTCGACGCCGCGTATCTGCTTGATATATTCGACAAAACCGTCGGTAAATTCTCTGTTTGTCCCGGTTGCCCGGAACATCTCTTCCGTCACGTTTGCGACTGCTATCCTGTCATCGCCGAAGGTCCTTAATGTGCGCAGGACCTCACCAAGGAGGAGGAATCTTTCCTTGGGATGGCTCTCATAGATCATCGCCGCCACACGGCCGGGGTCAACGCCGGCCCTGACCATCTCCTCGCATATCCTGAAGGCCGCCGCGCTCGCATTGTCATATCGGAGCGAACCAGTGTCGGTAAAGACCGCTGTATAGAGATTTACAGCGATGTTATGGTTGAGATCGGCCTTCATGGACCTCAGGATCCGGTAAATGATCTCTCCTGTTGACGATGCATCCGTATCGACAAGGTTCACGCGGCCGAAACGATCGTTCGTATCATGATGGTCGATATTGACAACGGGCCCCATGGCCGCAATCCTTTCATGACCGTCACCGACCCGGAAAAAACTCCCGCAGTCGAGAACGAAAACCGTGTCATATGCCTCCCTGTCGGGAATGGTATGGACAAGCCCCCGGGGTTTTGGGAGAAAATCGTACCGGTATGGAACGGTATCCTTCAGATAGACCGTGGCCTGCCTGTCAAGATCTTCAAGGAACCAGGCAAGGGCAAACGCGGAGCCTATGGCATCGCCGTCAGGGTCGATATGGCTTGTGATAAAAAAGGTTCGCCCTTCCCTGATGAGCTTATCCATCTTCGCCGTCATGGGCCTCCTTCTTGAAGATCTCCTCGATCCTGCTGATCTTCTCGAGAGAATCGTCGAGCATAAAGATCAGTTCAGGCATATATCTCAGCTTCACCCGTTTCCCCAGCAGGAACTTGATATAACCCCTGGAACGCTTCAGTGCCTCAATGGTCTTTTCCTTCTCCTCGTCACTGCCGTATATCGAAAAATGTACCTTGGCGACCTTGAGGTCCTCGCTCATCTGAACATCGATTATCGTTATGAACCCCAATCCCGGGTCCCTGATCTCGCGCTGGATGATCAGCGAGATCTCCTCGCGGAGCAGGTCCTGGACACGGAGGCGGCGATATCTCATATCCTGTCCCCTATAACGATGATCTCCGTCGAAGTGTCTATGACCTCCCCAAGGTAAAGCTCCTCGATAAATCCGTGAACGTTCTCTATTACCTTGTTCACATGGTCCTGCCTGACGCCGGCAACGGCAAAACCGATCCTGGCCCTTTGCCACAGGTTGGACTGTTCCACTTCTATTACCGAAATGTTAAACCTGGCCCGTGTCTTCTCGATCACTTTCTTCAGCATCTGCCTTTTGTCTTTGAGAGAGTGATTTTCAGGAAAAAAGAGATCGACGCGGGACACACCAACTACCATAACGTTTAACCGTCAAGGGTCTGTCTTTCTTTTTCTTCGACAAAGAATTCGAGTACATCCCCTTCCTGTATATCATTGAAATCCTCAAGCGAGATGCCGCATTCATACCCGGACTGCACTTCCTTCGCATCGTCCTTGAAACGTTTCAGTGAAGCGATCTTGCCCGTGTGAAGTATCTTACCCCCGCGAAGGACCCTGGCGATGGAATTGCGCGACACCCTTCCTTCCGTCACATACGACCCGGCGATTATACCTATCCGGGAAACGGAATATATCTTGCGCACCTCCACCTTGCCGATGATGACCTCTACTATTTTCGGCGCCAGCATGCCTTCCATGGCCTTCTTCACGTCATCTATCATTTCATAAATTATGGAATAGGTCCTGATCTCGATCTTTTCCTGTTCCGCCAGCACCTGGGCTTTCGCGACAGGTCTCACGTTGAAACCGATAACAATGGAACCCGACGCCATGGCGAGGTTCACGTCCGTTTCAGTAATGGCCCCGACACCGCTGTGGGTTATCTGCACCTCGACGGCATCGGTTGACATCTTTTTCAGGGCCTCCACGATGGCATCGATGGTACCGCGGACATCGCCCTTTACTATGACGTTGAGGAAGACCTTCTCTGTTTCCCCTATCTTTGAATAGAGATCTTCCAGGGTGGTCCTGGCGCTCTTCAAGGCCTCTTTCTCGCGCAGTCTTTCCTGCCTGAACTTTGAAAGTTCCTTGGCGTAGCGCTCTTCCGTTGTGACGATAAAGCGGTCGCCGCCATGGGGAACATCCTGAAAACCAACAACGAGAACCGGGGTGGCCGGCGGTGCGGCCTGTATCCTTGCGCCCTTGTCATCCAGCATGGCGCGGACGCGTCCAAAGGTCATTCCCGAGATGAAGGGGTCCTGTATCTTGAGAGTACCCTCCTGGATGATGACGGTGCCGATAGGCCCGTGCCCCTTGTCGAGTTCGCTCTCTATGACAGTGCCCCTGGCAAGCTTGTCCGGGTTCGCCTTGAGTTCGAGCATCTCGGCCTGCAGGACGATGAGTTCCAATAATTCCTTAATGCCTTCCTTCTTCTTCGCCGAGATCTTCGCGAAAAGAGTCGTGCCGCCCCATTCCTCGGGCATCAGGCTCTGTTCGGCAAGCTCCTTTGTGACCTTGTCGATGTTGGCGTTCTGCTTGTCGATCTTGTTGATCGCGACAATAATGGGGACCCCGGCATTGCGTGCGTGGTTTATTGCTTCTACGGTCTGAGGCATGACCCCGTCGTCGGCTGCGACCACGAGGATGACTATATCAGTGACAAGGGCACCTCTGGCACGCATTGCGGTAAATGCCTCATGGCCCGGCGTATCGACAAAGACGATCTGCTTGCCGTCCACATTGACCTTGTAGGCCCCGATATGCTGGGTGATGCCGCCCGCCTCCCGCTCGGCCACATTGGTGTCCCGTATCGTGTCGAGAAGGAGCGTTTTGCCGTGGTCGACGTGTCCCATGATGGTAACAACTGGCGACCTCGGCTGGAGGTTCTCCTGGCTGTCCTTTTCCTCCTCTTCCCGGGCAAAAAACTCTTCCTCAATGGAAACGATCTTTTCCACCTCGAAACCGAACTCAGTTGCGGCAATATATGCCGTGTCATAATCAATCGTCTTGTTCACCGTCGCCATAACGCCGAGCGGCAAAAGCTTTACGATTATGTCCTGGGCCTTGACGTTCATCCTCTTGGCAAGCTCCCCGACGGTGATCTCGTCACTGACCTTTACGACACGCCTGGCAACCTTTACATCGGGCTTCTTTTCCTCTTCAAATCGTCTGTCGGAACCCCTGTCGCGTTTATCTTTCCGAAAGGCGCCCGTTTTCGGTCTCTGTCTTCTGAATGAGTAAAGGTCTTCTTCTTTTATGACAACCTTTCTTTTCAGGACACCTTTTTTCTTTTCCTTGGATTCCTCTATCTCCTGCTCCTCGATCTTCTTGAGGAGCTTTTCGGTCTTTTTCTTCTGACGCTCAGGTTCGCCTTCACCGCCTACCGCCTGTGTAAAATCCTTCTCAAGATCCTGCTTGTAAGCTTCTTCGAGGACCTTTGTTATCTCTTTCTCTTTTTCTTCAGCGATATGTTCTATGTCACCCTTGGGTGCCTTGTCTTCCTCCGTAAGGACGGCCTCTTTTGCTTGCTCCCGGGTTTCCTCGGGGGCCCTTTCCTCAATGTGAACATGGAGGTCTTCAGGTATCTTCCTTTTTGCTGCCTTTCCGGTTTCACCCTCTTCTTCGCGGGCGGTTTCCGCGCCCTTCTTTTTCGAAAGTGTCCTGGCGGGCGGCGGGGCCTGCGTCTTCTTTTCTTCTACGGGAGCCTTCGGCTCTTCCTTCGGTTCTTCTTTTGGTTTTGGAGGAGGCTGTACCCTTCGCCTGATAATAGTGGAAGCGACCCTTGTCTCAACGAGTGTCTCCCCGGCCGCGGGCGCCTGCTCCTTTACTTCTGCATGCGCTTCGTCGTCTCTGGGCCTGTCTTTGATCTTCACACCGATCTTCTTGAGCTTCGCCAGTATTTCGTCGTCGCTTGCCTTATCGGTGAGGGCCGTAATCTTGATTTTCGTCATTCCTGATCCTTCCTCGCTCCCTGAAACAATTATTCAACGACCGGAGTGTCCTCTTCGCCCTGTTTTGTCTCTGTTTCCTGCGGCTCCTGAGCGGGCGCTTCTTCGGCAGTCTCTTCCCCTTCTCCGGTTTCTTTGTTCTCTTCTGCCTCTTTGTTCTCTTCTGCCTCTTTGTTCTCTTCTGCCTCGCGCGCCTGACGGGCCATGACGGCCTTTGCCTCTTCGATGATCCGCCTGCAATCCTCCACGGATATGCTGGTGATCTTGTTCAGCTCCTCCGGCGTCAGCTTGGCGATGTCCTTGGCGTCACGCAGATACTCGTCATGGAGTATGCGTGCCAGTATCTCGCTTATCTTGAGGTTTTCGATAAGCTCATCTATGACCTTCTTCGATGTTTTTTCCACCTCCGACTCACTGCTGATATCTATCTTCCAGCTTGTCAGCTTTGAAGCAAGGCGGACATTCTGTCCTTTCTTGCCTATGGCGAGGGAGAGCTGGTCGTCATTGACGATGACCTCCATCGAATGCTCTTCTTCGTTGATATAGACCTTTGAAACGCGGGCAGGGGCAAGCGTGTTGCATACAAACTTCGCGATGTCCTTGCTGAAGGGGATGATGTCTATCTTCTCTCCCCTGAGCTCCTGAACAATGCTCTGGACCCTCGACCCTTTGACGCCTACACAGGCCCCGATGGGATCGATATCCGGGTCTTCGCTGTAAACCGATATCTTCGCCCGCTCTCCCGGCTCCCTTGCCGCCCCCATGATCTTGATAATGCCTTCCTGGATCTCAGGCACCTCGAGATCAAAGAGCTTCATGAGAAAACCGGGATGCGTCCTCGACATGAGTATCATGCATCCCTTCTGGCCCTTCTCCACATCAAGGATCAGGCCCTTGACGCGTTCCCTCTGACGGTATGTCTCCCCCGGTATCACTTCCTTGAAAGGCAAAAGAGCCTCGGTCCTCCCCAGGTTCACTATATAATGGTTCTTTTCGACCCTTTGTATGACCCCGGTGATGATCTCGTTCTTTTTGCCCTTATATTCGTTGTATATGACATCGCTCTCGGCGTTGCGCACTTTCTGGATAATGATCTGCTTGGCGGTCTGTGCGGCGATGCGCCCCAGCGATGACGTGTCAAGCTTGATGCCGATGGCGTCGCCGATCAGGCAGTCGGGATCATGGTGTTTGGCGTCTTCTTCGCCTATCTCCATGTCGGGCTCCTTGATCTCTTCCACCACGGTCTTGAACTGGAACACCTCGATCTCTCCAAGCTCCTCGTTGTAGTGCGCCTCAAGGTCAAGATGACTGCCGTATTTTTTCTTTGACGCCGAAAGAATGGCCTCTTCGAGGGCCTCGATGATGGTCTCTTTCGGTATCCCTTTTTCTTTCCCTACCTGCTCAATGACATAATTGAGATCGAAATACATTGCTACCCCTCAATATCAAACTCCAAATGTGCCTTTTTTATAGCACATATCGGGATGGTAAACATACCTATTTTTTCTTGCATTACCACTTCATCATCCGTTACGTCTGCAATGATACCTGAGAATTCCAGTTTCCCTTCGACCTGACGGTTCGCGATGATCCGGCATTTCTTCCCCCGCGCCCTCGTGAAATCCTCCCTCTTTTTCAGGGCCCTCGTGAGTCCCGGCGAAGACACTTCCAGGGTATAGGCATGCTCGATAAGATCGTTCACATCGAGGATCCTGCTCAACTCGCGGCTGACATATTCGCAATCGTCGATCGTCACGCCCCCCTGTTTGTCTATGTAAACCCTCAGAAGCCACCTTTTCCCGGATGTATGGAATTCGATATCAACAAGCTCGAGCGCGCGATCACTGAGTATGGAGGCAATTATCCCCTCCAGTTTTTCTATTGTTTCCGTGGCGGATATCATCGCGGTAAAAATTAAAAAAGCGGGCTGAACCCACTTGAACGTATTTTTTTATCACAATTCACCGGTGAATGCAACGCAAATTACCAGCATTTATATTGACTTTGCCCCGCACCGCGGGGTAAAAAGATGAAAAAAGTGGAGGGTTCATGCGTATCTCTGTCATTGGCGTGGGTTATGTGGGTCTTGTCACCGGTGCGTGTTTCGCTGAAACAGGCAACGATGTCATCTGCATGGACATCGACAAAGAAAAGATCGCCGGTTTGAAAAAAGGCGTCATACCCATATACGAACCCCAGCTTGACGAATTTTTTAAGAATAATATCAAGGAGGGCAGTCTCCGTGTTACCACCGAGATCAAAAAAGCCGTCGAACACGGCCTCATAATTTTCATCTGCGTCAACACACCTCAGGACGAAGACGGCTCGGCGGACCTCAAGTTCGTCATGCGCGTCGCGGAGGATATCGGGCGGTCCATCGAAAAATACCGTATCGTAGTCATAAAATCGACAGTTCCCGTGGGCACATGCGAAAAGGTGAAGGGCGCCATCACGAAAGAACTTGATAAACGCAAGGCCGACATATCCTTTGACATCGCTTCGAATCCCGAGTTCCTGAAAGAAGGCGTCGCCGTCGACGACTGCATGAAACCCGAGAGGGTGATAGTAGGCGTCGAGCACGAGCGGGTCGAAGAGATACTCCGGGAACTTTACTCGCCCTTCGTACGAACCGGCGCGCCCTTTATAGTAATGGACGTGAAGTCGAGCGAAATGACAAAATACGCGGCCAATGCCATGCTTGCCACGCGTATATCCTTCATGAACCAGATCTCCAACATCTGCGACAGGCTCGGGGCTGATATAATGATGATCATGCGCGGCATCGGCTCCGATTCAAGGATCGGGCCCAAGTTCCTTTTCCCCGGCGTGGGTTTCGGCGGCTCCTGCTTCCCGAAGGACGTCCGTGCGCTTATCAAGACCTCCCAGAGTTTTGGATACAATCCCACAATCCTCGAAGAAGTGATGGAAGTCAACCGGAACCAGCGCAAACTCTTTTTCGAGAGGATAAAGAAATTCTACAAAGGTGACCTGAAAGGTAAAAAATTCGCCGTCTGGGGACTTGCGTTCAAACCGAACACCGATGATATGCGCGAGGCACCGGCGGTCTATATTGTCGATGATCTGACAGCGGCAGGGGCCTCCTGCAGCCTCTTCGATCCCAAGGCAACCGGCGTCGCGAAAAACGTCTTCAAGGGAAACAAGGCCGTTCGCTTCGGCAGGAACCAGTATGACGTCCTTAAAGGGACCGATGCGCTCCTGCTTGTCACTGAATGGCTCTCTTTCCGTGAACCCGATTTCGAAAAGATGCTCTCCCTGATGAAAACTCCGGTGATCTTTGACGGCCGGAACCAGTACAATCCGAAAACACTTGCCAAAACAGGGTTTAAATATTACTGCATCGGCAGGCCAAATGTATAGCTTCCGCACCTACGGCAGGCAAAAACGCATACTCGTCACCGGCGGAGCCGGTTTCATCGGGTCCCATCTTTGCGAGAGGCTCCTTGACGACGGTCACGAGGTAGTTTGCCTGGACAACTTTTTTACCGGCATAAAAGACAACATTTCCCACCTTCTGAAGCACAAGGGTTTCGAGCTGATCCGACACGATATCACTCAGCCGGTCCTCCTTGAGGTCGACTGGGTCTTCAACCTCGCCTGTCCGGCGAGCCCTATCCATTATCAGTACAACCCCGTCAAGACAACCAAAGTGAACGTCCTTGGCGCCCTCAACATGCTGGGCCTCGCAAAACGCGTCCGCGCCAGGATCCTTCAGGCATCCACCAGCGAGATCTACGGCGACCCCGATGTACATCCCCAGAAAGAACAATACTGGGGGAACGTAAACCCGATCGGTAAAAGAAGCTGCTACGATGAAGGCAAACGTGTCGCGGAAACCCTCTTTTTTGACTATATGCGCCAGAACAAGGTCGACATCAAGGTCGCCCGCATCTTCAACACTTACGGCCCCAGGATGCGTCCCGATGACGGACGTGTGGTGAGCAACTTCATCGTCCAGGCCCTGTCGGGAAAACCCATCACCATTTACGGTGACGGCACCCAGACACGGTCCTTTACCTTCATAGATGACATGGTGGAAGCTCTCATCAGGTTCATGGATTATGAAACGAACGTTTTCGAAATGCAGGAGGATTACACCAAGCCGGGTTTCTCCGGGTTTCCGGGACCCGTCAATCTGGGAAATCCCAAGGAAAGCTCCATCCTCGATATAGCCCGGACTATCATAAAGCTCACCCGTTCCAGATCCACCATCGTGCACAAAAAACTCCCCGAAGACGATCCGAAGCGACGCTGCCCGGACATTTCCCTGGCAAAAAAGACCCTTAAGTGGCAACCCTCGACCACATTGGAGAAGGGACTCAAAAAAACCGTGGAATACTTTCAGAAAAGGGGGGCGCGATCATGAAACGTGAAAAAGACCTTATCAGGGCTGGCTGGGAAAGAAGGTTTGTCGCCTGTGAACCGAGGCTTTCCGAGGTGGTTGAAATGTACGAGGAGATCGGTTTCGAGGTCCGCCTGGAACCCCTGCCCACGGAGGAAGAGCTGGATGCCAATGACACACCGTCCTGCGAGGACAGCGAATGTACGGTCTGCTTCGGCGTTGACAGGGACCGCTACCGGATCATCTTCACCAGGCCCCGGGCGTGAAATAAAAGACAGCTCGAACCGTTTGAGCCGTTTGAACGGGAAAAACTAAAAAAAGATATGGTATTTCAACTGCCCAGGCAGCCTTTATTGCCTTTTCGTTCAAGCTGTTCAAGCCGCCTTTATTTGAAGAGGTCTTTCCACCGCTTCTCGGCTTCGGCCTTCAAAGACGCCTCGTCCTGTCTCTCAGTGAATCGGAAATATTCACAGAAGTTGGCCCTGTCCTTTTCTTTGACGTATTCGGCCTTGTCCTCCCTGCAGGAGTTGGACTTCCCTGTGTCATAAAAGATACAGTTCAGGCAAACATGGAGGTCTTCATGACAGAAAGGGCACTCGTCACGGAAGGAGATCTTTTCAGCCGTTATGGGGGCCTTGCATTTGCGGCATTTCACAACAGCACCTCCAGCAGCTCTTCCAGGTCCGTTATCGTCCGCCTTGCCAAAGACACGGCCCCGTTCCGGACATATCGGTCGTCCACGTGGTACGACTCTATGCCAAGGGCTGCGGGCACGTCATGGTCGAACACCGGGTGGTCCCCGACATGGACAACATCCTCTGCGGAAACGCCCATCTCACCGCACAACCTTTGGAAAAATTCCTCTTTTTTCTTGACCAGTCCGTAATCCGTCGTTGCCGACACGATGCGCGTGAAAAAACCGGTGAGGCCGGTATGGGAAAGCTCCTTGTCCACGAAGATCCTCGCAGCGTTGGAGGCAATAACAAGGGTGTATCTTTCACCAAGCGCCTCAAGCACCTCCCTGGAATGGGGACAAAGCGCGATATGCGACTCATAGCGGTCAAGGAGCACCGGGGCCGGGACATCGAGGCCGAACCTGTCGAGCCAGTGGCCTATTTCGTACCACCTGATGTCACCGTCGCCGACGGATTCATACTCGCCCCTGATATAGCTCTTCGCGTCTTCGAAGGGTATGTCGTGCACGCGGGAGTACTCGGTGGGGATGCCGTGGTTCCAGACCAGTTCACCGTACTGCGCATCCACGAGTGTACCGTCAAGATCGAAGGAGACAACCTTTTTCATGGCAGCCTATTATACCACGATTTCATCCGTTTTTCCGGAGCTTCTCACAATAGCGGGCAGCATCTTCGGCGGCGGCCATCCTGCGAATCACTGTTCGCCTGGCCTCAAGCACAGCCCAAAGACCATTGAAACCCGTCCGTGGTTTTACAATTCCGATTTTTTCCGGCCAACATTCATGCTATAACATTAAACACATACATTATGAAGACAGACGCTCCCACCCAGGACATCCACGACCTCGCAGGCCGAAAAAAACTTACCCTTCGGCAGGCAATGGATTTCACGACAACGGTCAACCCCCTCGGGCCCTCGGCAAAAACAAAGAATGCCGTCAGAAAGGGCTTGAAAATACTGCACCACTATCCCGACAGACATGCCCGGCGGCTTACGGGCCTCGTCGCGCTGAGAGAAGGCGTTCCGGAGGAAAACGTCCTTGTCTGCGGGAGCTTAAAAAGCCTGGCGTCCGCGATCTTTTCGGCATTTCACGTGCGCGGGGTGCTCTTTCCCTCACCGTATCCGTCATATTACGGACAGTTCCTGCTGCCTGACACCCCGGGGGCCGGTTTTTCACCACTCAATGAAAAAGACGGCTTCACCATGGATATCAACCGGTGGATCCGTGACATGGCCGGGTTTGACGCGGCCGTCATCCCGTCCCCTTCTTTTGTTTCGGCACAGGCGCTCTCCCCTGAAGAACTGGGTAAGATCGCAGAAGCGGCCCGATCGCGCGGCACCCTGCTTGTCATCGACGAATCATTGAGGGAATATCAGGGTCAGCCTTCCCTTGCACAGGAGGTAACCGGGGCGGACAGACGCCTTGTCATCCGCAGCCTGACCGAGTATTACTCCCTGGCCGGACTTCCCGTCTCATACGCCATCGGAGAGGCAAAGACGCTCGAGCATGTCAGACAGCACACATCCGTGACCGTACCTGACACCCTTTCTCAAAACGCGGTCATGGCAGCCCTGAAAGACAGGGCCTATCCCGGGCGCACCCAGGTGTTCATGAAGCGTGAGCGCTCCTTTATCGAAGAGAATCTGCGTCGCATCGACGGCGTTTCATTTTTCATGACCTGCTGCGGGTTCTTCGTCGTTTCCTTGAAAAGGCCCCCTTCGAAACCGATGGAGACCTTCCTGCGCTACGGCATCATAGTCGACGAACTCGAGACCGGACAGAACGAGCGCTTCATGTTCCTTCCCATCAAGGACCATAAATGGAACGCCCGCTACCTTAAAACATTAAAAAATATCATGGGGGTCCCGCAAAAATGAAAAGATCAGGAATCGCCGCCGTTGCTTCTTTTGCGTTTACCGTTTTTTTCTTTTTTTCCTTCCTTGCATTCGTCAACGCCCAGGAGATAAGGATCCTCCATGTGAACGATTTTCACGGTTTTGCCGAGGACCACAAACGCCTCGGCTCCGACGCGCCTCAGGGCGGTATCGCATACCTTGCAGCGCTTGCAGGGCAACTGAGGCAGGAGAAACCATCCGTTCTTCTCGCGGCGGGTGATATGATCCAGGGAAACACCTGGGCAAACCTCTTTGAAGGCAGACCTTCAATAGAGGTGATGAACGCCATGGGTTTCGATGCCATGACAGTGGGCAATCATGAATTCGATTTCGGCAAAGCGGTCCTTGTCAAGCGGGTTCAGGAGGCGAAATTTCCCGTACTTGGTGCAAACATCGAAGGCCTCGACTCTCTCAAGCCTTATACGATCAAGGAAGTCGGCGGGGTAAGGCTTGGGATCATCGGTATTGTCACCGAAGATACACCTTCCGCCACACACCCGGACAACGTGGAAGGTCTCAGGTTTCTCCCTGTTGCCAAAACCGTAGAACGCTGTATCGGCGAACTGAAAGGCAGGGCCGATATCATTGTCGTTCTTTCCCATATCGGCTACAATGCCGATATGGCCCTTGCCAATTCCGTCAAGGGCATAGATGTCATCGTCGGCGGACATTCCCACACCAAAACAGGCAAGCATATCGTCGTCGGCAACACTATCATAGTCCAGGCCTGGGAACACGGGCTTGTCCTTGGCGTCCTTGACCTGACCGTGGAAGACGGAAAGATAGTGAATGCCGTGAGCAGGCTCGAAGAGGTCTCACCTCAAAAAATAAAGAAACCGCGGGAAGATGTGGCGCGCATCGTTGACGAATATACCCGGCAGGTAAACGAGGTCATGGGGCGGGTCATCGGCAAGGCATCCGTCGATCTCGACGGTGAAAATGTCCGTGTCAGGGAAACCAATCTCGGCAACTTCATTGCAGACATCTTCAAGAAAGAATCGGGCGCAGACGCCACTATCATCAATGGCGGAGGGATCCGGGCCAGCATAAAGAAAGGCGGGATCAACATAAAAAGCATTTACTCCGTCCTGCCCTTTAACAATTATATAGTAGCGATCAAGCTCACCGGAAAGCAGGTAAAGGACGCCCTCGAATACGGCCTCTCGGGCATTGAGGCGAAGGAGGGACGCTTCCCGCAGGTGGCGGGCCTTTCTTTCACGTATTCAACGAAACAACCGGCAGGCAGCCGGATCAAAGATGTGTTCGTCAACGGCAAGTCCATTGATCCGGAGAAACAGTATGTCGTTGCCACCAATGATTTCCTGGCCGCCGGCGGCGACGGTTACCAGGTGTTCCGTGAAGCCATAAGACAGTCACAGGATTTCGCTATCATCGGCGGTACGATAAAAAGCGGCAACATCGTTTACAATGACGCCGGCAGATGGCTCAGAGACGTTGTGGTAAAGGCTGTGGAGGAAAAGAAGAACATATCCCCTTCCGTTGAAGGGAGGATACGCGAATCCAATTGAAATGAAGCTCTTCGTAAACGACAGGCAGATCGATCTCGCACCGGGGATGACCGTGCGCCACGCCCTCATCGGGGCCGGGCTTTTTGATGAGGCGCTTGCAGGGGAAAAGGTCTTCGATGAATGGGGCAACGAGGTCGGCCTTGACGGTGCCCTCTGCGAGAACGCGAAGATCTACGTAGGAATGAAAACCCGGAAAGGATAGAGCGGGCGGCTTCCATGAGAACAAATTTCATCAATATCTTTCTCCTCTCATTCATCCCTCTTTTCGTTGCCTTTGACGTCCTGGGGCTTTTTCCCATTTACATTAAGTTCACCGCCGGCATGGACAAAAAGACGAAGACCAAACATCTCAAGGATTCGCTCCTCACGGCATTCATCATATCCCTTCTTTTCGTTATTGGCGGCAATCAGGTCATGACATACCTCGGTATATCGATGCGTGATTTCCTCATAGCCGGCGGGATCGTCATCTTCCTCACCGCCATCAAAGACCTCATTTTGGGACACCAGATACCTTCGACAGAGAGCGAATACTTTGGAGTTGTCCCCCTGGGCATACCCCTTCTCGCCGGGCCGGCCGTGCTTGCCACGTCGGTGATCATCTGGAACGAATATCCTGTCTATTATTATCTCATCTCCCTTGTGCTGAACATCGCAATATGCTGGATCGTACTCTATTTCTCCGGATACATATTAAAGGTCCTGGGAAGGCGGGCAGTGGAAGCCATCTCAAAAGTCTTCAGCCTCATCATAGCCTCCATCGCCATCATGTTCATTCGCAAGGGGATAATGGGGTTTTAGGAACAGTTTGAAAGTTTGAATGTTTAAGAGTTTATGAAGCGATTGGAATAAAAGGTTAAAAGAATATATTCCCCAAGACTTGGTTCCCAAAAGATCCAACATTTTCAAGCAATCAAGCCGCTCTTATTCCTTTCCGTTCAAGCTGTTCAAGCCGCTCAAACGGTTCAAGCCGTCCCTGTTTAATAAGGTATAACTTATCGTTATCATAAGGACAATTAAATTATCCTTTGACAATAATGTGTGACTGATTTTAAACTGTACCGTCTGGACTGTATAGTTTATATTTTCAGGGAGTGTTTATGAGCCCACGGGCCAGTTCGTATGATGCCATAATCGACGCCGCCGAGGCCGTTGTAATAGAGGCAGGCGCGTCGCACATGACGCTTGACGCCGTGGCCGCGAGGGCGGGAGTGAGCAAAGGCGGGCTCCTCCATCACTTCCCTTCGAAAGTGGCCCTCCTCGAGGCAATGGTCAAACGCCGGATCGAAATGCACCATGAAAGGCGGCAAAAGATACTCGAAGGGCTCGGCGACGACCCTTCACGGCAGCTTAAAAGTCTCATACTCTCATTCCTGTCCCGTGACTGTCTGCACGACAACCTGGGCGCTTCTCTCTTTGCCGCCGTGGCGCACAATCCACGGCTGAACGAACCCATCCGCAAAATAGTCAGGCAAACATACCTGGAGCTTGCGTCACCGGGTATGAGCTTTGAAAGGGCATCCATCTTCGCTCTCGCGGCGGACTCACTGTGGATGCATGAAATGCTGTCCATATCGCCATTCGATGAGCAGGAGCGCATGAATATCATCAATGAACTGATGAGGCTCATCGAAGAAAGCACACAATAGGCTTTAAGGATCGCAGTAACGGCGACCGGGGACATGACGGCCCCGGCGTACCGGAAGGAAACATAAGAATTCTATCAGCAGAGAGGTGTTGCATGCGGGGTTTCAGCAAATCAGGTCTCATTGCCATCCTGGGGGTTCTCGTCGTCTTCCTTTTGTTCACGAGCTGCGGAAACAAAAAGCAGCCGCAGCAGGCCGCCCCCGAAGTGGCCGTCGTGGTCATCAAACACGAGACAGTGCCTATCATCACTGAATTGCCGGGAAGGACGTCCGCTTTCCTCGTTGCCGAGGTGAGGCCCCAGGTGAGCGGTATCATAAAAAAACGCTTCTTTACCGAGGGCAGCGACGTCAAGGCCGGCGAAACCCTTTACCAGATCGACCCGGCACCATACCAGGCGGCATTCGATAACGCGAGCGCCTCTCTCGCAAGGGCTGAGGCCAATCTGCCGCCCGCCAGGTCCAAGGCGGGGCGCTACAAAGAACTGGTCGCCATCAAGGCGGTGAGCCAGCAGGAGTTTGAAGATGTTTCCGCCGCCCATATGCAGGCTGAGGCCGATGTCAAATACTGGAAGGCCGCGGTTGAAACCGCCCGTATCAACCTGGGATACACCCGTGTAAGCGCGCCCATCGCCGGGCGCATCGGCAAATCAAGCGTGACCGTGGGCGCCCTCGCGACGGCCAACCAGGCCATTGCGTTCACGACCATCCAGAAGCTCGACCCCATGTACGTGGATGCCATGCAGTCGAGCGCGAACCTGCTCAAGCTCAAGAACAGCCTTTCATCGGGCCAGATAAAGACTAACGGCCCCAACCAGGCAAAGGTCAGGCTGATCCTCGAAGACGGCACGCCTTATCCGCAGGAGGGGACCCTGAAGTTCTCCGATGTAACCGTCGACCCCAGCACGGGGTCGTTCATCCTCAGGATGGTCTTTCCAAACCCAAGGAATATTCTCCTGCCCGGCATGTACGTCCGTGCGCTCGTCCAGGAGGGTGTTGCCGAACAGGCGATACTTGTGCCCCAGCAGGGGATCTCCCGCGACCCCAAGGGCAACCCGTATGCCCTTGTGGTAGATGCGAAAGAGAAGGTCGAGTTGAGAATGGTAGCAACGGACAAGGCCATTGGCGACAAATGGCTCGTAACTTCCGGCCTCGCTCCCGGCGACCGGGTGATCATCGAAGGTCTTCAAAGGGTCCGCCCCGGTGTTCCCGTAAAGATCGTCCCCTTCAACTCCGGCAAGAAGGACGGTGAGCCGGCAGAAAAAACCGCCCCTGCCCCCGGCACCGGTCAGAAAGACGCTCAGGTCCCGGAAAAGGCCGCCCCTGAAAACCCGGCCCAGCCGCCTGCAAAGACAAAGTGAACGGAGGGGCCTGATGCTATCCAAATTCTTCCTTGAGCGCCCCGTCTTCGCCTGGGTCATCGCAATCATCATCATGCTCGTGGGCGGCCTTGCCGTCTACAGTCTGCCCGTGTCCCAGTATCCCCCTATCGCGCCCCCTTCGATCTATATCGCGAGCACATACCCCGGCGCCTCGGCGGAGACCGTCGAGAACAGCGTGACCCAGATCATCGAACAGAAGATGACGGGCCTCGACAAGATGCTCTATCTCTCCGCAATCAGCGATTCTGCGGGAGGCTCCCGCATCGAGCTCACCTTCGCTCCCGGGACCGATCCCGACCTCGCCTGGTCCAAGGTGCAGAACAAGCTCCAGCTCGCCATGTCCAGCCTGCCCGAGGCCGTTCAGCGCCAGGGTATCACCGTGGGCAAAGCCACCAGGAACTGGCTTATGATCGTGGGCCTCATATCCGAAGACGAAAGCATGGATGGCAACGATCTTCGGGACTACGCCCAGTCCAACCTGGAGAAGGTGCTCGCGAGGGTACCCGGTGTGGGTGAGGTAGAAAATTTCGGCTCCCAGTACGCCATGCGCGTCTGGATAAACCCCGACAGGCTGACCGATTACAACCTGACCGTCGCCGACGTAACGGCGGCTCTCAAGACTTACAACGCGGAGGTGTCCGCGGGCCAGCTGGGCGGGACACCGGCCGTAAAAGGCCAGCGCCTCAATGTCTCCATAATCGTTCAGAGCATGCTCAAAACTCCCGATGAGTTTGCCGCCATTCCCGTGCGCGTCAATCCCGATGGTTCTATCGTGCGCGTTAAGGACGTGGGGCGGGTGGAACTGGGGACCGACACCTACGACATAGAGGGCTTCTATAACGACAAACCATCGGCAGGAATGGCCATCCGTATGGCAGCGGGAGCGAACGCGCTCGATACGGCAGACGCGGTCAAGGCAAAACTGAAAGAGATGAGCCGCTATTTCCCGAAGGGCATGAAGGTCGTCTATCCCTACGACACGACCCCCTTTGTCAGGGTGGCCATCGGCGAAGTGGTGGAAACCCTCTTCGAGGCAATACTGCTGGTCTTCCTTATCATGTGGCTCTTCATGGGGAACATCCGGGCCACGCTGATACCGACCATCGCGGTGCCCATCGTTCTCCTCGGCACCTTCGCCGTCCTCAGTCTCTTCGGCTTCTCCATCAATATGCTCACCATGTTCGCCATGGTCCTGTCCATCGGGCTTCTGGTGGATGACGCCATCGTCGTGGTGGAAAACGTGGAACGTATCATGAGTGAGGAGGGGCTTCCCCCCAAGGAAGCCACGGCAAAATCGATGGAACAGATCACCAGCGCCCTCATCGGCATCGGGCTCGTCCTCTCCGCAGTTTTCGGCCCCATGGCCTTCTTCGGCGGGTC
>Ga0116153_10000718_pt1 | contig 38150 bp, 21 predicted proteins | sample AD_UKC028_MetaG_FD_89896 | JGI IMG/M metagenome (GOLD analysis project Ga0116153, IMG submission 89896) | Active sludge microbial communities of municipal wastewater-treating anaerobic digesters from USA - AD_UKC028_MetaG | ecosystem: Engineered > Bioreactor > Anaerobic > Digestate | place: USA...
GGGCGGCGTCCCAGGGGATGGGTTGGGTGACGACCTTGACCCCGGGGTTCTCCTGCTCGAACCGTTGGGCCATCACGGCGATCTTTTTCCCCTCTTCCCCCATGGCCCAGACGATCAATTCTTCAGGGGATTGGGAAAAAGCGGCCGCCGGCCTCAATAAGCCGCAAAAGGCCACGTTCAGAAGAAGCGAAACGTATCTGATTTTAGGCATTGATTTGTGACGGATAAACTGAGGTTTATTTTATAATAAATTTCGGTCTATGGGAGAAAAGGTTTACGAATACAAAACCGATCCGACTGGCGCCCAATCGACCAAAGATCCTTCTCCTGTCCATCGGACGGCGACAAGAGTTGTCCTACAGGTATTTCACAAACCGACAATATTCATCGGCGCCAAAAACAACAAAGTTCCCCGCGCACAGCCACCCGGCGAATCAAAAACAACTAGAACGACAGTTCGAAGGAGACGCGGACGTAGTTGTCGTCGAACGGATATCCCTGGGGCTCATAGGCGGGATTGTCGAAGTTGGATATCTTCTGCTCGACCACAAATCGGGCGTTGGTGCTGATGTAATAGTCCAAGTGCGACTGAAAACTGTTGGCCACCTGGTTCGTGTTGGACGACGGGATCCACCGCCGCTCCTGCCGGGGCCTGATCCAGAACGCCATGCGCGGCGACAGTTGTGTCCGGATGTAGATCTCGTTGGCGATCATCTTCTCGTCCTTGGTGGTCACCAAGCTCGAGCGGTTGCTCGTGAACGTATACAGGTCCCGCTTGTGTTCCTGGTTGAACGCCATATCCATCCCCTTATACCCGTAATAGCCGAGCCCCCACAGCATCCGGTGACGGTAGAAAGCCCTGTTGGAATTGCGGTGCAAGGTGTCGTATTCGGAGGAAGCCACCCATCCCTTGTGGTGCTGGGTGATCAGGAAATTGTGCCCGTATTGGTCGGACTCCGTCTCGTCGAAATTGACCGGGCTCTGACGGTAATGGGGTTTGAACTGGGTCCCCACGTCGCGGTAAAGGTAAGAGAGCGTCAACCCGTTCCACGGGAACCCGACGGTCTGGATGCGTCCGCGCCACATGCGGCCCGTCAGGTCCAGACTGGGATTCTTGGTCACGGTGAACGCCGGCTGGAACGCGTTCGTGTAATCGGCCTCGGCGGATTGGCGATATTCATTCACCCCATAGGCCCCCCACAGCGACAACACGTCGCCGAAAAGTTTCCGTTCCGCTTCCAGGGTATAGACGGCATCCTGGGCGACGCGGCGGAGTTCGAAGATGTTCGTCGACTGGCCGGTCAGGGTGCCGCCCGACACGGTGCCCATGTTGTTCAACCGCGCGTTCTGTTCCCAATACACGGCGATCCCGGTGACTTTGGTGTGGGGCCAAAGCCCCTTCACGCGGGTGCCGGCCGTGAACGAGTTATAGACATGCTTCAGAACGAAAGCGTGGTAGTTGATACGGTCCACGTCCCCCTCGACGGACGCGCCCTTATAACCGAACACGGGGGCGAACGTGTAGAGCGAATAGTCCACGAAGAGGTTCCCCACCGTGAGGTTGGTGAGATAGGGAGACAGGTTGTTGGCCATGATCTGCATGCTGGGCATCTCGACGTTGGCGAACTGGTTGGTATTGGCCGCCACCGAGGACCCCTGATAGGCCGAGGCGTCGCCGAATTCCTGGGACGCGGACCCGAACTCCACCCGGGCGCTGTATTGTTTCAGTTTCGCGTTGGCGATGAGTTTGGCGTAATGGTTGATGCGGCTCTTCTCTTCGGGCGTGAAGAAATATTCCGTATACGCCACCATGCTGAAATCCACGTTGCCGATGGCGGCCACGGCCTGCCTCAAGGTCGGCACCGCGTCCGGCGGGGCCGCGCGCACCGCGGGCAAGCGCTCCCCCACCACGTAGAGTTGGTCGACCCAGATCTTTCCGGAGGAAGTCTTGGCCCCGGCGGATTGCTGGGACGTGGGACTCAGGATCAATATCTCATAGGACTGGATATCGTCGAGATTCAGCTCGCCGTTCACCTTGGTGGAATCCAACAGTTGAAAATTGACCAGCGGCATGCTCATCAACCGCCACTTGGTGGACATGAGGACGTCGGCATCGTCCAATTCCCATACCTCGCCGCTGGATTCCAGGATGCGGAGGCGGACCGTGTTCCCGGAACCATCCCCCTTCACCCACATCTTGACCTCCTGCGCGCCGGTCCAATCCAGTTTCTCGGCCACGACCCGATGCGCCGACACCCAGGATCCCCACGGACGCGTGGTGGAGAACTGATATTCCAACTCCATGGCATAATCGCCGTCATACACCATGCGGGACGACGCCAGCTTGAGGGTCGATTCGTCCCCTTGGAATATGCGATATACATCGGCCGGCGACGTCCGCTCGAAACCGTCCACCAGGATCTTGTTGACCAACGTCTGGGACGATCCGGGAGCCATGTTCCCGCTCGACGAGGAAGCCCCTTCGAACGAGAGGTTGTCGATGTACACCATCCCGAATCCCTTGTCCCCGGTGAAACCGAAATTGATGTTATCGAGCGAGGAAAGATTGAGGCCGGCGAAGTCGGACAACGGGATGAGGATCTGCTGCCACTGAGAGGACACATCGGCGAACTTGGCGACGGGGAACTTCTTCTCCTGTCCGGCCGTGTCCCGAAGACCCACCTCGAAGTTCTCCCCGCCCTTGTTCCCCTTCAGCGAGAAGGAGAGATACCGGTATTGGCTGACGTTCATCCCCTTGAGGGGCACGCCCCAGCCGCCCCAGCCACCGGCCACGATCTCGTATTTGACTCCCAGATGATGGCCGTTCACGTCGTCGCTGTAGCCCGAGTTGGCGTTGAGGAGGCTCCCTTTCTCGTCTTTGAAAGCGAAGGTGTCCGGAGACAGCTGGTCGAAATCGGCGATCTTCTGCCTATCGGCCGAGGATGCGAATCCGGCGCAGGACAGAAGGAGGATCCCGGCGATTAAAAAATGGTTCCGATGTTTGATCATGGCAATCATGGCTCCCGTTCCCTATTTGGACTTGGTCCGATACGTCTGGATGGACTTGATCTGAAACGAACCGGTCGATCCGGCCGGACCGGCCAAAGCGATCATCAGCTTGGCTACCTTGGACAGATCGAGCGCGTTGTTTCCGCCCCACAGATATCTCAGGCGGTTCACGTCGATCTTCGCCTGGGACCAATCCTCCCGGGGGGCGATCTCCTTCGAATATCCGAAGACGGAACCGTCCTGGTCCTCCATCTTCACTTCCATCCGCATCGGGACACCCGATAACCGATAATGGAACGCCAATCTTTTCAAAGAATCCCAGGAACCCGGCTTCACGCGGACCATTTCCAGCCATTCCCCTCGACGGAGATTGAACTGGAGCTCGAGGACGTCCCCCGTTTTTTCCTTGATCAGGTTGATCTTGCCGGAAGCATCCTGATGGGCGTTCACGTCCCAGGGACCGGCGATCCCCACAGTGACCTCATCCCATCTTTGATGGACGTCATCCCACGTGAGCGCCGGCAGCGAGGGCAACGGCCCCCGCCGAACCGTCGAATCTTCCGCCGACACGCGGATGGTCATGTCGTCTTCCGAAATCATCCGGCCATGGCTGTCCACCAACGCCACCTGCACGACATAAAGCCCGTCGCCGGTCAGAGAGAACGACAGTGCCGGGGGCGGAGTCTTCAGCGGCCACGAGACCTTGATCTTCCCTTCCTTCACGTAGCGGCCGGTCGAATCCTCCATGACGCGCCACCACAACAGACCGGTCCCGGCGGAAGGGACATCCTGCTCGAAATGGACGGGGATGATGACCGTCGATCCCGGAGAGAACTCCCGCACGGCCTTGATTGAGTTGATGCACACCTGAGCCCCCTCGGCCTTGAAAGAACGGATCTCCCGCCAGAACGAATCGTCGTCTGTCCGCGCGTCCCGATAGTCCGGGATGAGCCGCCGGGCGTTCTGCACGAGGGGGTCCAGCGCCGCGTATTTCCAGATGACGCCGTCCGTCAGCGCATTCACGAGACTCAAAAAAAGCATGCTCTGGTCCAATACCAGGTAGGTGCGCGTCACCTGGTTGCTCGACAGGTCGATGGAATCGCGGAATCCGAGATGTCTGGACTTACCGTCGACGATCATCGGCGCGCGAACCCCCAGCCCCTCGAGGGTTCTCAGGTTGGCAACGCTCTCCTTCGGAAAGAACGCCAAAGGGAGCGCGGACGCATGCGGTGTCACGACACGGTCCTTGATGGCCTGCCAACCGAGATAGCCGTCGTTGGGCGTGTCCGAAGCGGACCACCCCCAAACGGGGGACCCGATGACTTTGGCGTGATGGATCTGGGCGTAGGCGAATCGCGCCGCCGACGTGCCCATGAGGGTGGCCCGGTCGTCGACGAAAATACCGGAGATGAACTGCATGAAGAGACCGCCCCCCTGCCAACCGGGCACCAGATAATCCAAACCATACCGGGTCTCCATGTCCCGAGAGAGCGTGTCCCAATGGGCCGGTTCCGCCTGACCTTTCCCGATCGCGATGAAACTGGCCAGCCGGGAATCGCTCCCCAAAAGAGTCAACTTCCATTCCTTGTTCATGACGCCCGTGGCCATGTTGTAACCGCCGTAGAGGACCTTCGTCGACGGCTCGTAGAATTTCCCCCAATCCATGGCGTCCAGATACCGGCCGATGCGGGCCGACATCTCCGGGAAAGCCCCCTTGATCACCAACAGCCCCCCCGCCAGGTTCCCTGAATCCAAGACGGAGATCCACGCATCGTCCCGGCTGGGCTCGAACGTCTCGATGTTGTTCCAGCTCTGGCAGAAACCGTTCCAATGTTTGAATTTCTCGAGGCCGTCCATGAGCTTGCCGGCGCGAGAGAGCGCGTCTTCCCTCGTGATGAAACGCATCTCCATGGCCCCCGCCAAAGAGGCCGCGTAAACGCCGATATTGCTGACGGACGTGTTCTGGGCCTCACGGTTATTGTTGTCATAAGGAAGGCCTGTCGCCGGATGGGACAGGGAATCAATACATTCCCAGGTGTCCCGGGCGAGCTGGATGAGGTATTTCCTGTCCTCGTCGCCGAGTTCCCTCATCGACGGATAGATCGACCCCGGCTCGATCCCGGCGGACATCAGAGCGTTGGGGCCAGAAAACATCATCATGCCGAACAATCCTCCCGCAATAAGACGGTGTGCTGCAATCCTCAAAGTGCCTCCGCGTATCGTGATGCGTTACTTCAAAACGATCTGCCCCAACTCGATCCGGGGGCCTTTCGACGGCTTGAAACTCCAATTCAGTTTCGCTTCCTCCGTATCGTCGGACTTATCCCGGTCGTGGACCGCCAGCGAAAACCCCATCTTCATCCCGACGGAAGGCGACACGCCCAGGAAACCCCAGGAGATGGCCATCTCGGTCTTATACCCCTTGGAGTGCCACATCGTTTGACTGGCCGTCTCCGAGGGATCGGGCTCCTTGTTTTGGAACCACGCATAGCGCGCGGACTCGCCCGACGACGAGACCGGGGCGAACCCGAGCTGGTAGTTCCGCGGATTCCCCCACTCGAACCCCTGGTTCTGAGCATCCAGGTAAAGCTCGATGCAATCGTCCTTCCAGATATCGGGACCGGCCTGTTCGTTCACCATCTCGTTGTCCTTCACGTCCACGGCCACATAGAGGAAACGCTCGTCCCAGGAGACGGCATACTGCACACCGAAATCGTTGCGGCCGGAGACCTGCCCTTTTTCAAGATAGTCCGGATCCGACGAGAGATTGACGAACGAAGATCCCGGCCATTCGGCCAAGAGCCCGTCGATCGCGGGCGACTCCTTCGCCCGGACCGCCGGATAGAGTTTCCGCTGTTCCCTCAGGTCCTCGTCCGGTTTGACGCTGAAATAGAAGTCGTCGAGGTAGATCGTGCCGACCTTGCGCGTGACCGCCGTCGGGATGAAAACGATCGTGAACTCCGTGACGGCCTCCCACCGGTCCAATTCCTTGAACGACGCGAGCGGGATGGAGAACTGCTGCCATTCCTCCGTGATCCCGTCGAGGAGCACGCTCGCCGAGGTCTTGCCGTCCTTGAGCTCTATGCGGAACGACCGTGTATACCCTCGGGACGCATCGCCTTTCGCCCAGAGGACGAGATATTTGTAGGGGCGGAGATCCACGGGTGTCTTGAACAAAGAATAATATCCGTTATAGACCTCGTCCCGGACGACCTCCGGACTGGCCAGCGAGCGGTTCGTGGGGATATAGACGTTCTCGCGGTCGCTCTGGATATCATAGTCCAGACGGAGCCCGGCGCCGGAATCCCCCCGCCTGACGACCGGATCGAAACTCACCGTGCAACTGATGGTCTTATCGCTCTCGTCTCCCCAGGCGCTGGCCCCCCCGCCGAGTTCGTTCTGCGGGATCCCCTTATCGAATGTGTCAACGATCAACGTCTTCGCGTCCGCGGACCGGACCTGGATCAGGAACAGGGAGAGGAGCAGCGCGGCGTGACGCGTTCTCACGATCAGAATTGATACGACAGGGACAACGTCTGCGTGTCGCCCAGTTCGTCGTCATTCTCCCAGGCGTAATCGAAATTGAATCGGGCGAAACGGAACCCGCCTCCCATGGAGAAGCGCCACTGCCGGTCGGTCTCCAGCCGGCGAACCCCCGCGCGAAGGGCCAGTCTTTTCTTCATCAGGAGGTGTTGCATCCCGGCCGCATAGGCCTGTTTTTCGCGCTGCCGCCACGTCTCTTCGACGGTGAATTGACTGGCCGATCCGAGCCGCACGCCGACGCCCAGATGATAACTCCGGGGCAACACGTCCTCCGCCGACGTGTCCCATCGGATCTTCGGCTGGAGCAGGTTCCGGTAGGTGAAACCCAGCCGGAACCGGTTGCTTGAATTGCGATACAGGAGCCCGGCGTCGCCGCCGAACCCCGCGCCGCGGCTGTCGGCGTTGATGGAATGATATTTCAAGTTGCCGCCGGCGAAGATGTTCCTCCACAGCGGACATCCGTAGGCGAAAAGATAGGTGTTCTCGGCATAATGCAGGAAGTTGGCTTCCCCGGTGGTCTCCATCCGAAGGTAATGGAACGCGGCGGCGCCGGACCCGAGCCCCGGATGGGAATAGCCGATGACGGAATATCTCAGGAGACCGAGCCCGTAGAGGTCTTCCGTGCTGGAAGTGATCTGGGGACGCCGCATCATCGCCAGTCCCGCCGGGTTCCAATAGGCGGCGGAGCCGTCCTCCACGCAGGCGGTATAGGCGCCCCCCATGGCCTTGGCGGCGGCCCCGTATCCCAACGGATCGAAACTCTCCGCGCGCAACGCGCCGGGGACGGCCAACATCAAAGAGGTCAGTATCCCGAAATACCTGATGGACACGTCCCGCCGGCTCATCGGACCACCCCGATGAGTTCCTTGAACATGTCACGCTCTCCTCCGGCCCCTTCCGCCTCCAGGCGGAAGAAACACAGACCGTTACCGATCCAGTCACCGTTCTCCTCAATACCGTCCCATTCGATCACGTGTTCTCCAGCGAGTTGTTCCCCCTTGTCGAAGACCCGCACGACCTGGCCGTGCAAGTTATAGATCTTCAAGACCACCCGGGCTGTGCGGCCCAGGGTGTAGACGAACTTCGCGGTGTCTTTGATCCCGTCCCCGTTGGGAGAGAAGGGATTGTCCGGCGTGGAGACGTTCACGATGACGCTTCCCAGATTCAACTTCTGGAACGCCACGGGACTGCCGCTCTCCAGATCGTCCAGGACGAACGTGCCCGACCCGCCGCTCCCCTTGGCGATGGCGAAACTGACCTTGGAGATCCTCTTCAGGTCCAACGTGCTGGATGTTCCCGCCGTGAAGAAAGCGAATTCGTTCATGGGGATGGCGGCCTGGATCCACGCGTTGTTCGTGTCGGTGACATCGGCCATCACCCGCCGATAGACGGTCCCGTTGGCATCTTCGACCTTGACTTCCAGGTCGTTGACAGCGCCGTCCCCCTTATATTTGAAGCGGAACTCCTGGTCCGTATAAAAGTTCGGGCGCAGCTCCCGTTCGACGATGGCCCACAGCCCGTTGGTATGGGGGAACGAATAGGTCATATAGATCACGCGGTTCTCATCCGGCGAGCCGGAAGGGCCGCCGTCCTTGCCCAACCGATGGGAGAACGTCGCGCTGGAAGCGGCATAGCTGGTCCAACCGGTCTGGGCGAGGTCCTTGGAGAAATCGTCCAACACCATCACCGTCTCCGCCGTCGAGGAAGGCCCTTCGATCGCGATGTCGTCGAAATAGAGAGTGCCCGCGCCGAACGTCGTCACGACGAACTTGATCTTGCTCAGTGATTTCAGGTTCACCCCCGCGAAGTCGGACAACGGGATGGAATACTTCTGGAACGAGGTCGTGATGTTTCCGTAAGAAGAGACGTTCTTGGACACCAGGGCGGCACCGTTGTTATACCAGAGTTCGACGACCAGGGGCTCGAAACCGACGGTCCCTTTCACCCAGAAGACCAGTTTTTCGTTGCCGGTGGGGGCCACCATCCCGCCCAACGGCTCTTCGAAACCCGAATATTTGCCGGATCCCGCCACGACCGAATAGACCATCTCCAGCCCATAGGCCCCCGCCACGGTCTGAGTGGTGACATAGGCCAGACTCCCGGAACTGCCCGTTCCCTCGTCGAACCGGGCCACGGTCAATCCGCGGGAGTTAACGAGCGTGCCCCTCTCGGCGCTGTCGATGACGGCCCGCCAGGCGTCGGCCCGGATCAATCTCACGTTGTCGATGGAGACGGTCCCGGAACCGGCCTGTCCGTTATCGGTCACGACCCCGAACGCCATCTTGGACACCGCGTCGATTCCGAACGAAGCGTCTCCTTCGGTGAACGTCGTGAAGGAAGAGAGAGGGATGAGTTCCCTGTGCCAGGCCCCGTCGTTGTTCACCAAGAACTTGAAATCCAGTTTATCGCATTTGCTCGTGTCGGTGCTGTCCGAATCGGTGAACTTCGTCTCGATCGAGTTGACGACCCCGGTGGCCTTATAGTCGATCTGCAGCGTGTTGGCATTGTTCTTCAGGAAATTCAGCGTCGAATAGTTCTTTTCGATCTGCACGTAATTCCCCCCCAGCAGACCATAGGTCAGCTGGAGTCCGTTCCCGGTGACCCCGCTGACGGCCTGGGTGGACAGTGTGGCGGACTGGTCTTTCTGGAGCGTCTGGCCGGCACCGGCCTGTTCGTAATCGTCAAGGACCTGAGCCCGAATTCCCGACGCTGAGACGCCGCACAGGGCGATGCCGGACAATAGGACAAGCGAACACGTTGATCTTTTCACTGGAAGTTATTCCTCCTAAAAGCGTAATCCGACGGAAGCGCGATGGGACCCGCCGGTCTCGTCGACCGACAAGGGAAATCCGTAGGCGTAATCGAACTCCATGTATTTCTTCTTGCCGATGCGTCGGCGGTATCCCAACCCCATGGTGCCGGTCGTCGGGTTGGCTCCGCCCCTGAACGAGAACCGCTTAAAAAAACGTTTTTCAAATCCCGCGGCCCACGACGTCTCACGGCGCCTCTTGACCATATCCGCCGTGATGAGTCCCCGGCGAAACTGATAGGCCACGCCCACGCTCGTCTCCCGATACGCCTTGTCTTCCGACGCCAAACCCGCGTTGGGCTGATTGATGTTTTTGGCGCTCAAGCCCAACGAGAGCCCCGGAACGGTCTGCGGATCGGGCTGGATCCAAAACCCCGCGTCCACGCTCAGAGCGGACTTGCTGCGCCCCCCCGCGAACACGGAATCGCTCCGGGTGAGAGTATCCAGGTCGAACCGGTGATGGAGGTAATGGAGGTTCACGCCCAGAGACACTTCCGGCGTCATCGCCGAAACCCACCGGTTGAGCGGGGTCGCCAAGAGAACGGACACGTCATCCTGCCGATAGACGGGGCCCCTCAGACTCGACCAGCCGGTCCCCCAATATCCCAAGTCGGACACCGGCATGATCGCGGCGAACATATTGGTGTTCAAGTTGGTCTCATCCAGCCCCATGAACGGTTTGGAATGGGCGAACGTCATCTCGGAAAAGTCGCTCTGGGTCACACCGGCCGGGTTGTGATAGACCGCATTCACATCATCGGAAACGGCGGTATAGGCATCCCCCATCCCCCCCGGGCGGACTCCCCACGAGGTCTCCTTAAAGGCAGCGTGGAGTAGTGGAATGGTGGAATAGTAGAATAGTGAAATAACGGTGGACAAAATGGCAACGCGGGTGCCACAGGGAAAGAATGAGATATGGAAATACATTGGTTTGTTTTTCATAAGCACCGTTTTTTCTTTTACCAATCCACCATCAACCATTCACCCATCTATTACCGGGCGACGGTGATGGATCCGTTCACTTTTTGGCCGTCGATCTCCGCGTTGTAAAGATAGACCCCGCTCTCGACGATGACGCCGTCGAAATCACGGCCGTCCCAGCTGGTCTGGTTCTCCAGGCGACGGATCAGCCGTCCGTGGATGTCGAAAAATTCGATCTTGGCCCCCGACGCGCTCCCGCCGAAACGGGCCTCGTCGTTGACGCCCGGCGAACCGGCGGGCGTGATGATCTTTTCCCGGGGACGGATCTGGTCTTTGGTGAGGGCGGCCTGAGGGAACACCGCGTAAGTCGAAAAATGTGTGATCGAGGCGGTCACCGTGTTCCGGGCCGAATCCACGATCCCTCCGACGGGGACCCATTGACTCCCGTCCCAGGTGAACATCTTCAAGGAGGCCTCCGCGAGCGTCGTATTCGCGCCGGTCAGGGAATCCTCCACAAAACCGTCCTGGTCCCGGTCCAGATACCGCATCGTCAAAGTGACCGGCACATCGAACCGGAGTCCGTCGGGCGAGAACGTGAACGCCGCGAACGGCTGTTCCCTCCCCAGCGCAGCCCCCGAAGGAAGGGTCGTGACATCCGCTTGAGCCACCGTGATGGAGACGGTCTCCCGGAGGGCTCCCGCGGGAACCGTCAGGGACGTTTCGCCGTCGGATGAACTGCTATCGGAGACCGTGATGGTCCCCCCCGCCGAGGTGATCTCGGACGACTGGGACGTTTGAACCACCAAGACGGTCTGAGGCGATGCCGCGCTCGCAAAGAACGCCGACTGGACGAAATCCGTGGCTTCGATGTAATACTCGACTCCGGAAGCCGTCATGGAGGACGCCGGGATGGAAACGGAACCGGAAAAAGACGCCGTATGCGGGGTCCCGACATCGAAGTTGAGCCGGTTATAATCAGACGTTCCCTTCGTCCGATAATAGAGCGTGACCTTGCCGACGCGCTTGTCGTCCGATGCGGACACAGACACGGACAACGCCTGGCCGGCGGGAGCCATCGAGACGGCGGTATGGGTGAGTGACGGGGCCTGGGTATCGTTCGTCACCGGATCCACCTCGCAATGGGCGGCGGAAATGACACTTTCATTGCCCGCTACGTCCATGGCCACCAAACGGACTCGGTAACTCGTCCCCGCCCCGGCGGCGAATGAACCGGCATTCAGAGTCAGACTGTAATCGGCGCTCGCCGTATTGGTCGCGTAGGCCAGCATGTACCAGGTGACACCGCCGGTCATATTGTCATGCTCGAGCCGGAACCCCTCGATGGTCGGGTCGGACGAAGCGGTGGCTCCAGTCCATGTCATCACATTGGTCGGACCGAAGACATGGCCGTCCTCGATCAGATAGCCGTCATCCTTGAAAAGCGCCGGAGCGGAAGGCGATACCGTGTCCTTCAGGATGATATCGTCGATAAAAACGTCCTGGGAGGTCGTGTTCGACACTTTTATTCCCCGTGTTGAATCCGAGTTGATGAACCAACATTGGACCTGAACCGCCTTGGATTTGTCGATCGCAAAGTGAGACAACGGCACGTTGTAGGTCTCGAACGAGCTTGTCAACGTCACGGGGGAACTGAATATCCTCTCCAGTCCCGCATCGTCCTTCATCCCCAGGGCGAGTTGCGTGCCGATACCCGAACCGGCCCCCTTGATCTTGAATGAAATCGTATCGCACCCCGTCACGTCCACACCGACTCCCGTCCCGGCATCCGGGCTGGGGTCCAGAAGGAACTGGGCCACGGCATCCGTGGGGCTGGCGGATCCCGCCGTCCAGGTGATCTTGCTTCCTGCCGGAGCGCTGGCATAATTGGCGACATCATAGACATGGGCCACACTCGCACCGGTCCCTCCGTTCACCCAGTTCCCCATGTTCAGTCCGAACGGACCGGGCTCAGCCCCGTCGTTGAAGTTCTCCACCCAGACCGGGGCTGCCTTGGTGTGGAAGAGTATCTGGTCGATATAGAATGTCTCGGTGGGAACAGCGGAATAGACGGTCAACGTGATGTAGTCGACGTCGCTCAGGGCGGTGCTGGAATTGACGAGGAAACCGGTTTCCAGGGCTGGAAGAGGGATCACGACCTTCTGCCACGAAGTCGTCACGCCCGATGGAAGAAAATTGCGGATGTCAGGACGCGTACCGCTCTCTCCAGACCCCGCGCTATGGAGGGAGACGTTGAATCTCTCTCCGCCGGCGGCCCCTCTTACCCAGAACGACAGAGAGGCATAGTTCCGCAGGTCCCGGTTCGACGAGAACCGGATCAAAAGGTAACTGTCTGCCCCCGTCGTGTAGGCGACTTTGAGGGAATTCCCCGTGTTCCCCCAGGAAGGCTCGGACGAACTGTTCGCCGCGACGGTGCGGGTGACGTTGTTCACCTGATCGATGGCGCCGCCCAAAAGAGTGGTCGTGTTCCCGTCCGTGAAATCGTCCACGACCAGGACACCCGCAAGACAGGGGACGGAGAGGAAGGCCAATCCAAGGCCCAAAAAGATCGTCTTGTGTGTGTGTGTGATGAGGGGTTTTATCGTATTCATATATTCCATTTATCCGCCCATGGAGGATACTTTTTGATGACGTGTGATTTAAGCATTTTTTTATTATATTTCCAATGTTTTTGGGGGCCGCCGGCGAATTCAACTTGAAATCGTTTCACTAATTGTTAATAATTGTCATCTATTGGTACCATGCTGATTTTAAACGGTCCCTTCAAAAACCCATCATCACTGATAAGGAGGATGTGCAACATGTCGCATTCCGTCCGAGCGCTCAACGAGGAACGCTCCCGATTCCCAAATCCTGTCCGGTCCCGGTCACTCCGTTCGTTCAGATATTCCTTTTTGACATCGATTCTCATCCTCTCCACGATGACGTCCGTCGCGTTCGCGGGAATCCGTCCGGCCCCTTCCCCGCAGAAGGAGGACGGCGCCTCCTTCAACCTGCTCGACGCCAAGGACCGGGGGACCTTCAACATCGGGCCGTCCAAAGGGAACATCTCCACCGTTTCCGACGAAAAAACAGCCCAGACCGTCCTCCAATTCGACTATAACGTCCCCCCCAAATCCATCGTGGGAGTCTGGACCAAGAATTACCCGACCGACCTGAAACCCACCACCGCCAACGGGGTGAAGATCGGCGTCAACGTGCTCTCTCCGGACCAGACCAGACAGATTTCGGTCGTCGTGGAACTCAAGGGAACCAAAGAGGTCCAACGCATCCCGCTCCAGCTCAAGCCGGGGTGGAACCGGACAGAGAACCTCATCGAATGGAAGAAGATCGGCGACCTGAAAGAAGCCGTCTTCGTGGTCAGTTCGACGAAAGACGGACAGACCGTCGCCGGATCCCTCCACCTGAACCTGGATTTCGCAAAGATCGGAACCGTTCCCAAGAAGAAGGGCTCGTCCTCATTCGGACTCTTGGACGGAAAAGAACGGGGAGTCTTCAACATCGGCTCATCCAAAGGGGATCTCTCCCTGATATACGACGACGCGGCCCAACGGGATGTTCTGAAGTTCAACTACAGGACGCCCGCCAAAACGGTGGTCGGGGTATGGACGAAAGGGTATCCGTCCGAATTGAACGAGAACGTCGCCAGCGGCGTGAAGGTCGGGGTCAAACCGGGCCGGGCGGAGCAGGCCCAACAGGTGAGTCTCTCGCTGGAGATCAAAGGGTCCAAAGAGACCCAGGCCGTCCCCCTGGCGATCCAAGCCGGGTGGAATTCCGTCGAAGAGCCGCTCGATTGGGCGAAGATCGGAAAACTCAAGGAAGTCGTGTTCGTCGTCACGCCGAACGATTCCAACAAGACCGTCTCCGGCACGCTCAGTCTCGATCTGAATTTCGTCAAGCTGAAACCGAAGGAGACTCCGGACCTCGCCGGAACCCCCGCCCCCTTGAGCCTTCTGTCGGCCGCGGAACGGGGCGTCTTCAACATGGGGCCGGCCCAGGGGACGCTCGGAGTCATGACGGACGGGACGGAGAAGAAGGACGTCCTGAAGTTCGACTACTCGGCTCCCGTCGGTTCCGTCATCGGGATCTGGACGAAAGCGTTCCCGCCGGAGATCCGGCCGGATTTGATAAACGCCGCCCTCATTGACGTCAACCTCCCCGAACAGGGACAGGAGAACTCCATTTCCGTGGCGGTCGAAATCAAAGGGATGAAGAGCACCCAGCGAATCCCCCTCCAACTCCGATCGGGACGGAATTCGATCCGGGAATTCATCGATTGGGAATCGATCGGCAAACTGACTGAGACGGTGGTCGTCATCAACCCCGTCGCGAAGGATCAAACCGTCTCGGGAACGATCCACCTCAACATCGGTTTCATCCAATCGTCGGACGCCCCCCGACGCGGCCCGACGGCGGGACGCAAGATCGGGCTGGTGCTGCTCTGCGGCCTGATCGGAGCCGCCTTGTCATTCCTCCGGGGACGAGTCTTCGTCCGCCGGCCGGCAGATCCGTCCGGCGAATCCGCCGGATGCCTCTCGTCGGCGCCGACATCGGTCCTGGGGCACCTCCGATGCGACCTCGTTTTCGGATCGACGATCCTCCTGACGCTGATCTCGACGCTGGGGATCTATCTGTTGGGGACCCTCCAGTCCCCCCACGCCACGACGATCATCCTGCTCCTGGCCTTGGGCGGCGCTCTCATCGCCAACCTCTGGAAATCGGCCCTGACGGGAAAACACCTGACCCCGGTCGAAACATTCCAGAACATCTTCCTGACGGGTCTGCTCGCGGCCACATCCAGCAGCCAGGTCCTCTGGCAGAACCCGGCCACGTGGTCCCAACTCCTCCTCAAGAGCAATCTGACGGCGGCTCTCGCCTTTCTGATCTACCACGTCTCCAACGCCTGCACTCTGAAATCGACGGGGCAGCACATCCGCCTGGCGAGCGGCTCGCTGATCGTGGCGACCCCCTATCTTTTCGGGCTGTTGCTCCTCCTCCAGAACGCGACCCTTCTTCAGAACGCGGTCGGACCGGTCGTCTCCCATTTTCTCTCGGCGGGGCCCCTGCTCCTGGCGGACATCGGCCGGTTCCTGGTCATTTTCCTCTTCAACGAAGCGGTCGCCAACGGGATCAGCCTGGCCTCCAAAGGGAAAATCGTCAAGTCCCTGAACGCCCATCTCACCATCCTCCTCGTCTCCGCGGGCGTCGTCATCTCCCCCTCCATCGCGGATTGGGGATCGTCTCCGTTGGTGAGCCGTTGGCCCGAAGGTCTGCGGATCCTCGCGGGGATCGCCACCGCCATGCTCTCCCAAGCGGGCCTCTGGGTGGAAGTGTATCTCATCACCGGTATGATACTGGACGGGACCTATTCATTCGAGCCGACCGGCGAGAGCATCGCCCGCCACGTCCAGACCGGCCTCGGCAAAGGGATGGCCTACAGCGGTTTCTTCATGACGTTCCTCTACGCGCTCAACCTCCTGTTCCACGCGCCGGCCGCGAGGACGCTGATGACCTCCGCCCCGTTGTCACTGGGACTCCTCTTCGGCGCCCTGGTCTTTCCGTTCGCCAAGACCATCATCGAAAGTTTCGACGGGAGCATGTCCTTCTTCGAGCGCATGCGTTACAGCTGCAAGAAACCCATGCTCTACGCCCGAGGAGCGATCGCCGGATGGGGCCTGGCCTACGGTCTGTCCCACGGCGCCTTCCAGTGGGCCACCCCCGAACGGATGGGGTTCGGCCTCGCGATGGGATTCCTCGCCTCGGCGGGAGCCAGTCTCCTCCGGGACACCGTCAACACGTTGCGCCGTCGAGGACAACTCCAATCCTGGAGGGTCTATTTCATCGACGCCATCCTGGGCGGATTCATCGGCGGCATGACCGCGTTCTATCTCGACGCCTCCCAGGTGCCGGTCATCATCGACAAATTCAACCTCTATCTCAGCTCCGGTCTGCAGCCGAAGGATTACACCATCTATGCGCTCCTGAGCAAATGGGGACGCGTCGACCTCGGGGCGTTCTCCGGAGGGGTCAAACTCTTCTTCAACGAGGCGTTGGCCGGCGTCATCACCTGGTCCGTGGCGGCGTGGCTGTTCGCCATCAACCGGACCCTGATGGAAGCCTACTTCCAACGGGACAAAGCCCCGATCAAGCACCTGCTCTCCCGCGCGGGATTCGTGGAACTGGTCGTCAACATGATCCACGTCCTCCGATGGGGACTCTGGATGTCGCCGATCATCAACACGTTCCTCCGCATGATGGGCGAGGCCACTTGGTACAACCAGGACGGCCTCATCCGGTCCGTGATGGCCATCTATCAGAACATCACCCTGAGCCCCGCGGAGTTCCAGACCTGGAGCCTGAACCTCTTCATCTCGCTGCTCGCCGTCGACGCCGTCCGCATCCTGATCTGGATCGACCACATGGGACTGCGCGTGGCCACGCTCGTGAACCTCAGTTTCATCGGGATGAACAAATTGGACGACCGCATCGCCCGGTTCATCGGGCCCGACGCGGCCCAGCGTTACATCCCCGAAGGAGTCAAGCGCTTCACCACTTGGGCCCCGCTGCTCATCCCCTTCTACATCCCGCGCGGCACCGACTGGGAATTCGCCTGGAGCAAATCCCTTTCCATCCAGAACGCCGCCGCCCCCTGCGCGCTTCTGCCGGCCCTGCAGTCCCTGTCGGCCTCCCAGATCATCCTGGGAATCCTCTCGGGGCTTCTGATCTGCACCGGGATCTGCGCCGCCATCCGCCTCCTGATGGGACGAGCCGCTCGACGGCAGGAAAAGATCTACGAACTGGGAAACCGCGAATACAAGGTTTTCCTCAAAGAGAACGGCGAGTCATACAGCGAGATCCTCCGGAAAGGGTATGACCTGACCCGCCGCTCTTACGACGTCCTGCACCCCTGCGGCCGGGCCCTCTTCGTGGTGGAACCCTCCCAGGCTCCGGACTCCTCCTCGCGGTTATGGCCCGTGCTCGGGAACTTCCCGAAGAACCAGTTCGCCGGCGCGCGCATCGAACGGGGTGACGGACTGCTCCGCGTGACCCACACCCACCACAACGCCATCCGCACCGTGATCGACATCCGCCTGCCGGATGACGATACCCCGGCCGAAATATGGACCATCACCCTCGACAACATGACGGACACCCCTCGCTCGTTGAAAGTGGTGCCCTACCTGGAATGGGTGCTCGACAAACCCGACGCGGACAAGGGACACACCCAATACAACCGGTTGTTCCCGGAGATGGAATATCTGGACAGTTTGAACTGCATCATCGCCTGGTCGAAACATTCCAAATCGATGGGCCTCATCGCCTCCGACGTTCCCCCGGAAGGATTCCTCACCTCCCGGATGGACTTCATCGGGCGCGCCCGGAGCCTCTGGACGCCGCGCGTCCTGGAAACGCTGGACTTCATGCCCGCTCAGGACACTCCGGCTTGCCCGACCTTCGATCCCATCGGGAGCCTCCTTCTGAACGTCTCCCTGCCGGCCAAATCGTCGCAGAAGATCCATGTGATGGTCGGTTATTCCAAAACGGCTCTGGACGCTGTCTCGGGGTTCCTCCATCCCCAGCCGTCCGCCGCGCCGAGGAAACAATCCCTCAAGAAGAAGTCCCCCCTCATCGGGCACGGAGAAATCCTCCCGAAGACCCCCCAGCCCTATTCCGAGTTCACCCAACAGGGGAACCGCCTTCTCGTCCGCACGCCCTACACTCCGCGCCCGTACGACCACGCCATGTCCAACGCCATCGGACACACGGTGATGGTGACCAACCGGGGATTGCACACGTCGATGAGCGGCAATTCCCAGCAGAACCCCATCACGCCCGACTGGCCGGACACCGTCACCCGGGAAGTCTCCGCGGAAGCGATCTACCTCTACGACCCGACGATGGAAAAATGGTATTGCCCGACGCTCCACCCCCTGAACGACCATTCGGCCAGACACGAATGCGAATTCGGCGTGGATGGCACCGCGACGTTCCGCATGACCCAGGATACGCTCTCGACGGAGCTGACCGTCTTCGTCCCCCCGGACGAACCGGCCGGACTCTACCTCCTCACGATCAAGAACAACGACGAACATCCCCGGCGCCTGAGGGTGGCTCCCTACTTCCAGATCGTGCTGACCGGACAGGCCGAACGGCGCCATGGACCTCTCAAGATCAGCGAAGACAAGGATCTCAACGCCCTGTTCTTCGAAAACCCGCGCAACACCTTCCGCTGGGGACCGGCGTTCGCGTCCCTGTCGATCCCCGTGGACCGCACCGTGACTCAGCGGGGCCGGTTCTTCGGCACGGACCGCGGCGTCACCCACCCCTACTTCGTGGAGAAAGGGGAACCGGACCTCACCCAGATCTCCGACGACAGGCCGATCGCGGGATTCCTGGGAACCGTCGATATCCCGGCGCGCGGAGAGAAGACGATCGCCGTCATCCTCGGGCAGGCGGACACCCGCAAACAGGCGTCTTCCATCATCCACAAATACAAACACATCGAGACGGCTGTGAAGAGCCTGGAGAAGACCCGTCAATGGTGGCTCAGCCTGATGGAGACCGTGAAGGCCGAAACCGACCATCCCGAATACGATTGGTATCTCAACTGGCTGAAATATCAGGGCATCGCCGAACGCATCTGGGCCCGACGCGGCTTCTACCAGACCAGCGGCGCCTATGGGTTCCGCGACCAGCTCCAGGATTCCGTCAACCTCATCTGGGTCGATCCGGCCCTGGCGCGGAAACAGATCATCCTGCACGCCTCCCAGCAATTCATCGAGGGGGACGTGGTCCATTGGTTCCACACCCTCCACGACGGACGGACCGCCTTCTCCAACAGGTCCCATGCCTCCGACAATCTGCTCTGGCTGGCCTGGGGCGCGTCGGAATACGTGAAAGCGACGGGCGACGAGACGCTGCTCGACGAGATGACGTCCTATCTGGAATCAGAGAATCCGTTCCAACCACTGCCGAAGATGAAACACGGCTGGGGATCCATCTACCTCCGGTCCGCCAAGAAAGATTCCGTCTACCGCCACTGCATGAAATCCATCGACGTCGTCCTCGAAAAACGAATGGGGAAGAACGGACTGCCCCTCATCGGGACGGGGGATTGGAACGACGGATTGGACGAGATCGGAAGCCAAGGCCGGGGAGAGAGCGTCTGGCTGGGCTTCTTCCTATATTACATCCTCAACAACATGCTTCCCATCATCGAAAAACGCTGCGGCGCTCAACGCAAGGACCATTACGCCCGGAAGAAGGCCGACCTCGGGGCGGCGCTCGAGAAGACATGGCGGGGAGACCGGTATCTGCGCGCCATCCATGACGACGGCACAGAGATCGGATTGAAAGACAGCGGGGTCTGGGAGATCGACGCCCTCACGGCGGCCTGGGCCGTCATGTCCGGCATCAATTGGGAACGGAACGTCACCGTGTTCAACACGGCCCTGCAAGTGCTCGAAAAGGAGAACGTCATCCTGCTGGGATGGCCGGCCCTCCGCGAAGACACCAAGCCGTTCCTCGGACGCAGCAGCCACTATCCGGAGGGAGTGCGCGAGAACGGGATGTATTCCCACGGCGTCCAGTGGCTCGTCGGAGCCGCGCGATTGCTCGCGGAACATTTCGAGAAGGAAGGGGACCGCGCCAAAGCGAAGGAATACAGAGCCCATGCCTGCCGGCTCTGGACGAAGATCTCCCCCCTCTCCCATGTGACTCCGGGGGAGATCGAGATCTACGGCGGCCAACCCAACAAACAGGCGGCCGACATGCTCACGACCTTCGATCAAGGCCGGATGATCTGGCACGGATATACGGGGGCCGCGGGATGGATGCTGCGGCAATTCTTCGAAGGCGTGGTGGGAGCCCGGCTCGTCAACAACCAGGTCGTTCTCCCCTCGGACCTGCAGGAACCCCGCGGAGACCTCACGATCAACCGGGTTTATCGCGACGTCGTCATCAGCCCGTTGGAAGGACCCACCGCGCACATGAAAGAACGCAATCCGGAGATGGGCTATATTCTGAAGAGTTGAATCTCAATCGCCCCGTCGTCTCGGGGCCGTGGAGAAGACGGTGAAGAAGGACGAACGTCCCTTTATATCTTCCGGCAGGATTCCCGGATGACGAGACGCCCCTGAAGAACCACCGGGGCCGGTCTCTTTTTCGGAAGTTTCCCCTCCATCTCTTTCAAAAGCAACTTCGCCGCCATGACCGCCATCTCTTCCAAGGGCTGTCGGATCGTCGTCAAGGGCGGATCGGACCGCCGTGCTTCGGTTACATCGTCGAACCCCACCACGGAGATATCCTTCGGGACATCCAGTCCCGCACGACGGATCGCCTCCATGGCCCCCAACGCCATGTGATCGTTCGCCGCGAACACGGCGGTCGGACGGGGAGAAGCGGATAAAATCCGTCTCATCGCACGGAATCCTCGCCGTCGGTCGAAACGTCCATCGCCCTTCCACCGGGAGAGCCGGCGGAGACGATGATTCCCGAGTTCCTTCCGGTATCCCGCATAACGGTCACGCGCGTTTTTCATCTCCATCTTCCCGTTCAGGACGGCGATCCGTTCATGCCCCAAAGAGATCAGATACCGCACGGCCCGCCGAGCAGCCCCCTCGTTATCCATGTCGACGGAAAGACACCGGCGGGAGACCGACTGAAGCAGGACCAGGGGGCGACCTGTCTTCCTGTAACTCAAAAGACGGGCATCGTCCCTCGACGGGGCCAAGAAGAGGGCCCCGTCAGCCGGAAGCACGAGAGGATTCAGCCGGAGGACGATCCGGCGCGGAGAGAAAAGACGGCGAATGCCGCGGAGGGTCTCACGAAAATACGGGGCGCTCAGATCCGGATGCGGATGCGTATAGACCCCCACAATCCGTCTGGTCATGCGGTGAAGGGAGAAGCGGAGGGGCCGATCAATAGAATTTTTCCAACGACAACAGGTCTTCCTGCGCCTGGACCGGCGGGTAGGAATGGAATCTCTTCTGGACCGCCCTGTCGTTCAGATAATTGTTCAAGGCGATGAGGGTCATGGCCTGATCCAAACACAAGTAGCGGGCGGAGCACCGGCCCGTCATCACGTTCACGCTGTCATAAAAACCATATTCGCCGTAGATGTCCGGGTATTCGAGCAAGGTCCGGATGTTCTCCACCGCCTTCGGAGCGTCCACCATCAACGCCAAAAAACTGACATGCGGTGTCACCACTCCTTCGTCGGGATACCCCTTGGACCCCAGGTAAGGAACGCCATATTCCCGATACCCTTCCGACTCATCGGGCACCGCACAGGGAGAGAAACCCCACACCGGATATCTTTTCTCGTTCAAGGCATAATAGATCTGCAGGTCCAGGACGCGGGAGTTATTGAGTCCCAATCCCTTGGGAGCCAATCCCTGTTCATCCAGAACCAACGTCGGCATCAGGAATTCGAAGAGACTCCCTCCCCAGGAAGGGACGAAAGCCACGCCGTCGACGCGATAATACCCCGAGAAGACCTTGGACCCGTCGATCATCTTGTCGCGGCCCTTCGGGGTCTGCTGCTGCCATTTATTATCGGGCGGGAATGTGCGGCTGATCCTCCACCAATGATCCCGAGGGACGTCCCCCTTGGCGATGGCGATATAAGAGGTCGCGCGCGGTTCGGTGCAGAACAGCCCATACGTGTAGGGAGGGTATTCGCCCTTGTCTCCATCGTAACCCAGATAGAGATGCCCCAGGTCCTTCGCATACAACTTCGAAAAATCCACCTGTTTGATCAGCGCGTCCGCGTCGACGCCCACGTGCTCCGGGAAAGCCTGCCGGGCGATGATCAGACCCGCCACCAGCCATCCGTTATCGACGGAAGAGACGTAATGGGCTTTATGGGAAAAATCGATGGTCGCGTAATAGTTATAGAAATGGTCATCCCAGCACTCCATCCGACCCAGGGACGTCAACACGGCCCGGATGCGTCCGACGGCCTCGTCGGGGGCCAAAAAACCGAGATCCACGGCGGACACGACGCACATCAGATACAGGCCGATATTGGTCGTCGACGTATAGCTGTTCACCTTCGTGAAGCTGGATGTGACAATGATGTTATCCAGCGGGAGGCCGGTCTCCCGATCGACGATATCGCGGAAGTATCCCCACGTGTCGCTGGCGATCTGGAGCAGGAATTGCCGTTCCGGAAGACCGGCATCGATCTGTTTCAGCTTCACCGGAGAGAAACGGATCAAACGGGCCTTCTCGTCCTCCTGGGACAACTTCGTTTCCGCCGAGAGGAGGACGGGGCACAACAGGCCGAGCCACAACAGAAAATGGATTCGTTTCAACCTTTTTCCTTTCCCATGATTTTGAAAGATTTCGTTTGAGCGCAATAAAGATAGCATGTTAACTATTTTTTGGGAAGATAAATCCGGTATCCCGCGGCCGATATTCCGTCGACAGTCCGATTACGCCGTGTAACCCATGGATCGGAGGGTTTCCAACTGCCGCCGCGCCGCGTCGAGATATCCCTGGTCCCGCGAGGTCTCCAGGATATGGCGGAAGATCTGGGCGGCCCGGGCATAGTTTCCCTTCTTCTTATGCAGGTTCCCGAGGATGTTCTCCAGGAGCGGCGGACAATCCGGGTATTGGATGGCCTCTTCGAGGAGTTCGATGACCTTGTCCATCTGGAATGATTTCCGGAACGCGATGGCCCCCGCATACAGTTGGTACCGCCAGAACGTCGGATCCGCCTTCTTCCCTTCGGCCAACAAGGATAACGCTTCCTCCGCCCTGTTCAGATTGAAAGCCAGCGCTCCCGCCGCGAACAGATACACGTCATGGAAATAGGGGTCCAGTCCGACAGAGCGGCGGGCATATGTCAGCAAGTGGGGATAAAACGACAGTGAGACGCCGGCGGCCAATGAATCCGCCTCCCCCTCCTCATGTTCCGTCTCCTCCGACCCATAATATTGGAGGAGCTGGATGAAGGCCAAATCGGCCGCGAACCGCCGCGCTCCGATAAAAACACCGGAAACGTCGAGAAGCGCATTGTCCTGCATGGAAGGGGCCCCGAAAAGCGGCCATCGCGGAGTGAAGAAGACTGTGGAGATCGCCTGGGCCGAGAAAAGAAAGGCCATGAAGAAGATCCCGGCCGTCAGGACTGTTCGTTTGATAGACATGAGACTGGTTCGGTCAGAATTCTTTCCGGGAGAACAGCGCGATGCTCAGACTCAGACAGGCGGCGGCGTATAATACCGCGTAAGCGCCCCCCCAAACCCACAGGGACAACGGCGGGGATCCCGGAATGTGCCAGACATCGCGGTAGTTCAGGAATTGAAAATTCGGCATGATGACGATGATCGTCTTGACGAGGAGGACGGAGAGGACGCTCTCCGATTTGCGGGCCAAAAAGGTCAACTCCGAACCGAAATGGCCGAGGAGACTGAAGAACAGGGTGAACACCACCGAGGCCACGGCCGAGGAGGAGAAAAGAGAGAAAAAGACAGCCAGGGCCCCGACCACGCAGACCTTCAGATAAATGAACGGCAGGGCCGCCAGATAATGCGGATCGAAAGACCAGCCTTTGATTCCCAACAGCGTCACATGGATGACTCCCATCAGGAGAAGGCTGATGACGACGGAGACGACGAGCCCGAGATAGCGACCGACGATGTAAAATCCGCGGGGCAACGGCCTGGTCAGGAGAAGGTAGATCGTCTTCGATTCCATCTCCTCCAGCACCAGGGTGACCGCGCCGAACAAGACCGCCACGATCCCGAACAATTCAGTGAGCAGCAAACCCAGGTCGAAGATCACCCGGACTTCCTGTTCGGCGGCCAAAGCCCCGAACAAGAGGGAGACCCCCATCAACAGGGCGCCGAAAAAGAGCACCACCAGGTAAAGACGGTTCCGGAATTGCTGGACGAACGTGTATCGCGCAATCGACAACAAGGATTTCATCATCGCACCTCCATCGGGCCCGCTGACGTCACGACATCCACGAAAAGGCCTTCCAAACCGCCCGCGGTCTGCGACCATTCCGATTGGGAGATGACCCGTTGGAGACGCCCTTTCACCAGGATCCCCACCCGGTGACAGACTTTCTCCACCTCGGAGATGCTGTGGGATGAGAAAAAGACCGTCTTCCCCTGCGCGTTCAGCGATTGGATCAATTCCCGCATCTCCTTCAAGCCGAGGGGATCGAGACCCGTGACCGGCTCGTCGAAAATAAGGATCTCCGGATCGTGGAGCATGGCCTGAGCCAATCCGATCCGCTGGAGCATTCCCTTGGAATACTCCCGCATCGGCCGGTGCGCGTGGTCGGTCATCCGCACCGTCTTGAGCACGGACTCAATCCGCGGCCCCATCGTTTCGGAGGGCAAGCCGGAGACGTTCCCATAAAAACGCAACACCTCACGGGCCGACAGGTACCTGTAGAAATACGGCATTTCCGGGAGATACCCCATCTTCGTCTTGGCCGCGGGATGAGGCATCCGAAGGCCCCAGACGTCGACCGTCCCCTCCGTCGGGAACAACAACCCGAGGATCAACTTGATGGTGGTCGTCTTCCCCGAACCGTTCAACCCCAGCAGACCGAAGACTTCCCCTTTCTCGACCGTGAGAGACAACTGTTCCACTCCGAGAGTGGTCCTGACCCGCCCGAGATGCGACCGGCGATAGACCTTCGTGAGGCTGTTTAAAAGAATGGCCGGGTGGGAATCGCCCATGGTCCGGAGCCTCCTCTTTTAAAGGGTCACCATCTGAACGTTCAGAATGGCCGGGTGGGACCTGACCTTCTTCAGAACGTCCTCGGACACCTGTCCATCCACGTTCCAGATGGAGACCGCCACTCCGCCCGGACGGTTCCGTCCGACATCCATCCCCGCGATGTTGATGGCCGCGGCCCCCAACACCGTGCCCGTATGACCGACGACGCCGGGCTTATCGGTGTTCTGCATGACCAAGAGATTTCCCGCCAGGACGACGTCGATCGTCATGTCGTCCACCCGCACGAGCCGGAAATCCTTCTGGCCATAAACGGTGCCGGCCAAACGATGGACCTCCTTCGACGTGGCGACTTCGATCTCCAACACAGACGCATAATCTTTTGAATCCGGGTAGGACTGCTGCTCCACCGACAATCCCTGCGCCGTCGCCACGGCCTGGGCATTGACCGGGGAGATGCGGGACTCCACTTTCTTCAGAAGACCCGCCAACGCCGATGAGGTAAAGAGGGCCGGATTTCCCCGTCCCAGTTCCCCCACATAATTCAGTTTCACCCCTTGGATCGGGGCGGAGACGATCTGGGACGCGAAGCGGCCCAACCGTTCGGCCAGAGTGACATAGGACAGGAGGTGGGACTGCCCCGCCACATCGATGGCGGGCAGGTTGAGGGCGAAACGCGCGATGCCCTTCTCGAAATATTCCACCACGTTCTTGGCCAGTTCCTCGGAGACCTTGATCTGCGCCTCTTCCGTCGAGGCCCCGAGGTGAGGGGTCATGATGACTTCGGGGCGGTTCAAAACCGGTGACCCCCACGGCGGTTCCTTCTCGAACACGTCGAGGGCGGCCCCCTTCACGTGCCCGGACTCGATGAATTCCAGCAGGACTTTCTCTTCGATCAAACCTCCCCGCGCACAATTGATCAGTCGGACCCCCGGCTTCGTCTTCGCCAGAGCCTCCCGATTGAGGAGACCGCGGGTCTTGTCCGACATGGGGACGTGGATGGTGATGAAATCGGACTGTTTGAGGATATCGTCGATGGCCACGCAAGCGACGCCGGCCCGTCGGCACCAGCCCTCATCCCACACGGGATCATATCCCAGCACGCGCATACCCAAGCCGATGGCTCGGACCGCGACTTCACGGCCGATCCGGCCCAGCCCGACGACCCCCAACGTCTTTCCGGTGATCTCGGTGCCGATGAATTTGGACCGTTCCCACTTCTCCCGCCGGATCGACGCGTCCGCCTGCGGGATGTTGCGGGCCAACGACATCAGGAGGCCGATGGTGTGTTCCGCGGCGGAAATGGTGTTCCCCCCCGGCACGTTCATGACGATGATACCGGCCTTGGTGGCCGCCTGCACGTTAATATTATCGACGCCGACACCGGCCCGGCCGATGACCTTCAGATCACGGGCCGCCGCAATGACCTCCTCGGTGACCTTCGTCTCGGAGCGGACCAGCAACGCCTGGCACCCGGCCAGCTTGGCGATGAGGTCCTTCGAGGAGAGACCCGTCGAGACCTCGACCTGGACCCCCTCGCACCCCTTCAAAAAAGAGATGCCTTCTTCAGCCAATGGATCGGAAACAAGAATGCGGATCGGATGACTCTTATCCATGATGTTGTCTACCCCCGTATGGTTCATGTGTCAACCGACGGAGAGACGATCTCTCGTGTCGGATGCGAATCTGCGGTTCCCCGGCGTCGGGCCGGGGGCCGCGCTAGCGGATATTGAAAGCGCGCCGGAAAACGTCCCGCATGTCGCGGACAGGCACCAACTCGATTTCCTTGCGGATGTTCTCCGGTATGTCTTCCAAATCTCTCTTGTTCCCGTCGGGAAAAATGACCATGTCCAATCCTTCCCGGTGCGCCGCCAAAACCTTCTCCTTCAAACCGCCGATGGGGAGGACCCGCCCGCTCAGGGTGATCTCTCCCGTCATGGCCATATTCTTGCGGACGGGGCGCCCTGTCAGCACCGACGCCACGGCGGTGGCCATGGCGATGCCGGCGGAAGGACCGTCCTTCGGGATGGCTCCTTCCGGGATATGGATGTGCATGTCCCGGTCCCGAAAAGAAGCTTTCGTCTTCGGCAGACGGAGCGAGCGGGACACGGACCTCACATAGGACAGCGCCGCCTGGGCGGACTCTTGCATCACATCCCCCAATTTTCCGGTCAAGACCAGTTTCCCCTTCCCGGGCATCACTTTGACTTCGACGGAAAGCGTCTCCCCTCCATGTTCGGTCCACGCCAGTCCCGTGGCCACCCCGACGGAATTGGCGGACGCCTTCTCACGGTGATACTCGGGCACGCCCAGGAACTTCCCGATTTCATTCCGCGAGATGACGACCCGGCGAGTCGCCTTGACGGCCAGACGTTTCGCCGCCTTCCTCGCCACGGAGGCCAACTGCCTCTCCAAGTTCCGCACACCGGCCTCCTGAGTGTAATCCTTGATGAGGATGTCGAGCGCCCCATCCTCCAACGTCACTTCACCGGATTTGAGTCCGTGTTCCTTCCACTGTTTCGGGATGAGATATTGTTTGGCGATGGCAGTCTTCTCCGCCATGGTGTAACCGGGGAAACGGAGTATCTCCAACCGGTCCTGAAGGCTGGGCGGGATGGAATAGAGCGTGTTGGCCGTCGTGACGAAAAGGACGTCCGAAAGGTCGAACTCGACATCCAGATAGTGGTCCGTGAACGTGTGGTTCTGTTCGGGATCCAACACTTCCAGCAGGGCCGCCGCGGGATCCCCCCGCCAGTCCGTGCCCATCTTGTCGATCTCGTCGAGGAGGAAGACGGGGTTCCTGGATTTCGCACGGCGAAGCCCCTGGATGATGCGTCCCGGTAAAGAGCCGATGTACGTCCGTCGATGCCCGCGGATCTCCGCCTCGTCGCGCACGCCTCCCAACGAGAGACGCACGAACTGCCGTCCCAGAGACCGCGCGATGGACCTCCCCAACGACGTCTTCCCGACACCCGGCGGCCCCACGAAACACAGGATCGGGCCTTTGATCCGCTTCACCCTCTTCAGGACGGCCAGATACTCCAAGACCCTCTCCTTGGCCTTATCCAGACCATAATGGTCCTCGTTCAAAATCTTTTCGGCGCGGCGGATGTCGAGTTGGTCCTTCGTGGAGACGGCCCACGGAAGGCCGATGAGCCAATCCAGATACGTGCGGGCCACCGTCGCCTCGGGGCTGTAAGGCATCATCTTCTCCAGGCGTCCCAGTTCGTTATCCGCGGCGGCCTGGACCTCCTTGGGCATGCGCGCCTTCTTGATCTTTTGGCGGAACTCGTCGAGCTCCCGCGCGAAGTCATCCTTCTGCTTCAGTTCCTTCTGGATGGCCTTGATCTGTTCCGTCAGGTAATATTCCTTCTGCGTCTTCTCGATCTGGGTCCGGACCCGGCTCTGGATCTTTCTTTCCAAATTCAAGATCTCGATCTCGCTGTTGAGCACCTGCACCAACTTATCGAGCCGGGCGGCCACGTCGACGATCTCGAGGATTTCCTGACGTTGAGTGAGTTTCACCGGGAGCTGTCCGGCCACCGTGTCGGCCAGCCGGGCCGGATCGTCCATCTGGGCCAAGGGGGCCAGATGTTCGGTCGTCATGCGTTTGTTCATCTTCACGTATTGTTCAAAAAGGGTGCGACACTGCCTCGCCAGGGCCTCCGTCTGCGCCGACAAAACCGCGGGCTCTTCCATCGGTTGAATGTCCACCCGGACGTATCCATCGCCCAGAAGATTGAAATCCAGCAGTCGCGCCCGGGAAACCCCTTCGACCAGGAGCTTCACGGACCCGTCCGGCATCCGCATCATCTGCAACACCTCTCCGACAGTGCCGACCTCATAGAGGTTCTCCCGCGCGGGATCTTCCGTCTGCGGGTTCCGTTGCGTCAAGAGGAACACCAGATGATCGCCGGCCATGGCCGTCTCCAACGACTTGACGGACCGGGGGCGCCCCACCGACAGCGGCAAGGCCATGTGAGGGAACACCACCACGTCCCGCAGAGGAAGAAGCGGGAGCTGGGGAGGTATCGTTCTGGGTTTCGCAGGAAGGACAGACTGTGTCATGGGGATCAACGGCTCAAGCGGATTTTTTGACGCCTTCGTGGACCTGGATGGGATCCTTTCTCTTCATCACCACGTCTTCATCGATGATGACCCGCCTCAACGTCTTCTGGTCCGGCAGTTCATACATCAGGTCCAGCATCAAATCCTCAAGGATGGAGCGGAGCCCGCGCGCGCCGGAGCCCCTCTCGATCGCCATCCGGGCCACGGCCTTCAGGGCCTCGTCCGAAAAACTCAGTTCCACTTTTTCCATGCTGAACATCTTCTGATATTGCTTGATGATCGCGTTCTTGGGTCCCGTCAGCACGTTCACCAAAGCCTGCTCATCCAACGGTTCCAGGACCGCTGTCACGGGAAGCCGTCCGACGAACTCGGGGATCAATCCGTAACGGATCAAATCCTCCGGTTGATGATGCCGAAGGACTTCTCCCAGGTCCCGCCTCTTCTTGGGGGCCACTTCCGCGCCGAACCCCAGGCCGCGACGGCCGATGCGCTGCTCCACGACCTTGTCCAACCCTTCGAACGCACCTCCACAGATGAAAAGGATCTGATGGGTGTTGACCTGGACATATTCCTGTTGAGGATGTTTCCGTCCCCCCTGGGGAGGAACGCTGGCCACCGTCCCTTCCAGGATCTTCAGGAGGGCCTGTTGCACCCCTTCCCCGGAGACGTCCCGGGTGATGGACGGGGAATCGGCCTTCCGGGAGATCTTGTCGATCTCATCGATGTAGATAATGCCGCGTTCGGCCCGTTTCACGTCATAGGCCGCATTCTGCAACAACCGCAAGATGATGTTCTCGACGTCTTCCCCCACGTATCCGGCCTCGGTGAGCGTGGTGGCGTCGGCGATGGCGAAGGGGACATGGAGAAGACGAGCCATGGTCTGCGCCAAGAGCGTCTTCCCGACCCCGGTCGGACCGATCAGGAGGATGTTCGACTTCTGCAACTCCACCTCTCCTGCCGGACCCTTCTCGACCGCTTCGATCCGCCGATAATGGTTGTACACGGCCACGGAGAGGATCCGCTTGGCCTGTTCCTGCCCCACGACGTAATCGTCCAGAGACTTCTTGATCTGGGATGGTTTCGGAAGGTTCCGTTGGGCCCGGCGATCCTCCTCTTCGGTCAACCGTGAGAGAAGGGAGTAGGAATTCCGAACGCATTCCTCGCAGACATAGATGCCTTGTCCTCCGATCAGACGGAGTCCCTGCGGCTTCCCCTTTCCGCAGAAAACGCACTGGATCCCGTCGCGAACTTCCTTATCTCCCGCCGCCATGATGAATGCTCCTTCTCGTTTATTTTTTCCGGAACGCGATCACTTCGTCCACGATGCCGTATTTCTTCGCGTCTTCCGCCGACATGTAGAAATTCCGTTCCGTGTCCTGCCGGACCTTGTCCAGGGATTGTCCCGTGTGTTTCGACAGGATCTCGTTCAACCGCACTTTCGTGTTATTCAGTTCCTTCGCCTCGATGTCGATGTCCGTCACCTGTCCCGACAACCCCTCCCCGTAGATCAGGGGTTGATGGATCATGATCCGGGCATTCGGAAGACAGAACCGTTTCCCCTTATTCCCCGCCGCCAGGAGCAACGCCCCGAACGACATGGCCATCCCCAGGCAGATGGTGGTGATGGGCGATTTGATGTATTGCATGGTGTCATACACGGCCAAGCCGGCGGTGACCATCCCCCCCGGCGAGTTGATATAAAGATTGATCTCCTTCTCCGGATCCTCGGACTCCAGATACAGGAGTTGGGCGATGATGATGTTGGCCGAATCGGTCGTGATGGCCCCCCCGAACCCGCCCACGAAGATGATGCGGTCCTTGAGCAGGCGGGAATAGATGTCGTAACCGACCGCCGCCCCCTGATTCCATCGTTCGATGATCGTCGGAATGATTCCTGGCATAGCTCCTCCTTATTTGTCGGCCTCGGCCAACTTGGCGTTCTCGATTAAATACGTATAGATCTTCTCTTCCCAGAGCTGGGACTTAATATGCCCCTTCTTCTCCTCCAGCATTCGCCGGACTTCGGACTGCTTTTCGCCCTGAGTCCCCTGGGAGGCCTGCGCCACGACCTTGTCGACTTCCTCGTCGGAAACGCTCAATTTCTCACGGCTCCCGATCTCGGCGAGGATGTAGGATAACCGGACCTGCCGCTCCGCCTCCACCTCGTTCTTGGCCCGCATGGTCTCCTCGTTCTTCTTCAAGTCCTCTTCTTTGGCCCCTTGTTGGACGAGATAGTTCTTGAGCCGTTCCTGCAGGAATGCCGTTCGCTCCTTCAACAACACCGCGGGGAGCGGAAACTCGTTCCCCTTCAGGAGGGCGTCGTTGACCTGGTTTTCCAGATCCTGCCGGACCTGCCTCTCTTTCTCCGACTGAAGGTTCTTCCGGATCCGGTCCCGGAGGTCGTTCAGATGTTCGCACCCCAGGTCCTTGGCGAATTCGTCATCCAAGGCCGGTCGTTTCTTCTCCTTGAGGCTCTTGACGGTCACTTTGAACGTCGCCTGTTTCGCGGCCAGATCCTTCTGCGGATAATCCTCCGGGAATTTCACAGTGACGTCACGGGTCTCCCCTTCCTTGGCTCCCTGGAGCCCCTCGGAAAAACCGTTCAGCGTCTGTTTGCTCGACAGATCGATCACATAATTTTCCGCTTTCCCGTTCGGCAAGGGTTTCTCGTCGACAAAACCATCATAGTCCACCACGGCGAAATGGGTGCCGGCGGCGCCGGTCCCTTCCGGCACGGCCACCAGTTTGGAGTGCGCTTCCAGGAGGTCGTCGACCTTCTTGTCCACTTCCTCGTCGGTCACATCGGACCCCTTCTTCTTGAGCGTCAATCCCTTATAATCCTTCAACGGAACCTCCGGGGCGCATTCGATCTTCATCCGGAATGAAAAGGGCTTGCCGAACTCAAAATCAAGCTTCTCCACGACGGGGCTGTCCACCGCGTCCAACTTCTCCTGATCCAACGCGGCGCGGATGCCGTCGATCAACAGACGTTCCCGGACCGTCTCCCGGGCATGCTCCTCGAAATTCTTCTTCACCATCTCCAGGGGCGCTTTCCCCTGACGGAATCCGGGGATCCTGGCACGCGCCTGGATATCGGAATACACCTCCGCGGTGGTCTTCACCACCCGGTCGGACGGAACGTTGACATCCATCGTCACCTGGCAATCCTTCTTTTCGACCACCTTGATCTTCAAACCGCCCGAAGAGGACTTCTCGGGCAAGGCCTTTTCGCGTTTCTCGGCTTTGGGAGCCGATGTTTTCGCCGAAGGACTCTGCCCCTTCGCCGCGACGGGAGCGGCGGGTTTCTTTTCAGTCTTTTTCTCTTCCTGTTTGTCCTGTGTCTTGTCTTTTCCCCAGAGTTTGAACATGGCGTCTCACTTTCGTTTTCGATTGAAAATCTTGGGCAGGGCGGGACTCGAACCCACAAACCCTTACGGGCACGAGGTCCTAAGCCTCGCGCGTCTGCCAATTCCGCCACCTGCCCACAAAGTAACAACCACTCGTAGCGGGTGGGCGATCCCTACGTCCAATCGTAATCGGGATGCCCGTTTACAAAGTATAGTCCGCCGTAGCGGGTGGGCGATCCCTACGTCCAATCGTGATTGGGATGCCCGTTTACAAAGTAAAGTCCGCCGGAACGGGTGGGCGATCCCTACGTCCAATCGTGATTGGGATGCCCGTTTACAAAGTAAAGTCCGCCGGAACGGAGGAGCCATCCCGAGGTCCAATCGTGATCGGGATGCCCGTTTACTCAATGAAGCTATTGGGAGCGCGCGGGCGACCGCGGGATCGCCCCTTCAGAGAACGTTGGGCCATGAGAGACTCGAACTCTCAACCTCGCGCTTAAGAGGCGCTTGCTCTACCATTGAGCTAATGGCCCATAAATCAGAGAACCGTGCCTGGGGAGACTTGAACTCCCAACCTACGGGTTCGAAGCCCGGCGCTCTATCCAATTGAGCTACAGGCACAACAAAACGGGGCGATCCGACGGTCAGACGGGAGTCGGATGTATCTCGGGAAGGCGGAAATGCAACCGTTCCCCCAACTCGTGGAACGTCTTCCAATCCGCCGCCGACAGTTTATCACGGCAATCGCAGGAACTGAGTCGCGTCTGCCACAGTCCATAGAAAAGGTTCTCGGCCTCCCACAGATTGACGGGGAGGTTCAGTTCACGGGCGATGTCGATGACGCGGATCACTTCCTGGGCCCCCGCCGGGTTCATTGTCTGGACAAGCTTCCTCATGTCCTCGTCGATATGCCGTTTAAACCGATGCGTCATATAATTCTTATCGAGCGATATGCCCAACCGCCGCGCCTCACGGTCCAGGTTGACCAGTTTCGGACCGGACTGGGGGTCCGCATGGAGCTGATCCAACACCCGCTCCACATCGCTGTGATAGACATACTGGGCGGCCAAGAGGAACGCCTCGGGGATCGGGGCATTGTGTTCCGCCAAAGAATCCATCAACGCCTTGCTGTCTTCGAGCATCATCCGATAGGTCCCGTCGAACTTCTTCAGGATATCCCGTGTGACCCACCCCAAAGCCCGGCGACGCTCTTCCAGGAACAAGTCCTGGAGCGAATAATATTTCGGTTCGAAGTGATGGCCGAGCAACCGCACCGTCTCCGACACGGAAGCTTTTTTGAACACCCGGAAGATGGATTCTTTCAGCATCTCGTATTCCGCCGCCGGGAGCGGGGCGCGCAACGTGCATTGGAAGTCGCTTCCGGAGACATGCAACACCGCAAAAATGACATCCAGCTTCTCGTGAGTGATCAACGAGGTGACCTGGGCGCGCCCGATGGCCATCGTCGATCCGCCGGCCGTCTCTTTCCGGTAATCCTCCCGGCGGATCCGATAGCAGTAATCGGTCGTCTCGTCGGGCCAGTCCTCCAACAGGGAGTGGATGGCGAAATGAGCGGTCACGCGGCGCAGGTCCGAGAGCACGGGTTTCACATACCGGCGGTAGACCTCGGCCCCGTGTCCCAATTCCGGGATATTGCTCTCCGCCTCCCTCAAACGCTGGACGAATTCGGATTCCAAGGACTCATCCCCGCCGCATTCCTGCGACAATTGGATGGCCCGCGCGGCGAACTTGATGATCAAGACCGTCTCGATCCCGGAGATCTCGTCAAAGAACCAGCCGCAGCTGGTAAACATCCGGTGCGCATACCGTTCCAGCTCCAACAGTTTCAGGGCGGTCACCCGTTCCTCGTCCGTCAACTCCTTCAGTTGGTGGGCCTGGAAGAAACGGTCGACGGACTCCGGGCTCCGGTCCATCATCACGCCGATGTAATCGTTCAACGCCAACCAGGAATCTTTCAACAAGACGCCGGCCTGCGATTCATACTGAAAATCCAGTTTTTCCTTGAGCCAGTTCAGGGACTCCCTCAATGGGCGGCGCCACCGTTGGTTCCAACGGGAATCCACTCCCAACCGGCATCCGCAATCGGACCGCCATCGTTCCACCCCGTGGGCACAGCTCCAGGACGAGTTCTCGGCGATCTCCACTTCCATCTCGGGCGGATGTTTGGCGAGGAATTCCCCGTAGTTCGTGAGCGTGGCCACGCCGCTCTTCTCGATGCGATTGAGCGTATAGGCCAGGGCCATGTCCCCGAAACGGTGATGATGCCCGTAAGATTCGCCGTCGGTGGCCACATGGACCAGCTGGTCGAAACGGCGCATATCCGAGAAACCGTTGAGGAGGCGCTGAAAGAACGTCTCGCCGGAATTCAGGATCCCCTCGAACGCGATGGACCGAGACACCGGGGCGTCATAAAAAAAGAGGTTCATGGTGTAACCGCGCGGCGACAGCCACCGGTAGGCCCGGCTGGGATCGATCCGCCCGCCCCTCACATCCGTCTCATCCTTGGAATTCCAGCTTCCGGGGATATCCGACGTCAACGGCCTCACCCGCATGGCCTGGTCGGGCGACAGCACCGTGAACTGGATCCCCATGTCCGCCAATACTTCCAGCGTTTCGGTGTTCACCGCCGTCTCGGCCAGCCACATCCCCTCCGGCATCCGCCCGAACCTCTGCCGGAAATCCTGGATCCCCCACACCACCTGGGTGACCTTGTCGCGGCGGCTGGCCAGCGGCATGATCACGTGGTTATAGACTTGGGCCATGGCGTTCCCGTGTCCGCCGCGTTGTTCTCGACTGACGGCATCGGCGGCCAGGATGGCCTTGTAGACGTCCGGTGTGTGTTTCTGTAACCAGATGAGGAGGGTCGGGCCGAAATTAAAACTCATCTTGGCGTAATTGTTCAGGATGACGCCGATGCGACCGTGCGCATCCAAGATGCGGGAGGCGGTGTTGGGGGCGTAGCATTCGGCGGTGATCCTCTCGTTCCAATCGTGCGCCGGTCGGGCGGAATCCTCCACCTCGATCTCTTCCAGGGCGGGAGACTCCCGCGGAGGCTGGTAGAAATGCCCGTGGATGCAGATATATTTACGAAGAGGGGTCGACATGGGAAGTTCCGCGGATTATCGCTTCAGGTGGGCCCACTTGGCCCGCCCGCGCGAGAGCACGACGATGCCGGACTTGTCGACGTGATAGCGTTTTTCATCCTTGCTCTGGTCATACCCGACATCGGTGTCCGCCGGGATATTGTTGAATCGGTCCACGATCGCGCGATTCAACCGCGCCCCGGGGCCGATCTCCGTGAAATCCATCACCACGCAATCCTCCACGACGGCGCCGGGATGGATCTTGACGGCCCGTCCGATGACCGAATGGCGGACGGTCGCCGAACGCACGATACTGCCGTCACCGATGATGGCGTCGCGGCACTCGCCCCCGAAGATGCGGGCGGAGGGACCGTCATAACGGCTCGCGTAGATGGGCCATTCCTCGTTGTCCAAGTCCATCCGGGGATGTTCGCCGAGCAGGTCCATGTTGGCGGACCAGAACGATTCGATGTCGCCCACGTCCCGCCAATAGCCCTTTTCCTCATGGGGCTTCAGCCCCGGCAGATCCGCCTTCAAGAAATCATAAGCGAACACCTTGCAACTTCCCAACAGTTCGGGGATGATGTTCTTACCGAAATCGTGAGCCGACTCGCCGCGCTTGGTGTCCTCCACGAGTATCTTCTCGAGGATGTCGCGGTTGAAAACGTAGTTCCCCATGGACGAATACGCCATGCCTTCGTTCCCGGGGATGGGTTTCGGGCTCTTGGGTTTTTCCTCGAAACCGACCACCCGCCCCGCCTTGGTCGCCTCGATGATGCCGAAACTCTTGGCCTTCTCCAGAGCCACCGGCAAAGCGGCCACCGTGACGTCAGCCCCCTTGTCGATGTGGTAATTCAGCATCTGCCCGATGTCCATCCGGTAGATGTGGTCCGACCCGAACACCATCACGATGTCCGGATCAAAATCCTGGATCAGGTTCAGGTTCTGGGCCACCGCATCCGCCGTTCCCCGGTACCACATCTCCCCGATACGCATCTGGGGAGGCACCACCGTGATGAAGTGGTCTTGGATCAGGCCGCGGTTCCGCCACGCCACGCGCAGATAATCGATCAACGACTGGGACATGTATTGAACCAGCACGTAGATCGACAGGATCTGCGAATTCACGAAATTGCTCATCACGAAGTCGATGATGCGGTATTTTCCGCCGAACGGCACCGCCGGCTTGCCGCGTTCCTTGGTCAGCGGGAAAAGGCGCTCGCCCTTTCCGCCGGCCATGATGATGCCGAGCACTTTAGGTCGTTTCATGGGGCTCTGTCGGTCCGATGGATCAGCCGATCTTCTTTCCCAGTATGTGGGGGAACAGCGCGTAAAAAGCCGTCGCGTCGGTCAACTCACCCAACGGGCACTGGTCCATGACCGTGTGCGCATAGATCTCGTTCGACGGCGCGAACCCGATGCACGGGATGTTCGCCTTGCCGGCCCAATAGGTCGCGTTCGTCGAAAAATCCCAGCGATATGCCTGCCCGTCGGTCTTGTCCGAGAACGGGAAAGGATATTTTTTGTCGTATCCGAGACGTTTCCGCGTCTCCAGGCCCGCCTGCACGATGGGATGGGACTCCGGAAGGCACCAGGCCGGAAAATATTTGTCGACCTTGAAGACGTCTCCGGTGTAGGACGGCGTATCGTAGAGCATCTCCTGGATGTCCACATCGCCGGCATGAGGCAACGATCTCAGCTCCTGCAAAACGGACTCCTTGGTCTCCCCGAACGTCGTTCGCCGGTCGATGTAGGCCACGCATTCGTCGGGGACCGCGTTGATGGACGGACTCGTGCTCTCGATGATGGAGACCACCGCCGTGCCGCGTCCCAGGAACGGGTCGCTGTGGATGCGGGGGTTCAGCGCCTCCACGTCGAGGATGAAACGGGACATCTTGTAGATCGCATTGTCTCCCAGGTGCGGCATCGACGCGTGGCAGGCCTTCCCCTTCGCCATGACCTTCAGTTCCAGCCGGCCCCGATGCCCGCGGTAAATCTGCATCCGCGTGGGCTCGCCGATCACCACATAATCCGGCTTCACCTTCTCGCGCACGTGGAGCCCGTTGGGGGCGATCCCGTCGCACCATTCTTCCATGTTACCGAAATAGTAGGCCGTCCATCCGTCCAGGAGCCCCAGTTCGTTCGCATAGCTGAGGCCGTAGACCATGCCGGGCGTGGATTGTTTCTCATCGCTGGCCCCGCGGGCGTAGAGGACGTCTTTCTCGATCTTCCCCTTGAACGGATCCCATTTCCAAGCGCCTTTATCTCCCAGCCCGACGGTGTCGATATGGCTGTCGTAAAGGACGACCCGTTTCCCGGTGCCGATCTTCCCGTAAACGTTCCCCATCTTGTCGAACTTGACGTTCTGAAAACCGAGTTTTTTCATCTCCGCGGCGATGCGCTTCCCCACGGGACCGATCTTTGAATCCATGGCGGGGATCGCCAGGATGTCGCGGAAGAACTTGATGATCTTGGGCTTGTCCTTCTCCACTTTGCCCTGGATCGCGCGGACGATTTCAGCGTCATTCATCGTGATGGTTTTTTTGGACATGTTTCTTTCCTTTCACAAGTCCCTGAATTTTGTTTTGAGACCGCATATTTTATCCCATCTAGTAACGAAAGTCAATTTATAGA